>LXNI01000057.1_pt1 | contig 121579 bp, 112 predicted proteins | sample 809091 | NCBI WGS metagenome assembly LXNI01 (sample SAMN04870527, study PRJNA318959) | sponge metagenome | biome: 01000161; feature: marine sponge reef; material: water | host: Sarcotragus foetidus | place: Greece: Milos, Mediterranean Sea | collected 2013-05-29 | depth 5-7 m
GCCACCAAACCGCCCCCAACACCCACATCAGGCACATCAGAAACCGGCGACCCCACACCAGACTGCGCCCCAACAGGAACCGCCAACCCGCCCACCACCAGCATCCACACCACCGCCACAACCAACAGGCGCCCAGCCCGACACCCACCAAGAAATCTGTTCACACAGCTAAGCTAACCCACACCACACCAACCCCAACGCCGCCCCCAGTGGGCACGGCGCGTTGAAACTACCTGCGACCCCCCGAGGGAGCCCGGTATCTCGTAGTGTGAAGCCATATGAGCGGCTTCTGGGCAGGAAAGCGGGTTCTGGTCACCGGAGGCACCGGATTCTTGGGTCGAGCGGTCTGCCGACAGCTCAATGACGAAGAGCCCGATCTGATCGCCGCCCCTTCCAGTGCCGACTACGACCTGTGCAAAGCCGGCGCCACCGAAAGGCTGCTTTCCGACACCCAGCCCGACGTGGTCATCCATCTAGCCGCCCGGGTGGGGGGCATCGGTGCCAACCAAGAGCGACCCGCCGACTTGTATCTCGACAACCTGCTCATGGGCACAAACATCATCGAGCAGTGCCGACTGGCGGGAACCGGCCACCTGGTGGTTGTGGGCACGATCTGCTCGTACCCCAAGTTCACAAAGGTGCCGTTTACGGAAGACTCCCTGTGGTCCGGTTACCCCGAGGAGACCAACGCACCCTACGGAGTGGCCAAGCTGGCCCAGCTCGTCCAGCTCCAGGCCAACCGCGACCAATATGGCCAGCAGGGCATCTACCTGATGCCCACCAACCTGTACGGCCCTGGCGACAAATTCCACCCGTCGGTATCCCATGTGATACCCGCCCTTATCAAGAAGTGCGTCGATGCCGTCGAAGATGGCGATGACCGCATCGAGGTGTGGGGCACCGGCACCGCCAGCCGGGAGTTCCTCTACGTGGACGACGCCGCTCGGGGCATCCTGCTGGCCGCCGAGCACTACCGAGGGGCCGAGCCGGTCAACTTGGGGGCCAACCAGGAGATCGCGGTCAAAGAACTGGTGGACGACGTGGCCGAGATCACCGGCTTCACCGGCCGGATCGAGTGGGATTCCTCCCGGCCCGACGGCCAGCCCCGCCGCTGCGTCGACCCCGCCCGGGCAAGAGAGCTATTCGGCTTCGTGGCCTCCACCCCGTTCGCCGAGGGGTTGCGCCGCACCTACCAGTGGTATGTGGCCAACCGTCAAGAAGCCGAATCACGGGGAGCGCCGGACACCGCTACGTAGTCGGACCCCACAACCAACTCCACATCAGCACCATCAATCTCAGCCACCAGTTCGAGAAGTGGTGCGGGCTCGAGGTAGCCGGCCAGCGTCGCCGCCTTGGCCGCGGCCGCCTCGGTATGGCGGACAACGGTGCGGGCCACATTGAACCGGTCGGCGTTGCCCCGGCCCACCACAGAGAACCCGGCCCGCTCCAACTCCGCCTCCACACCGGCCACGGTGCCCGACGTTGTGCCGTTCAACACCCGCACCCGCACTCCAGCCAAACTCCCGGCCTGGAAGAACTCGAGCGCCGACTGGGCCTCCTCCTCCAACAGCAGCAGCACTTGCTTGCCGTCGATGGTGGCATCGACCACCGGAAGCTCATAGCGCTCGATCTGGTCGACTTGGAACGAACGGAACTCGTCGCCCAGATCCACCAGTTGGCCCACGGTGATGCGGTCGTCCAGCGTGATGCTGGGATTGTCGTCGTCCAGCAATTGGTTGGCTACCCGCCGCAGAGTGAGTGGATTGCGTATGCCCTTCTCCACCGCCCTCTTGAGAGTAGCCACCATGAAGTCCTGCTGTCGCTGGTTGCGCTCAAGGTCATTCCACACGCCAAGCCGTACCCAGTCGTCGTCGTTCGCCGGATCTCCGCCGGCCGCCAAAGTCAGCGGGCGACGGGTCCGCACATAGGCCAGCGCAGTGTCGGGGTCGAGGGTGACTACCCCGGACTGCTCGATGCGAAGTCCCAGGGAGTCATCACGAATGGGTTGGGCGATCTCCACCGGTACCCCGTCTACTGCGCTCACGACCCGCAAGAATCCGGCGAAGTTGATCTCTGCGTAGTGGTGTACGGGCACCCCCAGATATTCCGACACGGTCTCAATCAGGGTTGCGGCACCCCCGATTCCCCGAGCCGCGTTCACCCGCTCGCTCCACCCCTTACCGGCGATCGGCACCCACAGGTCGCGGGGTATCGACAGCATCGCCACCCGGTCGGCCTCAGGATCAATGCGCACCAAGATCACCGAGTCGGTCAGCAAGGTGTTGACATCCCGGTCGATGTGAATGGGACTACCAGGGTCGATTCCGGCCGCATTGTCAATTCCCACCAGAAGGAAATTCAGCGCTTCCGCGCTGATTCTCTCCTCGGAGTCCACCGTCGTTCCCACCAAGTCCAAGGACAGGCCCACCGACACCCGGGGAATCTGGCCGACCTGCGACTTCACCATGCCCAGTCCGGCCGCCCCACCCACTGCGGCCACAAACACCAGCAGGCCAGCCAGCACCACAAGCAGCTGTCCCCAGGTTCTCTTGCGTGCTCTACGCCTGCGGCCTTGCCTCATTGCCCGCCAGTGTAAGACCGTGCCTCCCTCTCAAAGAGGCGGCCCCACCGAGTTCAAGATTTCCGCAGCCCCATCGAGCAGATGATGCTTGGCTCGGAATGCCCGCCACCTCGCGGCGCGGGCAGACAGAGCCGACCGTCCCGGTGAAGATCGATCACTAGTGCGGCTAGATCCTCGGGCGTCCTATTGCGGATGGCGTTGGACAGCTTCTGCTTCACCGCTTCATAGAGGGGCCGCTCGTTGATCGCGTCGAGAACGGCGTCCAGCTCATCGGGGTCGACGAACAGACTCGGCGCCATCGTGGCGCGGTGGTCGTTCAGCATTCGCCAGCACTTCTCCCTCACGCCCAAGAGCGCTCCCGTGGCTTTGCTCGGGGGTGCCCTCAACGGGCCGTCAAGTGCAATCGCCACCATGTCGTGGTGATCTTCCATGCGGGTGGCCGGGAGCGTTTCGGGCTCGCAGCGGGACAGGTGCAGTGCCTCCTGGGGAGTGACGCGCCGGGGTTCGCCATCGGCAGCGGTGAAGGCGAAGGCGTCTGCCCCGGTCGCCGATTGGGAGTGCACCACCACCCCTTCGGCGGTCCCACCGGTGTGGGCTTGCATGGTGGCGTACACCACGTTGGGCAGCGACTCCACCCGCTTGGCGATTTCGGGATGGCTGTCGGCCGCCTGCCGCCAGATCTCATAGGCCATCGACACCGGATCGACGTCCTCACCGCCGTCGGCGAATCGGAAGTCGGAGTGTTCGTCGTAGAGGCCGGAAATAACCGCTCGCTCCGTGTCGTCGCCGAAGAACTTCTCGTCAGAGCCCAGCAACTCGGCGTTTTCCTCCAGCCGCCCGCGAATGCGGCCCCGCAGGTTTATCTCCTCGTCCACCGACCCGGCGGGCATCAGCGAATAAACCAGCACCGTTTCGGCCTGTTGTCCGATACGGTCCACTCGACCGGCTCGCTGCACCAATCGAACAATGGCCCAGGGAAGGTCGTAGTTCACCACGATGCGGGCGTCTTGGAGGTTCTGGCCCTCAGAGAGCACGTCGGTTGATATCAGCACCCGCAGCACGGGTTGGCCTCGACCGGCGGTGACGCCCTGGTTGGCCCTGGGCGAGAAGCGGCGGGCCAGCGCGGTGGGGTTCTCTGAGTCCCCGGTGACCGCGGCCACCCCTTCGATGCCGCGCCGGATCAGTTCCTCTGCCACGTAAGCCGCAGTGTCCGCCGCCTCCGTGAACACCAGCACCTTCTCACCGGGGTGGCGCTGGGTGATCAACTCCACCAGTGAGGCGATCTTTCCGTCGTTGTCCGCGTCCCAGGTGCCGAACTTGTTGACGAGCGACCGTATCGCGTGGGTGTCGGATCGCAACGCATCGTCAAACTGCTCAGTGAAGAGCTCTGGGCGCAACCAGCGGATCCGACCGGGTCGGGCCTCGGCCAGCTTCCGATAGGCCATTGCCGGAATCGAGAGGTCGGGCATTTCGTCAACGTTGAACAGCCCATCCTCGAACAGGTCGCCCTCCTGGGCGTCGAACTCGGCCGACCACAGAGCGTTGTCCACCGACCCCACCGGCAAGGGCAGGTGGTGGTCGATGGCGTGGAGAGCGACGAGGTTTCGCAGCGCGTGGCGGCGAAGCGTGGCCAGAAACGCCGGTCCCGAAGAGGTGAGGCGCTTGAACATCATGATCCGATTGAACCCGCTGAGGTTCCCATTGGCGGAGTTGTGGAGATCGTCGATCACATCCTGCTCGTCCTCGGTTGGCACCACCCGAGGATCGAGATACCGGGCCAGGTTGTAGCGGGGCAACAGCAGGTCGGCTATTGCATCGATGGTGTCCTGGTCCATCATGGCCGCGGCCGGATCGCTGGGCGACACTACCCGCTCGAGCGGCACCGCCTCTCTTTCAGGGAAATGGAAGGGCCGCCCGTCACCAAAGGTGAGGTAGGGACGACCGTTCTCGTCCTCGTAGGCGTAGTTGTCCTGAATGAATCGACGGGTGCGCCGCACCAGGAACTGCGACATCAGATCCTGCCAGTCTTCGAGGTGCTCTGATGCTTGGAATGCGGCCAACGACGAGGTGCGGCCCTCGCACATCGCGGCGAACTCTGCGTCGCCATGTTCAGCAACAGCCCGCTCGGGGCGTATACCCAGATCGTCGTCGGGCCTTACAAACAGCGCGATCTGAGCAGCCACATCGGCGAACCCCTTGTTGTAGGGGGTGGCGGTGAGCAGTAGCACTTTGGAGTCGTTCTCGGTGATGTAGTCGTGAAGGGCCTGGTAGTCCTTGCGCTTCGGGTTGCGCAGATTGTGAGACTCGTCGATGAGTACCAGCCGGTGCCGCCGCATGTCGGGCAGTTCTCGGGTGACCATCGACAGCGAGATCACCCGACCGTGAATCTGAAACTCGTGCCGATACGACTCCCACATGTCCACCAGGTTCTTCGGGCACACGATAAGCGTCTCGAACCCGTTCTCCTCCTGGAGGAGTCGGGCGATGGCCGTGCCCACCATCGTCTTGCCCAGCCCGACCACATCGCCCACCATCGCCCCGCCCCGTTGATTCACGATCCGGGCCGCGATCTTCACCGCCGCAGCCTGGAACTCCAGCAGCCTCTCGGCCATCGAAGCGGGCAGCCCGTACTGTATGAGCCCCTCGCGGGCCTCATATGACAGGTGGTAGGCCATCTTGAGGTACACCAGGTAAGGGTCAAGCGGCGTCTCCGAAGCCCACGACTCATCCAGCAGATCAATCAACTCAAAGTTCGCGGGCACCGTGAATTGGTCGCCCCAGCGGTCCTCGAACCAGGCGGCGAGCTTGGCGGTGGCATCGGTGTCGAGGACGTCCACGTTTAGCTCACCTTGGTCCCGCAGCCCGGCCTTGGTGAGATTGGACGACCCGACATAGCCCACCCTGGGTGCCGCGGTGTCGTCGCGGTGGCAGAGGTAGAGCTTGGCGTGAAGGCGGTGAGCCAAAAACAACCGCACCTCCACATCGCCATCGGCCATCTGCCGACGCAAGTTCCGCAATGCGGCCTCGTCTTCAGCCGTAGGCAAGCCGATCTGGAGTTGGGCTCGAAGCTCCTTCACCGCCTCAAGGTGGTGCTGTTCAGCCACCTCATTGGTCACCGGCTGCTCGGCCCGCAATCTCATCAAACGGCGCATCTCTTCGTGGGGAGGCTCGGTCATGCCCACCAGCAGGCGAACCTTGGGCCTATTGCCACCACGCTCTGGCAGGGCATCTACCGCATCGGCAATGAGCCGCCAGCCCCGAAGGTTGAAATACCCCACCGCCGCGTCCAACGAGTGCGACGACGCCAGTGACTTGAGCATCGCCTCCTCAAGCGAAGAGTCGATGTTGTCGAGGATCAGGGGCATCGGAACTACTCCCTGTTCCCAAACGTCATCCGGTCTCGCAGATTGCCGGCCGCCTCGTACTGCTCCCGCGAGAGTCCCCAAGCCTGCGCCAGCAACCAGTCCGCCTCATCGGTGACAGCTCTGCATTCAGCAACGCGCAAGTCGTAATTTCCGACCCTCCATTGTCTCCCAACTGGTCCCCGCCTACTCCATGTAATGTGCCTTCCACTCTCTTCAGACAGAATTGCAGCCAACTCCTGGATCTTGTCGGACCACTCAGATATGGCCATCTCGCGGCAATTGGCTGGAAACGAAGTCAGAACCCCCTTTGTTACGTCACGAGCATTACCATAAATTGACCACCACAGGAACCCCCATCTTCCAGCGAGAATTAGATATGCGCAGTCTCGCTCTATTTCAGTACCAAAGTACAGCCACTTATTCTTATCGAGCGAGTCTGGTAGCCCCTCGGCGTTGAACGCTGGCGGTTCTTCGAGCCACACTGCAAGCATAGAATATGCTGAAGCCCTATACCCTAAACGAACTCCTGATGTTCCTACACCTGGTAGTAATGAGTGTAGAACCTCACTGTCGTTGCCAAGAAGATCTGAAAACGCTTTGGCGACAAGGTAATCGTCCACGAATGGCCAGGGGATGGTGTGTCTTGATAGCATTTCCTCCGGTGGATCAATATAAGACACAAAGTCATAAAGGCTAGGACGAAGCCCCACAAGCCACCCTCGACAACGAGATGTGAATAAGCTGCTGACTCCCCTCTTGCTACCAACGATTATGGTATTTCTAACCTTTGCAGATCCCGAAAACAGGGAATCAGAACTCCTGTCAAAAGAAGATAACCAAATGGTTTTATACATCTCCGATAGGGACTCTCGCAATGGTCGATAGTTAGCACTATAACAAACAGAATAGACCACTATCAGAGCAATTCTGCCTCTCTTATTTACTAGCGTTGAGGCGCGCTCAGTACAGACGGCATAAATGTCCGGGCAATTCCTGGTTGCGTAGCCTTGCCAAGTGTATGCCCGCTTGATTGCTTTCAAATCCTTGTCCCTAATGTACGGCGGATTGCCGATGATCACGTCGAAACCACCGTTTCTCCAGACGGTGGAGAACTCGGCGAACCAGTGGAAGGGCTTGTGGGTTTCCCTCCAGGTTTCGAGCGGCACTGCGTCGCCTCGCATCTTGTGGAGGCCTCGGTCGGCTTGGTCGGTTATCCAACCGATGCGGGTTCTCAGTAGGCCTTTGGCCCGGTGCAGGGCCACTTGGTCGTCAGTCGAGTCCTGAATCGCTACAAACTCCTCGTAGGCCACCGCCGACGACTCCACGGCGTCTTCTACCTCGGCGATCCCAAAAGGCAGCACTCCCCTGTCTGAGAACCGCCGTTCGATGTCTTCAGCGTCGGCAATTCCTACCAGGAGGTTGCCGGACTTGATGTTGAAGTCGAGGTCGGGGAGCGGCTCGATGTGGGAGGCGTTGTCGAGTTGGGCGGCCAACTTCAGAAACAGCCGCAGCTTGGCGATTTCGGCGGCCTCGGCCATGAGGTCGACGCCGTAGAGATTATTCAGGCAGAGAGTCTTAAGCAGCCAGTAACGCTTGATGGGGTGGGCCCGAGCCTCTTGGAGGAATGGGGCTTCCACGCCCCCCCCCCGCGGCAATTTCTTCGGCGCGATTCAACACCGCTGCGTAGAGGGGGTCGAGCACGTCGAGGGCGGCCAGCAGGAACGCGCCCGATCCCACCGTCGGATCGCAGACCGTAAGGGAACGCAGCACCTCGAACACTCGCTGGCATTCGTCGGCGTCATTGAGAGCGAACAGGTAGTCCACCATCAGAGTGGCAAGATCCAGATTCTCCGTTATGGCGTCATTGATGTCACCCACCCCGCCGGAGTTCACCGTCTCCTTGACCTCCGCATGGCGCTTGCGGCGGTGGGTCACGTCGCACCATCGCTCACCGGGGAGAGCGATGTCGAGTGCCGCGTCAGGAAACTCGCTTGGCGGCAGGTCGCCATCGGGCAGAGGCACATCGACCCCGTAGGACATCGCATCGTGCAGGTAGTCGTCTCCGCTGTTGGGCAGCAGCACGCAGGGGTCGTCCAATCCGGCATCGACAAGCCGGTCCACCACAGCGGGGATTATGGCGGAGGTTGCCATGTAGCCGGTCACGTCCGGCTTGGTGTAATACGCCCCCTGCTGCTTCTTGTTCACGTACTGCTCGAAGATGAATCCCAAGATGTCGGGGTTGATCTCCTTGGAGTCCCCTGTGGGCCTCTCGTCGAGGTGCCAACGCCACTGGTCGAAGAAGTCGAACAATTTCTCGAAAGCCGTGTCGGGTATCTGGATGTCGTAGGTGCTTTCCAGCGCGTGGATCTCGAAGATTCCGCCGTTCACATAGGGCACATCGCCGATGATCTGCTCGATCTCCGGATCGTCGTAGCGGCGAGCCGCAGGCGGGCTTCCCAGCCCCTCGTGGAACAGCGGCAGCAGGAACCGGCGAAAGAAGGCGTAGAACCGGCCGTCCCCAAGGCGCTCTCGCACCATTCCCAGCCGACTGCGGAGGTAGTGGCGGTCGCCAGCCACAAAGCCCTTTCGCTGAATGAAGTACACGAACATCAGCCGATTCATCAGAACCGACGCATACCACCGCTGATCGTCTGTCCGGGGAATGCCCTCGATGTGCTCGGCCAGCCGCTCATGATGGTCTTTGAACTCCCGAAAGAACGACTTGGTGACCTTCTCCACGTTGAACGACCGCCGCACCCGGTCGAGCACCTTGACTGCGGTCAGCTCCGGCTGCTCAGCCATGGTGAAACAAACATCGCGCAGACGTTGCAGCAATACATCGTTGCCGTGGTGCGGGCGATATTGGTGGTCAACAAGCCGATGCCCTACCCCGGAAGGACGCTGCTCCGGCCACAGCCAAAGCTGCTCCCCCGGCGAGGCGAACACCACAAGCTGGTCACGCGATAAACGCTTCGCCGCCTTGACGATCTGGTGCTGCACAGACCGATTCGGAATCTCGCTGCACTCCACCGACCAAACCGTCACGCCCCGCTTGTCGGCCACTGCCTCAGCTTCCCAACCTGGTTCCTCAGCCTCCACGGTCACAGACAAGCCATGGATGGGGTTGTCCCAGCCCAGCCGCCGGAACAACCCGCCGAAGTCATCAGCGTCCAGATACCCCCGCATCTCCTGGTCGGACGGCTCGGGCATCTGAGCAAGCTAGAGCAAAGGCCGTTCCCTGAGCCAGCCCGCCCAGTGAGTTGGAGCGACAATAACGTCTTTGTGGTCAATGTTGTTGTTGTTTCATATTTTCTAAGATATTTTCTCCTTTTACAAGATATTCGAAGGGTTATTGTCACTGGTTGTCGGTATGCTTACAGCCATGAGATTTGCCCTTGACCAGGCCGAATACACAGAGGCCGTTGGCACCGCTGAGAGCGGTTGCGGGGCTGCGGTGTGCGTCGAGGCAGTGGATGTAGTCGGCTTGTCTGAAGAGGGATTGCGGTCCCGGATCAAGTCGATCGGGCAGGCCGAGTCGAAGTTGGCGGCAATGAAATCCCAGGCCGTGGCCGAGATGGCGCGCCAGCACAACGCGGTCGCCGCCGAGCGAATTGTCCGAGAGGAATTGCAATCCTCCAAGCGGGCCGCCCGCCACGACGTGAAGACGGCCGAGAGACTGGCCGCGCTGGACGCCACATCTGAGGCGTTGGCAACCGGCGACATCCCCCAAGACCACGCCCGGCTGATCGCCCGGGCCTCGTCGGATGGGCCCATCGACGAACAAGCGCTCGTAGATGCGGCCAAACAGCAGAACTACGACGAGTTCGAAAAGACGCTTCGCCGCCAGCAACAGGACCTATCGGGCGACGATGGGCAGGCCTTATTCGACCGCCAAAGACAACAGCGCAAGGCCCGGATGTTCAAGAGCCGTGACACCGGGATGTTCATCCTCTCCGGGGAGTTCGACCCGGTCACCGGCGACCACATCGCCGCGGTGATGGCCCTCAAAGAGCGCGAGCTGTGGAACCAAGAAGATCCCAAGAACCGTCGCACCCCCCAACAGCGGGCCGCCGACGCACTGGCCGAGCTGATATTGGAACCCAAAAAGGGCAAGGCCAAAGGCATCGCCCTAGTGCTAGTGGCCGACTACGACGCCGCCAGCCGGGAACTGGTCAACGCCCGCCTCTGCGACGGCACGCCGCTGCCGATGCAAGAACTGGTCAAGCTGGCCCTCAAAGCCGACATCTTCCCCGCCGTGTTCGACGCCAAGACCCAAAACCTGTGGCTCGGACGCACACGGCGCACCGCAACAGAGGCCCAGCGCATCGCCCTCATGGTGCGCGACCAGGGCTGCATCGGCTGCGGCATCGCCCCCAACCGGGGCTTCGCCCACCACGTGAAGTTCTGGAAAAACGGTGGCCCCACCGACTACCCCAACCTCGTGTTGGTCTGCAACGACTGCCACCACGACATCCACGACCACGGCTTCCAAACCACGCAAGACCCCGGCACCGGCCGCTGGAAAACCCAGCCCCCACCCGACGCATTTCCCGATACCGGAACCACCGCCTGGCAGCCCAATCATCTTGACTCAGTGCTGCTGAACTGAATCCTCAAACCTTCCCTCGAGGTTGCCCCCTTGTTGTGGAGACAACCGGATTCATTGTGGAGACAAAGTTCGGAAATGCTCAAGTACACTGCACCCGATGGAGGTGGCGGCAATTGCCGTGGTGGGACATCACCTGTGTTCCGAGCTGGCCGACGTCACCGACGATTTGGGCGCCTTGGAGTCGAGCGGGTTCTGGGCGGTGGCCATCGATTTCCACGGAAAAGCGGTGTGCGCCCGCTTCGAATCGGTTCGCCCCGCCCGTCCTTGGAAGGGGCGCCCCTGGAAGGGCGTTCCGGCCGACACCTGGACCAGCTCGCTCGACCGAGACGGCTTCACGGCCGGGGTGTCGGCCATTCGAGAGATGATCGCCGCCGGAGACGTCTACCAGGTAAACCTCACCCGCCGCCTGAGCGCACCGCTCATTGATCCCGACACCGACATCGCCGCCTTGGGAGCGGCACTGGCCGAGGGCAACCCCGCGCCCTACGCCGCCGTGCTGCGCCTGCCAAAACACAGCGTGCACATCGCCTCGGCCTCGCCCGAAAGGTTCTTGGTGCGCAACGGCGATTGGGTGGAGTCGTCGCCCATCAAGGGCACCGCGGCCTACCCGTCCGGGCTGACCCCCAAAGACCAGGCCGAGAATCTGATGATCGTCGACCTCGTGCGCAACGACCTTGGCCGAGTGTGCGACTTCGGCACGGTGAGTGTGCCCACTCTGTTCTCCTTGGAGCATCATCCCGGCCTGGTCCATCTGGTGAGCACCGTTCGGGGGCGATTGGCACCCGGCTGCGGATGGCCGGAGCTGATTGGCGCCACCTTCCCCCCTGGTTCGGTCACCGGCGCCCCTAAGCTGGCCGCCCTCGACGCCATCGATGCCCTCGAAACGCAACCTCGAGGGGTGTACTGCGGCGCGGTGGGATGGGTCGACGCCGACCGCCAGCGGGGCGACCTCAACGTTGCCATCCGCACGCTCTGGATCGAAGACGGACACCTGCACCTCGGCACTGGCGGGGGCATCACCTACGACAGCGATCCTGTGGACGAGTGGCAGGAAACCGAATTGAAGGCCAAGCGGCTGCTGGCCGTGGCCACCGGGGAGTACATCGCGATATGACGGGGACGCAGACGCCTGCTGAGGCTTCGCCAAAGGCCCGCATCGTGTGGATCAACGGTGCGCTGGTTCCCGAGGACGAAGCCCGGATATCCCCGTTCGACCACGGTTGGCTAGTGGGCGACGCCGTGTTTGAGACCCTGATCATCGTGAGGGGGATGCCGTTTTGCGCTCGCCGCCACCTGGAGCGGCTGGCCTATTCGGCTGAGCACCTGGGCGTGTCGGTGCCCAACACCGACGTGCTGCGGGAGGCCATGATTGCGGTGGCCACGGCCAACGATCTCGAAGAGGGGCGGCTACGGGTCACCGTCAGCAGCGGTACCGGGCCGCTGGGCAGCAACCGGGGCGACAGCCCGCCCACTGCCACCGTGGCCGCCACCCCCCAGCCACCGTGGCCCGCCACCACCGCGGTGGCCACCGTCGAATGGACCATCAACGAGCGCAGCCCTTTGGCGGGACTCAAGACCGTGTCCTACGGCGCCAACGTGCGGGCGTTGGCCGCGGCCAAGGCCGCCGGGGCCAGCGAGGCCATCTTCGCCAACACCCAGGGCCAACTGTGCGAGGGCACCGGCAGCAACGTGTTCCTGGCCCACCAGGGCCGGCTCATCACCCCCTCGCTGGCCGGAGGATGCCTGGCCGGGATCACTCGCCAACTGGTGATCGAATTGACCGGCGCCGCTGAACAAGACCTGCCCCTCAGCGCTCTGGCCGCGGCCGACGAGGCGTTCTTGACCTCCACCACCCGCGATGTACACCCCATTCATGCCGTCGACGGCCTCCCTCTTCCCGCCGCCCCCGGACCCCTCACTCAAGCGGCCGCCCAAGCCTTCGCCCACCTAAAGGCCACAGAGATAGACCCCTAAGAGCTCCTCAGGTGCACGACGTCTCCCACTACCACTCTCACCCCGCCCTCCAGCAGCAAAGCACCCCGCTCATCCAAGTCTTCAGCTACCCCCTCCAACACCAACCCGTCAGCCATCTCGACTGAGACCCTCTGGCCCAACGTGGCGGACTCTTGGCGGGCAGTGGCCATCAATGCGGCCCGATTCTCGGACTTGTCGATTCCGTCCATCCAGCGGGAGAAACGGCCCAGGATCTCAGCCAGCAGCCCTTGTCGGTCGACCACCGAGCCGCAAACATCTTCTAGAGCCAATGCGGTGTCCGCCGCCTCTGGAGGTGCCGCGCCGGTCCGCACGTTGAGGCCCATGCCCACCACCACGGCTTCCAGGCGATTCCCGGTTACCACCGACTCGGCCAGCACGCCGGCCAGCTTGCGATCGGCTACGACCAGATCGTTGGGCCATTTCACGCTGGGGCGCACCCCGGCCAGCGAATCGCAGGCCTCCACTGCCCCCAACGCCATCGCGGTGGTGATCAAGTGGGCCTCCTCCACGGCTAACTGGGGTCTCATCAGCACGGAGAACAACAGGCTCGTGCCCGGAGCTGCGTCCCAGGCTCTGCCTCGCCGACCGCGCCCGGCGAGCTGGTAGTCGGCGGCCAGCACTGCCTTTGGCGCTGCGCCCTGGCGGGCCTCGGCCAGCAGGTCGGCGTTGGTCGAACCGGTCTCGGCAACCCATCTCACCCGAAAACCACAAACCGATGTCACCCCCACTGCGCTCCCCTTGTGCTCTGATCCCCCGGCCATGTCTACCCGCCATTATTCGCGTGAACGTGAAACTCTCTGCCACCATATTGCCGTGTTGTCCAAGGTATTGGTGGCGAACCGGGGCGAGATCGCCGTGAGAGTTATCCGGGCTTGCCGGGAGATGGGCATCGCCACAGTGGCGGTGTACTCCGAACTCGACCGCAACGCCCTTCACGTGCGCATGGCCGACGAAGCCCATGCCCTGGGCGGTCAGACCGCGGCCGAGAGCTACCTCAATACCGAGGCCATTCTCGACATCATCGAGCGAACCGGTGCCGACGGCGTACATCCCGGATACGGCTTCTTCTCCGAGAACGCCGACTTCGCCCGGGCCATTACCGCTCGGGGGGTGGCATTCATCGGTCCAAACCCCGAGGCCATCGAGGTTATGGGCGACAAGATCTCCGCCCGCCAGGCCGCCGAGCGGGTGGGAGTCAACGGCGTCCCCGGCACGACCGACCTCATCACCGACCCCGAGCAAGTGAGAGAATTCGGCGCCGAGCACGGCTACCCGGTGGCCATCAAAGCGGCCTATGGCGGTGGTGGCCGGGGCATGAAGGTGGTGACCGACGAGGGCGCGGTGGAAGATGCCATCGAGTCGGCCCAGCGGGAGGCCCTCAGCTATTTCGGTCGCGACGAGATCTACATGGAGCGCTACCTGGAACAGCCCCGCCACGTAGAGGTGCAAGTTTTGGCCGACAGCCACGGCAACTGCGTGTACTTGGGCACCCGCGACTGTTCTGCTCAGCGCCGCCATCAAAAGCTCATTGAAGAGGCCCCGGCCGCGGGCATCGACCCCGACGTGCTCACTGCCATGGGTGAGGCCGCGGTGAAGGTGGCCGAAGGCTGCGACTACGTGAACGCCGGGACAGTTGAGTTCCTGTACGAGGACGGGGAGTTCTACTACCTGGAGATGAACACCCGGCTCCAAGTGGAGCACCCGGCCACCGAGCTGGTCACCGGGATCGATTTGGTGGAGCAGCAGATCAGGGTGGCCTCTGGCGAGCCTCTGCCGTTCACCCAAGAAGACATCGAGATCTCCGGCCACGCCATCGAGGTGCGCATCAATGCCGAAGACCCCGCGGAGGGCGCATTTCTGCCGTCTCCGGGGCCGATTACCGGGCTAAAGCTACCCAGCGGCTACGGCACCCGCTGGGACGGCGGCTACGAGGCCGGTGACGAGATCAGCCAGTACTACGACAACTTGGTGGGCAAGCTGATCTGCTGGGGCCGAGACCGGTCCACGGCCATAGCCCGAACCCTCCGGGCCCTTGATGAGCTGGAGGTGAGCGGGGTGGCTACCACCATCAGCGCGGATGTGGCCATCCTGGCCCACCCCGATTTCGCCGAGTTGGCCCACTCCACCAAATGGGTGGAAGAGACGCTGGACCTCACCGGTATCAAGAGCGCGCCGTCCTCAGCGAGCCCGGAGACTGCCGACACGGAGCCTCTGGTGCAGAGGGACATCGACGTGGAGGTCAGCGGCAAGCGCTACTCGGTGCGGATGTGGGTGCCGGAGACCGCTCCGGCCACAGCCGCCGCTTCGTCGGGCGGGGCCAATCGGCCCAAGCGGGCGGCCGCCAGCAAGAGCGGGGGAAGCGGGGGAAGCGGCGACGTCACCGTGCCGATGCAGGGAACAATCGTGAAGGTGATGGTGGCCGAGGGCGACACGGTGGAGGCCGGTGATCCCATCGTGGTGCTCGAAGCCATGAAGATGGAGAACAACGTGTGCGCCGAGAAGTCCGGCACCGTGACGGACATCCGAGTGGTCGAGGGCGACTCAGTAGGCAGCGGCGACGTGGTCGCGGTCATCGAATAGTGCTGGAGTCGTCAGCTCAGGGCCAGTCCATAACCTCGATCATCATCCCCAGCGCTGGCTTCGCCCGGCCCGACGCGGCGACCACCATGCTCGATCGCTGCCTGGAGACGCTGCGGCTGCTGGATCCCCCGCCTCTCGAAGTAGTCGTCGTCGTGGGCGACGAATTCCAGGGAGAACTGCCTCGCCCAAGTGACGGCTTTCCTGTGCGGGTAGTGAATCGCGGGCCTGGGGCCTTCGACTATTCGAAGGCCATCAACTCGGGGCTGTTGGCCAGTCAGGGGGAACTTGCCCTGATGCTAAACGACGACATCGAGGCAGAAAGTTCCGACTGGCTCGGGCGGATGGCAGCCCACCTCGACGACCCAACCATCGGGGCAGTGGGCGCCACATTGGTCTATCCCGACCGGTCGATACAACACATTGGCATTGAGATTCAGGATGCCCGTCCCATCCACTCGCTCCGGGGCTGTCCACTGTCCGACGCCTCGGCCCATCGATTGGATGCGGTCCGCGACGTGGTCAGCGTGACTGGGGCCTGCCTGCTGGCCCGAAGGCGAAACCTCTTAGCCGTAGGTGCCCTGTCACCAGTGTTCCCCGCCTCATACGGCGACATCGATCTGTGCTTGCGGCTGCTTAGATCAGGCTTTCGGGTGGTGGTGGAACCCGCATCGATCCTCGTCCACCACGAAAGCGCCAGCCGGGAACCGGTCATCGAGCCCTGGGAGTGGGAGAGATTCGTACACCGCTGGGGTGAGATGACCGATCCATGGCATCACCTTCGGGATCACCGCTCCCACGGCACCGGCCCTAGGATTCACCCATGACCGCCGACCTGGTCGATGGCGAAGACCTCGAACCGCTTCGCCACGAGATCCTCCGCCTACGCGATCAGGCTCTTGGGGCTGAGGCTGAAAACGAACATCTCCGAGAGCGCATTGCCAATCAAGACGACCGGATCGCCGAGCTTGAAGACCGGGTTGGCGAGCGGGACACCCGCATCGAGGAGTGGAAGGACCGGGTTGGCGAGCGGGACACCCGCATCGCCGAACGGGACGAGCGTATTGCCGACCAGAACACACGGATCGCCGAGCGGGACACCCGCATGGCCGAGAAAGACAGGCGTATTGCCCAAGGCGAAACCCGCATCGCCGAGTTGGAGGATGAGAACCGCCGACTGCACGAAGATCTGGCCCGCCCGGCCATAATCCGGCTTGCCCGACGAATCGTTCGGGGATCTCGAAAAAATGAACAGCCCTGACTTCGTTGATACCAAGAGGGTCAGCGTGGAAATCGAGGCCGAGGCCGAGAAATGGCGGCGCCAAGGCCAGGAGATAGCCCGATTCGAGCGTGAGATCGCACAGGTTTGGGCCGACATAGCCCCTGACAGAAACTCTCCAGAAGCTGCAAGCGATGAAGGTCCTCTCCTAGACCAAATCGCCAATCAAGCCGCCCTCGATCCCCATGTCCCCATCGGATCGCGCCGGGGGCTCCGGAGCATCAAATGGGCAATCCGCAAGCTGACCTACTGGTACATGCGGTTCTTGAGCGATCAGTTCAATGTATTCGCCGGAATGCTGGTTCGGCACCTGCGCAACCTCGAAACCCGTCTGGGCCGATTGGAAGGCGCCGCTGGATATCCGGTCTCTCAGTCTGTTCCGGCCGGTTTGGGCATTCTGGACAATCCCCCCGAGCCTTCCGCCACTGTGGTGTCTCATGTGGCCGGCTTCGCGGGCTCAGGTCCTTGCCTGGTGATTTCGGGAGGGGAGGGTGCCATCGTGGAAGCCATCGGCAACCGAGGGGTCCTCTCCCACGGAGTTGAGCAAGAGCCCGACCGGGTGCTCGCAGGGCTCAAGCGTCAACTCGATATTCGAACCGGCGACGTACTCGCCCACCTTTTTGACGCAGAGGACGAGTCATTCGGAACGATTGTGCTCACCGGCGTGGTGGAGACGCTCCCGTTGGCCAACCTGTTGGGAATGGTTGACCAAGCCAGCCGGAAGTTGGAGAAAACTGGGCGGATCATTGTGGCAGTGGCCGATCCTGCGAGCCGGGGACGGGTGGATGCCGAACTCGGATCGGGGCTGGGCATCTCACCGATCACGTGGCGCCATCTGTTGGAGAGCATTGGCTTTGACGCCCGTTTGGAGCCCTGCCCCGACCCCCGCATTGCTGAGATAGTTGTCGCCCAACGCATCACGAAGCAGAGCGACCCATGAGCCCCGCGGTTGACCTGTTGATCCCGCAGATGGCCTCGGGGGATGCCACCAGCAATCACACCCGGCTGATTCGGGAACTCCTTGAGGAGAGGGGTATCGGGGTTCGCATCGTCGTAGAGCGCAAAACCAGGTCAGACAGCAACTCCATTCCCATCGAGAAGTGGAAGGGCGACGCCCAAGTCTCGATTCTCCAGCACTCCATAGGCTCAGAAGTTGCCCAGTCTGTGATCCGCAGGAAAGCGCCAGTAGTTCTGAACTACCACAACATCACACCGGCCAGTTACTTCCAGGTCTGGCAGCCCGAATTGGCCAAGAGCGTTCAACGAGGACGTCAGCAACTCAGCCAACTCGCGCCGATCACCCGCAGGGGGATTGCCGACTCGGAGTTCAACGCCAGGGAATTGAGGGGTTTGGGCATCGACGACGTCGTGGTCGCTCCGGTGCTATGGCAACTGGACAGCGGCCCGCAGCCGGCCAACCAGAGCGACGACGCAGTGGATGAGAAGGGCGGGACGGTGCTGTTCGTCGGTCGGCTGGCCCCCAACAAGTGCCAGCACGACCTCATTGCCGCCTTGGCCGTGCTGTCGCGATTCCGGCCCCAATCGCGACTGGTGCTGGTGGGTGACGCCTCACCGCCCCAATACCTGAAGTCCCTGAAGAGCCTCGCTCGAAGGCTTGAGGTAATTGACCGGGTGGTGTTTGCCGGCAAGGTCTCCGACAAGAACTTGCTCCAGTGGTACCAGCTTTCGGATGCTCTGGCCTGCGCTTCGGAGCACGAGGGATTCGGGGTTCCTTTAGTAGAGGCCATGGCCAACGGTCTGCCGGTCGTGGCCTATGACGCCGCCGCAGTCGGCGAGACTCTTGGCGATTCCGGCATTGTTCTCAGCGACAAGCGCCCGGCAACCATGGCCATGGCCCTACACCGGGTGCTTGGCGACCAGCACCTCAGAACCAACCTGCGCCACCGAGGCATCGAGACGGCCCAGCGATTCGATATTTCAGTCACCCGTGAGCAAATGTGGGTCGCTCTCAAGGACCTACTCGAAGCTGAGGACTGACCCGAAGACTCTCCTCAACGCTTGCGAATGCCCCGAGCCAGCCTGGCGATCTTGTTGTGGATCCTCTCCCGCCAGGCCACCCGGGACAGGCGAGCCTGGGTCTCCGCCAGCTCTGCCTGGGTCTCCGCCAGCTCTGCCTGGGTCTGAGCTAGCTGAGCCTCGACTTGGGCTAGGCGAGCCTGGGTCTCCGCCAAACCCCCGGACAGCTCATTTGCCCCGGATAGCTCATGTGAACCACTCAGCTCAATTGCCCCGGTCAGCTCCGCGATCAGCTCCTGTTGCCGGAGGACCAGGTGCTCCATGCGCCGATAAGGGGCCACGGGCGAACTCAATAGGTCCATTCGAGACCGGATTCCAGCATCGTGAAGCTCAGCCAGCCTCACCGCAGACTGGCGGTAGACCCTGCGAATCAGATCATCTTCGGCCTGCCGCCACCGCTTCAGCAGCTCGGCATCTATGTCCTCGCCGATCAGGCCGCCCAAGTGGGCCACTAGGCGGTCGTTGCTCCAGGTAACCGGCCAGGGCAGAAGGCAGCGGGAACTCAACATGGCCGATACTGTTTTCCATAACCCTCTGACGACGGCCAGGCGAACGTCCACTCCCCCGGCAGCCACCCACTCCCGATCCACAAACTGGAGCCCGTCAGCGGTCACCACGAAGTTGTCCGGCCCGGCATCCAACCAAACCGGGGGCAGCACCCGGCTGGAATCCTCGGGAAGATAGGGATGGGGCGCGTCTACTGAGTCAATGGATGTCTCTCGAGCAGCCAACGCGGCCCGCCAAGCGCGCAAATGCTCAGCGATCCCGTCGGCATCACCTTCCCGGGCACTGTCCAGCAGGCACTGCTCAAGATTGCGGCCCTCGACATAGGGCTCCTCGGACACTTCGACCTGCCTCAGCCACCCCCCGGAATCGCTCTCTCTGTCCTCAGCCAAGAGGCGGCGCCTCATGGTCAAGCCCTGATCCGATTTGACCACCAGGGCTTGCTGCCTCCAGCGCCGACGACGGTCAGGCGCCACCCGCCAAGCCAGCGCCTGCTTGTCAACTCGCCCCGCCACGGCCTCGGGATCCCGACCAGCCACGACCAAGAAGGAGTTCGCCACATCGGGTCCCAATCCTGCCGCCAACATCGCTCGATGGGCAGCCCGTTCATCGGCAACCAGCACCGGCCGGGCAAACTCCTCGCTGGTCGGGCGACCCACTATCTGGTCGACCAAGTCGACCGCCTGAGGCTGGTCGTAGATCTCCTCGGCCAGCACCGCGGTGGGCAGTTTGTAGTCGGGAAACGGGTACAGCCATTTCTGAGCACTCAACCCCGCGTCGGCCAGCATCTGGGCCAGCTCCCGTCGAGACCACGTCGTCGGCTCGCCGGGGCGGTAACCCTCCCAGCCCACCCAGGGCTGGCCCAGGTGGTCTTCGGGAAAGCCCAGCAGGTACTTCAGTCCCAGTCGGTTCTCAATGGCCAGCACCACCACCCCACCGGGTGACAGGGCATCGGCCACCTTGGTCAAGAGTGCGGCCGGCCCATCTCCCCCGCCATGGCCGGTGCCCGAATACTCCAGCACTCCAACGACCAGAACGACATCAAATCCCTCCCGCCGGTCTTCACCCAGACATTCGAGAGGGCCGCACAGCACCTCCACTCCATCGAGCCCGGCACAGCGGTGTGCGATCAGCTCCGCCCGGGCCGCGCTGCCCTCCACCGCGGTCACCGCGGCCCCACGGTCGGCGCAAAGGCGGGTGTTGACCCCCGAGCCCGCCCCCACATCCAGCACCCGGTCTCGTGGTTTGATGACCACCGGGTCCAAGAGGACGGCCCGTTCCGGAGCGAGGTGGTATGCCGTCGGCCAATCCCGGATAGCGTCAGCCAGCTCATCAGACCCCACCCGCCGATCTTCGGCGGCGCTAATAATCGCCAACAGCTCCGACTCCGCGCCGTCGGCATAGGGCAGCGAGTCACCGATGGAGATGATTGACAGAGGCTCAGGACTCACTTGTGCATCCAAACCTCAGTTACCGGCCTGCCAGTTGCCCTCCAGGTTGAAGAGCCCATTGGCCTGAGGGTCGGCCTCTCCGGAGACTTGCAGCCAGAACTCCCGAGCCCGGCGGTCGTAGAGGAATGAGGCATCGGAATCCTGCACCGCGGCATTGACGTGAAACGCCCCCGTGCGGAACGGAATGCGAGACAGGCGAAACTCCACCCAGCCTTCGCCTTCCACCTTTCCGGGGCGGAACCCATCGACATGGGAGCGGGGTCCGGCCAGATGGAGGTTGTTGTGGTCATAGAACCCCAGCGAGAAGACCGGGTCTTCGATGGGCTCGGAGGCGAAGTAGTGGACGCGGACGATCAACGGGTCGCCGGAAGCGAACGACTTGGGCCGATGGCCGGCTCCGTCAAAGAACTCCAGATTCGTGATGCGCAGCGGCGTATCCCCCTCGTCATCAGGCCGGGGGCGGTGGCCCACCGAGGCCGCCCCCTCGGTGTCGATGGTGTCGAGGTAGGCGTTGACCACGTCCTGCGGATCACCCGCCGCGGCCAGAAGGCCCCGATTCAGCCATGCCATCTGATCGCAGTTGGCTCGCAGCATCCCCAGGTCGTGGCTCACCAACACGATGGTCACGCCATGGGCCCTCAGCGACTCCAGGTGGCTGAAGCAGCGGAGCTGGAATTCCTCGTCGCCCACGGCCACCACTTCGTCGACGATAAGGATTTCGGGGTCGACGTGGACGGCCACGGCGAAGCCGAGCCGAACGTACATTCCGCTGGAATAGATCTTCACCGGGCTGTCGATGAACTCTTCCAAACCGGCGAATTCGATTATCTGCTCTACCCGTTCGTCGATCTGGGACTTCGGCACACCCAGCACCGAGGCATTGAGGTAGATGTTCTCCCGGCCGCTCAGTGCGGGGTGGAACCCTGCTCCCAGCTCCAACAGAGCCGATGTCCGGCCTTGAACCTCGATCCGGCCCTCGGTAGGGCGATAGATGCCGGCCATGATCCGCAGCAGGCTTGACTTGCCCGACCCGTTGCGCCCCACCAGCCCATACATCGACCCGCGGGGCACTTCCAGGCTCACACCTCGGAGCGCCCAGAACGGCTCACTGCTCACTCGGCGGAACCGTCGGCCCGATCCCGGGCCCATGCCCGTCCACGCCTCCTTCAGACTGAGAGGCCGGTCTGTGGTCAGCCGGAAGCACTTGGAGACGCCATCGACCACCACTGCGTTGTCGCCCCCCACTACAACTCCTCGGCGATATCGCGGGTTCGGGCTTTGAACATCACCCAGCCGGTCGCACCCACCGCCAGCGAGATCACAGCCATGAGGCCCAATCGAAGCAGGCCGGGCCAGTCCAGCCCGTAGAGCAGCTCTCGAGAGGCCTCGGTGAACTGGGAAAGGGGATTCAACCGGATGATGTCGCGTACCGGCAGCCCCATGGCTCGCTCGGGGATCAGCGACAGGGGGTAGACGATCGGCGTTACGTAGAAGAGGAACTGCAAGGCGATGGTGGCCAGATAGCCCACGTCGCGATAACGCACGTTCCACACGCTGAGCACCAGGCCGATCCCCAAAGCGAAGACAGTCAGCAGCACCAACAGCACCGGCCACAGAAGGAAGGTCCAGCTCACGTTGACCAGGCAAATGAGGATCAGCATCAGGATGGACGCTTCTATGGCTGCCTGGAAGAGCACGGTGAGCAAGGAGGCCACCGCGGGCGCCTCGGGCGGGAAATACACCTTGCCCAGTAGTGACCCAAGGTCCAGCAGAGCGCTCATCGCCCCGGTGATCACCCCGTAGAAGGCGTTCCACATGACCAGGGCACAAAACAGGTAAAGGGCAAAGTTCTCGAAGCGGCCATTGCCTGCCCGAGGAGGATCGAATTTCAACAGCACGCCGAAAACCAACGCGTAGATGGCCAGTGTGGCCGCCGGATTGAGCATCGACCACAGCCAGCCCAGCACCGAACGCTTGTAGCGCGACCCGAGCTCCCGCTGGACGAGCCGCCCGATCAATTCCCGGTAGCCCCAGATCTCGAGGACACTGCCTCGGTCGGTCATTGCTCTCATCGCTGCTCTTCGGGGTCGCACAGATACCCGTACACGCCAGCCAGGTTCTGATTCCAGCGGGCGTGGCGAGCGGCGATGTCGGCTAGGCCTTGCTTGGCCAGTCTCTGTCGGCGGCCATGGTCGCGTACCAAAGCGATAATCTCGCCGGCCAGCCCGTCAGCGGTCTGGGGTGACTGCATGCAGTTGTTGTCGTGGCTAAGCAGCCAGTCGCCGGCCGGGTTCTCAAACGCAACCACCGCGGCGCCGCAGGCCATCAGCTCCAGAGGCAGGTAGGAGGGGTGCTCAGAGGTAGTGAGGGCCACGCCGATATCGCAGTTTCTATACAGCGGGCCGGTCTCCCGGTAGTCGAGCTGTCCCATGTGGGTGATGAGGGAGTCCATGTGCTCGGGAAAGGCCCACGAACCGGCGGTCACTATCCGCACATCATCGGCCAGTTCGTCCTTCACCAAGCGCACCGCCCGAGCAGCTAGCTCCCAGCAGTTGCGCAGATGTCCGGGACGGGCATAGATGAACACGGTCACCGGTCGGTCGGGATCGGATTCGATGCGGCCGCGGTCGTGGAAGACCGTTTCGTCTACCGCCGGCCAGAAATGATCGGCGGTCCCGCCGTATCGATCCCGGTAGATGCCGGCCAAGTGGCCGGTGTTGCACAGCCCGTAGAGCCCCAGCCGGTAGCTGTGCTCGGCCAGGGCGTAGAGCGTGCCCGCCGGGTAGAACATGGGCTCGAAGTCTTGGATGAGATAGAAGCGGCGGACTTGGTCGGGCGTGCGAGCTGCGAAGTAGGCAGTGGTCCACATGGTGGCGATGGCCGCATCGGCCGGAGCCACGCGGTCGGGGTCGAATGCGAAGGAGTCGTGATAGACGATGGGGCTGTCGGCAAGCGACCGAAAGGCGGCGGCGATCCCCGACCGATACCACCGCTCGTCGTGGTCTACGGGTCCGGCCACCACCATGAACCGGTTCTCCACCCCGTGGTTGACGGCCAGGTGATCAGCCAGTCGGAAAACGGTGTGGATACCCCCGTAGAACGGGTTCTGGAATTCGGGCACGAACCAATTGACAGTCTTCACCTGTTGGCGACCGCTCACAGCCAGATGGCCTTGTCGCACCGCTTCGGCGAGACCTCGGTCGGCTTCAGAGGCAAAAGCCAGCGCATGGGCCTCCCCCGTCTCGTTGCGCTGGTAGAAGATCTCCATCGGACGCGCCAACATCTCGGTGAGCTGCTTGGAGATCTGCGGCTCCTCCTCGCTATGCACCGTTGGCTCGGGGTGCGCCCTGCTGAGATGGGGCGAGAAGTAGGGATCGCCAGCCATCAGCCACCGCTGATACAGCCAATAACTGGCGAACACGTCGTTGTCGGGTACATGAGATCCCCGGGTGGCCGATTCCTTGTGAGTGATCGGGGTGGCTGCCGAGACCACGTTGCGGTATCCGGCCTGGCGGGCCCGCAGCCCGAGCACCACATCGCTGCCACACAGCTCCAAACGCTCGTCGAATCCTCCGATTTCCTCGAATACCGACCGGCGTACCGCCAAACAGGCGCCGGTCACCGCCAGCGTGTTCCGGGTCCAATCGGTGGGACCCATCAGGCTGTCGGAGTGCGGTGCCATGCCCTGGAACAGATGGCCGGCCAGGCCGTTCATCCCGATAATCGCTCCGCCGAACTGGATGAGACCCTCATCGTCGATGAGCTGGAGGCCGGCCACACCGATCTCGGGACGCGAGGCCCAACCGACGAGATTTCCAAGCCATCCGGGATGACCAGGCGAGGTGTCATCGTTCAAAAACACAAGAACCTCGCCTTTGGCCCGGGCCGCAGCCCGGTTGTTGACTGCTGAGTAGTTGAACGGCTCATCCCACCAGATGACCTGGGGACTCAAATCCGCAGCCAGATCCTTATACCAATCCTCGTTTGCCGCGCGGTATTCGCCGTTGTCCACAATGATGAGATCAATGGCCGGATAGCCGGCCGAGCGGATCAAATCGAACGCTCCCTCAAGGAGCTCTCGGTTGTGGCGGGTGGCGATTATCACGCTGACGGGCATGGTCTGATCGGACGTCCACACCAACTCGACGCCGCTGGACCCCGCCTCGGCCCGAGCGGGCCAGGCCTTGCGCAAAAGCCAGCGGTTCACTAGTTCCAGATGGCGAGAATCGACTCGGCAGTCGCGGTCACCGACGGTCTGCAAGACCGCGGGCAGGCGGCACACTTGCTGGTCGGAGACATCCAAGTTCAGGAGCAGATCCCACCAGAGCGAGTCGTCATCAACCCCAGCCCCGCGATAGCGCAGAGCGGCTTCGGATTGAAGGCTGCGGGCCCGAATGGCGAATGCCCGCCCAATGTAGTTGGCGCACAACAACAGATCGGGCGACCACCCTGGCTTGAGGCGGGGCTTGCTCAATCGCTCCAGATCATCATCGAAGTAGACGCCTTCCGGCATGCCTTCGACGTACCACTCCCAGACCTCGGCCAGATCAGCCAGGTCGTCGTCCCAGTACACCAGGTCCAACCACGGGTCTCGCCACGCAGCCTGCACAATCTGATATGCCGCGTCGGGTCGGAGTCGATCGCCAGACCGCAATAGCAGCACCAGATCATTGGGACTGCTTTGCGACAACCGATCGAATTCATCGGCCAGTCCACCCGGTTCTACTTTGACCACTTCGAGCAGGCCCCAGGACTGGTCCCGCAGCGAAGCCTCAGCTGTGGCTACATCGCCACCATCGTCCACTACCAGACCCCACACCTTCAACGGCCGAGGCCATTCTTCATACGATTGCCGCTGAACCTCCAGAATGCTCGGATCGGCTGGCAGCCGACACCACCAGTCCCGATAAGTCACTCCGGCAGGCTGGCGCTGCGGCGCCAACTCTTGCTCCTCCACCGAATTCTCTGAGATGACTTCCACAACCACGCTCGGCGGCTCTGCATCGGGCTTGACATCAATGCGGCGCCGTTGCCACTCGGCTCGGATGCGACTGGCCGCGTCACTGGCCTCTCGGACAATCACCATTGCCCCGCCGACCAGCCGTCGGCGGCGGGTGTTCCGGGGCAGTGCTCGCTCAAGAAGACGACGAACCACTACGACACCCTACCTGTACACCCCGGTTTCGCTTTCACCCGAATGGCCCTCAAACGCCCTGAATGCCGCGCCGGGAGTCGGTGGGTACTTGATGGCCAGGGCCGAAACTGGGACAATTGCCCGGCGGGCGGCCAACCGGTTTTGGACGTTCTATGCAACCGCAGCGGTTGACGGTGCTGAGCCGCCCTCGCTTAACCCAGCTAATTACCGCCTCATCAGCTCTCGTTGTCGCGGCATCGCTACTAGTTGCGGCCCCGTCTTTCGCCCAACAAAGCCCCAATCCCACACCGGTTCTCATCGTCGACCCATCGGCCACCGCCACCTTCAGTGGAAGCGGCTGGGGCCATGGGGTGGGAATGAGTCAGTGGGGGGGCCTCGCCCGGGCCCAAGCCGGGCAAAGCGCCCAACAGATCTTGGGCTTCTACTACGAGAACGCCGAGTTGGTGGAGAACTACGGTCGTCCGGCCGGCGATCCGGGACCGGCGCCAACCCCCACCACCACTCCGACTCCCACACCAAGCACCGCCGCGATACCGACATCTCCTGAGGAGCCAGCCCAAGTGTTGCTGGCCACCACCGACACCAACACACTCACCCCGGAAGGGGTCAACCGGATCACCGTCGACAACCAGAACATACCGGTCAACGGCCAAGATGCGGCCCGTCCTCCGGCGGGGTCCCCCATCACCTTTACCCACCATGATGATCACTGGCACATCACCTACAACGGGATTGACATCTGCAACGACGGCTGCATCGGCGACACCGCTCAGCTCCGCTTCGCCACTGACACCGCCGTAGCCGTATCCACCACCGGCCGCTCCTACTCCCACGGCCGCATCAACCTCATCGCCACCACAGCAGACCCGAGCCGCTTCCACATCACCCTCGACTCCCTCACCGTTGGGAAGTTCCTCGACGACCTCCACAACGACCCTGCTGCGCCCACCTCCGTAGACGACCCACCGGAGGATTCGATACAGATCGTGTTGGCCACTTCCGAAGCGACCACACTCACCCCTGAGGGACTCAACCGGATCACCATCGACGAGGAGAACATCACTCACAGCGGCCTCGACGCGGTCCGGGCACCAGCCGGAACCCCAATTGTCATCGCCCGAGTCGGTGGCCTTTGGCGCATCCGGTACGGCAGTGTCGACATTTGCGGCAATGGCTGCTCTGGGGAGACCGCCCAACTCCACTTCGGCACCGGCACCGCGGTGGCCGTATCCACCACCGGTCGCTCCTACTCCCACGGCCGCATCAACCTCATCGCCGTCGCCGGAGAACCGAATCGATTCCGGATTGCCCTGGACTCGGTGACCATCGAGAGGTTCTTCAGCGATCCCCACAGTGCGCTTCCCGCCGCTTTCACTGGCGCACCGCCAACGACTCCAGAGCCGGTGATCGAAGCTCCTCAGCAACCGGTGCACCCCGAAGACGCCATCCGCGTCCACCTGAGCACCACCACCAGCTCCAGGCTGACGCCACAAGGGGCAAATCGCATCACTGTCGACGGCCAAGGGGACATCCAGGTGCCCGCAGGATCCTCAGTCGCGGTCACCCGCCACGTCGGCCACTGGCATTTCAACATCAACGGCACCGACGTGTGCGGCAACGGCTGTGTCGGCCAGACCGCCCAGCTCCATTTCGCCACCGGCACCTCGGTGAGGGTGTCCAACACCGGCCATTCCTACTCCCACGGCCGCATCAACCTGGTGCCCGCTGGAGGGGACCCTGGAACGTTCTATGTAATCCTCGACTCCCTTACAATGGAGAAGTACCTGCGGGGCATCGCGGAGACGCCCATGAACTGGCCGCTGCCGATACACGAGGCCCAGGCCATTGCCGCTCGCAGCTACGCCAGTGCCACGCTTCGGGAGCGGCGGGCCTCTGGCTCGTGGACTCGGCCTTTCGACCTGTACGCCACGGTTTGGGACCAGGCGTATGTGGGCGATCTCCGGGAAAAGCACGCCGATGCCCCCACCTGGCTCCAAGCGGTGGAGAACACCGCCGGGAAGGTCTTGCACCACGGCGGCGCCCCCATCCGAGCGTTCTATTCGGCGTCCAACGGCGGCCACACCGAGCGCAGCGGTTACGTGTTCGCCGCTGATCTCCCCTACCTGTCAGCCAAGCCCGATCCCTTCGACATCCAAGGCAGCAACCCCTATGCCGCCTGGTCGCGCACCTACACCGTGGCCGACCTAAACCGGTGGTTGAACGACCATTCCGACACCGCGGTGGGCCAGCTGATCAGCATGGAAATCTTGGACAACGTCGGAGTCTCGGGTCGGCTCGACCGGGCGAGGATCACGATTACCGGTACTTCCCGCACCATCACCATCACCGGCAATCGGCTACAGAGCCGGATCAACACCGCGGCCCGGGAAAGCGGTAGCAGCCAACTGCTGTCCACACTGTTCACCTTCTCTGTGCCTCAGGCCACGGTCGAAGTCGGGCAGGTTGGACCGATAGATCCCGAGGAAATGCCCCCAATAGAACAGGTACCGGGGGACGAGATGTTCTACTCGGGCGTCATCGACGGCCCTGACTTCTGTTTGAACCGGAGTCTGGGCGGCCCGATCACCTACGCCTTCGACAGCGACGCCGACGGGATCGCCGATGTGTGCTCCCTGCCCCGCACTCGTCGAGAGGCAGTGGCCCACCAGAGGGCTCTGGAGCGCCTGGCTTCGACGACGGCAGCGCGGGACATCTTCACCGCCCGGTTCGCCGAAGAATGCCGCTCGGTAGCGGAGACATTTGGCGAGCCGGACAAAGAAGCCGCCGACGAATGCCAGCAGTACCGGGAATTCACCGGCAATGCACCGGGAGGGCTCACACCGGCCAATGGTGGAACTGATCCCCAAACCCAGCCGACCGGAGAAGACACCGATGACTACGCCGAGGACAACCGGATGTTCTACTCCGGCATCATCGATCGCCCGGACTTCTGCTTGAACTTCAGCCTGGGCGGCCCTACCACCTACGCGTTCGACAGCGACGGCGATGGCGTGGCCGACGTCTGCGCCCTGCCCCGGACCCGACGGGCCGCAGTGGCCCGCCAGAAGGCTCTCGAGCACCTAGCCAACGCCTCCCACGAGCTGGAAATCATCTATACAGCGTTCTTCGAAGACAATTGCCGCGACGTTCCGAGGACGCTCGGGGAACCCGCCAAGGAGGCCGAAGACGCCTGCCAACCCCACATCCAACTGGGAGCGGCCTAGCCAGTCAGATCGGCTACCAATCTCCTCAGCGGCTCCCGATATTCAGCGGGGAGTGCGAGTCCGGCCAAACCCAGCGCTCGGTTCTCCAATACGGAGTTGGCCGGCCGGGGGGCCGGTCTAGGCGGATCCAACTCAGCCGTGGTAATCGGCTCCACTCGATCGGGGTCATGACCGGCGGCGACCATGATCTCCCGGGCGAACTCATACCAAGACACGTCGCCCTGATTGGTCGCGTGGTACAGGCCAGGGCGACGGTCCGCGCACAACTCTTCGATCACCGCGGCCACATCGGGAGCAAATGACGGCGAGCCCCGCTGGTCGTTCACGAATCGCAGAGGCCCGCTCTCGGCGGCCAGCCGCAACACCATGCCCACAATGTTGAAACCATGCCAGCCGCACAGCCACGAAGTCCTCACAACAGTGGCCGCCTCGCCGGCTTCCTGCTCGCCGGCCAGCTTGCTGGCGCCGTAAACCGACCGGGGATCAGGCCGGTCCCACTCGTGATAGGGCTCAAGCTTGTCACCGGAGAACACGTAGTCGGTGGAGACGTGGCACAAGTGGACTTCAAACCTGCGGGTGGCTTCGGATAGATGGCGCACCGCCCAGGCATTTACCCCATAGGCCCGCTCAGCATCGGATTCGCAGGCATCGACTGCGGTGAACGCCGCGCAGTTGACCAGTACATCGGGCCGGACAGAACCCACAGCACCTAGAACTTGGTCGCGTCGCGAGACGTCTAGATCGTTGCGGTTGGCGGCGATGACCTCGTGGCCCGAGGCGGCGAACCGCGCCGCGACGTCTTGGCCGAGTTGTCCGGCGGCACCGGTGACTAAAACCCTCACGGCCCCTCGGCCCTCACGTTGCAGCCTTCTTGAGTGGTTCCCACCACCAGCGGTTCTCCCGATACCAGTCCACGGTGGCAGCCAGGGCCTCGTCCAACTCTCTGGCTGGCGACCACCCCAGTTCCCCGATTTTGGTTGCGTCCACCGAATAGCGCCGGTCGTGGCCCAGCCGGTCGGATACATGGCGTATGAACGAATCATCCCGGCCACACAGCGCCAGCAGTCGGTCGGTCAGCTCCCGATTGGCGAGCTCGTTGCCCCCGGCGATGTTGTAGATCTCCCCCTGCTGCCCTTGGCGCAGCACCAGGTCGATGGCCGCGCAGTTGTCCTCCACATGGCACCAGTCCCGCACGTTCAGGCCATCGCCGTACAGGGGCACCGCTAAACCATCCAGCAGGTTGGTGGTGAACAGGGGAATCAGCTTCTCCGGGTGCTGGTAGGGCCCGAAGTTGTTGGTCGACCGGGTGATCACTACCGGCAGGCCGAAGGTCTCCCGATAGGCCAGGGCAATCAAGTCGGCGCCGGCCTTGGACGCCGAATAGGGCGAGCGAGGCTCCAGCCGGTCGGTCTCGGCAAACGATCCCTCGTCGATTGACCCGTACACCTCGTCGGTTGACACGTGTACCACTTTTTCCAGCTCCAGAAGCCGAGCAGTGTCACAAACCACGTTGGTGCCGTCGCAGTTGGTGCGCATGAAGGCGTCGGGTCCGACGATGGAGCGATCCACATGGCTCTCGGCTGCGAAATGGACCACAGCATCGCAACCGGCCATGGCCTCCGCCACCCCCTCCCGGTCGCACACGTCCCCCTGTATGAACGCCAGCCGGGAATCGCCTTCGAGGCCCCGCAGGTTGTCGCGGTTGCCGGCATAGGTGAGGGCGTCGTACACCACCACGGTGTCGTCAGTGCGGTGGAGCACCCAGCGCACGTAGTTCGACCCGATGAACCCGGCCCCTCCGGTGACCAAGAGCCTCATCTCAGGCCTGGGCTTCGAACCAGGGCCGAAGATGGTCGGCGATGGCCGAGCGGCGGGGATTGGCCCGGTCCCGGGCCGACAGGATGGGGGTGTCCACCCCCCAGTCGGCGCCGATCTCGGGGTCGTCCCAGGCCACCCCCAACTCGTCGGCCGGGTCGTAGTAGCCGTCCACCAAATAGGTGATGGTCATGTCCGACAGGGCGGCGAACCCATGGGCCACCCCCGGTGGGATGTACACCCCCCGGTGGTGGTTGACACCGTCGGGCTCGGTGCCCAGGGGCAGCGCAATGGTGCGCCCGTCGGTGGGTGAACCCTCCCGGAGATCGTGGAGCACCACCCGGGCCTGTCCGACCGGCACGTACCAGTAGTCGGATTGATGCCGGTGGTAGTGCAGGCCCACCACCGCTCCAGCCCGCCGGTCGCCCCGGTTGGCCTGGATCATCTCCTGGGCACCGGGAATCCACTCTTTGCGGTAAGTCTCCACGAACATGCCCCGCTCGTCACCGTGGACGTCGGGGGTCACGATGAACACGCCGGAGATCGCCTCGCAAGGGGATACCTCGGCCATTGCCCCTATCCCAGTTCGAGGTTGGAGTGGTCAGCCAGCATCAGCCGGACAACTCGACGGCGCTCGGGCGAGCGGGCCACTTGCACTTTTTGGCCGATCAATGAGTCGGTTATCCGGCTGATTCCCTCGATGCGGCATCCGTCGAGTACCACCGAGTGGTCAAGCTCGGAGTCGGCAATCACGCACTCGTCGCCGATCGATGTGTAGGGGCCGATGAAGGTGTTCTCTATGCGGGCGTCGACCCCGATCATCGCCGGGCCGCGCACGGTGGAATTGACGATCTTGGCCCCTTCCGACACCACCACCCGCCCCTCGACCCTGGAGGCGTCGTCCACCGCTCCGTCCAAGCGGCGAACCACAGTGTCGAGCACCAGCCGATTGCATTCCAACAGCGGATCCTTCTTGCCGGTGTCGATCCACCAGCCGTCCAGCAGCCGGTGGCTCACCCGGTGACCGTTGCGGATGAGCCAGTCGATGGCGTCGGTGATCTCCAACTCGCCCCGAGCCGACGGCTCGATGGACTGCACAGCCTCGTGGATGGCGGAGTCGAAGATGTACACCCCCACCAGGGCCAGGTTGGACGGTGGGTCATCGGGCTTCTCCACCAGGTTCACGACCTGGCCGTCGCCACTGATCTCGGCCACCCCGAACGACGACGGATTCTCCACCGGGGTGAGCAGTATCTGCGCCCGGCTCAGGCCGGCGTCGGTATCGTCCAGCAGGGTGGGCCGCTTGCTGCGCTCCAACTCGAACTGCTCGACGAACTCGGCCAAGCCCTGCTCCAGCATGTTGTCGCCCAGATACATCACGAAGCAGTCGTCGCCCAGGAAATCGCGGGCGATGAGCACACAGTGGGCCAAACCCAGGGGGGCATCCTGGCGGATGTAGGTCACCCTCACCCCGAATCGCGACCCGTCGCCCACGGCTTCTTGGATCTCCTGGTGGGTGTCGCCCACCACGATGGCGATGTCGGTGATCCCCGCAGCAGCCATGTCCTCGATTCCGTAGAACAAGATGGGCTTGTTGGCTATGGGCACCAGCTGTTTGGCCCGGGTATGGGTTAGCGGACGCAGCCTCGTCCCCTCACCCCCCGACAAGATCAACCCCTTCATGCGCTGAACAGTGTACGACCCCCTCTACAATCCGGCGACACCGCCCGTTGTCATGGGCACCCTTGCTCTGTGCCTACGCTGGGCAGGTGTCTGCGGTGCATTGGGACCGGGTGGCGCTGGCTGCGGTGCTGGTGTCGGTGGCTGTTCTTGTGGGGCTGCACGTCCGAGATCACCCGTCTCTGTCGCACATCGACGAGCTACAGCACATGGACTACACCCTCAAGTCACCCTTCCATGTGCCCCGCCATGGCGACACCATCGGCACCGAAGCCATGGAGGAGGCCGCCTGCCGGGGCATCGCGTACCCGCTGCGGCTGTCGATCGACGCCCTGAACGACTGGCTGCACCTCACCGGGGAGCGGGGGGTGCCCCAGCTCAGCCCGGCCAGCATCGTTCAGGTGCAATTGCCCCCCTGCGGGTCACTCCTGCTTGCGCCCGACCAGTTCCCCAACTCTGGACTCAACACCGCTTCTCCCCATCCGCCGGTGTACTACACCGCCACCGCGCTGGGCGGCACGGTGATCGAATCCGCGCCCGGCGTCGACAGCCCGGTTACCGGCGCCCGGCTGGTGGGCATCTTGTGGCTCGGGGCCGCCGCCATAGTGCTGTGGTATGTGTTGGGCAGCCTGGGGGCGTCGATCTGGACCAAGGCCCTTTTGATCGGCTTGCTAGTGGTTTCGCCCACCGTGCTGCACGAATCGTCGATCATCAATCCCGACACAACCGCCCTGCTGGGCGGGGCGCTGGTGCTGGGGGCCGCGCTGCGCTGGGAGACCGGTCGGGCCCCGGGTTGGCTGCTGCCTCTGGCCGCATTGGTGGCGGTCTGGTTCAAGTTCACCAACTCGGTGGCGGTGGGTGCGGCCGTGATCTACCTGGCAGTGCGGGCCTGGCAGCAGCGGGACAGCCTTACCCGGCGCCAAATTCACAGCTGGTCGGCGGTTGCGGGGGCCGCGGTTATCTTGACGGTGGCCTCGATCATCACATGGTCATCAGTGCAGGACGCCAGAGGCCACATCTCCGCGGAGCAGCTTCCCACCAACGCCATCTACCAGGTTGACAGCTTCCAGTGGGACAACCTCGGCGACGAGCTCTTCTCCGCTCTCACCCCCCTGCGCGATCCGTTCGTGGCCGACACCTTGCCCCGAGACCTGTTGGAGCCACTCGGCGACCTCATCAATCTTCTGGTCATCGCCGGTCTGGGCTCAGCTGCCCTGTTCGCAGCCAAGGGGTCCAATCACCGGGCTCTGGCCGGGGCCGCGGCCGTCGGCATGGTGGCCACAGGGGTGGTGACCATGGTGGCCAGCTACCTGACGCTGGGCATCTACTTCGACACCAACCCCCGATACGGGCTGTCGCTGCTGCCCTTCGCGGTGGCCGCCCTCGTGCCGGTGCTGGACAACCGCCTGATCCGCTGGTCGGTTACTGCGGTGGTGTTGGCCACTGCGGGCGCGGTCCTCGCCGGTGTCGCTGCCTAGTCTTTGCTTGTGACCGCCCCGAGGTTGATCGCCGTGATCCCGGCCTACAACGAGGAAAGCACCGTGGGAACCGTGATCGCCGAGGTGCGGCGGGCCTGCTCGGGCCCAGTAGAAGTAGTGGTGGTGGACGACGGCTCGGCCGACTCCACCGCCAAAACCGCGGCAGCCGCAGGAGGAACTGTTCTGCGGCTGCCGGTCAACTTGGGATACGGGGTCGCCCTGCGTCTGGGGTTCCGCTACGCCGCCAGCCGCCAGTGGGACCACGCGCTGGTGCTCGACGCCGACGGCCAGCACATTGCCACCGAGATCCCCGCCCTGCTGGCCGCCTGCCGCTCGGGAGCCGATTTGGTGCTGGGGAGCCGGTTTCACCCCGACTGCCCAACCCCCTATCAGGTGTCCCGCACCAGGCGGATGGCCATGCGCCTGGTCAGCCGAGTAATACGCCATCGCCGGGGAGTGGCGCTCACCGACCCAACATCGGGGTTTTGGGCCATGTCGAGGCCTTGCGTGGAGCTCTTCTCCAAGGAGCTTCCCTCAGGGTACCTAGACAATCTGCTCGGCCTGTCGATCGCCGCTCGAGCCGGGCTGGCCATCAAAGAGGTGCCGGTTACGATGGCACCCCGTCAAGGAGGCCAACCCTCGGCCACGGGGGCCGCACTGGTTTTTCACTACCTGCGGGCCACGCTCGCGGTCTTTATCGGAGGTCGATCATGAGCCTCACTGCCCGAATAGTCTCCGCACTGTTGGCCGCCGTGGTGGTGGCCATCATCCTCAAGCTCCAGCGGCGGGGCGGCATGGGATCCAAGTACGGGCTCTTGTGGATGGCCACCTCGGTGGTGATGCTGGTGCTGGCCGCAGCCCCCGATGTGGCCGACACGGTGGGTGATTGGCTCGGTGTGGAATACACCCCGTCGCTGGTGTTCATGGCCGCCCTGGGCTTCGTGCTGATCGTGCTGGTGCAGTACTCGTGGGAGCTCAGCCGCTCCGAGCAGCGCATACAGGTCCTTATGGAGGAGGTGGCGCTTCTGCGCCGAGAACTGGAGGATCTGCGAATTAGCGAAGAGCTAGACGACGGGAGCGGGGTCAGCGAATAGGGAAAGAGCTAGCTGATGGGGGCAGGGGCACAGAGGCCGTCTAGTTCCACCACCTGGATCTTGTCCCGGTTCTCCCAAGTAATGGGCTGATCGGGGTCGGGCCGCAGCTTGTACTCCCGGAACGACATCTCGCTGGCATCGAACGCCAGCAGGCGGCCCACCAGCACATCGCCATGGCCGAGAATCAGCTTGATGGCCTCCAGGGCCTGGATCGACCCCACAATCCCGGGCAGCACGCCGAGTACGCCAGCTTCGGCACAGCTCGGGGCCATCTCGGCGGGAGGCGGCTCGGGAATCATGTCCCGGTAGGTGGGGCCGTTGCGGGGGTCGAACACCGTGACTTGGCCCTCGAACCGGAAGATCGACCCGTGGACAACCGGGATGCCCAGCTTCACCGAGGCGTCATTGAGCATGTAGCGCACCGGGAAGTTGTCGGCGCCGTCCACGATCACGTCGTAGTCGGCGATGATGTCCATGATGTTGTCGGCCCCCAGTCGCACGTCGTAGGTCACCACGTTCACGTCGGGGTTCAGGGCATTTAGCGTCTTTTTGGCCGAGTCCACCTTGCGGTCCCCCACCCGGTCGACGTTGTGCAGGATCTGGCGCTGGAGGTTGGAGGCGTCCACCACGTCCATGTCGACGATGCCCACGGTTCCCACCCCCGCGGCCGCCAGGTACAGAGCGGCGGGAGAGCCCAGCCCGCCGGCGCCCAGGCACAAGACCTTGGCTTCCAGCAGCTTGAGCTGCCCCTCCACGCCCACCTCGGGCAACAGCAGGTGACGGTGGTAGCGGTTGCGCTGATCTGGCGTGAGGGTAACCGGTAGGGACCAGTCGCGGCCCTCGTCCTTCCAGCGGTTGAACCCGCCGTCCATGGACACCACGTCGCCATAGCCCATCTCCTGGAGGGTCTGGGCGGCGAATGCCGAGCGCACTCCCCCCGCGCACATGACCACCACCGGGGCGTCCTTGTCGGACAGGCGGTTCTCCACGTTGGGCTCGAGGTTGCCCCGGGGGATATGCACCGAGCCGGGCACCGCCCCCTGCTCGAACTCGTCGGGCTCTCGCACGTCGAGCAGCACCGCGCCCTCGGCCAGCATCGCCTCGGCGCCAGCCGGGTCGGTCTCCCGGATCTCGGCTTTGGCTTCTCTCAGCAGATCTCTAAACGTGGACATGGCTACAGCTACCTCGGTGTTGGCGGGACATCGGGTCAGGCAGGAAGACTATTCCCCACAAATCCTACCTAATTAGTCCGATTTTACCAATCACGCGCCTGGTTGCGGAGCAACGATCAAGGGCAGCGCCTCGCTGATCGAGGCGGGCAACACCGCCGCGGCAAGGCCGTCGAATGGAGTGGGATCGGCGTTCACGATTACCAGCTGGGCGCCGGCCTGATGGGCGATGGGGACCGCGTTGGCGATCGGGTACACGGTGAGGGTGGAGCCCACCGCCAGCATTGCGTCGCAGGCCATGGCGGCTTGCTCAGATCGGTGCAGGTCGTCCATCACCAGGTTCTGGCCGAAGGAGATGGTGGCCGATTTCAATATCCCGCCGCAGAGCCGGCACGGAGGGTCGGCCTCGCCCGCCCTCACCCTGTCCAGAGCCCGTTCCATCGGGGCGGTGTCCCCGCAGTCGAGACAGCGGACCTTGGATGTTGTGCCGTGGATCTCTACCAGCAGTTCCTCGGAGGTGCCCGCCGCCCGGTGCAGGCCATCGACATTCTGGGTGATCAGCGTGAGCAGTTTTCCCTGACGCTCCAACTCCACCAGCGCCCGGTGGCCTGGGTTGGGCTGTTTGCCCTCCCACATCGACCCCTCGGACAGCCGCTGCCAGTTGCGCCGCCTCAACTCGGGGTCGGCTACATACGACGACAGGGTGGCGGTTTTCTCAGCCTCGGGGTTCTTGGTCCACAGACCCTCTGGCCCCCGGAAATCGGGGATGCCGCTGTCGGTGGATATCCCCGCCCCGGTTAGCACCACCACCTTCTCGGCATTGCCCAGCACTGCCCGGGCTGCCTCCACCTCGCTGCCCAACTCTTCGATTGGCCGCATGGAAATTACTTAGCGACCACTTGACAGACTTGCATGAAAGTAGACAGAATACATCTAAAGCTTCCTCCCTATATCGAGTATGGCAACAGCCAACAGAAATGATCCTTCCATGACAAACTCCTTCTTGCACTCTTCACTATGGATTGAACCATGGCGCGACCTGATCACCGAGGAGAACGGACACGACCCGCGATCGCGATACGTGGAGCGGTATTGGCTGGGGGTTGTAGGCCCCACAGCCGGTTGGCTCATGCGCCATGTGGCCCACGAGTTCGACAAATCCCCTGAAGGCTTCGAGCTTTCCGTGCCCGACATTGCCCTTCAACTGGGGATCAGCCCCAAGGCAGGACCCAGGGGCGGCCTCCATCGCACGTTGCACCGCTTGGTGATGTTCCGGCTGGCCGCCGAAGGTCACGCCAGCTTTGCCATTCGCCGCCGCCTGCCCCCGCTCAACAACGCCCAGCTCCGCCGCCTGCCCGAGCACCTCCAGCGCTCCCACTCCTCCCACTACCCGATGCCAATGTCCGCAGTCTCAGCCGGGCTGCATTAGACAATTGGCGTGGAAAGTTCAGCGGGGAGGGCCTCGATAGAACACCGGCCCTCGGTCTGCCCGGTTGGAGGTGTCGCGGCTAGACATGGGCCGTGGACAACGACCTAAGAGCATCCTGGAACCGGCTTTGCGACACCCTCAAGGAGTCGGCCGACTACATCTTCGATCCTGCACTGGGGGCTGGCCCATCAGAGCAGGCTGAGGGGCTACGCCATCAGCTGCGGATGTTCTTCTGGGCCTACGACCGAATCGTGGAGAACAACGACCCCGACCACCCCGAGCTGGGCTGGGTGTACCCCTTCAAGGTGGGCCAGGACAATCCCGACGCGATGTACATGACCGCGCCGGTGGACCTGACCCACACCTACCGCCTGACCGGTCGGATCGACACCCTGCGCTACCTGGGGCTGTCGTTGATGGACCACAGCTTTGGCCGAGGGCGCATCACTCAACTCGTCGACGTGGGAAGTCCCGACCTGACCGACATCGGCGATGGCCGCATCGACGTGGTCTTCAGCCCCGACCCCGACCCTGGCGACCACGTCGGCGACTGGTTCCAAGTCGAGCCGCACCCCTGCCGGCTGTTTGTGCGCCAGTTCTTCTCTGACTGGGCGTCGGAGGACCAGGCCGAGCTGCACTTCGAATGCCTAGACCCGTCGGGACCCCCCGGCCGGCTCGATCCAGTGCGGACTAGTGAGCTGTTCGACGAGCTGGCCCGGGAGGTTGACACCGTACCCAAGTTCTGGACCGACTTTGCCGGGGGTCAGCGCGACCGAGGCCAGATCAACTCCTTCGACCATGTTCCCTCTCACAAGGTGAGCCAGAGCGCCCAGGGGGGAAGCGAAAAGCAGTCTTACGGGCAGTGCTGGTACGAGGTAGGCGCCGACGAGGCCCTGCTCTACGAGGTGACCCCGCCCGACTGCCTGTACTGGAACATCCAGGTGGGCGACACCTGGTACCAGAGCCTCGACTACGTGAACCTCCCCACCACCATGAACGACTCCCAGGCCCGCCTCGACCCCGACGGCGTGCTTAGGGTGGTGATCTCCCACCAAGACCCCGGCATCCAGAACTGGATCGCCCTGGGCGGCTGCCCCCAAGGAGCACTCACCTACCGGTGGAACAACGCGGAGGTCGCACCGGTGCCCACCCTGCGGCTAATGCCCGTCTCCGAGGTCGCCGGCTGCCTCCACCCCGACACCCCCCGGCTCAGCGCCGATGAGCGTGCCGCGACAAATGCCGAGCGCCGCCGCCACGCCCTGCGCCGCTTCACGCGATAGCCCATGCAGTACATCGCCGCGGTCTATCTCCACGCCCTGCGCCGCTTCACGCGATAGCCCATGCAGTACGTCGCCGCGGTCTATCTCCACGCCCTGCGCCGCTTCACGCGATAGCCCATGCAGTACGTCGCCGCGGTCTATCTCATGGCTGCGGTCTTGCTGGGCGCAGCCGGAGCGTCAAAAGCGATCACCCCCGAGCCGGCGTCCGCCGCCCTGGCCCGTCTCCAGCGCTACCACCGCTTTCGGGCGGTGAGGCTGCTGGGCCTGGTTGAGCTAATCGTGGCCGTCAGCGCCTTCATCGTGGGCGGCATCTTCCCGGCCATTGCCCTCGCCGCCCTATACGCCTGCTTTGCCGATGTGGCCGCCTCCCTGGCGCGATCCGGCTCGGCGGTATCCTGCGGCTGCTTCGGCCGAATCGAGATGCCCGCCACCTGGCGCCACGTGGCTGTGAATATCGTGGCTTTGGCCACGGGCGTGGTGGCAGCCTCATGGCCGGTCGAGGCTGTGGACAAGCTCTTCGACACCCGCCAATGGCTGTTGGCCCCATTCGCTGTGGTTGTGGCGGCTGGGGCCTACGGAGCGTTTATGTGGCTCAGTCGGCCGTCGGCGGCGGCTCGAAGTTGACCAGGGCATCGAGGAGCAGGCGGACGCCGAAGCCGGTGCCGCCCTTGGCGATTTCGGCGTCCTCGGAGTCGGTGAAGGCAGGGCCGGCGATATCGAGGTGGGCCCAAGGGATGTCGTTGTCCACGAAGTTGGACAAGAACAGCCCGGCGGTCAGCGCTCCGCCGTGGGGGCCGCCGATGTTCTTCATATCGGCCACCGACGAGTCGAGTTGGGCCTTGTAGTCGTCGGGCAGCGGAAGCCGCCATACCCGCTCGCCGGTGCGCTCGGCGGCGTCGGCCAACTGGTCGATCCACGCCTCGTTGTTGCCCATGAGACCGGCCACCTTGGGGCCCAGCGCCACCATGCAAGCCCCGGTAAGGGTGGCCAGGTCGACAATGGCATCGGGCCCGGCCCGACAGGCCAGCGACAAGGCGTCGGCCAACACCAAGCGGCCCTCAGCGTCGGTGTTGAGCACCTCCACGGTCTTGCCGTTGGCCATGGTGAGCACGTCGCCGGGTCGGGTGGCGTCGCCCCCCAGCATGTTGTCGGTCATGGGCACGTATCCGGTGACCTTCACCGGCGGCGCCACCGCAGAAATGGCGGCCATCACGCCTAGCACGGCCGCTCCCCCGCTCATGTCGCACTTCATGGTCATCATCCCGGTGCCGGACTTGATCGACAGCCCACCGGAATCGAACGTGAGACCCTTGCCCACCAGCGCCACTGACCCCCGGCACTCGACCTCGGGATCGGGCGCGTAGGACACCTCCACAAACCGCGGGGGCTGATCTGACCCCCGATTGACTCCCAAAAGCCCACCCAGCTCAGCCTCGCGGATGCCGTCCAGGTCGAGCACCGTGATCTCTAGGCCTTCCCGCTCGGCCATCTCCTCGGCCATCTCCGCGAACCGGGTGGGTGTTAGCGACCCGCCGGGCTCATTCACCAAGTCGCGCACAAAGCACACCGCCTCGGCCACCCGCCGTCCCTGCTCCAGCGCCTCGGTCACCGCCCGGCCTCCCGGGCCGATGACATGCACGTTCTCCAGCTTGTTGGGATTGTGCTCCGACTTGAGGTCGCCGTAGGTGTACGCCCCCAGCGTCATTCCTTCGGACAAGGCCTCCAGCGCGTCGGCGCGGTCGATGTTGTCGGGCACGGCGTCGAGCACCGACACCGCGATGCGCTTCATCCGCTTGGCCGACCTAGCCAGCGATGCTGCCGCCCGGCGGATCACCGCGGCAGTGATTTTGTCGGCCGGTCCCAGCCCGACCACGGCAACCGGCCGGTCTTGCCCCGACACGATCTCTACCTGTCCGGGCTTGGCCTCGAACCCCCGGCCATCGAGCACCCCCCAGTCCAGCTCGCCGGAACGCTGGGCGCCGTTGCCTGGGCACACTCCCACCGCGTGCAGTGCGGCGCTGGCCGGGATTTTTCTGCCGGTTCGAAACGCGATCACCTGGTCTCCTCGGATTGTTTCAAGCCCCTGCGATGTTATCTGGCACTAGGCCCCCGCTCCTTGCCCGGTAACCTCGCCTCCTATGGGCTCTTATCAGGATGCGGCCCGCGAGCGCGTCCTCATCTACGACGGCGCCTTCGGCACCTATGTGCAAGAACAGCCGCTGAGCGCGGATGACTTCGGCGGCCCCGACTTGGAAGGCTGCAACGAGCTCTTGTGCCTCACCCGACCCGAACTCATCGCCGGGATGCACGACCTGTATTTGGGCCTCGGGGTGGACGCAGTGGAAACCGCCACCTTTGGGGCGTTCGCCGTGCCGTTGGCCGAGTACGGCATCGCCGATCAGGCCTATGAGATCAACCTGGCTGCGGCCCGCATCGCCCGTGATGTGACCCAGGGATATGTCGCCGACGGACGACCCCGGTGGGTAGCGGGATCGGTGGGTCCGGGCACCAAGCTGGCCTCGCTGGGCCAGATCCGTTATGCCGAGCTGCGCGACGCCTTCGAAGTGCAGGCCCGTGGCCTACTCGACGGCGGAGTCGACCTGTTCATCATCGAGACCCAGTACGACCTGCTCGGCGCCAAGGCGGCCATCAACGGATGCCGCCGGGCCATGGCCGCGGTGGGCCGGGAAGTGCCGCTGCAAGTGCAGGTCACCATCGAGATGACCGGCCGGATGCTGCCCGGCACCGAGATCGGCGCCGCACTGACCGCCCTAGCCCCCCTTGGCCCGGCGGCGTTCGGGCTGAACTGCGCCACCGGCCCGGCCGAGATGGGCGAGCACCTTCGGGTTCTCTCCGAGCAGTGTCCGGTGCCGGTGGCCTGCATACCCAACGCCGGGCTCCCCCAGGTGGTGGACGGCCGCATGCACTACGACGTCGGCCCCGACGAGTTCGCCGACTACCTGGCCCGGTACGTCACCGAGATGGGGGTGAGCGTGATCGGCGGCTGCTGCGGCACCACCCCCGAGCACCTGAGGGCGGTGATCGACCGCTGCGCCGATCTCACCCCAGGACCCCGGCCCGGTGAATTGCCCCCATCGGCTGCTTCGATCTACACCGCGGTGCCCTTTGCCCAGGACACGTCGTTCCTCATTGTGGGCGAGCGCACCAACGCCAACGGATCCCGCAAGTTCCGCGACGCCATGCTGGAGGCCGACTGGGACGGCTGCCTTCAGATCGCCCGCGACCAGGTGGGCGAGGGCGCCCACCTGCTTGATCTGTGCGTCGACTACGTGGGCCGCGACGGCACCGCCGACATGGACGATCTGGCCCGCCGGTTCGCCACCGGGGTGGCGGCCCCGCTGGTGCTGGACTCCACCGAGCCCAATGTGATGCAAGCGGGGCTGGAGTGGATCGGTGGCCGAGCAGTCCTCAACTCGGCCAACCTGGAGGACGGCGAGGCCGAGGGATCGCGCCTCGATCGGGTCTTGACACTGGCCCGGGAGTACGGCGCGGCGGTGGTCTGCCTGCTCATAGACGAGGAGGGCCAAGCCCGAGACCTGGAGTGGAAGATGCGGGTGGCCCACCGCCTCTACCGCCTGGCCACAGAGCGCTACGGACTGGCCCCGTCCGATCTGATCTTCGACGCCCTGACATTCCCGCTGTCCACCGGTGACGACGACCTGCGCAAAGACGGCCTGGCCACCATTGAGGCCATCCGGCGCATTAAGGCAGAATTGCCCGGCGCCTACACCACGCTGGGGGTTTCCAATGTGTCGTTCGGGCTGAAGCCCGCCGCCCGACACGTGCTCAATTCCATGTTCCTGCACGAGTGCCTAGAGGCCGGACTGGACTCGGCCATCGTCCATGCGGGTCGAATCATCCCGCTGAACCGGGTGGACCCCCACCATCGGGACGTGTGCCTGGATTTGATCTACGACCGGCGGGGCTCGGCCGGGACTGCTTCAGAGGGTCGAGGCGATTACGACCCGCTGACCGAGCTCTTGGCCGCGTTCGAAAACGTGACCGCCACCGCTGCGGTCAAGGAGGATCGATCCGGGTGGCCGGTGGAGCAGCGCCTGGAGCGGCGCATCATCGACGGCGAACGAGATGGGCTGGAGGGCGATTTGGACGAGGCCCTGGCCGGCACCCCGGCGCTGGACATCGTCAACAACACGCTGCTGGCCGGTATGAAGGTGGTGGGCGAGCTGTTCGCCTCCGGGGAGATGCAGTTGCCGTTCGTGCTCCAGTCGGCTGAGACCATGAAGACCGCGGTGTCGTATCTGGAGCCGCACATGGACAAGGCCGACGACACCGGGGGCAAGGGCCGGATCGTGCTGGCCACCGTGAAGGGCGACGTCCACGACATCGGCAAGAACCTGGTGGACATCATCTTGACCAACAATGGCTATGAGGTACACAACCTGGGCATCAAGGTGTCCATCAGTGAGATGATCGACCGGGTCCAGGCAGTGGACGCCCACGCCATCGGCATGAGCGGTCTGCTGGTGAAGAGCACGCTGATCATGCGGGACAACCTGGAGGAGCTGAACACCAGAGACCTCCACCACCTCCCGGTATTGCTGGGGGGCGCGGCCCTGACCCGCACCTATGTGGAGCGGGATATGCGGGAGACCTACCGGGGCCGGGTGTTTTACGGCAAGGACGCCTTCGAGGGCTTGGCGGTAATGGACCGGCTGGGCGAGTTGCGCCGCACCGGGGTTGACGACCCCGAATTCGGGCGCCGCCCCGGGGGCCGCGACCTGCCCCGCCGTCCTCGCCGCGACGCGCCTGGCGCGGTGGGCGACGAACTGCCCGAACGAGCTCCGTCGGTGGAAACCGACAACCCCGTGTTCGAGCCCCCGTTCGTGGGCTCCCGGGTGGTCAAGGGCATCCCGGTGGCCGACATCGCCGAGTACGTGAACGAGACCGCCCTGTTTCGCAACCAATGGCAGTTCCGCCCCATAGACGGCGAGGACGACGCTGCCTTCAAAGAGCGCATCCGCCCTACCATGCGCGAGCAGCTCACCTCGGCCACCGCCCAGGGCCTGCTGGTGCCCCAAGTGGTGTACGGCTACTTCCCGGTCAACGGGAGCGGCGACGACCTGGTGGTGTGGGACGGCCCCGACCGAACCGCCGAAGCCTGCCGGTTCCGGTATCCCCGCCAGTACAAGGACCCCTATTTATGCATCGCCGACTTCTTCCGACCCGCCGACGGCGACGAGGTGGACTACGCCGCCTTCCATATCGTGACCATGGGCGCCGAGGTATCCAAGGCCGCCGCCAAGCTGTTCACCGACAACCGCTACCAGGACTACCTGCTGCTGCACGGCCTCGGGGTGGAGATGGCCGAGGCCCTCGCTGAGTACTGGCACCACCGCATCCGCACCGAGTGGGGCTTCGTCGACGAGGATGGCCCCACCCTGACCGGCCTGTTCCGCCAGCAGTACCGGGGCGGCCGCTATTCCTGGGGCTACCCCGCCTGCCCCGACCTCGAGGACAATCTCACCGTGGCCCAACTCCTAGAAGCCGACCGCCTCGGCATCGAGGTCGGCGAAGAAACCAGCTACCAATACCAACCCGAGCAAACCACCTCCGCCCTAATCTGCCACCACCCCCAGGCCAAGTACTTCGTCGCCCGCTGAGATGCTGGGCCAGCAGTGCGGTGAGAGGGGATCATTCGAGTGATCGAACTACAGCCGGCCACACTCCTATTGCAGTTGACCGTCGGCGGGTTGGCGTTTACCTGGCTCACTACCCGGCGCCGGGAGGCTGGGCTGGGTTACGGCTGGCTCATGCGCAGCACCTTTGGGTTGCTGGCCGCCGGCGGAGCCTGGCTGGGCTTCGCCACCGACCCCTTGCCGGTACGCGACTGGACAGCAGTGCTCACAGCCGCCGCTGCTGCCGCGGCGTTGACGGTCTCGGTGGTTCGGCGGCGAGCCGGAGTGAGCGGCCAGCGAGAGCGGGTTGAACGGCGTAGCGTCGAGATCGCCGAGATGACCGGCATCGACCGGGAAGAACAGCGCTTCGACCGCACCCAGCCTGAGTTCCCCCCGCTGCTCGACCTCATCGCTCCTTCGATAGGGCTGGTCGGTGTGGTGGCCGGCGGGCTCGACGCCGGAGACCCGGCCGCTTTGGCCGTGGCTCGCACGCTAATCGGGGCGTTTTTCTTGGGGGCGGTAACCGACGCAATGCTCTTGGGCCACTGGTATCTGGTTCAACCCGGCTTGTCCCGGGGGCCGCTGTTGGAGCTGGTGCGATGGACCGGTTTGCTTTGGCTGCCCGAACTGGTGGTGATGCTGTGGCCCACCGGCATGGGGTCGGTGCTCAGCGGAACGATCGACGACGGCTACAACGGGCTGCTGGGCTGGTTCTGGGTTGCTTGCGTGGTGACGACCGCAGGCCTGGTGATCTTGGCCCGGGCCGCTTTGCGAGAACGCTTCTACTCCGCGGTAATGGCCGCGACGGGACTCCTTTACTTGGGCATCCTGACCGGCTTCGGCATGGATCTGGTCGCCCGAGTGCTGCTTGACACTACCTAGTATTTTCTAATGCGAATGAACACCGCAGACCCGAGCCGCCAAGACCAGGGCAGTCTTTGGGGGTTCATGAAAGGCACCACCCGAATCCTCGGGGACATTGACAGCCCCGCTGTCCCTCCCGATGACTGGGATATCCTCAGCAACCCCGATCGAGTATTCGATCCCAGTTCCGCTCCTTCGGAGTGATTTTCACACTCCCCCAGAAGCTCGATCACGCGTCGATCACGGCCAGGCGGTGATCGGTGGTGGTGAGGTTGTCGGGGCCATCCGAAGCGGCCACCACGATGTCTTCCAGCCGCAGTCCCCATTGTCCCGGCAGGTAGATGCCGGGCTCGATGGAAAAGGCATGGCCGGGGCGCAACTCCAAGTCGTTGCCCTCCACGATGTAAGGATCCTCATGGGCCTCGGTGCCGATGCCGTGGCCGGTGCGGTGGATGAAGTTGTCTCCGAATCCGGCCTCGGCGATCATGTCCCGCCCCACCCGGTCGACCTCCTGGCATGGCTGGCCGACTACGGCGGCGGCCACCTGTGCAGCCTGGGCTTCGAAGAGCACGTCATAGGCCTCGACCAAGTCAGCCGGCGGCTCGCTCAGGTGTACGCATCGGGTGATGTCGGAGCAGTAGCCCACCCCGTCGTCATCCATCATCGTCCCTCCGAAATCGCACAGCACGATCTCGCCTGGTTTGATCACCCGCTCCCCCGGTTCGTGGTGGGGGCTGGCCGCGTTCTCCCCCGCGGCCACAATGGCGAAGTTCACCCGCTGGTGGCCCTCAGCCAACAACCTACGGCCCAGCTCGGCCGACACCTCGGCCTCGGTCCGCCCCACCAACTCGATATCGCCTGATCGAAGGTCGACAGCCACTCGGTCGGCGGCCGCCGCCGCCGACCGCAACGACTCCACCTCAGCAGCGTCTTTCACCGAGCGCAGCGGACTGGTGACCTCCGACGCCCGACGGAACTCGACCGATGGCAACAGGCGGGCCAAGTCCACCATGAACCCGGCCCAAGTGCGATCTCCAACCGCGATCACCGAGGCCGAGCCGATGAACGAACGGGCCAGCGCAATGGGGTTGTCAGTCTCATCCCACACAGCCATCTTGAACACGCCGGGTCGCTCTATTACCCGAGGGGCCTCCAGCCGGGGCACTATGAGCCGGGCTTCGTCGTCTCGGGGCACCACCAGCATGGTGAGCCTCGGCAGGGCCATGGCCTCGTAGCCGCAGAAATAGGGCAAATCAGCCCCCACCGACAGCAGCAGCACATCCACTTGCTGCTCAACCATCAGCGCCCTCATTCGACTCACACGATCAGCAAACACTCCACCAGCCTACCTTTGCACTCTCACCCTGAATCGCCGCACGCATGTCGGCGCGCCCGGCTATTCGGCACTGCCCAAGCGGACCCGCAAGCGGTCGAAGGATACGGCGATGATCAGCAACGCGCCTTCGCTGAACTCGATCCAGAACGTGGGCACATTGGTTTGGATGAGCCCGTTCTCCAGCACGTTGAGCACCAGCAAGGCGAGAAATGTGCCGGCAATTGAACCCCGACCACCCGACAGGCTGGCGCCGCCGAGAATGATCGCAGTAACCACGGTGAGCTCAAAGCCAGCACCGCCGTTGGTCGCCGCACTGCCCACCTGCGAAACCCGGATCAGCCCAGCCAAGGCGGTGGCGATGGTTGTCAGGACAAACGCGATGAACAGCACTCGTCCGGTACGAATGCCGGCGAGCCGGGCGGCATGGGGATTGGCGCCGACGGCGTAAACCGAGCGCCCATACACCGTGTATTTCAGCAGGAGATGGCAGGCGATGGACACGCCGATGAAGATCCACACCGGTGTGGGAATGTCCAAGAACGGGCGACTCACACCCAGATCGCCGAAGCCGTTTATTCGAATGGTCTGCCCGTCACCGAGAACCTTGGTTAGCCCGCGGAACATGGCCAGGCCACCCAACGTCACAATGATCGAGTTCAATCCGATCTTGGTCACGGCGAATCCGTTGAATGCGCCAATGGCCAAACCCAAGGCGACGGTGATCACCAACGCGAGCCCGATACCCACACCAAGCCCATACGGCGTCGTTTCGGCATCGGTGGCAGTGGTGGCTACGGCCATAGTCATGCCCATGAGACCGGCCACCGATCCGACGGAAAGATCCACCTGACCGCCAATCAGCAACACCGTTGCCGGCATGGCGATGATGCCGATCACCGCGGAGTTCTGGGCAATGTTGACAAAGTTGTCAAAATCGAAGAAGTACTCAGAGGCCAGCGAGAAATAGAGGATCAGCCCCACCAGCACGAACAGCAGCGCTGCCGTCTCCGGTAGCGAGGCAATGGACCGGGCCAGCCAGCCCAGCCCGCTGGGTGGGGGGGCAGCCGTGCTGTCCTCAATGGGCGCAGAGGCTTCGGCAGTCTCGGCAGTCTCGGTAGTTTCGTTCATCTCATCCTCCCGCCTAGGTGAGCAGCAAGCTCATTGTGATGTCGTCGCCGGGTACCTCGGCGGTAATGCTGCCCTTGGCTGCGACATACGCGCGATCAGCCACCGCCACCACCTCCTCGTGATCCGACGTGACAATCAAGATGGCAGCACCTTCTGCGGCCAGCTCGCGCAAGACTCCGTAGAGGTCGGCACGAGCACCCACGTCAACGCCCCGAGTGGGCTCGAGCAGCACCAGCGCCTCAGCCCCTCGTTCGAGCCAGCGGGCCACCAGCACCTTCTGCTGGTTCCCTCCTGAGAGCTCCTCCATCGGTTGGGAGGCCCGCCCTTTGCTGCGAATGGACAAGCGGTCGTACCAGCGGTCGAACGCCTTCTTTTCGGTATCGGAGTTCAGCAAACCGCGGGAGGCGAGCTGAGACCAGGACGCCACGGCCACGTTTTCCCCCACCGATCGGGTCGCGAACGCCCCTCCTACCTTGCGATCCTCGCTCAGAAAACCGATGCCCCGGTCAACGGCATCGACCGGACCAGCTAGCTCAACCTGCTCACCGGCAATTTCGATCTCACCCGACTGGATCGGTTCCAACCCAAAGGCACTGCGACCGATTTCCAGCGCCCCCGATCCGAGCTTTCCGTACAAGGCCACAACCTCGCCGCGGTGCACTTCGATGTTGACATCGGTGAATCGACCAGGCGACGACGCCCCTCGCCAGCGAAGAGCCACATCTCCACTAATCCCGGCGGCATCCTCTGGCCGGCCGGTGACGATGTCGTATCGTCCGACCATGGCTGCCACCAACTGGCCGCGATCCACTGCATGGGTGTCGGCGACCAGGGCGGCCTCCCCATCCCTCAACACCTGGACTCGATCAGACAGCTCGAACACCTCGTCAAGTCGGTGGGTGATGTAGATGATCGCCTTGCCCTGATCCCGCAGGCGACGTACCCGTTCGAACAGCACATCGGCCTCGTGTTGCGATAGCGCGGCAGTGGGCTCATCAAGAATGAGCACCCGGGCTTCGCTGGAGAGAGCCCGGGCAATCTCGACGATCTGCCGCTCGCCCACGGCCAGCGAAGACACGTCCGCCTTGGGGTCGATCTCCGCCTCTAGGGATTCAAGAACATCCTGGGCCAGCCGATTCATCTCTCGCCACTGCACCAGCCCTCGCTTCTGAGGCAGCCGGCCGAGGGCGATGTTCTCGGCCACCGTCAAAGTGGGGGCGTCATTGAACTCCTGGGCGATCATGGCAATGCCCGCGGCCCTCGACTCAATTGGGGTGAGCACTTGATGGGCCTCGCCGTCGATCAACACCGAACCTGCCGAGGGCCGGTAGTCGCCAGCGATGATCTTGACCAGCGTCGACTTTCCGGCTCCGTTTTCGCCGAGCAAGGCGAGAACGGAGCCGGAGCGAGCCTCAAGGTCAACCCCCTTGAGCACCTCGACTCCGCCAAACGACTTCCTGATCCCCGCGGTGGCGATGACCGGAGCCGTTGACACCGCGGATTCGGCGGCGCTCATCAGCAGGCGCTCATCTCAATGCAGCTTGCTACTGGCAATGAGATTCGCAATGCGATCAGCCGCAGTCGGTGACCTCGTAGATGTCCTCGATGTTCTCCGAGTTGATGATTTGATGCTCGGTGAACAGGAGCCTGTCAACGCTCTCCCCTGCGAGGAGCTTCTGAGCTGCGGGAATCAGAATCTCTCCATACCGCTCGGGGAAGTACGCCGTTGAGGCGACGTAATTCGAATTGTCGCGGATCTCGCACCAGATGCTGGGATCGGTGCCCTGCCCGGAGTAGTAGAGGTCGCCGTCGCGCCCGAGGGTGCGAGCAGCAGCCAGAGCGCCGATGATTCCGTCCTCGTTGATAGCCACAACGGCAATCCGATTGCCGGGCATCGCCGGCAACAGGTCGGTCACCTGCTCAAGGGCCGTATCAGTGCGGTCGGCGCCGTCGAGAACTCGCTCGTTCACGATCTCGCAGTGCTGGGTGAATCCCGTCCGGTAGCCGCCCATGCGATCGGTGTTGGCCGCACCGGCAGCAGTGGATTCGAGCGAGATGTAGCCGTCGTACTCGCAATCGAAGTTGTCTTTGAAGTACTTCCCTATTGCGGCACCGGCCATCTCCCCGGCTCCAGAGTTGTTGGCCCCCATAAAGGCCACTTCACAGGGTGGTTGCACAATGTCGATGGCGATGGTGGGCACATCCCCATAGGCCGCACAGATCTCCGGACTGGATTGCTGGAAGACCTGGAAGTTCAACACCACATCCACATCACGCTGGCCGAGGAGCTGAGCGCACGATAAGGCCTTGGCCGAGTCGATCTCAGAGTCGCAGAACACCAAATCGAGGCCAGCGGCGTCAGCTTCCCGCTGAATCGAGTCCGATACCAGCTTGACGAACGGAACCGAATCTCCCAGGGAGATGTAGCCAACCGTCCCGTCGCTGCCGTCATCATCGTTGCCACACGCGGTGGCAACCAGCATGAAAACCGCCAGAACGGCGATCACCATCTTGAGGCTCTTCCTCATCGTATCTCCCCTCGTCGCCGGGCTTTCGCCGTGGCTGGAAACGTTTCTAGTCGAGAAACTAGCGGGGGCCGATTGAGAGCGCAACTCGCGTGTTGTAGCCCGCAGGCAGACCGCTAGGGAATCAAAACCGAGCGCAGCACTCTTCCGGCATCAAGGTCGTCGAGTGCTTCGTTGGCCTCCGACAATGGGCGCTGGCGGCCCAGAAGATGGTCGACTTTCAGCAAACCCGACCGGTGCAAGGCCAACACCTCCCGGATGTCATCGGGCACGAACCCCCGAGAACCGTGTACCGATGCCTCTTTCCAGATCAGATCCACCGCCCGAATCGAAAACGGGGCCACGCTGGAGCCGATAAGCAGCACTTTGCCCCCGATGCCCACCGCGGCAACGGCCTGGGCATCCACCTCGGCCGACCCCACGGTCTGGACCACGATAGGCGGGCCGCCCGGACCGGCGGCAGCCCGGACTGCATCCACCACATCACCGGCCTCATCGGCCGCAGAAATAAGTACCCGAGCACCGAGTTGTTCAGCCAATTCCAGCTTGGCCGCTGACCGGCTCACCGCGATCACGTCGCAGCCCAGATGCGCGGCCACCTGGACGGCGTTGGACCCGATCCCACCAATGCCGAACACCACCACTGTCGTCCCGGGCTGGACTTCGGCGATCCTCACGAGTGCGTGGTACGGAGTGGCCACCGCGTCAGTGAGCACTGCCACTGCGGCCAAGTCGTCATCTGGTTCCACGGCGATGAGATTACGGGCCGGAACCAATACCTCGTCGGCGAAGGCGCCGTCAAACTCCACCCCCATGCGGCGCACCGACAGGCACATGTTCACCCGCCCTACAGCGCACATCGCACACTCCCCGCAATGCTCGATGTAGTAGAGGGCCACCGGGTCGCCCTCTCGCAGCCCGCCCACACCAGGACCAATCCGGGCCACCACTCCGGCAGCCTCGTGGCCGGGCACGATGGGCAGTACCGAGTCGAAGCCGCCTTTGCGGAGAAAAACGTCGCTGCCGCACACGCCACAGGCCTTGACCTGAACAACCACCTGGTCGGGACCCGGGGTCAGCGGCGGTCGCTCAACAAAATCCAGCGTTTGCCCGTACCCCCGAAGTACAGCGGCCTGCACGTCGTGCCTCCCGGTCAGCCGGTGCCGGGCATCCCAAGTGCTCCGGCATCGGGCAACTCGGGGGTGTCAAAGTTGCTCGACCCGAAACGGTCGGGCTTGGTCCGACCGACCCGGATGTAATACTCCTCGGGCACCTGCGTGGGGTCTTTGAACATCTGCCACTGGCACTTCTGGCGAACGTCGGGATCCCGGTCGGTGTCGGGATACACCGGCGGATCGATCACTCGCACTGGATAGCCGAAGCGGTCGATGGGAATTTCCTCCATCAACACAATGCAATGGGCGCAATAGAGGCAGACCCCTTTGGTGAAGTGGTTCCACGAGGCCTCTTCTGTGGCCACGTCCCAGTTGTAGGGAGGATCCATCCGAGCGGGCGTGTCCTCAATCCAGTCGCCCCGCACGATCCGCTGCCCCGACCCACAGGGGTCGAACCGCAGCACGAACCGGTCGTCGGTTTCCACCAGCTCGAAATCCCCGGTCCGCTCGGGGCCGACAAGATGGCCGCGCATTGCCTCACAAGCCACCAGCATCAGCGTTTCCAGCCCTTCGTCCCATGGGTGCTGGTCGATGTCGAATTTGTTGTATCGCCACGAGAACAGCGGAACTAGCACCCGCTGGTACATGTCGGCGATGCCCTGGGCCCCATGGCGTTCCTGGATGGCGGACATAAGACCGTAGGTGTGGTCGACATCGCGGTCATGCGTCTGCCGCCACGTCTCCTTCATGGCGGCCAGATCCTCCAGCGCCTCTTGGGGCTGCTCCCGATAGATGCTGGCCAACAGACGGCGCTGCTCGGTGCGATACTGATCCCAGTGACGGTGGGGGTTCCAGTCGCGCCCGTCAGGGCAGGTGAGCTTGGACTGCACATCGGCGTCGATCGCCTCGACCTCCTCTGCCGATGCCCCGTTGTCCCGCAAGAAACCCCGCAAGTCGTTGACCCACTGGCGATAGAGGCTGAAGCACACGTTGGCCTCGTCGGTGAAGTAGTCAGCCAGGTCGGCTGCGCTGTCCCAGTCTCCGGCCTCGATGCTCTCGGCGATCTTCCGATACGTCGAGATCTTTTGGTCTTCCCAGGATCCGAGGCGCACCCGTCGTCCCACCACTTCAGAGAACTCGATCCTGGTCTCAGACATTCGGCGACCCTTCCCCCTTGGTAACGTTTCCAGCGATGAGTATACCCAGCCCATACGAACCGGGCCATCGCCAGCCGGTAGTCCCCCGGGTCGTCCTGGTCGCCCCATACTGGGACTTCTGGGAACCCACGGTGGGACCAGAGCTTCGCACCGGACGCGAGCGCCTTCTGGGCACCGTGGCCGACCGCCTCGGCGACTTGGACGTAGAGGTGGTGTGGCAGGGACTCATCGACCACGCCGACCAGGGGACGAACATGGGTGCTGAGGCCGCCAGTGTTGGGCCCGACGCCGTGCTGGTGGTGCAGACAATGGCGGTGCCGCCCGCCTACGTCCAGGCGATGCTGGATCACCTCCACCAGCCGGTGGTGATCTGGGCGATACAGGACTCCACCACCATCTCCGCGGACTTCAGTGCCTCTCACATCACGTCATTGGGCGCCACCGTGGGAACGCCCATGCTGACCAACCTGCTGCACCGAACCAGTCGGCCTTTCGAACTGGTGGTGTCATCGACGGATGATCCAGCCGCCGGCACGACGGTGGCCGACCGTCTCCGCGCCGGTGCCGTGGCCCGCCGGCTCCGGGGCGCCCGATTGGCCCGAGTGGGCCATCCCATGGACGGATACGTATGCGTGGACGCCGCCGACGACGATCTCCGCCGAGCCCTAGGGATGCAGGTAGTTCCCATCAGCCCCCAGGAAGTCCAGGATCGCTACCGGGCCGTCAGCGACGACGAGATCGCCGTTCGACGACAAGACGTGGACCGGCACTTCGCGGTTGGCGCCGACCCGCCCCAAGAAGACCTAGCCCGAACGCTGCGTTTGGCCGCTGCCATGGAGGCGCTGGACCGAGACAACCACATCGCCGCGGGGGCCATGAATTGTCACGTTTCCGAGATTCGCTTCGGCGACGAACCGGGGCTGACCCCGTGCTTCGGTTTGGGCTGCGAGACCACACGGGGCATCCCCTGGAGCTGCACCGGAGACGTGCTCACTGCGGTGGCCATGCTGGTGGCCAAGGGGTTGTCCGGTGCCGCCCTCTACCACGAGGTCGAGGCCATCGACTTCGAGACCGGTGAAGTGGCGGTGGCCAACTCCGGCGAACACGACCTGGGATGGACCGCCGCTGGCCAGACCCCCAGTTTTGAGCCCAACCCGTGGTTCGCCCACGACCTCCGAACTGGCTTTCGGGTGGGCTTCGAGCTGCCCGCGGGCCCGGCCTCGCTGGTGGGGTTTGCCCATCAGCCCAACCATCCCTCAGGGTTTGGCCTTGTGGTGGCCGAAGGAGAGATTACCGGCCGTGAGCTACCCAGAAATCCCACCGCCGGGGGCGTCTTCCGATTCACCACCAGTCCGGTGACAGAGGCTTGGACCCGCTGGGCGAGCGCCGGAGTCAACCACCACAGCGCCATAGCCCCAGGGCACTTGGCCCAATCGGTGGCTTCGGTGGCCAAATTCGCCGGGGTGGATTGCGTGGTGGTTTGAGACTGCGACTACCGCGCCTGAGCCGTCGAATCCCTCAAACCGCAGCCAGTTGTATGCCCAACAAGTCGGCCACCGCACGGAGATCGCTGTGCCGGCTGCCGGGAAGGAGCACCGCATGGTGGGTCGCACCCGCCTGGCACCAGCGCTGGTACGCCATTGCCACCGGCGCCGATGAGAATCGGAACATGGCGTTGGGCCCCTCCATGCGGTGATGTCGGGAACCTACGATCTCGCCCTCTGCCACCACCAGAATCCAGCCGCCCGCCGCCCCCGATGCCGGGGTCAGGCTCACCAACGTGGCCGGACCCAGGGGCAGCTCGAAAGCCACCGCCACGCCGGGGCCGTTGTCACCGCGGTAATGGTCTTCGGGCAGCAGTCGAACCGTTGATCCCGGCACCCGCCCTGAGAAGTCTCCCTCTCCTCCATTGGCCACCAGAATCCAGTTGTCGGACAGGTCGAGTTGATAGAGCTCGCAATAGAGGGCTGACCCGGCCACCGCCTTGCCCAGCATGAGCGCGATGGCGGTGGGGACATCCCCCGTACACGAGAACGGGCTGCCCCGCTCGCTCAACCGGCTCACCCCCAAGCAGGCGGTTATCCCCACTCCCGGATTCCACCGCAATGTGGGACCGTGGCAGTTCACCGCCCCGCCGCTTACCTGGTGGGCGTCGCACAGCTTCTCAAGGGCGACGCTCAACCGGCACGACCGCTCCAATACCTCAGGCGAAACCGCTTCGGCATCAGCCGCCGCTCGCACTTCTTCGACCTCCCGCTGCAACTGGGCCTCGGTGACCGCGGCGAACGCCTCCGACAGCTCTGGGGCGGTGATGTCCTTCACCTGCACACCCAGCCGGGCCAGATCGCCATCGGTGGCCAACACGTCGCTATAGCCGTCCATGGGCTGGCCCACCAAGGCGATCGGCCGCCGCCGTATGGCGGCCACCGCCGCCGCAGCTCGCATGGCCTGATCCAGCGCCCCAGCCAACTCTGGCGAGCCCAACTCCCCCACCGCAGAGGTAAAAGGGCGCCCCTTTCGCACCAGCACGTTGGTGAACATCACCAGGCCCACCGGCAAGCTGCGTGCGGTTGCCATCTCTGTGTCGTAGTCGTCGGGCACCACTCCGCTCTCTTGGGCACCCAGCACCACTACCGGCACATCCACCCCGCTCAGAGCTTGTTCGGCCCACGCCGGAGGGGCAGCCATCGTGGGGGCGAACACCACCACGTCTACTTGCTCGCGGGCCAATACCTCAGCCGCGAGGACGGCCTGATCCATGCTGTCCACCAGCCCGGGGTCCACCACCTCGCCATAGCCGGTCAGCATCTCCCCCACCGCAGCGGCATAGTCGCGGCGGGTCTCGCGGAACCCGGCCGGCATGGCATCGTCGAAGAGCCCGAAGTACACAGACAGCTGACCAATCCTCACCGCTGCTCCTTCCTTGCTGGCCCTTCCTTGCCTGTTCTAGCGGCCCAGCACGCTGGAAACGATTCTGGCACAATGCCGTCATGCTCACCGCCGGCATCGCCCGAGTGGATATCACGCCGTCCGTTCCCATCGACCTCGTCGGCTATTCCCGGCGGGCCGAGGCGGCCCAGCACATCAGGGCACCGTTGACCGCCACTGCGCTGGCTCTGGGTTCAGGCTCCACTACCGCGGTGGTCATTGCCGCCGACGTGCCGTTTCTGGTGCCCGCCCACGCCGACCGGCTTCGAGCCGATATCGGCGACGCGCTGGGCACCTCAGCCGACCATGTCATGGTCAGCGTCAGCCACACTCACGGCGGACCCACCACCAGTGCCCACGGAGTGAAGATCGGCGGACGCCAGAGGGAGCGCTCAGACAATGAACGAGCGTTCATTGACGCCTTCCCCCAACAGCTCGTCACCGCCGCAATTCAGGCTGCCGACCAAATGGAACCAGTGCGGGCCGCCGGTGGGGTCGGAACGGTGGACCTGGCCGTCAACAGGCGGGAGAAGAACGCCGAGGGCCGGATGATCCTCGGGTGGGATCCCGACAAACCAGTGGACCGCGACGTGGGAGTGCTGCGAATCGACCGTCTGGATGGAACGACATTGGCCGTGGTGGTCAACTACGCATGCCATCCGGTGGTGGTCGGCCCCGAGGATCCGGGGGTGAACCCCGACTTTCCCGGTCCCATGCGTGATCTGGTCGAGCAGGTAACCGGTGCCACCTGCCTGTTCTTGCAAGGGGGATGCGGCAACCTGCTCCCGTTGGAGGGCTTCTTCGATCATCCCGGGCCTGAAGAGGCCTTCGGGCGCAAGCTGGGGGTGGAGGTTCTGCATGTGCTGGAGCAGATCGACCCGATCGAACGACGGTTGGAGCGGATCGACTACGGCTCGGTCACCCCGATTGCCCTACACCGCCGGGTGGCCATTGAGTACCAACCCGATCAGGCGTTGGCCGCGGTTGGACGGGTTGTTGAATTACCGCTGAAACCGCTGCCGTCACTGGCCGATCTGGAAACCGAGCGCGACGGCTATCAGCAGGAACTCGACGAAGCTCGGGTAGCAGGTGCCGGCCGGGCAGCCCTCAACCCCATCGAGTACCACCTCAACTGGGCCGAGGACGCCATTGTCCAGATGCGCCAAGGGGAAATCTCCGCAGGAGTACCGGCCTTCCTCCAAGCCTTGAGGATTGGCGACACAGTTATCGCCACCATGCCCGGCGAGGCGTTCTCGGAGCTGTCCATCGAGGTGAAACAGCGCTCGGCCGCCACCACCACGCTGTTCTCGGCCTACACCAACGGGGTGCTCACCTACATGCCTCCGGCCTCGGAATATCCAGATGGCGGGTACGAATGCGATTACGCCCACCACTCCTATGGGCTGATTGAGCAGATCGCGCCCCAAAGCGAACGAATTCTGGTGGAGACCAGCGTGGAGTTGATCTCAGCAACCTGGTGAACGGCTGGCACCAGAGCGCTGCGCTCGGGTGCATCGGATCCAGATCAATCCTGGTGCCACACCTCGTCTGCCCAGTACAGGTTGCCGTCGTCGTCGGCCAGGCTGACGATCACTTCCTCGAACCACTTCGACCAGCGGGCGTTGACTTCCGACTCGCCGACCTTGGCGAACGCGGTTTCGACATCGGGATGACATTCCACGTAGGCGATCACCTGTGTCCCCCGCCGAAACAAAGTGTAGTTCTTCAACCCGGAGGTCTGGATGAGCTCGACCAGCTCCGGCCAGATTTCGTCGTGGCGCTTTTTGTACTCATCAGCCATATCCGGGTAGATCTCGAAGGTAAAACAGGCACGCTCCATGGCCGGCAAGTTACCCGGTAGCTGCGAAACGTTTCCAGCGGCATCGGCGCAAAGGCTGGCTCGTGGCCGGTCAGTCGATGAGGAAGCCGCCGTTCACATCCATGACCTCGCCGGTGATGAACTCGGCCTGCTCGCCGGCCAAGAACAGCACCGCATGGGCCACGTCGGTTGGACGCCCTAGTCGCCCAACCGGAATCCGATCGGCCAGATCGGCGATCCCGGCCACCATGTCGGTGTTGATGAGTGCAGGGGCCAGTGCATTGGAAGTGATGCCCCACGGGGCGTACTCGGTCGCAATAGCTTTGGCCAAGGCCATCACCCCGGCTTTGGACGCGCCATAGGCCGCAGTGTTCTTGGACCCGCCGGTCTTGCCCGCGCTCGACCCGATGGAGATGATCCGGCCCCACCTTCGCTCCCGCATCTGCGGCAGCACCCGCTTACTGCACAAGAAGCACCCCGTGAGGTTTACCGCCATCATCTGATTCCAATCATCCAGATCGGTTTCCTCCAGAGGTTCGATGGCAAAGATCCCTGCGTTGTTCACCAGAATGTCAACCCCTCCCCATGTGGCCTCCACCAGGCAAAAGGCCGCATCCACCGACGACTCGCTGGTCACGTCGCATTCCACGAACATGGTGTTGTCGTTCCGGTCCAGTTCCCGCCGATCGTCGGGGGCGCGAACATCAAGGAGGGCAACCCGAGCACCACCGGCCAGCAGCGCCTCGGTCACCGCCCTTCCGATCCCTTGAGCGGCACCCGTGACCGCTGCAGTCCGCCCGGCTACGCCCCCGTACCCGCCTTGAGGGCTCGAGTCATCGGTCATGGCTTTGCACGCTCCCCTGCTTGCTTCCTACGCTGGAAACGTTACCGGCTCTTTTCAGGAGGCGACATGACGACCACCGAGAAAAAGGTCCGCATCGGTGTCATCGGCGCGGGATCATGGGCAATCAGCAACCACATCCCCGTCCTGGCGGAGCGTGACGACGTAGAACTGGTGTCGGCAGTGCGCAAGGGTCGAGACGCATTAGAGTCGATTGGCGAGCGATTCGGCTTCTCCCACTTGAGCGAAGACTACCGGGAAGCCCTCGACCAGGGACTCGACGCCGTAGTGGTGGCCAGCCCCTCCGGCTTTCATCACCAACACGCCAAGGCGGCCATGGAAGCGGGCGCAGACGTGCTCTGCGAGAAACCGTTCACCGTTGAACCCGCCGACGCGTGGGACCTCCACCGCACCGCCGAGAAGCTGGGCCGCAATCTGGTGATCTCCTTCGGCTGGAACTACGGGCCATTGGGCATCGAGGCCAAGAGGCTCATGGACGAAGAAGGCGGCGTAGGCGAGATCGAGCACGTCATGGTTTCCATGGCCTCGGGAACCCGAGAGCTGCTCACCTCCACTGGGGGCGGCGGATACGAGGGGTCGGCTGAGGGTTTCGCCCCCGAGGCCGCCACCTGGACCGATCCCGCATTGTCGGGAGGCGGTTACGCCCCGGCCCAGATCTCTCACGCCATGGGTTTGGCCATGTGGTTGACCGGCGATCGGGCCCAAGAGGTCTTCGCGTTCATGAACAACCGGGGGGCGCGAGTAGATCTACACGACGCCATCTCAATGCGCTATGCGTCGGGGGCCACCGGATCGATCAGCGGCGCCAGCTGCCCCGGTCCCGCCAACGCCATCGACGATCCCGAGGAACCGTGGCCCCGCCACCAGCTCCAAGTGCGCCTCTACGGCTCCGAAGGCCAGCTCATCGCCGACTTGGAGCGAGATTTTCTTTGGCTGTACCGCAATGACGGCCTCGACCTCAAGGTAGACCTGCCCCGCCATGCCGGCCTCTACACCTGCGATGGGCCACCCGGCACGCTGGTGGATCTGGCCCAAGGTCGGGATGTGCCCAACCGATCGCCCGCCGATCTGGGGGCCCGCACTGTTGAGGTTGTGGCCGCCGCCGAGCGCAGCGCCCAGTCTGGCGCCGTTGTGCGCGCCAGCAATTGAGTCCAGCTTGCGCATGGAAGAATCCAGCTTGCGCATTGGCGTCGACAGCTACTCGTACCACCGGTTTTTCGGCGAGCTGAGGGCAGGTGAGTCCCCCACCGAACAGCGTTGGACCACCGACGACTTCTTGAACTGCTGTTCCGAACTCGGCGTCGACGGTGTGTCGCTGGAGACCTGCTTTTTGGACAGTGGCGCTGATGCCGACATGGAGTCGCTTCGCCAGCGCCTCGACCAGCACAGTTTCGACAGGGTGCTGGCCTGGGGCCACCCCGACGGGCTGGCCATGGGCCTCGATCCCGAAGCGTTCGCCAATGCGCTCGCCGCCGTCGATCGGGCTGCCGGGCTGGGGTGCGGCCTGCTCCGCATCGTCGTCGGCACCACCCGCCATTTCGGCCAGGAGAACGAAACCGAAGTGCTCAGGCGAGTTATCCCCCAGGTAGCCGAGATCACCGACCGAGCCGCCGAACGGGATCTGGACGTGGCCATCGAAACCCACTGCGATCTCACCACAAATTCCGTTGGCTGCCTCATCGAGGAGGTGGCCAGCTCCCGGCTGGGCGTGGTGTTCGACAGCGCCAATGTGGTTCGCATCGGCGAAAATCTCTTGGCCGCCGCAGCCGCTTTGGCCCCCCACACCAAGATGGTCCACCTAAAAGACCTCGACCTCCGATCGTCCACCCCCGGCCAACCCGGAGGCCGATGGCCCGGCGTACCCCTCGGCCTCGGCGACTTGGATATTCACCAAGCCCTGACGGTTTTAGACGAGGCCGGATTTGACGGTTTGGCCTGCGTAGAAGTCGCCGACATGTCCCCTGGCTGGTCAGAACACGACATCGTGGCCCAGTCTGTGGATTGGCTAACCAAGTTCGCGACCGAGAGGTGCTCATGCCCAGAATGAGAATGAACCAGGCCATCTCGGCGGCCATCGCCGATGAGATGCGCGCTGATCCTGACGTGATCGTGTTGGGAGAAGATGTCGCCGTGGCCGAGGGACCGTTCAAGACGTCGGCTGGGCTGCTGGAGGAGTTCGGCCCGCTGCGGGTGCGGGACACGCCGATCTCCGAGATGGGGTTTCTGGGCGCGGCGGTGGGCGCCGCGGCCACCGGGCTGCGTCCGGTGGTGGAGATCATGTTTGTGGAGTTCCTCGGCGTGGCCCTCGACCAGCTCTCCACCGAGGGGGCCAAGTTCCACTACCTGTCGGGCGGGTTGGTCAAAGTGCCGCTCACGGTGCGGGCCTCGGTCGGCGCGGGACTGGGCTTCGGCACCCAGCACTCCCAGACTCTGGAAAGTTGGGTAGTTGGCACTCCCGGCCTCAAGCTGGCTGTGGCCTCCGGGCCGGCCAACGCGTACGGCTTGATGAGGGCCGCCATCCGGGACGACAACCCTGTGGTGGTACTTGAGCCACGGCGCTTGTACGCCCAGCGAGAAGAGGTCACTGTCGGAGAAGCGGGCATTATTCCCTTGGGCAGTGCCCGGATAGCGGCTGCGGGCGACGACGCCACCGTTGTTGCGCTGGGATCGACTGTGGGCGCCGCCACCGAGGCCGCCGGCGCAGCATCATGGACGGCCGATGTGATCGACCTGCAATCGCTGCAACCTTGGGACAAAGACACGGTGTACGCATCGGTGGCTCGCACCGGACGGCTGGTCACCGTGGAGGAGAACCCGCTTTCGGGCGGATGGGGCGCCGACATCGTGGCCGCAGTGGCCGCGGACTTGTTCGGTGAGCTCAAAGCCCCACCCTTGCGGATCACAGCCCCCGACGTGCCCGTCCCGTTCGGAAAGGAACTGGAGGAGCGGTATATGCCGTCATCGGCCTATGTGAGCGAGCAGATCACCGAGCTGCTCGATACCGGTCGGGTGCCGCCCCCGTGGTGGCAACGCGAGGAGATAACGCCATGAGCACACCACGGGAACGCCGACAGGCACTGCAACAGGACCGCCGCATCCGCTACGAGCGGATGGTGGAGATCCGTGCTCTGGAGACCAAGGTGCAAGACCTGTTCGACGAGGGCTTGGTCCACGGCACCACCCACCTGTGTTTGGGCCAGGAGGCAGTGGCCGTGGGAGTGGCGGCCGCCGCCCGGGTCACCGACCAGGTGACTTGCACCTACCGAGGACACGGCGTGGCCCTGTCCCTCGGGTTGACTCCGGTGCAACTCCTCGGCGAAATCCTGGGGCGGGAAGCGGGATCCATCGGCGGAATAGGCGGCTCTATGCACCTTTGCGACCCCGAAATCGGCCTCATGCCCACCTTCGCCATCGTGGGCGCCGGAATCCCGGTGGCGGCTGGGGCCGCGCTCACCGCCCAGGTGCGGGGTACCGACGATGCTGCCATCGCCGTATTCGGGGACGGATCAACCAACATCGGCGCGTTTCACGAGGCTCTCAACCTTGCCGCCATTTGGAAGCTCCCCGTGGTCTTCGTGTGCGAGAACAATCAATACGGCGAGTACAGCCGCATCGAGCTGACCACGCCGGTGGACGACATCGCCTGTAGAGCGGAGGCATATGCCATCGGCGGCGTCGTCGTGGACGGACAAGATCCCGACGCGGTCACCGAGGCCGTATCCGGCGCATTGGACCAGGCCCGCGGCGGGGGCGGACCCACGCTGGTTGAGCTCAAGACGTACCGGTACGCCGGGCACTCCCGGGCCGACACTGCCCCTTATCGCCCCGACGGGGAATTCGAGCGCTGGTACGAGAAGGACCCCATCGTCAACTTTGGCCGCCGACTCACCGACGAGGGTGTCTTGGGCGACAACGGCGTGGAGGAGGTCCAAGCCGCCGTCAACGCCCGTATCGACGCCGCGGTAGAAATCGTGCTGGCCAGCGCTCCGGCCTCAGTGGGCGCCATGTTCGCCCATGTGCTGGCGCCCTGAGGAGCAGCAGCGTGCGCTACACCATCAAGCTCCCCAAGCTGGGAGACACCACCGAACTGGTGGTGGTCCTCGAATGGCTGATCGAGGTGGGCAATGCCGTGAACGCGGGAGACGACCTCTTGCGGGTTGAGACCGACAAAGTGGACTCCGATGTCCCCAGCCCGGTCTCGGGAACCCTCGTCGAGCATCTCGTGGCCGTCGACGACGAGGTGGACATCGGCGACCCCATTGCGGTCATCGTCTCCGATTAACAAACGCCCGGGGCCGACAGACCTCGCTCAGACCGCCGGCCCCGGCTGGGTGGAGGCCCGCCGAATCAGAGTTGTAGGGATCTCGGTGACGAGTGGACCGTCGCCGCCGGCCAGCAGCTTGAGCAACAGCGCAGCGGCCGCCTCTCCCATCTGCACGGCGTCTCGGTCGATCACAGTGATGGGCGGCGAGTGCAACTCGGTCAGGGGAACGTCGTCACAAGTCACCAGCGAGATGTCGGCTCCCACCGAACGCCCGGCCGCCTTGAGCGCCCTCAGCACCCCGATCAGCAAGAGATTCCCACCGGCCACGATGGCGGTGGGCGGATCGGGGGCAGCCAGCAGTTCATGAGTGGCCCGTTCGCCGAAGGTGGCCGAGAAACTGTCGAATTTCAACAGGTCTTCGGGAAGGTAGAGGCCACGGGCCGAGAACGCGGCCTTGAAGCCATGCACCCGCTCTCGAACTGGCCGAAGCCCCGGTCGACCCGATATCAGCGCCACCCGGCGATGGCCCAAGTCCAGCAGGTGATCGATAGCGGCCCGCATCCCGTTGGCATGATCGGACAAAACGGCCGACACCGCGGCCGCGCCACGCATCTCCCGGTCCACCAACACCACCGGCTCGGACAGCTTGGCCAATTCGGCCAACGTGCCTTCTCGTTCTTCGTCGGCCACCGAGAGGATGAGTCCGTCGATTCGCCGCCACCGAAGCAGCCTGATCATGGCCTCATCTCGCTCCGGGTTCCCCTCTGAGTTGGTCAGCACCATGGAATAGCCGGCCTCGTTCAAGCGGCGTTCGGCACCCATGGCGATCTCGGCGAAGAGCGGATTGGATATGTCATTGGCGATGAATCCCACCGTCATAGTGGAGCCCCGTCTAAGGCTGGAGGCCAGAAGGTTCGGTTCATAGCCCACGGCGTCGATGGCGTCGAGCACCTGCCTACGCATGGACTCGCTCACATCTGAGTGATCGTTCAGCACTCGGGAAACAGACGACAGCGCCACGCCCGCATGAGCGGCCACTTCCTTCATGGTGACTTCTTTGGCAGGAGTCGGCTTCGCAACCGCTTCATTAATGCCGGCCTCATCGGGATTGGCCATCTCCACCCCCTTTTCAGGCTCGGTAGCGCAAGAGCTTGTTTTTGCAGCATCGACAGTAGCGGGAATGGCATGGTTTGTGTTACTGGAAACGTTCCCAATACGCTGACTGCCTACATTAGATGAGGTAGTCAAGTTCGTGAAGATCGAGCGCATTGAGGTCATTCCCGTCGTGGTCCCGCTTACCGAGACCTTCAAGGGATCGAAGTACTCCATGTCGGAGCGAGCAACCCTGATCACTCGCGTCTACACCGACGACGGTGCCATGGGCGAGTGCTACAACGGCGACGAACCCGACACCCACCACCAGATCGCCCGGATCATCACCGACGAACTCCAACCTCTCATCATCGGGGAGGATCCTCTGTTGGTGGAGAGGTGTTGGGAAGCCATGCTGCCCCCAACATTCGACATCCTCCGGGATCGCAAGCTGGTGGTGATGGCGATGTCCGCGGTCGACTCAGCCCTATGGGACCTGTCCGGCAAGGTGGCCAATCTGCCTGTCTACAAACTGTGGGGCGGCTACCGCACCAGCTTGCCCATCGTGGCCATCGGGGGCTACTACGGCAAAACCGACGCCCAGTTGGCCGCCGAGATGGAGGACTACCTGGAGATGGGCCTGGCCGGGTGCAAGCTCAAGATCGGCGGACTCTCTCCGGCCGAGGACGCCCACCGGTTCCGGGTGGCCCAAGCGGCCGCCGGCGATGGCTTCGTGTTCACTGTGGATGCCAACCAGGGCTACACCGTGGCTGAGGCGGTGGAGTTTGTCCGCCTCGTCGGCCCAGAGAACATCCGATGGTTCGAGGAGCCGGTGCGCTGGTACAACGACGTGCGAGGCATGCGCGATGTGCGGTTCATGTCCGGTGTGCCGGTGGCTGCCGGGCAAAGCGAGTTCAACCGCAAGGGCATGGGCGAGCTGATGAGCTCCGGGGCGATTGACGTCTGCAACTACGACGCATCCTGGGGAGGCGGGCCCACCGAGTGGCGCCGAATTGCGGGGATGGCCCAGGTCTATGGAGTGGAGATGGGCCACCACGAAGAGGCTCAAATCGCGGCCCATATGCTGGCCTCGGTACCCCACGGGACTTTCGTCGAAGTATTCCATCCCACCCGGGATCCGCTGTTCTGGAGCCTGATCGCCAACCTCCCCCCCATTGCTGACGGAACGTACACCGTCCCGTCCGGGCCGGGCTGGGGGCTGGAGTTGGACTGGGACTATGTGGAGCACCACCGCGACGACCAGTAGCCCGCGCCGCGGCGGCGGCGCCTCAGCTACCCCTGGTGGTCTGTCTGTGACTCAGATCCGATAGATGCGTTCGGCGTTGGCCGAAAACAGCGCCACCTGCTCATCGTGTGAGAAATCGGCCACCAGCTCGACATAGGCATCGAGCAGCTCCCGATAGGTGGAGTACATCCGATCCACCGGCCAGTTGCTGCCGAAGAACGAACGCTCCACCCCGAATGCCTCGATGCAGGCGTGCACATAGGGACGAATGCTGTCCACCGTCCAGTTGCCTCCGGCCATCTGATCGCCCATGCCCAGGCCCGAGATCTTCATCACCGCGTTCTCGGCCTCGGCCAGGTTGGACATTCCCTGGCGCCAACTGGCGAAATACTCGTCATTGCGCTCCTGGGGAAAACCGGCGTGGTCGCAGATCAAGATGATGTTGGGGAACTTGCGGGCCAAGTCGGCGGCCTTGCCCATGCCATCCCAGAGCACATCGAGGTCATAGACGAGGTTGTACTTCTCCAACAGGCCATAGCCCCGGTGAAAGGCTGGATCCACCAGATAGTCGCCCTCGCCGAAGTCGCGCAGACCCCGCATATTGGAGAATTCACAGTGGCGCTCAAGGGTGCCCTCCACATCGGGCTGTTGTAGGCGGGCATCACCGGTTATGCCGGTGGGCCACCCGGTAGCGTCGGCCATGGCCTGTAGCCACTCGGTCTCATCCACCGGATCGGCCGAGCCGATGGCCGCTTGAACATGGACGATCTTGGTCACGTTGAGGTCCGTGGTGTCAGCTCGAAGTTCATTAACCGTGTAGCTGGTCATGTCCTTCAACGGGCGGATCTCGCCGAGCTGCGGATGTATGGCGTCATCCGCCAGCCAAGCCCACTCCAGCTTGGGATGGGGCCGCTCCCAGAAATGGACGTGTGTGTCAACAAAATCAAGCCTCTCGGCCATGCTGATTCCTCCCAGACAGTCGATTGGCCGTTACCCTACTAAAAACGTTTCCAGGAGTTCGGTGGAAGGAAGATGCGAACCAGACCGCCCCGCGGGTCATGAGCACACCCAAGCCAAAGAGGGCGCTGGTCACCGGCGCGGCCAGCGGCATCGGTGCCGGCGCAGCCCGCCGCCTGCTTCGCGGTGGCGTGGAGGTCATCGCCACCGATATTGACGGCCAAGGTCTCGAGGCACTCTCCGATCTCGGGGCTGTGCCTCTGGTATTCGACCTGGCTGACCCCTACGACAGAACCCAGATCATTGAAGCGGCTACCGGCGTGGACTACTTGGTGCAGGCGGCGGGCATCATTCGCCTGCTGCCCATCGAGAAAATCACGATTGACGATTGGCGTTCCGTGTTTGCCGTGAATGCCGAGGCGATGTTCTTCTTGTGTCAAGGGATCGGCGCCACCATGCCGGCCGGCGGCGCCATGGTGAACCTCTCCTCTTCCTCCGCCAAGCTGGCCAATACGACCGAGGCGGCTGTCTACGCCGCGTCCAAGGCCGCGGTGCTATCGATCACTCGGTCTTTCGCCTACTCTTTGGCGCCGATTCCGGTGCGAGTTAATGCCATCTGTCCGGGCATTATCGACACGCCGATGCAGGATGCAGTGCTAGAGCAAGTCTCCACCATCAGAGGAGTCACCCCTCAGCAGCTCTCCGACTTGCGAGAAACTTCAGTACCGCTGGGCCGAGGCGCAAGCCCGGACGAGATAGCCGAGCTCATCTGGTTCCTGCTCTCCGACGGGGCTGGCTACATGACCGGTCAGGCCGTCAATTTCGATGGAGGACTGGTTACCTGGTGAGCACCGAAACCACGAGACGAGGCCAACCATGAAGATCGCCAAAGTTGAGGCCATTCCGGTCAGCTACCCCGAACCAAACGACTTCGACGCCATCCGCCATCTGTGCTTGGCCAAGATCACCGCCGACGATGGCACGGTGGGTTGGGGTGAGTCGGTCACGATGTGGCCCGAATCCAGCTTCGCCACAAAAGCGATCATCGAAGGGATGGCTGAACTCGTGGTGGGCCAAGACCCGGTCCATTTGGATCCCATCTACCGGTCTCTCAAAGATCGGGCCTGGTGGTACGGATATGGCGGCGGCATCGCCTCGTTTGCCATCTCGGCCATCGACATCGCGCTGTGGGACCTCAAGGGCAAGGCACTGGGATGCAGGGTGCTGGATTTGCTGGGCGGCCCGGTTCACGAACGCCTGCCGGCCATCGCCTCCTCACACGCCCACCACGAGTCCATTCCCGATATGGCTGTGGAGGCGACCGAGTGGCTCTCCGATGGTCTACAAGGCATGAAGGTCGGGTTCGGAAAACGGGGCAACGCCCGCCTGGGCTTCGATCACGACCGAGACGTCGCCTATGTCCAGGCCATGCGGGAGGCGATCGGCCCCGGCAAGTACCTCATGATCGATTTGGGCTGGGCCATCAAGTGGGACATCCCCACTGCCGTCCGACGCACTCAGGCTTTTGATGAACATGGGATCGACTGGATCGAAGAACCTCTGGGCGCCTGGAATCCAGGGGGCTATGCCGAGTTGCGAAACAAGACCGTGGCAGCCATGGCTTATGGAGAAAGGGAGTGGTCCGTCGAGGGGTTCCAGCGGATCTTGGCTACCGGAACCGTGGACGTGGTGGGCTGCGACCCCGGCCGAGCCGAGGGAATAACCGGTTTCAAGAAAGTGACCGAGCTAGTCGAGCAGCACAGCCGACAGGCCAACGCCCACGCGTGGTCGTCGGCCATCGTTTCAGCGGCCAGCCTGGCAGTGAGCTTCTCCAGTACGGCGTGCAGGCTGTTCGAGCTGAAACCGCTGGAGAACCCAATGCAACACGAGTTGGTCCCCGACCCCCTGGTTCATGTGGACGGATGGGTCTACCCGCCCACCGGAGCAGGGCTGGGCATTGAGGTGGATGAGCGGGTGGTAGACCGCTATCGCAGCGAAAGGGTCCTGGACAAAGGAGACGGCCGATGACTTGGAGCGTGGGAGCAGGTCTTGAGGGCCGAGGAGTCATAGTTACTGGGGCGGCTGGCGGCATGGGTCGACCGGTGGCCGAGGCTTTCGCCACCACGGGCGCCAGGGTCATGGCAGTGGATTTGCACCAGGCCGCGGCCGACGAGGTGGTCGACGGGATGGTGGGATCAGGCCATGTGGCTGTCGGCGCCGACTTGTCCGACCTCAATGCCCACCATGAGCTGGTTGACCGTGCTCGACGGGAGCTGGGAGGGGTGTACGTCCTCGCCCACTTGGCCGCCGTGCTGCAACGACGCGACTCGATGGACGAGGTGACCGAGCAAGACTGGGACTTTCAAGTAGACACCAACTTGAAGGCCACATTCTTCTTGTGTCGGGCCGCAGCCAATGCCATGCGGAGCGCCGGCACCGGTGGCCGAATCGTCGCATTCACCTCTCAGGGCTGGTGGACCGGGGGCTACGGAGGCTCGGTGGTCTACTGCGCGTCCAAGGGGGGCATCGTCTCGATGGTTCGAGGGATGGCTCGCACCTACGGCCCCGACCAGATCACCGTGAACGCGGTGTCGCCCGGACAGATCAATACCCCCATGCTGATGACCGACCTCGACCCCGAGGTGCTCGAGCAGCTCACCGTGGCCACACCGCTGGGCCGCGTGGCCGAACCAGAGGAAATGGCCGGAACGGTGGTGTTCTTGGCCAGCAAACACGCATCGTTCATCTCCGGCGCCACCATCAACGTGAGCGGTGCCATGTTGATGTACTAGTGAGTCCATGAACTTGGACTGAAAGGACAAGCGTGAGTAGCGAACCGACCATCAGTGCGGACGACAACCGTCCAACGCGCAGTATCTCGGGCACGGCTTCCGCACCGGCCACCCACCTGACCTGGTCCGATGCCATCAACAAGCGGGTCCGCACCGGGCCCTGGGCCGACCAGGCGGTGTCCACCACGGTCAAGGTCGCCGAGGCCATCGACACCGGTGACTGGGAGACTGCCGCCCAGCTGGTGGATTACTGGATGGAGGAGGCCAAGGTCGTCCACGTGATCTACCAGGTTTGGGGTGAGGGCTGGGGCTCCTTCCTCACTTCTGCGGGAGTCAGCGAAGCCGATCTAGACGCCGAGGTTGCCCGCCTTCGAGAACTGCTGGCCTTCCCCGATGGCGGGCCTTTCGATCCCGAGCCTCGTTGGACCGCACTGGCCCGACTGGCCGGCGAACTAGGAAACCGGCTGCGGGCCTACGAGATCGATCCCGCCGAAGCTCACCGCCATCTTGACGAGCTTCGGGAGGCCTGGCGTCAGCTCCACGACCGGGGCGCCGATTTCCAGTCGGGAATGCTCAGCTTCGTGGCCGACCGGTTGGGCGAGTCGGCAGTGGGCGACGCCTATGCCCACGTGCTGGCCCCTTATCTCAACGAGCGCTATAAGCCGTTCGACCTGCGCGAGCAATCCTATGAGGACACCTTGTACCGCAACCTCTACCTGAGCTTTGAAGGAATGCGGGCCCATTTGGTGGGCCTCGACCGCACGGGGGATATGGATGTGACCGAAGACGACGACAAAGTTGTGATCGCGTTCGATCCCTGCGGGTCAGGCAACCGGGGGCAGCGCGGGGATCACGTGGAGGGAACCGGATCTCGCTCCGAGCCGCCCTACAACTTCGGGGTCACCACCGCCGAGCACGACTGGGCCTGGAACGAGAAGGGCGTGTGCTACTACTGCGCTCACTGCTGTTACACGCTTGAGTTGTGGCCCGCCCGCCAGTGGGGCCACCCCATTCGGGTGGTGGACTCCCCCCTCTACCCTGAGGAGACCTCCGGCCCTGAGCCCGCAAAATGCACCTGGACCATCTACAAGTCGGTAGAGGCCATCCCCGAAGAGGCCTACGTGCGCATCGGGCTCAAGAAGCCAACCTCAGATGGGCCTGAGCATTAGCGGGCAGTGAAGCCCTGAGCGTCAGATGGCGAGGGCTTGGGCGTGGGCGTGTTGGGCGTGGTGGGAGCTGCGGGTTAACGGGCTGGCTTCCACGTGGGCGATGCCCAGCGAGCGGCCGAGCTCCCGGTACTGCTCGAACTGGTCGGGCGGCACCCATCGGGCCACGGGCAGATGATTGGTGGTGGGCCGCAGATACTGGCCGACGGTCACGATGTCGGTGCCCACCGCGGCGAGATCGGCCATGGTTTGGGCCACCTCGTCGTCGGTCTCGCCCATGCCGACGATTATCGACGACTTGGTGGTGAGATCGGCGGCTTTGGCCCGGGCCAGCACGGCCAGGCTGCGGGCGTAGGCCGCTGAGGGTCGCACCACCCGCTGGAGCCGGGCCACCGTTTCTATGTTGTGGTTAAGGACGTCGGGCCGGGAGTCGAATACGACTGCCAGCGCATCGGGATCGCCCTTGCAGTCGGGGATGAGCACCTCCACACGGACCCCGGGAGTGCGGCGGCGTATGGCGGCCGCGACCGCCGCGAATCCGGAGGCGCCCCCGTCGGGCAGGTCGTCGCGGGCCACTGCGGTGATCACCGCATAATCCAACCCCATGGCCTCGACCGCGTCGGCCACTCGCTCGGGCTCCGCCGGATCCAGGGGCTCAGGGCGCTGGGTGTCCACCAGGCAGAACCCGCAGGCCCGGGTGCAGCGCTCGCCGTTGATCATGAATGTGGCCGTGCCCTCGTTCCAGCACTCGTAGATGTTGGGACAGCCGGCTTCCTCACACACCGTGACCAGTTCCCGGCTGTGCAGCACCGACCGCAGCCGCTGGAATTCGGGGCCGGTGCGCAGAGCCACCCGCATCCATTCTGGCTTGCGCCCGTTGATCGCGAGCCCATCGTTCAGCCCGGCCTCGTCCATCCGCGATTGCAGTCGGACGGGGCGGCCAGGCACTTCGCCAGGTCCCATGCCTCGGCTAAACGGGCTCAGATCCTCAGGCCGCTGGCGCCAAGCCACATCGGCCCGGTCCATTTCCCCGCCGCCCCAACGGTTGGCGGCTCTAGCGGCCACCGCGTCCACCACCTCCCGCATGGTCGCCCGCCGTCCCTCGGTAGCCAGGGAGGTGACTGCCTTGTCGGGAATACCGCAGGGCACGATGCGGTTGAACCAGTCCAAGTCGCAGTCCACGTTGAGCGCAAAACCGTGCATGGAGCGGGTGCGGCTGAGGCGCACGCCGATGGCCGCGATCTTGCGGGGGTTCTCGCCGTCGGGGTCCACCCACACCCCGGGATAGTCGCTCAGCCGGCCACAGCCGACTAGCCCCAGATCGCCCAGCGCGTCGATCACCAGCTGTTCCACCGAGCGCACGTAGGCCACCGTGTCGGCCATCCCCCCGCCCCGCTTGCCGGGCACGGTCATCACCGGGTAGCCCACGAGCTGGCCGGGGCCGTGGTAGGTGACGTCGCCGCCCCGGTCGGTATACACCACCTCCGCGCCCACCTCGGCCGGGTCGACCAGGATGTTGGCCTCGTCGCCCCGCACCCCCAGGGTGAACACGTGGGGATGCTCCAGCAGCAGCAGGTAGTCGCCGCCTCGCTCGAACATGGCCTGTTGGCAGGCGTGGGCGTCTCGGTAGGACACCCGCCCCAGCCATCGAATGCGGAGCGGACTCATTGCCGGTTCATGGCATCTCGACGTGCCAGTCTCGGGTTTCGATGATTGAGCGCACATGATCCAGAAATGCCGCCACGTAAGCCCCGTCGAACGCCCTATGGTCCCAGGCCAGGGCCAGCACCCCCACCGAGTGGATGGCGATGGCCTCGCTGCCGTCGGCCGCGGTGACCACTACCGGTCGGCGGCGTATCCCGTCGGTGGACAAGATGGCCACCTGGGGCTGGTTGATGATGGGGAACTGCATCATGGTGCCCCACTGGCCGGGGTTGGTGATGGTGAACGTGCCCCCGGAGATCTCATCGGCGTTCAATTTCTTGGCCCGGGCCCGCCTCGACAGGTCGGCCACCTCTTCGGCGATCGCCGTCAGACGCTTGCGGTCGGCGTCGACCACCACTGGGGCCAACAGGCCCTGAAAGTCCAGGTCGACGGCGATGGCCAGATTGACGTAGTTGTGTACCACCAGTTCGTCGTCGCCTACTGAGGCGTTGATGTGGGGGTACTCGTGGATGGCGTCGCACACCGCCCGGGCGATGAACGGCAGGTAGGTGAGGCTGAAGCCGTGCTCGGCTTTGAACTCTTCTCGGTGGGCCCGGCGCACCTGCTCAACCCCTTCGAAGTCCACCTCCACCGCGGTCAGCACGTGGGGCGAGATGGTCTTGGAGCGCACCATGTGCTCCCCGGTGATGCGGCGAATGTTGCTGAGCGGAACGACGGTGTCTCGTTCTGCGGCTCGAGGCGGGGCGGGCGACTGAGCCGGCAACTGCGCGGGCGGCGCTGGCCGGAAACTGACGGTGCGGTTCTGGGCTATGTACCCCTCCACGTCGGAGCGGGTGATGCGTCCGCCCTTGCCGGTTCCGGAAATCTGCGAGGGGTCGAGCCCGCTTTCGGCGATGAGCCTCCGTACCACCGGCGACAACACGATGCTGCTGCCGCCCGAGGCCGTGGCTTCGTCGACAACAGCCGGGGCGCTCGAAGGTGGCTCGGGCGCTGGGGTGGGCTCGGGCGGCGGCGCAGGGGCCGGCTCAGTCTCGGGCGGCGGCGCTTCAACCGGTGCAGGAGCGGGGGCAGGCGATGGCCCGACGGCAGCTCCATCCTCGCTCAAGACTGCGATCACCGCGCCCACCTCCACTGTGTCGCCCTCGGCGGCCACGATCTCCACCAGCACCCCCGACATGGGCGAAGGGACCTCAGAATCCACCTTGTCGGTGGACACCTCGAAGAGCGGCTCATCTTCGGCCACCTCTTCGCCCACCTGCTTGAACCACTGGACAATGGTCCCCTCCATCACCGTCTCGCCCAGTTGCGGCATCCTGACCTCAGACATCGAGCCTCCCAAGCTCTCTCCGCCCCTTCGTCTCAGACATCAACGCTCCTCATTTGACTTCTCTCTGCTCAGTGCAGAGCCCGGCCAGTAAGCGACAGCACCGTCTCGCCGAACAGCTCGCTCATGGTGGGGTGGGGCTGGATGAACTCGGCCACCTCGGGCACCGTGGCCTCCCAGTTCACCGCCAGATAGCCCTGGCCCAGTTGCTCGGTCACCCACGGACCCACCATGTGGACCCCGAGGATTCGCCCAGCGGTCCCATCGTCGCAGCGGTCAGCGATCACTTTGACCAGACCGTCGGTGTCCCCCACGATCATGGCCCTTCCGTTGCCGATAAACCGGTGCATCGAGGCAACCACATCGAACCCGGCCTCTTGGGCCGACGCCTCGGTGTGGCCCACAAAGGCCACCTCGGGATGGCAGTAGATGGCCCACGGAACATTGGCGTAGTCCATTGGCGAGGGCGACTCCCCCAGCAGGTGCTTCACCACCATGATGGCCTCGGCGAAAGCCACATGGGCCAGCTGCGGGGTGTTCACCACGTCGCCCACCGCGTACACCCCCGCAGCAGTGGTTCGGCAGAGCTCGTCGACGGCCACATAGCCCCTGTCGTCCACTTTCACCCCGGCCGCATCCAGACCCAGGCCGTCAGTGAACGGACGGCGGCCCACGCACACCACCACCGCGTCCACTCTCAAGGCGTCGGCACCTTCGATGGCCAACTCCACGCCGTTGCCGTTGACGCGGCAGCCGCTCACCACCACTCCGGTCCGAATCTCGATCTTGCGCTTCTTGAACGCTCGGGTGAGCATCTTCACCGCGTCGTCGTCGGCCCCCAGCAGGATTCGGGGCAGCGCCTCCAGCACCGTCACCTCCGATCCCAGATCAGCCAGCATCGAGGCGAACTCCAAACCGATGGCCCCCCCGCCGATGATCGCCGCCCGTTCGGGCAAGTCGGTGATGGACAGCAGCTCGTCGCTGGTCAGCACCCGCTCGCCGTCTACCTCGAATCCGGGCAGAGTCCGGGGCACCGACCCGGTGGCCAAGATCACATGATCGGCGGTCAGAGTCGCTTCGCCGGATTCCCCGCCCGACACCGACACCGTCCGGTCAGGTCCGAGTGAGCCCCACCCGTCGAGCACCGTGACCTTGCGACCCTCCAACAGCTTGCCGACGCCCTTGTGGAGCTGATCCACGACCTTCTGCTTGCGGGCCTGGGCCGCCCCCATGTCCACGGTGGGCGAACCCGACGTAATCCCGAACTGATCGGCATGGGCCACCGTCCGGTACACCGACGCCGTCTCCAGCAGCTCTTTGGCCGGGATGCAGCCAACATGCAGGCAGGTCCCGCCCAGTTTCTGCTTCTCCACCAGAGCGACGTCGAGACCGGCGGCCGCACCGTACAGCGCGGCGGCATAACCGCCGGGGCCACCGCCCACTACCACCACGTCATGGCTGTTGCTCATGGCCTTAAGCCTACCGGTGAGTTGCTCAACGGAGGATGAGCACAGCCTGTACGGCAAACGCCACCAAGATGGCCACCCCGCAGAGGAGAGCCAGCATTATCAACCGGCGCGTGCTCACTATTCCATCAACGATTGCGGTTGCGGCGTCGACGGCCCATGAACCAGCCAACAATCTCGGTGCAAACCACCGACAGAACGATGGTGATCAATAGCAGTAGAAACACCGGCAGATCCCAATCCCACCCCAAGAAGTTGACCCGGGTGTCATCAGTGTTCTGCGCGATAAAAACGATCAACGACACTGCGGCCAGCGCGCCCAACACCATCCGGGCGTTGATCTGGCGGAGCATTTCCACGAACGACCGGGATTTTGGCTCTGCTCCCGCGGTGCCCTGATGATCAAAGGGAGGTCTCGATTCGGGCTCAGACATGGCACCACGCTACCGCGACCAACACAACGAGGCGGTCCTGATGCACTCAGTCCCCCCGTACACTGTGTTCTATGAGAATTGCTGTTGCCGGAGCATCAGGGCTGATCGGGACGGCGCTGGTCAGCCACCTCGAATCTGCGGGCCACCAGGTGGTCCGACTAGTGCGGAATAAGGATTCCCGCTCCGACAACACCAGATACTGGAATCCGGCTATCGGCCAAATTGACGACGACGCATTCGATGGCATCGACGGGGTGGTGAACCTGGCTGGCGCAGGAATCGGCGACCGCCGCTGGAGCGATCGCCGCAAACGGGAACTGCGCCTGAGCCGAGTGGACGCCACCGAACTGTTGGTTGAGGCCATGGGCGCGGCAGCAGCCCCGCCCTCAGTGCTGGTGGCCGGCTCCGCAGTCGGCTTCTACGGCGACCGGGGAGACGAGGTGCTCGACGAGCAGGCTGGCCCCGGCACCGGGTTCTTGGCCACCTTGGCCGCAGACTGGGAGGAGGCCGCGTTAGCGGCAGAGGGCGCCGGCATCCGGGTAGCGCTGGCCCGCACCGGGCTGGTGGTGGCCGACAACGCCCCCTTCCTCACCCGGATGCTTCCCCTGTTCAAACTGGGCTTGGGTGGACCGCTAGGACACGGCCAGCAGTGGTGGCCGTGGATCGCTCTGGAAGACGAGGTGAGTGCCCTGGCATTATTGCTGGAGTCCGACATCACCGGTCCAGTAAACATCTGCGCACCCAATCCGGTCACCAACAAAGAGTTCACCCGGACGCTGGCCTCGGTCCTGCGCCGTCCCGCGGCGCTGGCCGTTCCCCGCTTCGGTCCTCGGCTGCTGCTGGGCAAAGAGCTGGCCGACGGACTCCTTTTCTCCAGCACCAAGGCCTATCCCCTAGCGTTGGTCAATGCGGGCTATGAATTCCGCCACCGAGACCTGCGCTCCGCATTGGAAGGGGTGCTTGCCTAGCCCCAGTTCGATCCAGGCGATCCGCTGAGGCCCAGCCCACTTATTCAGTCGGCTAAAAGAGAGACTGCTCTTCCACTATGTCCTGGCTGTCAGCCGCCTCAGTCGCCAATCGATCAGCTTCGTCGTTCCAGCGGTCACCGGAATGGCCCTTCACCCAGTGGAATCCAACCGGACGCATTTGCACCTGCTCAATGATCTGCATCCATAAATCCTGGTTGGAAACAGCCTTGCCCTCGGCTGTCTTCCACTTTCGGCGAATCCAGCCTTCCCACCACCGGTCCTTGAAACAGTTCACCACGTAGGTGGAGTCGCAGTACACCTCCACAGGCCCGTTCAATGACCTGAGCGCTTCGAGCACTCCCATCATCTCCATGCGGTTGTTCGTGGTCTGCGATGCACCGCCCGATGCCGACTGTCCACCGGGCACCACCCAAGCCCATCCCCCAGGACCGGGATTTCCCCGACAGGCGCCGTCGGTGTACACCACAGTGGGCTTCTGCGAATCAGTCACAGGCTTATGGTGGCACAGTCACCCAAGAGTTGAAAGCATGGTGGCGTGGCCGTGAATTTCTCACACCAACTGCCCGACACCGATCCGGAAGAAACCCGGGAGTGGCTCGACAGCCTCGATGCGGTGGTCAGCGCCTCGGGCGGTCAGCGCAGCCGGTACCTGTTGCGCCGTCTCCTTGACCGGGCCGACGAGTTGGGCGTGGGCCTGTCGGGCACGGTGCAAACGCCCTATGTGAACACCATTCCCACCGCCGCCCAACCGTTCTTCCCCGGTGACGAGAACATCGAGCGCCGGATCCGGGCCTTCATCCGGTGGAATGCGGCGGTAATGGTAGTGAAGGCCAACAAGCGAGCTGAAGGCATCGGCGGCCATCTGTCTACCTTCGCCTCGTCGGCCTCCCTTTACGAGGTGGGGTTCAACCACTTCTTCCGGGGCAAAGAGGACGGCTTGCCCGGCGATGCCGTCTACATCCAGGGGCACGCCGCACCGGGCATTTACGCCCGGGCCTATCTTGAGGACCGGCTCAGCGAGGAACAACTGGACAACTTCCGGATGGAGATCGGAGGCAACGGGCTGTCCAGCTATCCCCATCCCCGGCTCATGCCCGACTTCTGGGAGTACCCCACGGTGTCTATGGGCCTGGGAGCGATCAACTCCATCTACCACGCCCGGTTCTACCGCTATCTTCACGACCGCCGAATCGAGGACACGAGCGAGTCGAAGGTGTGGTGCTTCGTGGGCGACGGCGAGTGCGATGAGCCCGAGACGCTGGGGTCGATCTCGCTGGCCGGCCGGGCCAAGCTGGGAAACCTCATCTGGGTGGTGAATTGCAACCTCCAGCGCCTGGATGGACCGGTGCGGGGCAACGGCAAGATCATCCAAGAGTTGGAGGGAAACTTCCGGGGGTCGGGCTGGAATGTGATCAAGGTGATCTGGGGGTCGCGCTGGGACGAACTGCTGGCCGCCGACGTCGACGGAGTTCTGCTGGAGAAGATGATGACCACGGTTGACGGGGAGTACCAGCGCTACGCCACCGAGACCGGCGCCTACATTCGGGAGAACTTCTTCGGTCCCGATCCCCGACTGCGCAAAATGGTGGCCCACCTCAGCGACCGCCAACTCGAGGACCTGCCCCGGGGCGGCCATGACTACCTGAAGCTGTACGCCGCCTACAAGGCCGCTATCGAGGCCACCGACCGTCCCACTGTGATCTTGGCCAAGACCATCAAGGGCTGGACGCTGGGCGAGGGACTGGAAGCCCGCAACGCCACCCACCAGATCAAGAAGATGACCACCGCCCAGCTCATGGACCTTCGCTCACGGCTCCACCTGGAAGAGGAGGTTCCCGCCGAGGCCCTAGAGGACGACGCCAACCCCCCCTACTACAAGCCGCCGCCCGACTCCCCCGAACACCAGTACCTGATGGCCCGCCGCAAGGAATTGGATGGCCCCCTCCCCATCCGTGTGGTGAATGTCCGCCGGCCCATCAAGCTGCCCGACGACAAGCTGTTCTCCGACTACGACGAGGGGTCCGACGGCCGCCCGGTGTCCACCACCATGGTGTTCACCCAGATGCTGCGCAACATGATGCGAGACGAGGACTTCGGATCCAGGGTTGTGCCCATAGTCCCCGACGAGGCCCGCACCTTCGGCATGGACTCCCTGTTCCGAGAGTTCAAGATCTACGCCTCCGAAGGCCAGCTGTACGAGCCAGTGGACCATGATCTGCTGCTGTCCTACGCCGAGGGGCAAGACGGCCAGCTCTTGGAAGAGGGCATCACCGAGGCGGGATCGCTGGCCTCGTGGACGGCGGCGGCCACCAGCTACGCCACCATGGGCGTGCCCATGGTCCCGTTCTATTCCTTCTATTCGATGTTCGGATTCCAGCGGGTGGGCGATCTGATCTGGTCGGCGGCCGACTCCCGGGCCCGGGGGTTTTTGATGGGGGCCACCGCGGGGCGCACCACACTGATGGGTGAGGGGTTGCAGCACCAAGACGGCCACAGCCTCCTGCTGGCCTCCACCGTGCCGGCCTGCTGCGCGTATGACCCGGCGTTCGCCTACGAGCTGGGGGCCATAGTGCGCTCGGGGCTGAACCGGATGTACGGCAACGGCGGCGGGGAGGACGTGTTCTATTACATCACCATCTACAACGAGAATTACCGCCAGCCCCGCCGGGCCGACTTCATCAGCGATGAGCACATCTTGTCGGGGCTGTACCAGTGGAACCATCCGCTGGAGGGCACCGAGCAGCAGGCCTCGATCATCTTCTCCGGAACCGCCCACCAGGCCGCCCGCGACGCCCAAGCCGAGTTGGCCGAGCGCTATGGGATCGGTGTGGACCTGCTCAGCGCCACATCATTCAAGGCCGCCCGGGAGGAAGCGCTCGCCGTTGAGCGCTGGAACCGCCTGCATCCCGAAGATGAGCCCCAGGTGCCCATGGTCACCCAGCGGTTGGGCGGGGGCCGCGGGCCGGTGGTGGCGGTCACCGACTACATGACAATGGTGCCCGACCAGATCGCCCGGTGGGTCCCCCGCCGATTCGTCCCGTTGGGCACCGACGGCTTCGGGCGGTCCGACACCCGCGAGTCGCTGCGCCAGTTCTTCGAGACCGACGCCAACAGCGTGATCTCCACGGTGTTGAGCGCCTTGGCGGCTGACGGCGACCTCGACCCCGCGGTGGCCACAGACGCCATCGCCCGCTACAACCTCAACCTCCCCCATTTCGACCCCACTGGCTAAGCAGGGGTGTCGCTCTCCCGCTAGGCGGGTTGGAGATGGTTCAGCTCGGTGACGTTGTCGAGGAGGATCTTCTTTTTGGTGGCGTCGTCGAAGCCCTTGTCCTTGAGTTCCACCAGGTAGTCCAGCGGCTGGGGCATGCCCTCGATGTGGGGCCAGTCGCTGCCGAAGATCACCCGGTCAGGACCCATGTAATGCACCACTTCGGCCACGTCGTCCTCCCAGAAGGGGTTGATCCACACGTGCTGGCGGAACAGCTCTGAGGGGTCTTCCTTGAACCAGCCGATGCTCTTGTGCTGGGCCTGGCCCAGCTTTCGGAACATGTCGCCCAAGAACTGCGAGCCATTTTCCACCGAGGCGATGCGCAGGTTGGTGAACCGCTCGAACAGTTTTTCCAGCGCCAGGGTGAGCAGGTAGTCGTAGGCCGCCCGCTCGATGTTGTAGGCCTTGATGCTGGGCTTGTACTTGCGCTCCTTGGCCATCCCCGCCGAGCCGAACCCGTCCACGTCGTAGCCGTGCGTGGTGTAGCCGCTGTCGCCGGCGTGGACCACCGCGCAGATGCCCGACTCGTTGACCCGGGCCCAGAACGGGTCGAAGTGCTCGTCGGCCGGCGACATGAACCCGCCGGCGGTCCATACCGCGGCGGGGCGCATCACGATGGTGCGGGCGCCCTTGTCCAACGCCCACTCCAGCTCTTGGCAGGCCCAGTCCACGTCGCCCAGGGGAATGTAGGGGGCGGCAAAGATCGTGTCGCGGTAGGAAAAGCCCCACTGCTCGTCCAGCCAGCGGTTGAATCCGCCGAACACGGTGCATACCGCTTTGATGTCCTCTTTGATGAGCTCCTCGTACAACACACCCAAGGTGGGGAACAGCCACACCGACTGAAGCCCTTGCTGGTGCACCTTGTCGACTCTGGCGTCCCGGTCGTCCACGTAATAGCGGGGCAGCGGCTCCCTCTTGCTCAGCATGTCGGCCGGGTTGCGGCCCTCGGGGTTGCCCCGGAAGTAGTCGTGCATGGCGCCGGGCAAAGCGATCGGGTCCCAGGTGGGGTTCACCACTGCATGGCTGATCTTGCCCCCCACCAGGTGGTAGCGGCGGCCGTTCACCTCGGCCCATTGCACGCATCGGGCGTGCATGGCTGGGTCCACATGGCGGGTGAAGGCGTCCTCCGCCTCGTAGTAATGGTTGTCGCAGTCGAAGGGGATGTAACCGAGCTCGTCCACGAAACCAGGGTATCGCTGTGTACTTGGCGGTGTCTGCTTGGACGGCGGTCTCAAGCCCCTTTCGGCCGCGCTACCGTCAGCCGCGTGCCAGAAACCCCAGAAACCGAGACAGCCATCCTTGCCGAGGACCGGGAACGGGTGCGCTACATCACCTTGAACCGCCCCGAGCGGCGCAACGCCTTGACCTTGGCCCAGCTCGGACTGCTCTTCGACATGCTGGCCGAGGCCGAGGCCGCTCCCGACATCGGCGCCATCGTGATTCAGGGCGCGGGCGGGGCGTTCTGCTCGGGGATCGACCTCGACCCCGATGAGATCGACTTGGACTACGACTCCCGCTCCTTCCAGCAGGAGTTGGCCCTAGTGGAGCCGTTCCGGAGGTTCGAGGAGATGTGGCGGCTGCGCACCCCTGTCATCGCCTCAGTCCACGGCTACTGCCTGGCGGTGGGAACCGACATCGCCTTTCACGCCGACATGACCGTCTGTTCAGAAGACGCCCAGTTCGGCTACCCCATCGTGCGGTCGATGGCCTCGCCGTCCACCCACATGTGGACCTATCTGGCCGGGCCGCAGTGGGCCAAGCGCCTGCTGCTCACCGGCGACATGATCGACGGCGCCACCGCAGCCCGGGCTGGGTTCGTGCTCGAGGCCGTGCCCGCCGACGAGCTGGCCGAGTACACCCACGCTTTGGCCCGCCGGGTGGCCACCGTGCCCGGCGACATCTCCGCGGCCAACAAGGCCATCTGCAACAAGGTCCTCGAGCTGATGGGCTACACCATGGCCCAAGAGATGGCCCGCGAGCACAACGTGATCGCTCACCAGTCCCCCGCCGCCCAAGAGTTCGGCCGCATAATCCGCACCGAAGGCTTCAAAGCCGCCCTAGCCTGGCAAACCGAGCAGTTCGGCTAGCAGCCAGTTGCGGCCTCGAGCGCCTGGCAGGCCTCGTTCATGCGGGCGGGGGTGAGCTGGGTGACGCGCCGTCGGAAGGCGCTTCGGGGGAGGGTGTTGATGTTGTCGAAGCTGACCACGCATTCCACGGGCATACCGTCCTCAGCGGTCAAGGGCAGCTCGGAGGCGATACCTCGGATAGTTTGAGTTAGCTCAGCGGTGACTACACCGCCGATGCGGGCGGCAACTGGGTCCCGGGTGAGCACGAGCACTGGGCGGTCGCCGCTCGAGGTTTGGGCGAACCAGATCTCACCCCTTTGCATCGAGCCAGTCAATCAAGTCAGACCAGTCCTCGGCCGGAAGCCAATATTGGACGCCTTCGAATGATGACAGCTCTTCCTCAGTGAGGGGCATCTTCTCGTAAATCTCGGCATCGCGCACCGCCAAGATGGCGTTTATGTGACGACGCAGCGCCTCGCGGAACAACTCCGAGAGGGCGATGTCCATATATTCGGCCGTCTCCCTGGCTCTTTCCGCCTCTTCAGGAGACACCCGGAAGCTTAGCATTGTCATACAGAGACAGTCTAGAGTATGACACTCTGGCAGACAAGCCCCATTGGCTAATTGCACAGGATCCCGCCACCCCAATTGCCACGAAACAACCCGAAAAAAAGATGGACACATCAGGTGGACCAAAAAACGGGGTCCTGCCACCACTCCAAGTCCTCGTCCGCATAGCTCGCGCTGAGTTGTTGCGAAAGCTCTTCAAGTTTCTCGTACATTTCCTATCGCTCTCGGCCCGAAGTGGGTAAAGGAACTAGGAGAGGCTCTCCAGGGATTTGGAGGTTACATGTGCTTCGTCAAGGAGCGCGTCGCAGCCCACGAGTTCTGGGTTGGTGGGGGCTAGGCGTCGGATCATGACTTGGATGGCTTCGGGGTTGTTGTCGATTAGGAGGTAGTCGCGGTCGTGTTTGGTGGCGGCTTCTCCTAGGGTGCCGCTGCCGGCGAAGAAGTCGAGTAGGAGGTCGCCTGGTCTTGAGTGGACTTTCACCAGACGCTCGAGCACGCCTAGGGGTTTCTGGGTGGCGTAGCCGGTTTTCTCTTTGCCGTTGGGGCTCACGATGGTGTGCCACCAGACGTCGGTGGGGGTCTTTCCTCGGGCTGCTTTCTCCTTGCCGACCAAGCCGGGGGCCATGTAGGGGATCCGGTCCATCTCCTCGAAGCAAAACGTGTAGTCGGATGGATTCTTGGCGTACCACAGGATGCTGTCGTGCTTGGCCGACCACTTTGTCTTGGAGCGGGCCCCGTAGTCGTAGGCCCAGATGATCTCGTTCATGAAGGAGTCTCGGCCGAAGATCTGGTCCAGTAGCACCTTGCAGTAGTGGACCTCCCGGTAGTCGATGTGGAGGAAGAAACTGCCTGAGTCGGCCAGAACGCGGTGGGCCTCCTCGAATCTGGGGGCTAAAAAGCCCATGTAGTCGTCAAAGGCGTCGTCGTAGCCGGATTTGCCCAGGCGAATGGTCTGGTAGCGGCGGCCGGCGAAGCCAGTCCGGTCCCCATTGGTCTCGTCATGCACGGTCTTGATCCGCTCGCGCTCTTGTCGCTTGCCGGTGTTGAAAGGAGGGTCGATGTATATGAGGTCGATGCTGGCATCGGGCAAGCCCTGCAACACCGGCAGGTTGTCGTCAAAGATGATCTTCCCCATCTCCGGCCATCCTAGGCATTCCCTGTTGGGAGCTTGCGCTTTTGTGGTTTGGGAGGACGGGGTGTTTCTCATGGCGGTCCGGTCAGGTTGGCTCTGACCGTGGGAGTGTTGGGGCTGGTTGCTCGCCGTGGCGGGTAAGGCTTTGTCCCCCTGTCGGTTGACGGCTCGGGGGGGTGGTGCCGCCCGCTGCGGGGGGTGTCTGGGACCTCTGACTGGGACGTGTCTGCGGGTTGTGCCGCAGGGCTTTGTAAAGTGGTTGAGGCCGGGGCGCCGGGAGCTTCCGAGCAGTTTGTTCCCGGATTCAGAGGAGACCGGCATGTCAGATACCGATTGCGCCGCCGTCGAGGTGTTCCGTCGGCATCGATGTGGCCAAGGGCGACCATTGGGCGTGCGCGGTGGCCGCCGGCGGGGAGGAGGTGTTCTCGCGGGCGGTGCGGAACGACGAGGCGGCTATCGACGCTATGATGGGCCGAGCATCCGAACGCGGGGGCGATCCTCTTGAGCAGCCCGTCGAACCGCACCCGGTTCGAGGCATTTCGGGCCACCGGCCGAACGCTTATGGACCTGCACGTCAACTGCGAAACCGTCGACGAGGCCCACGGTTACACCGTGTCAGGCCGCACCCCGATTGGTTGGGCCATAGACAGCCTCCGACTCAAACACGACAAGCCTTCCGGCATCACAGACGACCCCAACGGATGGCATGTCTGGGCCGACGAGCCCTTCAACCTCATCCACCACCTCCGCCGCCTCATCCACGTCTCCGTCGAAACCGCCCAAATCGTGAAGAGCCTCCCGCCTTCGCTGTGAAATCTGAAGCGAGGATGCCCGTTAGACCAATTGCCTAGGCGACGTCCGATCGGCGAATTGCTTCGCCTGCTTGGGAAGGGACGGGGCCATGTCAGGGAAGGCAGAACCAAGCGCGCTTCGCTGACTCCGTCTTGAATTTGCCTTGCCTTGCCTGCTCTGCCAGTTCTTCCCTGGAGAAACCACACTTCTTCAGCAGCCGCTCTTCGGCTGCTTGGATCTGTTCAGGGGTAGGGCAGTACACGCCGTCCTCAACGGAATTCGCCGCATCCTGAAGTTGGGGGGTGTGGGTGGTCTCCATGCACAAGAGTGTAAGCAGGGCAGCGACACTTTGTTCATCTTTTTGGACTTATAACATCCACATAGAGCGCTTCTAATGGACGGCCCATCAAACACCGCTACCCCATTTGTCCTGGTCAGAAGGGAGCAACCATGTCTATACCTGGCGATACCGATGCTCAGCCGCCAGTGAGCGACACCCATCGACTCACAGTCGTCCGTTCCGGCAAGTGGTGGGCGATCAAGGCTGACAGCCTGCCCGGCTGCCACTCCCAAGCGAGGCGCCGCGCCAAAATCGAGTCAACTGCCCGAGACGCCATCGCACTTTGGTTCGACACTGACGAAGGCGAAGTAGGCCCGCTAGTTGTGAACTTCGCCGAGCCAGACTGATGTCTCGTTCTTCAGTTCTTTCCGTTTAGCAGGCTGTCCAGCGCTTGGTGGAAGTGGTTTAGGGCGACTTCGTGGCGGCCAATCAGGGTTTCGGTGACCAGGCCGGAGGCCAAGGACTGCTGGATCTTCACGGCTTGGGGGAAGTCCTCGCCGGCGCCGACCTTTTGATGCAGCTCCAGGGTGCGCTCGTAGTGGGGGCGGGTTTGGTCGGTGACCGGCTCAGGCGTGTACAGGGTCATGGTGACGTCGGTGCTATCGACGGCGGTGGGCAGGAACTGGTACACCGCGAAGTGGTCCACGCTGTGGCTCAAGATGGTGTTGGGGGCGATCAGATACTCCACCGTGGCCCGGCTGAGCAGGTCCCACTCCTTTTCGGGGGCTTCGGCCAGCTCCAAGATGGACTTCTGGCAGGTCTGGAACCGGAGGTTGGGTCCGTACCCCTTGTAGGTCATGGGCTGGGATAGGTAGTAGCGGCCCACCGTGGTCCGGTGCAGCGAGAACACGTGGTACGACTCCAAGAACGTGTCTACCAGCAGCTTCCAGTTGCAGGGCCAGCTCGACTCCCACCGGTCGAACGGGACGTAATCGCCTACGGCGAAGTCGTCTAGATCGTGGGAGGCGTCGCCCACCAGCCAGGGGGCATTGACTGGATCGTCGCCCTCAGGCCGCACGAACACCACCCCGCAGGCCTCCCCCACCGGCACCGGCGCCAAGCCGAGTTCCGACTCGTCGGTGCCGGTGAACCCCTCACCCGCCTGGGGCCGGGCCAACAGCGAACCGTCAAGCCGATACGTCCAGGCGTGAAACGGGCACCGCAGGGAAGAAGCTCTCGACCCGCACCCACTCACCACCGACGACGCCCGATGGCGGCACACGTTGCGGAACCCCCGCAGCTCCCCGTCGTCGCCCCGCACAACGACGACCGGCACCCCGCCAGCGGTGAGCGATACGTAGTCGCCCGCGGACGCCACCGCGCCCGCCAGGCAGGCCACCACCGGTCGGTGACGGAACAGGACCTCCCGCTCCGCCTTCCAGTGGGACTCGCTGGTGTACACCTCGGCGGGCAGTACCAGCATGTCGTCGGCCAGTTGCGTAGTGCCCGCGGCGTGGTGATCAAGTAGCTCCCGGATCAGCTCCACCTGGGTCTCGCGGCGCATCCCCGGAGCCTACGCCGGTAACGTCGGCGGGTGATGCTCCACAAGAACACGTCCCGAAAGACCCAGGACGCCGATCATCCGGGAGATCCAGCATGAACCGGGACCTGTACCTCTACGAGGTGGTCGACGTCATCGGGCAGGGCCAGTACGAATACATGGAGCACCTGTGGCAAGACCCGGTGTTGCGCATGCCGGAGATGTTCGGGCTCCAGGGGGCGTTCTACATCCTGGGCGCGGGCGGCGGACGCTGGCCCCAAGTGATCAACATCTGGGATGTCGGCTCCGAAGGCTGGAAGGGACAGGCCAAGAACCTGGACCGGCTCAACCTGAAGCGGCGCAAGGCGTTCTACGGCGACTGGTGGGACAAGGCCGCGCAGTGGCGCACCGGCGGGTACGACCGGCTCTGCGGGGGCGTGCCCGGCAGCCCGAGCACCACAGAGATTGCCGAGGCGGGCATTGCTGGCACGCTGTTTCTGAACGAGATCCTCACCGTACGGCCGGGCACCCCGCTGGAGTTCTTGGCCGCGGTGGTTGAGGAGCGGGTTCCCCTCATGGCCGACTACAGCCACCGCCCCACAGGCCTGTACGAGGTGCTCAGCAATCAACATGAAGTGGTGATGGTGTGGGCCACCGACATCGCCTCCCACGTCACCTTTCGCCAGAATCGGGATACCACCCGGGGTCTGTGCGACGAGGGCTCCCCCGACGAGCGAATCACCGACTGGGAGCAGCGCTCAGCCGAATATGTCACCGGCGGCGACACCCATCTCATGACTCCGCTTCCCCGCACGGTGTACGGCCCCGACGATTGGGAGGACGCCAGCTTGGAGGATTGGCTCGCTGCCCAAGAATTAGGCGGGGATGGCAATGGATAAGTTCGACCTCACCGGGCGGGTGGCCATCGTCACCGGGGCATCACGGGGAATCGGCCACGCCTTGGCCCTAGGGCTGGCCGAAGCCGGAGCCAAGGTGGTGGCTGCCAGCCGCACCCTGGACGCCTGCCAAGCCCTGGCCGACCAGATCACCGCCGCTGGTGGCGAGGCCATGGCCGCCGCATTCGACGTCGGCCAACTGGAGCAGCATCAGCCGCTGCTTGAGTCCACAGTGGACCGCTTTGGCCGCCTCGACATCTTGGTGAACAACGCCGGGGTGCTGCGCCCTCATGTCACCACCCGAGTCACCCCCGAAGAGTTGGACGATATCTTGGCCGTGAACCTCAAAGGACCGCTGTTCTTGTCGCAGGCCGCGCTCGACCACCTAGCCGCCGACGGGGGCGGGTCGATCATCAACATCGGCGCTCTGGGTGCTTTCCAGCCGATGGAGGGCATCGGGGCGTACTGCGCAGTCAAGGCGGCCATGGCCAACTGGACCGCCACCATGGCCCGGGAATGGGCCAGCCGGGGAGTGCGAGTGAACCTGCTGGTCCCCGGACCGGTGGCCACCGACATGATCCTCCCCCGAGATCCCGAAGCCCGGGCCCGATTCGAGCAAGACGTAGCCGCCGAGACCATCTTCGGCCGCCTCGGTGTCCCCGATGACTTGGTGGGCGCCGCGGTGTTTCTGGCCAGCGATGCCTCCGCTTTCATGAGCGGCCGCCCCGTCTTTGTAGACGGCGGAATGCTGCGCTGAGCTGCCCGAATCGGGCAAGCTGGAAAGGTGCGCTTCTCGCGGGCCGACACCGGGTAGGGTCGGATCATGGCCGAAGAGGTCTTGGCCTCAGACATCTTGATTGCGCCTTCGGTGCTGCCTGCGGACTTCGCCCGACTGGGCGAGGAGTGCATCGGGCTGGAGAAGGCCGGGGCCGACCGAATCCACTGGGATGTGATGGACGGCCGATTCGTGCCCAACCTCACGTTCGGTCCCGATGTGATCGCCTCGATCCGGCCCTTGGTGTCGCTACCGTTCGAGGCCCACCTCATGGTCGAAGAACCCCATGAGCTGGCCCCTCGCTACGCCGAGGCCGGCTGCGAACTGCTCACCGTCCACGCCGAGGCCTGCCCTCACTTGCACCGCACGCTGGGGGCCATCCGAGAACTGGGCATGGATGCCGGTGTGGCCTTGAACCCGGGCACCCCGGCCTCCGCCGTGGCCCATGTGCTGGATCTGTGCCGGCTGGTGCTGGTGATGACCGTCAACCCCGGCTGGGGCGGCCAGTCCTACATTGCATCAATGGAGGCCAAGGTGGCCGAGGTGCGGACGATGATCGACGAGGGCGGCTACGACGTGGAGTTGGAGGTGGACGGCGGCATCGGCCGGTCCACCATCGGGGCTGCCGCCAAGGCCGGAGCCGGAGTGTTCGTGGCCGGCAGCGCGGTGTTCTCCGATGAGCGGGGATTCAACCACGCCATCGGTGAGTTGCGAGAAGCAGCCGTCGCCTGCTGACCATGCCAGTGGTCCGCCGCCGACCGCGGGTTGCAATTGGGCTGTCGCTGCTCGGGGTTTTGTCGCTCGGCGCTTTAGCCATGAGTGCCTGCGGGGGCGAGGATCAACCCGATTTGAGCGTTTTCTGCCAGAGGCTTGAGACTGCCTTCGGACCTGAGGGCGCGCTTAGCTCTGATTACTCCGACGATCGAAGCGGAGCGGTGGCGGTGATCGACGAGCTGGAAGCCATACGCCGGGTGGCGCCGCTGGAGATCGAGCCCTCGCTGGCCGTTGTCAACGAAACCTCAAGGCTGATCATCGCCGCTATCGACGACCCCGTGAACTCAGAGCTCGACGCTGAGAAGTTGAGGGAAAGCGAGACAGCCGCCATTGAATTGGCTGAGTTCTCCGCCGAACACTGTGACTTGGCCTTGGACTGGGATCGACCCGTGGTCTTTGTGGACCCCGATCGGATCCCCGGCGAGGTTCAATTGGACGTGCGGGGCTGATCTACCGGCAGGATCAGAGCATCTCGCCGCGTTTGACGATCACATGGTCGATGATGCCGTACTGCTTGGCCTCTTCAGCGGTGAACCAGCGGTCGCGGTCGGAATCGGCCTCCACCTGCTCCACCGACTGGCCGGTGTGGGTGGCAATGCGGTCGGCAAGCAGCGCCTTCACGTAGGCGTGCTGCTCGGCCTGAATGGCAATGTCGGAAGCCTGGCCCCGAACGCCGCCGAGGGGCTGGTGCATCATGATCCGGGCATGGGGCAGGGCATAGCGCTTGCCGGGAGCGCCGGCGCACAGCAGGAACTGGCCCATTGAGGCACCCAAGCCCATGCAGATAGTCCCCACGTCGGGGGCGATGAACTGCATGGTGTCGTAGATGGCCATGCCCGAGGTGACCGATCCACCCGGGGAATTGATGTACAACCAGATGTCCTTCTCTTGGTCCTCCCCCTCCAGGTACAGAAGCTGGGCGGTGATGTAGTTGGCGATGTCGTCGTCCACGTCGGTTCCCAAGAACACGATGCGATTCTTCAATAGCCGGTTGTAGATCTCGAAAGCGCCGCGCTCCGGGCTGCCCGGCTCGAACATGGCGGGGTTGGTCATGGGCCCAATCGTACCGGCCCGCTACCTCTCCCCGGCTACCCGATCTACCGGGATTACTGTGCAAACCGGAGCCTGGGGAGGCTCAACAGGGATCATGAACCGCCAGAACACCGCAGCCCGGGGCTCACCGCAGGTGTCCAACCAGTTGGGAACACCGGGATCGCGGTGGGCGATCACCACTCGGTAGCGGCGGTCCTCGTCCACCGTCATCTGGGTATCGTTCAACGACACGGTGCGCTCTAGGTAGTCGGCTGTCTGGCCCAGCTCGTTCCAGATGACCACGTTGGTAAACAGGCCCTTTGGGAGCCGCCCCTCCATGACCAGGGCTTCATCGGGTCCCAACTCGTACTCCCCGGCCGAATAAGCGATGTCCACCGCTCCCCACCCGCCGCCGTCGCTATCGGTCCAGTCCACGGGGCGCCCCATCGTGTTGGGCACCTCGGAATACCAACTCGGGCGCCGCCGGGGCTGCGGGCCGAGCATCTGCCCGCCGAACTTGGACCGCACCCACTCCTCGGCCCTGTTGAGGCGTCGGGCCACCGCTGCGTCATCGGGCACTGGAAGCTGCGAGGGGCCGTCGACTGCTTCGATGCGCAGGTCGGGCACCAGCTCGGGCTGAGACGAGGCTGCCTCGGGCTCGTTGAAGTAGAACCGGACCACCACCGACCCAGCGTCCTCGGCCAACTCCATCCAATTGCCGCCATGAACAAGGGTCGAGAGCCCCCCACAAAGCCATGGCCAGACCCCGGATACCCAGATGCTCTCGGCCGGGTGCCAGGCCCCTCTGGGGCCCGATCCAGTCGTCGTCTACCTCCGCCAGGGCGCTGAGAAGACTCCGCCAGGCGACGGCGACAACCTGAAGCCATCCCGGTCGCCGGGCTCGGTGTAGCTGGCCGGGAGCTGATCGACCGTCCAAAGGGCTGTGAGGAACTGGTCGGGATGGCGGGGACTGATCACGACCGGGGGCGCCCCATCGCTGTCCACCACCGAGTGGCCATCGCGGTCGACCCCGGTCACGATGCGTCGAAAAGTGTCGGTCATGTGCGCCAGGTGGGATTTGAACCCACACGGGCTTGCGCCCACAGGGACCTAAACCCTGCGCGTCTGCCTAATTCCGCCACTGGCGCGCAATCGGTAACAGGCTACAGGCCCAGTTGCTCGGCCAACGCCCGAAATGCCCTGCCCCGGTGGGATATCGCATTCTTTTGGTCGGACGACATCTCGGCGAACGTCAGCCCGCCGCCCCCGTCGGGGATGAACACCGGGTCGTAGCCGAACCCGCGGTCTCCTCGGGGGGCAGTGGCGATGGTGCCGGAGGTCGTGCCCTCAGCCTTTACTTCGGTGCCATCGGGGAACAACACCACCGCCACCGTGCAGAAGCGGGCCGACCGATCGGCCGCTCCTTCCAGTTCGGCCAGCAGACGGGTCCGGTTGTCGCCGTCGTCGGCGTGCTCGCCGGCATAGCGGGCCGACCGCACTCCCGGAGCGCCCCCTAGGGCGGCCACCTCCAGGCCGGTGTCGTCAGCCACCGCGGCCTGTCCGGTATGCCTGCACACCGCCTCCGCCTTCAACAGTGCGTTGGCCTCCAGGGTGTCACCGTCTTCCACCACCCCGCCCAGATCACCGGGGCGAGGAAGCAGCTCAACTGCGGAGCCCAGAATGGCTTCGATCTCGATCAGCTTGTGGGGGTTGGCGGTGGCCGCGGCCAATCGCAGCCGGTCGGACGGTGCCCCTGCCGCCACCGGGCTCAACGCGACTGGGGAGGGTCGGCCAGCAGCTGGTTTTGGACCTTGACGATCTGCTCGATCCCCGAGGTGGCGAGGTCCAATAGCGAGTCCAACTGATCCCTTCGGAACGCCTGGCCTTCGGCGGTGCCCTGCACCTCTACGAATCGGCCCGATTCGGTCATGACCACGTTCATGTCCACTTCGGCGGCCACGTCTTCCACATAGGGGAGGTCGAGCGATGGGATTCCGTCGATGATCCCGACCGATACCGCGGCACATGCCTCCAGAATCGGGTGCTGGTCGATCTCGCCTGCGGCCAGCAGCCGGCTGAAGGCGTCGTGCAGGGCGATGAAGGCGCCACTGATAGCGGCTGTTCGGGTGCCTCCGTCGGCTTGCAGCACATCGCAGTCGCAGATCACCTGGCGCTCGCCGAGCAGGCCAGCATCGGTTACCGCCCGCAGCGAGCGCCCGATCAGGCGCTGTATCTCCTGGGTGCGGCCTGACTGGCGGCCCCGGGCCGCCTCCCGGTTGACCCGCTCGGGCGACGAGCCCGGAAGCATGGAGTATTCGGCGGTAACCCAGCCCTTTCCCCGGCCCCTCATCCACCGGGGAACGTCAGGGTCGACCGACGCTGTGCACAGAACCTGTGTACGGCCAAACGAGACCAGTGCTGAGCCATCGGCCATCTCTGTGAAATCCCGCTCAAAGCCGATGGGCCGCATTTCGTCGGGCGCTCGGCCATCGTCCCTCATATAGCTGCCTTCATTCTTCTGCAACCCACTTACTTCGTATCAAGAGGAACGGCCTCGACTCTGGCGGGATGAGTCGAGGCCGTTCGGCTGGAGCTGAGCTCCAGCATGGTGGTGTGGTTTGGGTGGAAGAACTGTAGCAGCGAAGGGGGCCTATAGCACATCATGGAGAAGAAAACCCGCCCGAGTAACTATTTCTTGAGAACTAGTTCTAGAAGTAGATGATCGACTCGGCTCGGGCCGTTACCTGGTCAATCGGGTCGGTCCACGCCCCGGTGGACAGGTACTTCCAGCCGCCGTCAGCCGACACAACCACCACCGTGCCCTCGTCGATCCGCTCAGCCACCCGAGTCGCCCCGGCCAGCGCTGCCCCTGTTGAGATTCCGGCGAAGATTCCCGTCTCCTCAGACAGGCGCCGAGTCCACTCGATCGACTCCCGGGGTCGCACGATGCGCTTGCCGTCCAGCAGCTGATCGCCGCCCCACTTCTCATATACGGGAGGGATAAACCCATCGTCCAAGCTCCGGAGGCCGTCAACCATCTCCCCGGCGGGGGGCTCAACCGCCAGCACTTGCACAGAGGGTTTCCGCTCTTTGAGGTAGGCCCCCACTCCCATGAGGGTGCCGCTGGTGCCCAAACCCGATACGAAGTGGGTGATTTCAGGACAGTCGGCGTAGATCTCCGGGCCGGTGGTGTTGTAGTGGGCCCGGGGGTTGGCCTCATTGCCGTACTGGTAGAGGAACGCCCACTCCGGGTTGTCGTCAGCCAGCCTCTGGGCCATCCGGACGGCGCCGTTAGACCCTTCCGCGCCCGGCGACCAGATGATCTCGGCCCCGAACACCTCCAACAGTTGGCGGCGCTCAGCCGAAACGTTCTCGGGCATGACAATCTTGATCGGATATCCCCGGAGCCGGGCGATCATGGCCAGGGCGATCCCGGTATTTCCCGATGACGGCTCGATGATGGTACGGCCCGGTTCCAGCGTGCCGTCGGCCTCGGCTTCGAGGATCATCTCTCGGGCCACCCGATCTTTGACCGACCCGGCCGGGTTCACTCCCTCCAGCTTGACGTGGATGGCCACCGACGGGTTCGGCGACAGCACGGTGACGTCCACCATCGGGGTATTTCCGATGAGATCGATGACCGATTTGTGTGCTGTCACTGGCCTCAGATTACCCGTCGACCGCTACCGGCTCTTCGGTTATCTCGCCGTCGAGAATGCGGTAGCAGCGCAGCGCGGGCTCCGGATCCTTCAGCGACACGATCACATAGAGCAGCGCGCCGAACGGGTCGAACGCCGTGGCGTCGCGCACGTCGGTGGGCGACGGATAGGCAGTGGTGTGGGTGTGGGAGTGCATCACCGCCACCAGCGCCAATCCCTCGTCATCGGCAGTGCGCTCCACCTGGAGGTACTCGGCATCATCGAGTCGGTAGATCTGGCTCGACTCCGCCGCATTCCGCACCGGAAAGAACCGCTCTACCTGCTCCCCCCCACCAGGAGCAGCCAACAGCCCACAAGCCTCATTCGGCAGCCCCGAAAGCGCATGGGCAATGACCTCTGAGTAAATGTCACCAGTCACCCGCAGCACCCTCAAACGCTATCCTGCTCGACTTGACCATCAGCCGTTTTCAAGTAATTACGTGGGCTTGATCAGGGTGCCTCGACGAGGGGGACGAACCTTACGGGGCAGAACTTCTTGGAGGGGGTCTCATCGCCCACTCGGCTGATGAGGGTGAGGTCTTGGGAGAAGGAAGGCGGCCCAACCGGGATGACCAAACGTCCACCATCAGCCAGCTGGTCGACCAGCGGCGGCGGGACGCTGGTGGCCGCCGCGGTGACCACCACCGCGTCATAGGGGGCGCCTGGTGGATGGCCCTGCGATCCGTCTCCGCACACCACGGTGGCGTTGTCGTACCCCAGATCATCCAGTACCCGGGCCGCGGCGTCCGCCAGCTTCCGATGGCGCTCCACAGTGGTCACCGTGGCGGCCAGCTCGGCCAGCACGGCGGCCCCGTAGCCCGAGCCGGTTCCCACTTCCAGAACATGTTGGTCGGGGCTGATTGCAGCAGCTTCGGCCATGAGGGCCACGATGTAGGGCTGCGAGATGGTCTGGCCCGCAGAGATGGGCAGCGGGTGGTCTTTGTAGGCGTCCGCGGCCAGCGTCCGGGATACGAAGCGGTGGCGGGGAACAGACCTCATGGCCTCCAGAACTCGGGGATCGCAAACCCCTCGCCCCTCTATCTGGCGGCTTACCATGGCCAACCGCCGGTCTCGGTGCCGGTCTTCGGCAGCCCCGGCCATGTCTAATAATGCTCCAACCGCCTACACGCGGGTACGAAAAAGCACTAGGACCGCGCTGCGGGGTAAACGCTGGTCTCCTCGAAGATGGCTTGCAGTGTGTCGGCGTCGCCGGTGAAGTTCCACTCCCGTTCGGCAGTCGCATCCCACGGTGGCGCAGGGGCCCACCACGGCGGCATCTCAGAACCCCCGTCGGAGGTTTCCTCGGGGATGAAGGCCAGGCACCACTGCCAGGCGCCCTTCTGGTCGACGTTGTGGTCATCGGGATGGCCCCCGGGAGGAACCAGGGCATAGGTGAAGCCCGGGCCGGGACCCGAGTTTTCCACCTTGCGGATAGGGATTGGGCGGGAGCGCGGCAACCGGGCGGCGACAAACGGAAGAGCCAACAGAAGCACCACGATGATCGTCGTCACAACTGTTGTCAGGTTTAAATCGGGCATGTCGGGTTCTCCGTTGAGAGCATTTTCTACTCAAACAACATTGGCCCCTTGAGCCCCACCCGCAACAGACAAGGGTACCCACGCGCCCCCAAAACGTCAATCGGAAATTTGTCTCTTGGCAATCTGAGGGTTCAGATCACCACAACAGAGCGGAGCACCTCTCCCCGCTCCATGCGGTGAAACGCCTCTTCCACGTCTTCCAGCGAGATGGTCTCCGACACGAACCGCTCCAAGTTCAGCCGCCCCTGGAGATACAGATCGATCAGCATGGGGAAGTCCCGAGACGGCAGGCAGTCGCCGTACCACGACGACTTGAGAACCCCGCCCCGGCCGAATATCTCGATCATGGGCAACTCGATGCGCATTTCCGGGTTGGGCACCCCAACCAGCACCACCACCCCGGCCAGGTCTCGGGCGTAGAAAGCCTGCTCATAGGTCTGGGGCAAACCGATGGCCTCGATAGCCACATCCACTCCGTTTCCTCCGGTCAGCTCCCGGATCCGCTCCACCGGATCCTCTCGGGAGGAGTTGACCGTGTGGGTGGCGCCGAACTCCCGAGCCCATTCCAGCTTGGTGTCGTCGATGTCCACCCCGATGATGGTGTGGGCCCCGGCTAGGCGCGATCCCTCAATGGCCGCGTCGCCCACGCCGCCGCAGCCGAACACGGCTACCGAGTCGCCCCGGCCCACTCCGCCAGTGTTCATGGCTGCGCCCAGCCCGGCCATAACCCCGCAGCCGATCAGCCCGGCCACCTCCGGGCTGGCCTCGGGGTTGACCTTGGTGGCCTGGCCCGCCGCCACCAGCGTCTTCTCGGCGAAAGCCCCGATGCCCAGCGCGGGAGAAAGCGCTTGGCCGCCCAGGGTCATCTTCTGGGCAGCGTTGTGGGTGGCGAAGCAGTACCACGGGCGGCCTCGCTGGCACGACCGGCACTGGCCGCACACCGCCCGCCAGTTGAGAATCACGAAATCGCCGGGGGCCACGTTGGTCACGCCATCCCCCACCGACTCAACCACCCCAGCTGCCTCATGGCCCAAAAGGAACGGGAACTCGTCGTTGATGGCCCCTTCCCGATAGTGCAGATCGGTATGGCAAACACCACAGGCCTGCACGGCCACGAGGGCCTCCCCGGGCCCGGGGTCGGGCACTTCAATGGTCTCAATGCTGACCGGATCGCCCTTGGACTTAGCGATTACGGCTCGAACCTGCTGGGCCATCTGCGGCTCCTTTCGCCCGGCCATCGGCCTGCGAGGCCACGGCCATTTGCCGCGAATCTACTACGCACTTCGAAATGACAGCCGCTTAGGTATCCAGGAAGCGAGTAACCGCGATACCCGAGCCCACCGTGCCCACGATCGCGCCCAATCCCACCATCTGGAAGCCCAGCGCCCAGACCCGGGAGGGGTCGACAGTGAAACCCCGCAGCAGCTCCAGCGAGACGTCGTCGTTGATCACGCTGAAGAAGTTGTTGGTCAGCCAGATCAGCGGAATGGAGATCACCCCGCCGATGAGCCCTTGAACGAGCCCCTCGAACATAAACGGCACCCGGATGAACCAGTTGGTGGCCCCCACCAGCTTCATCACCTCGATGTCCCGACGGCGGGAGAACAGCGCCATGCGGATGGTGTTCAAGATCAGGACGGCCGCGGCCACCAGCAGGATGATGGCGACGATGATCACCCTCTGGCGCAACCCGCTGGACAGATCCTCGATGGCCCGAATGGTCTCGCTGGCGGTGACCACCCTGGCCACTCCCGGCTGGGATCGGAAAGCCTCCGCCAGCCCATCGACCCGCTCCGGCAAAGTGTCACTGGGCTTGACCCGGAACGAGGCCGGCAGCCGCTGCGGGGTGATCACCTCCACCAACTCGGGGGAGTCGCCCAGCAAGTCCTGCACCTCGGCGTAGGCCTCGTCCTTGTCGACGTAGGAGAATCCGCTCACCTCGGGGGAATCCACGAGTTGGCGGCGGATGTCGGCCTCCAGCTCAGGGCTGATCTCCGGGTCCATGAACACGATGAACTCAACGCCGTCCTTCCATCGGGAAGTGGCGTTGTCCACCGCGTCGCCGAAGAGCAGCGCCGCGCCCAGAAGCGTCAGCGAGATGGTGACGGTAATGACGGTGGCCAGCGTGAGCGTGATGTTGCGACGGAAGTTGCTGGCCGTCTCCCGCAGGACGTAGTCCAACTTGAGGCTCATCGGCAAGCCCCTGCTGATCGGCGATCGTCGCCGAGACCGCTCAAGCCCATCGGCTATTCGTACACGCCCCGGGACTGGTCCCGGACGATCTGGCCCCGGTCCAGTTCCACAACCCGGCGGCGCATCTTGTCGACAATGCTCCGGTCGTGGGTGGCCATCACCACGGTGGTGCCGGTGCGGTTGATGCGGTCCAGCAGCGTCATGATGCCCAGCGAGGTGTTCGGGTCGAGGTTCCCCGTGGGCTCATCGGCCAGCAGGATCAGCGGCCGGTTCACGAAGGCCCGGGCTATGGACACCCGCTGCTGCTCGCCGCCCGACAGCTCGTCGGGAAAGTTGTGCATCTTCTTGGACAGGCCCACCAACTCCAAGATGGCCGGAACCTTGGTTTTGATCACGCTGCGGGGACGCCCGATCACCTCCAGGGCAAAGGCCACGTTCTGAACCACCGTCTTGTTGGGCAGCAGCTTGAAGTCTTGGAAGACGCAGCCGATGTTGCGGCGCAAAAAGGGTACTTTCCAACTCGGCAGCGAGCCGATGTCCCGCCCGGCCACGAAAACTCGGCCCCGATCGGGCTTCTCCTCTTTGTTGAGCAGGCGCATGAACGTGGACTTGCCCGAACCAGACGGGCCCACCAAAAAGACGAACTCCCCCCGCTGCACCTCACAAGAGGCGTTCTGAAGGGCGAGCACCTCGCCCTTGTACACCTTGGTGACGTTTTCCATCCTGATCATGCGCTGTGGACTCCGACCTGCGAACCAGGCACATACCCCCCTTTGGCGGCCCGGAAAGCTCGACCAACGCTACCACCGGCACCGAACACCGATTGCGCACCCTCCCCCACTAATTCCTCGGTTTTCGCAGCAATTCTGGGGATGTTCACGACATGCGCCTCCAGCGGAGGTAGGCCTCGATCAGCTCGTCGAGGTTGCCGGCCAGCACACCCTCGACGTTGCCGATGGTCACGCCGGTGCGGTCGTCCTTGACCTGCTGGTAGGGGTGCAGCACATAAGAGCGGATCTGGCTGCCCCACTCCGCCTTCATATAGTCGCCGGCCAGGCCGGCGATCTCGGCCTCCCGCTCGGCCCGCTTCAGGTCGGCCAGTCGGGCAGCCAGGATCTGCATGGCCCGGTCTTTGTTCTGGTGTTGGCTGCGCTCGTTCTGGCACGACACCACCACGCCAGTGGGCGTGTGGGTGATCCGCACCGCCGAGTCGGTCACGTTCACATGCTGCCCGCCCGCGCCCGAAGACCGGAAAGTGTCGATACGCAGGTCTTTGTCGTCGATCTCCACCTCGTCGGACACCTCCGCGAAGAACGGGACCACCTTGAATTGCGCGAACGCCGTGTGGCGGCGGGCGTCGGAGTCGAACGGGGAGATGCGCACCAGCCGGTGCACCCCCCGCTCCGACTGGAGCAGGCCGAAGGCATTTCGACCGGAGATGGTGAAGTCGGCCGAGGAGATGCCCGCTCCCTGGCCCTCTGACACCGAGTCCACCTTGAACTCGAATCCTCGGCGCTCGGCCCATCCTTGGTACATCCCCAGCAACATCTCGGCCCAGTCCTGGGCATCGGTGCCCCCCGCGCCGCTGTGGAGCTCGCACACCGCATCGGAACCGTCGTGCTCGCCGCCCAGCAACGACCGCAACTCCAAGTCGTCCACTTTGGCGGCCAAGGCTTCCAACATCTGCGCGATCTCCGGGGTCAGCGACTCATCGCCCTCCTCGGTCGCCAGCTCGTGCAGGGTATCGGCGTCCTCTAGGGCAGCCTCCAGCCCGGCGAACAGCTCCAAGTCCTCCAGCAACTCCGATAACTCCCTGGTCACCTTGCGGGCCCGGTCGGGGTCATCCCACAGGCCGGGTGCGGCGGCGGCGGTCTCCAGCTCGGGGCGGCGGGCGATCAGGTCGTCGATGTGCAGGTAGAGCCGAGCTTCGTCCAATTTGGATCGGAGCAAGGCAAGGTCGCCGGCGAAGTCAGGCACGGGATTTCCCGAAAAAGCGCGGTCAGCGCCCGTGGCACAGTTTGAACTTGCGGCCGGATCCGCACGGACAAGGGGCGTTGCGAGGAGTCTTCTCAAAGTCCGACTTCACCACCGGCACCTTCGAGGCAGGGGCCGACTCCTGCACCACCGTCGGCGCAGCCCCGGTGCTGGCCAGGGCCGCTTGAGCTCCGGCGCGGGCCAGGGACGGCTGGGTGGACGGATCGGCCGGGCCCGACTCGGTGACGTTGCTGGCACCGGCATCGTCAGTGCGGACCGGGGCATCCAGGTTGATCTCCACATGCATGATGTAGGTGACGAAGTCTCGGGCCACCCCGGCCATCATCTGGCCGAACATCTCGAACCCCTCCCGCTGCCACTCGGTCAGGGGATCCTTTTGGCCGAGAGCGCGCAGATTGATGCCCTCTTTGAGATAGTCCATCTCGTAGAGGTGCTCGCGCCAGCGCTGGTCGATGATGCGCAGCATGATCTGGCGTTCCACCTCCCGCATGGACTCGTCGCCGACCTGGGTCTCCCGCAGTTCGTACTGCGTGACCGCCTCGCTCATCAGCAGGTCGTAGAGACCGTCGGTGGAGGTGGCGGCCCCCAGTTCGTCGGCCCCAAGCTGGGTGGGCCAGAGCACCCGTATCTCAGTTTCCAGTTGCTCCAGATCCCAGTCGGCGGGATCCTCTGAAGTGCAGTGTCCGGTGATCACCGCGTCGACCGCCTCGCCCAAGTGCTCTAGGGCCTCGGCCCGCAGATCACTTCCCTTCAGGATTTGGGCCCGCCGCCCGTAGATCACTTTGCGCTGCTCGTTGAGCACCTCGTCGTACTTGAGCACGTTCTTGCGGGCTTCTGCGTTCTTCTGCTCCACCGTGCCCTGAGCCCGTTCGATGGCCTTGGTAACCATCTTGGCCTCGATGGGCACATCCTCGGGCAGGGCCTTGTCCATAACCCAGTTCATGGCCCCAGTGGCAAAGATACGCATGAGGTCGTCTTCTAGAGACAGGTAGAACCGGCTCTCTCCGGGATCGCCTTGGCGCCCGGAGCGGCCCCGGAGCTGATTGTCGATGCGGCGGCTGTCGTGGCGCTCGGTGCCCAGCACGTAGAGACCGCCCAGCTCCCGCACCTTCTCGCCCTCGGCCCCGCACTCAGCCTCGTACTTGTCGAGGAGCTCGGCCGACCTGGCCTGGCCCGGGGGGCTGTCGGGGTCGAGCCCCTCTGCTACTACGTCCCGACGGGCCATGGCCTCGGGATTGCCTCCCAGCACAATGTCCACCCCTCGCCCAGCCATGTTGGTGGCCACGGTGATGGCGTGCAGCCTCCCGGCCTGGGCCACGATCTCGGCTTCCCGGAAGTGCTGTTTGGCGTTGAGCACCTCATGGGGGATGCCCCGCTTGTTCAGTACATCGGCGAGCTTTTCGGAGTTTTCCACCGAAACGGTTCCCACCAGCACCGGCTGGCCCCGCTCGTAGCGCTCTACCAGGTCTTCTACCAGGGCGTTGAACTTGCCGTTCTCGCTCTTGTAAATGAGGTCGCCCTCGTCGGCTCGGACTACCGGCAAGTTGGTGGGAATCGGCACCACGTGCAACCCGTAGGTGCCGAATAGCTCGTTGGCCTCGCTCACCGCCGTGCCGGTCATGCCGGCCAGCTTGTCGTAGAGTCGGAAGTAGTTCTGGAGGGTGATGGTGGCCAAGGTCTGGTTCTCCTCCTTGATCTTCACCCCCTCTTTGGCCTCTACCGCTTGGTGCAGCCCCTCCGACCAGCGGCGGCCGTCGAGGATCCGCCCCGTGAACTCGTCGACGATCTTCACCTCGCCCCGCTGGACGATGTAGTCCTTGTCCCGGTGGTACAACTCCTTGGCCCGCAGCGCGGCCTGGAGCTGGTGGACCAGATTGGCGCTCACCGAGTCGTAGAGGTTCTCCACCCCCAGCGCCCGCTCTACCGCGTGGACCCCATCCTCGGTGGGGGCCACGATGCGCTTCTCCTCGTCCACGTCGTAGTGGACATCGCGCCGCAGTCCCCGCACCACGCTGGCGAACTGGTAGTACGTCTTGGCCGCGTCGGCCAGACGCCCGCTGATGATGAGGGGGGTCCGGGCCTCGTCGATGAGGATGGAGTCGATCTCGTCCACGATGCAGTAGTTGTGGCCCCGCTGGACTCGGCGATCGGCCGACATCGCCATGTTGTCCCGCAGGTAGTCGAAGCCCATCTCGTTGTTGGTGCCGTAGGTGATGTCGCAGCCGTACTGCTCGCGTTTGAACTCAGAGCCCCGCTCTCCGGGAACCACTAGGCCGACGGACAAGCCCAGCCATCGGTGAATGGCGCCCATCCAGTCGGCGTCGCGAGCAGCCAGGTAGTCGTTAACCGTGACCACATGCACGCCCTTGCCGGCCAAGCCGTTCAAATACACCGGCAAGGTGGACACCAGGGTCTTGCCCTCACCGGTTCGCATCTCGGCCGCCCAGCCGAAGTGCAGCGCTGCGCCCCCCATCAGCTGAACGTCGTAGTGGCGCTGGCCGATCACCCGCCAGGCCGCCTCCCGCACCACGGCGAAGGCCTCGATGAGCAGGTCGTGGAGGTCTTCCCCTTTCTCCAAGCGCTGGCGGAACTCCCCGGTGCGGGCCCGCAGCGCGTCGTCGGACAGCGCCTTGGTCTCAGGTTCGAGCGCGTTGATGTCGGGCACTAGGTCTTCGAGTGCCTTGAGCTTCTTGCCCTCTCCAGTGTTCAGGATCTTGTTGAACACACTCATGCGACGCCCACTCTACTGTTGCTCTGGCGCGAATAAGTCAGCAGAGACGGCCGCGAATTCGATCGCTCGCTGGCGTCTGCGAGCGCGTCGAAGGGCCTTTCGCCCCTTGCACTGAGCTCAGCTGGCCCGGCGCTCCCGGGAGTGGTGCTGGCGATCCATCCGGCGGGTCTTGGTCCGCCGGAGTTGGCGCTCCAGCTTGGCGATGGCCCGGTCCAAGGCGGCAAACGGAGTCGGGCCATTGACTCGGCTGCGGATGTGATAGCCGTGGCCCTCCAGGGTGACCTCGCAGATGTCGGGTTCGGGAATACGGGGGTTCTTCTCTTCGCTGAACCGAACCGTGGCATGATCGATGCCCGCCAAGTACCGGCTCAGTTTGCCCACCTTTGTTCGGGTGGTTTCCCCCAGTCTCTGCGACACCTGAATCCCGCTGCTGCTGATGGTCACATCCATTGCGGCTCCCTTTCGGCTGGGGTTGCTATGTGAGTTCTCATGCTAACCACACCGGACGACTGTCGTGAGGAAGGCAGTGGCGTGGCTCCGGCCACCACTGCGTCCACCTGCTGAGCGCCTGCTTTTACCAGGGATTTTGCCGCAGCCTGAAGAGTGGCCCCGGTCGTGATCACATCGTCCACTAATAGCACCGCAGTCGGCGGGGGACGACGTGGAGCGAAAACGGGCGCGCAGTGCCGCTGGCTGCGGCTCCGGCCCGTCTGGCCCGCGGCGTCAACCCTTTTCAGCAGCGAGACGACGGGCAGGCCAGCCTCGCGGCCCAAGGCCCGAGCCAGCAGTTCAGCCTGATCGAAACCCCTACGCCGGCGACGCTGCGGTGACGTCGGCGCCCACGTCACCGCGGTGGCGGGCAGGCCCTCGGGCAGAGCCCCGGCCATGGCTGACGCCACCCACCCCACGCACGACCGCTGGTTGCGGTACTTGAGCCGGGCCAGCAATTCCCGACCCGCACCGGCGTAGGCGAAGGCGGCCCACAGCCCCGACAGGGGCTCAGGCGGGGACATCTCCCCCACAGCCCGCATGTCTCCCGTGCATTGGCGACAAGGCGACGGCCCCGGTCCTCCGCATCCGGCACAAATCCGCAAGAGCAACATGGCGGCACCCTAGAAGGCCGCAGTGACAATTTGGCCCGAGCGCCGACAAGCAATCACAGGGCCGTGGTGCTTATCCCCTGCTCGGTGATGTAGCCGGTGACCAGGCCGGCGGGGGTGACGTCGAAGGCCCAGTTCTGGGCAGCCATGCCTTGCGGGGCAAGCCTCACCCCTCCTACTTCGACCACTTCGGCATCGGGGCGCCGCTCTACCACGATGTCGGCTCCCGTCGGGGTGGCCGGGTCGATGGTGGAGGTGGGGGCGGCCACATAGAAGGGGATGTCGTGGTATCGGGCCAGCACGGCCAGCGAGTAAGTGCCGATCTTGTTGGCCACGTCGCCGTTGGCGGCGATGCGGTCGGCTCCCACGATGGCCAAGTCCACTTCACCGGCAGCCATCAGCGATCCGGCCATGGAGTCCACCACCAGGGTGGCGGGAATGCCGAGCTGTTGCAGTTCCCAGGTTGTTAGCCGGGCGCCCTGCAACACCGGTCGGGTCTCATCCACCCACACCGACATCTGTCGGCCAGCGGTATGCGCCGAACGTATGACTCCCAGTGCGGTCCCCCACCCCACGCAGGCCAGCGATCCGGTGTTGCAATGGGTCAGCACCCGGGCGCCTTCATTGACAACGGCAGTGCCGTGGGCCCCGATCGCTTGGTTCACCGACACGTCGTCCACCGCGATCTGAACCGCCGTGGCCACCGGGTCGGCGGCGGCCAGCGCCCGGTCCACCCCCCAGGCCAGGTTCACCGCGGTGGGACGGGTGGCCTTCAGCAGCGATGCCGCCTCGGCCATATCGCGGCCTTGCACCGCTGCTAGCGCCACGCCCATGGCGCCGGCCGCGCCCAGCGCAGGGGCACCCCGTATGGCCAGATCGAAGATGAGCTCACAGAGCTGCTCAACACCGCGCACGTCCACTAGAACCAACTCGTCGGGCAGCCTTCGCTGGTCGATGAGCCGGATGTGGTCTCCCATCCACTCGATGGTGGGCGGAATGGGAGAACCCTCTAGCAGGGGCATCGACATCGCTCGAACCAGCCAGATCAGTACCGGTAGTGGTCGGCTTTGTACGGTCCGTCGGCCGACACCCCCATGTAGTCGGCCTGGCCGGGTGTCAGCGTGGTGAGGCGTACTCCGAGGGCGTCGAGGTGCAGCCGGGCCACCATCTCGTCCAGCTCCTTGGGAAGGGTGGTCACGTCGATGCCGTAGGCCTCGGCGTTGGCGTGTAACTCCATCTGGGCCAAAACCTGGTTGGTAAAGCTGCACGACATCACAAAGCTGGGGTGGCCGGTGGCATTGCCCAGGTTCAGCAGGCGTCCCTCCGACAAGATGATCACCGAGTGGCCGTCGGGGAAGACGTACTCGTCCACCTGGGGCTTGATGTTGACCCGCTGAACATCCGACAGCGCATTGAGCCCGGCAATGTCGATCTCGTTGTCAAAGTGGCCGATGTTGCCCACCACGGCTTGGTGCTTCATCCGCCCCAAGTGCTCGGCGCTGATCACGTCGCGGCAGCCGGTGGCAGTGATGAACAAGTCGGCGGTCTCCAGCACATCTTCGAGCCGCTTCACCTCGAACCCCTCCATGGCCGCTTGCAGGGCGCAGATGGGGTCCACCTCGGTGACCACCACGCGGGCCCCCTGGCCCTGAAGCGATTGGGCACAGCCCTTTCCCACGTCGCCGTAGCCGCACACCACGGCTAGCTTGCCGCCGATCATCATGTCGGTTCCCCGGTTGATGCCGTCGATCAGCGAGTGCCGACAGCCGTAGAGGTTGTCGAACTTCTGTTTGGTCACCGAATTGTTGACGTCGATGGCCGGGAAGCGAAGCGAGCCGTCAGCCATCATCCGGTAGAGCCGGTGGACACCAGTGGTGGTTTCCTCCGACACCCCCCGAACCCCAGCGGCAATGGCAGTCCAAAGGCCGGGCTCTTCAGACAGGGTGCGGCCCAGTAGCCGACGGATCTCGGCCAAATCCTCTGAATCAGCCTCCTCGGGGTCTCCGCCCGTGCCCGCAGCCTCAGCGTCGGCCCCCATGTGGACCAGCAGGGTGGCGTCGCCGCCATCATCCAATATGAGGTTCGGCCCGCCGCCGTCGGGCCAGCGCAAGACCTTCTCAGTGCACCACCAGTACTCCTCCAGAGTCTCGCCCTTCCAGGCATAGACCGGAATCCCTTGGGGGTCATTCGGCGTTCCCGAGGGGCCCACGGCTATCGCGGCGGCCGCGGGATCCTGGGTGGAGAAGATGTTGCACGACGCCCAACGCACCTGGGCGCCCAGCGCGGTAAGGGTCTCGATCAGCACCGCAGTCTGCACGGTCATGTGGAGCGAGCCGGTGATGCGGGCTCCGGCCAAGGGTTGGTCATCGAAGTGCCGAGCCCTCAGCGCCATCAGGCCGGGCATCTCGTGCTCGGCCAGCCGGATCTCCTTGCGTCCGGCCTCAGCCAAGGCCAAGTCGGCCACTTTGAAATCGTGCTCAAGGGTCACCGCGACCCTCCTTGCTTTCTTGGTTTCTTTACGGGATTTACCGTCCGAATCTACGGAATTCCCCCGTCCAACCCGTCATCGAGTGCGGCCGGCCAGCGCCTGTCGAGCAGCCACGATTGCTGGCACTGGGCCGGGGTCAAGCCCCACTGCGGCGGCCATCTCCAAAGACGTGACCGACCCCTGATACATGAGATCGAAGACCTGGGCTACCGGTCCCTCGCCGACCGCCTCCACGGTGTGGACTGAGCCCACCACCTCGTCCATTAGGTCGATCATGATGTCGAAGCCCCTCATTACCTCGGGATGCTCATGGTCATGGCGCAACACCACCATGCTGAACACCTGCCGGGTCAGATCTCCGTGCTGGCCCCATCCGGCGATCTCATTGTGCAGCAGATCGGGCACTCCCGCGCTGAACGCCGGCGCCTTGGCACTGGTGTTGATCATGTTCTTCCAATGCCGAGCAGCCACCGACCCAAGCCCTCCCCCGCCATAGACCAGCGGCACAGTGCCCGCGAGGCGGCGGGCCAGGGCGCTGGACGGCTTCCGGGCCGTGTCGCGGCGGCTGCGGATCTGATCCACCGCTTGGCGCACCCACTGGGTGGCACCGGGGAACAGCCCCATCTGACCGAGGATGATCATCGGTGCCACGGTCAGCACGCTCAGCCCCGCCCTGGGCGGGTACAGCATGGGATCCACTTCCACCAGCGGGGCGCCCCAAGCGGTGGCCATTTGGGCCAGTTGGCCGCCACCGGTCACCGCCACCACCCGGCCTCCGGCCTCGGCGGCCTGGGCCGCGGCTTGGACGATCTCCGGGGTGTCGCCGCTGGCAGATAGGGCGAACACCAGGGTCTGCCCATTCACATACGAAGGGGGCTGGTAGCTCTTGACCACCACGATGGGCAGCGGCATGAACGGCCCCGCGGTTACCGCCAGCAGGTCGCCGGCAAATCCGCCCGGGCCCATGCCCAGCACCAAGACATTGGCGATCTCCGAAGGGTCGGGCAGCCCAGACATGTCCTTGGTTCGGTCAAGGGCATCCAACATCTGCTCCGGCAGTCGATTGACTGCGGGCCACATGCCCAGCGTGTCCAGCCTCTCGCTCATCAGCGGAACCGCTTCTCGTAACGTGCAGAGATTCTCACGGGGCCAATTGTTACGGGGCAAACGTGAAGGGAATGGACTCAGACTCGGCTCTGGCCATCAGACGCTCGTGCTCGTCCCCGCCCACGCTCTCGGCCTCGTCGATGAGCATGTTGGGGATGTCGTCTTCCACCACATAGCGGCGGTGCAAGCGGGGGTTGTACAGCGCGTCCTCGTCGGGGAAATAGAGCAGCGGCCCCTTGTCGTCGGGACAAGCCAAGATCTCAAGCAGTCGGGGGTCAAGTGCCATTGCCACAGTCTTGCCGATGGGCTGCCCCCACTGCCCTATTCCGGTTAGTTGGTTTGAGCTCGAAACACCAGCCCGGCTCCCTCGACTTCGTACTGGCCGGTTCCCGCAGGCAGCCATACCGCCCCACCGCCGGCGATCTCGTAGCCGGCGGCGCTTACATGTCCCGTTGCGCACAGCACGATCTCCGGTCCCGTGGGATGGCATTGCACCGAACCGGACACCTCGATGCGGGTGAGGCAGAAATCTGGAACCGGAGGCCGGAAAGTGAAGTACGGGCCATCGGGAGCTGCCACCGGCACATCATCGGGACGGCAGTCCACCACCTCCAATAGCGCGGGGACGTCAACGTGTTTGACGCTGAGACCGCCCCTCAGCACATTGTCGCTATTGGCCATGATCTCAACGGCCACGCCGTGGAGGTACACATGAAGATTGCCCGCACCCAGATATAGCGCTTCACCCGGTTCCAACCTCACCAAGTTCAAGAGCAGGGCGATTGCCACTCCGACATCTCCGGGATGCTGCTCACCGATCCGCACCGCCCATTGCCGCTCGTCGGGAAATGGGCCGGGCCGGGCGCAGGCCGAGGCCACCTGATGGGCGATCTCGGCAGCGGCCGGGGAGGGCCGTTCCAGCAGCCACCGAAGCGCCCGGTCGGCCCGGTTTTCCCGCAGCAAGCCAATAGCTGGATCCAGCGGGGAAACCCCCAGCGAGCCGAGCAATTCCGCCGCGGAGCTTGGAGGCCGGAACCCGCAAAAGGCGGTGAACGGCTCCAGCGCGCATACCAACTCCGGCTTGTGGTTGCGGTCGCGGTACGACCGATGGTCGGCATCGACGGAGATGCCCTGGTGGTTCTCGGCGTCAAACCCCGCCTGGGCTTGCCTTTTGGTGGGGTGAGCCTGGAGCGACAGCGGCTGGGCCACGGCCAAGATCTTGAGCAGAAAGGGCAGCTCATCGCCGAACGTGCGGGCAACATCGGCCCCCAATTCGCCCACCGGGTCGGCTGCGATCACCTGGTCGAGAGGGCAGTCCTCACCGCTGCGCCGCAGTATCGACGGCCGCCGAGGGTGGGCACCCAGCCAGAGCTCGGCTTGGGGCTCCCCGGTCGGCGGCATTCCCATGATCCGGGGCAACGCCTCGCGCGATCCCCATGCGTAGGGCTGCACTGACCCGCGCAACACACCCGGCTCGCTCACGGCCTCAAACCGGCTCTCTCGGGCCCAATACCGGCTCGCTCACGATCTAAAAGTAAGCACAAAGTGGCGGGCTATGCCGCTCAAGCCAGCCAGATCAGGTTGATCACCGCGACCAGATTGAAGCCGACATGGGCCCAAATGGCTGGCCCCAGTCGCTTGTAGCGCCTAACCAGCAAGGCGGCGATAATCCCAAAAGCCACCAGTGCGGGAAATTGGAGCAGTTGAAAGTGCACCGCTGCGAAAACTACTGAGGAGGCCAGCACTCCCACCGCTGCCCCCCATTTCCGCTCGAACGCCCGCAAGGTAAGCCCTCGGAAGAACAGCTCTTCGAAAATCGGCGCTCCCACCACCACCCCCAGCATCACCAAGGCGATGTCGCCCGGGGAAGCTGCCCGGTCGGTGATCTGACGGGCGGCCTCGCTCACGTCGAAGTCGAAGAACTGCTGGAACGGCGCATAGATAAGCCACACCACGACGATCTGGGCGAGCACTCCGAACGCCAGGCCCACGGGTATGTCCGATAGCCGCATCGACCAGCCGAAGTCCCGACGCAGGCCGTTGCCCCGAGTGGTGGCGGCCACCACCGCGGTCAAACCCAGACCAGCCCACAGCCCGATCTGGCCCACGGGCAGGGTCCACAGCGGCAGCGCCGGGTCGCTGCGCTCCAACTCCAAGGCGTCGCCCAACCCGTATCGCCCCACGTACGACCCGGTTCCCGTCTCCCCTCCGGTGTCAAGCCCTACCGCGGCCAACACGGCGACAAGAACCACCACCGCCGCCACCCATGAGAGCACCAAACCGATGAACACATCGGGCAGACCCCATCGGATCTCTCGCTCTTTCTTGTGCTTTGCCGCCGCCACCGGTTCGCAGCGTAGGGCAGCGGAGTGGTGACTTTGTCCCCGAGCCCTCGTAGAATTGCCCAATGGCCTCCCCGCCCCCACCGCCTCCCCCGTCGCCTGAGCGGCCGGAACCCGAGCACGGGCCGGGCCAGCAGCCGCCGCAAAGCCGGATGCCCCGCTGGGTGTGGTTTATCGTGCTCGGGCTCTTGGCCGCACTGCTGTTCTCCAACGTGTTCCGCAGTGAGGACAAAGGCGAGGAGATCTCCTTCAGGGCATTCGTCGACACTGCGAAGCTCAATCAGGTCGAAGAAGCGGAGTACAACAACAACACCGGCGAGATCAAAGGCACGTTGGTGGATGGCTCCAAGTTCCACACCACCGGGCCAGTCCCGCTGAGCGAACAAGTCGAAGCGGACTTGCGAAGCAGCATCACCACGTTTGAGTTCCACACCCCCCGCAGCAGCATCTGGGCCAGCATTCTGCCACTGCTCATTCCGGTGGGGCTGATCTTCTTGATCTTCTGGTGGTTCCAACGCCGGGCCCAGGGGCAGATGAGCGGGATCATGTCCATCGGCCGGTCCAAGGCCAAGACCTACTCCACCGAGCGGCCCGGAACCACCTTCGAGGACGTGGCCGGCTACGGGGGGGTCAAGAAAGAAATCGTCGAGGTCGTCGACTTCCTCAAGCATCCTGACAAGTTCGCCCAGATCGGCGCACGCATCCCCAAGGGCGTGCTGCTGGTGGGGCCGCCGGGAACCGGCAAGACGCTCATCGCCCGAGCGGTGGCCGGCGAGGCCGGGGTGCCCTTCTTGTCGGTCACCGGGTCGGACTTCATGGAGATGTTCGTCGGGGTGGGCGCCAGCCGGGTGCGGGACCTGTTCCAGTCGGCCCGCAAGATGGGTCGGGCCATCATCTTCATAGACGAGATCGACTCCATCGGCCGCAAGCGGGGCGCCGGGCTCGGCGGTGGCCACGACGAGCGCGAGCAGACCCTCAACCAGATGCTGTCGGAGATGGACGGTTTCGAGGCCACCGAGGGCATCGTCATGATGGCGGCCACCAACCGGCCCGACATCTTGGACCCCGCGCTGCTGCGGCCCGGACGGTTCGACCGCCAGGTGGTGGTCCCGCTGCCCGAAGCCGACGACCGGCTGCAAATTCTCAATGTCCACGTCCGGGCCAAGAAGATCGCCGCCGATGTCGACCTTCCGCTCATCGCCCGGGGATCACCGGGCATGAGCGGAGCCGACCTCGCCAACCTGGTGAACGAGGCTGCGTTGTTCGCGGTGCGCAGCGATTCCGATCAGATCCGCATGATCCACTTCGAGAACGCACGCGACCGGGTGCTGATGGGCCAGCGGAGGGAATCCATGGTCATGTCCGAGGAGGAGCGGCAGATCACCGCTTACCACGAAGCCGGCCATGCGGTGTGCGCCGCCGTGCTGCCCCATGCCGACCCGCTCCACAAAGTGACCATCATCCCCCGGGGAATGGCCCTGGGGGTGACCATGACCCTCCCCGAGGAAGACCGCCATACGCTGCGGCGCGACTACCTCGACGACATGCTGGTGATGCGGATGGGCGGGCGCATCGCCGAAGAACTGGTGTTCGGCGTGTCATCCAGCGGCGCGGCCGATGACTTGGCCGGATCTACCGAATTCGCGCGACGCATGGTGCGGGAGTGGGGTATGAGCGACCGCATCGGACCGATGGCCTGGAGAAGCTCAGGACAGGTGTTCTTGGGCGACGACATGATGACCAGCCGGGAGTACAGCGATGAGACTGCCCGGGTAATCGACGAGGAAGTGGCCGAGATTTTGCGGGCCCAGGAGAACCGGTGCCGTGAGGTCCTCTCCAAGCACCGCAATGGCCTGGACCTGGTGGCCCGAGCCCTGCTGGAACACGAGACCATCTCCGGAGCAGAGGTCACCCGGCTGGTGGAACTGGGCGCCGACGGCGCCGTAGGCGATCCTCGAGACATCATCGGCTCTGCTTTGGGCGCCCGCAGCACAGGGGGAACGTCGGGTGCATCTACAACCACCGTTGCCTCCGCCGGCGATCTGGAAGAGCCTAAAGCCCCGGAGTCGTGGCCCGCACCCTGATCACCCTGGGGGTAATAGTCGGGGCACTGGCAGTGGCCTGGCTCTATCGTCGCATTCGACCCTCGTCGCCGACTGCCCCGACTTACTCCGTGCCCACCCAGCTTGAGCGCTGGGATTTCGCTCAGCCCAACACCGATTGGCTACTGGCCGTGTTCACCTCCAAGACCTGCTCGACCTGCGCCGCGGTTATCGAGGCTGCCGAGGAGCTAGCCGACGAAACGCTGGCGGTGCAGGAGGTGGAGCATCGCCGCCACGGCGAACTGCACCGACGCTACGCCGTCGACGCCGTCCCTTTGGCGGTGGTGGCCGACCGCGCCGGCGTGGTCTGCGCCTCTCTGGCCGGCCCGGCCACCTCCGCAGAGCTCTCCGCCCTCATCGCCTCGGTCCGCCAATAACCTGTCTTCCGATGGGGTTGTCACGGGACTTGGCGCAGACTCGGGAGTTTTTCACCTCCCGGGCGGCTGGCTGGGAAGACCGCCATCCCGATGACGATGTCTTGTTCAACTGGGCGGTGGCCCAGCTCAAGCTGTCCCCCGGCGATGTGGTCATCGACGCTGGTTGCGGATCGGGCCGGGCCTTGGCCCCCATGCGGGCCGCGGTCGGACCCCGGGGCGCGGTACTGGGCATCGACGCCACCCCGGCCATGCTCCACGAAGCCGCCCGCCTAGGGCGGAAGGGGATTTCAGCTTGCGCTCTGGGAGACGTGGGGCGGTTGCCGGTGCGGGACGGCTCCGTCGCAGGAATCCTGGCCGCCGGCCTGCTTCCCCACCTGCCCGACCCAATAGGAACCCTTCGGGAGATGGCCCGGGCCGCGCAGCCCGGCGCCCGGCTGGGCGTGTTCCACCCCATCGGCCGCCTAGCCCTAGCCTCCCGCCACAAGGATCGAGGGGCCCAAGCCCACGATATGAACATAGACCCGGACCGAATCGAACCCCTGCTGGCCGAGGGAAACTGGGAGTTGATGTTCTTGGACGACGCCGACGACCACTACATGGCCCTAGCGGTACGCCATGGCTGACCAAGGTGCGGTGGCGTTCGAGGTAGCCGATGAAGTGGCGTGGGTGACCATCAACCGCCCCGAGGCCCGCAACGCCATCAACCAGGCGGTGTCGGAGGGCTTGGCCGCCGCGTGGGATCGGGTGGAAACCGACAACGACATCGCGGTAGCCGTGCTAACCGGCACGGGCGAGGCCGCCTTCTCAGCCGGAGCCGACCTCAAGGAGATGGCCGCCCGAGCCGAGCGGGGGTTGCCCTCTCACATCGTCAAAGGCCGCTTGGCCAACGGTGAGGTCACCAAGCCGGTCATCGCCGCGGTGAACGGCGTGGCCTACGCCGGCGGCTTCAACCTGGTCATGCAGTGCGATTTGTGCGTGGCCGCCGACCACGCCCGATTCGGCATCCTCGAGGCCAAGGTGGGCCGGGGCTCGCCGTGGGCCGCGCAACTGGGCTGGTTGATCCCGCCCCGAGCGGCCATCGAACTACTGTGCACCGCCGAGCCAATAACCGCCCAGAGGGCCTACGAACTCGGCTTGGTGAACCGAGTCGTGCCGGCGGCCGAGTTGAGATCGGCGACGGCCAGCCTGGCGGCAGCGATTGCCGCTAACGCCCCGCTCACCGTCCGGGCCGGCAAAGCCATGATCTGGGCCACCGCTGGTCTATCCCCCGACGAGGCAGCTGCGGTGGCCGACAAAATCTACGAGCCGGTGTACGCCAGCGACGATGCCCAAGAAGGGCCCCAGGCCTTCGCCCAGAAGCGCCCTCCCCGCTGGCAGGGCCGTTAGCCCCTCAAACCAGAACTCGGAGCAGTTCGTCCTGGTTCTGGGGGCCGGGCACCCTGTCTCCAGCCTCGATTTCCCGCACCATCGTGTACACCGCGTCGTTGACCGGGGTGGGAATGCTCAATCGTCTTCCCTCCCGGCTGACGAATCCGCTGAACGACTCGATCTCGGTCCTGCGGCCCCGTTCGATATCGGTGGGCATTGACCCTTTGACCTCGCCCAGCTCGGAGGCGGTGGCCTCCCAGTCGACGGCCAACTCCACAGCCCCTGGCCCGCCAGCGCCGCCGGTCAGGATGCGCTCGGCGTCGATGCCGCTCACCGGTTCGATGCGGTGGCCTCGGGCCTGGCCGACCGCGACCGCCTCCGAGCCGCAGGCCAAGCTGACTCGGCGGGGACCGGATTGCTCTCGGCAATCCCGGGCTCTGCCCCCAAGGACCGCGTTGACCGGATTGCTCATGCAGTTCATCACCAGCTTCGACCAGATCTCCCCCCAGATGTTGTCGCTCACCGGAGTCTCGATCCCCTCCCCCAAAGCTGACGAAACCTGCTCCAGCCGACTGGTGCGGGCGCCGTCCAACTCGCCGATGAGCAACGTCGGTTTCCAGTCGATCCGCACCAATCCCGGACTGACGGCCTCGGCAGGAAATAGAACCACTGCGCCAACGATCCGCTCCCGACCCAGAAACTCAGCCAACTGAGGCTCGTTGACCCCGTTTTGGGCGGAGATCACGGTCGCCTTTTCGGCGAGTCGGGGGGCTAGAAGCGGTGCGATCCACTGGTTGTCGAATGACTTGGTAGCAACGACGAGAAGGTCGATGGGGGCTAGCAGTTGCCACTCGCTGATGTGCCACGCGGACAGACCCACAGTCCGCTCCCCCATAGGACTTGGGCCTTGCAGCCGCAGGCCGTCGGCCCGGATGGCCTCGACGTGGTCGGCCCAGGCGTCGATCACGCTGACATTTCCACCGCCGAGGGCCGCCTCGCCGGCAAGGGCACCGCCGATCCCCCCGGCGCCAGCCACCACTACATGCATTGGTGGCCATGTTATTGGCCCGCCCAGGAGCCGTAACCCGACCGTCCGTGCTACGAATTCCCCATGGCCCTCACCCGATATCGAGATGTGGAGTGGTTCCAGCCCGGGGAGAACCCCGACCCCGACGACACCGACTTGCAGAAGGCGTGGCTGCACCGGGGGTCGTTCTTCGCCCACGCCATCCGGCTGGCCCCCGGCTATGTGGTCCCTCCCCACAGCCACGACCGCGACGAACTGATGGTGGTGTTGTCCGGCAGCGCCACTTTGGAGAGCGGTGTGGTTGTGGAGGCGCCCGACACCCTGCTCTTGGCCGCCAACGTGGAGTACGGCTTCACGGCGGGGCCAGAGGGCATGGAGTTCATGGTGGTCCGCACCGGCCAAGCCGGCCTGACCATCACCGGATGAGCCCGTCGGCCAAGGATCTCACCCCGCTGGTGCGGCCCCGGTCCATCGCGGTGGTGGGGGCCACCCCTCCGGGGGGCAACAAGCTGGGGTCGTGGGCACTGAGCAATCTGCTCAAACACAACGTCTCGGCTGATCTCTACCTGGTCAACCCCCGCTACGAAACGCTGGCGGATAGGCCCTGTTACGCCGATCTCGGGTCGCTGCCCGAACCCCCTGATTTGGTGCTGGTGCTGGTCCCGGCCGCCGCGGCCATCGACGTGCTGCGCCAAGCCGAGGCCATTGGCTGTCAAGCAGCCATACTGTTCAGCGGAGGGTTCGGCGAGGGCGACCGGGCCGGTTCGCCGCTCGACCTTGAGCTCCAGGCGTTCTTGGCCGACACCTCGATGGCGGTATGCGGACCCAACACCAATGGCATCATCAACTGCGTCGACCGGATCCCCGCCGGGTTCCCCCCCTACGCCATGGCCGATGAACTGCCCGTCGGCAACCTCGGCGTGGTGTCGCAAAGCGGTGCTCTGGTGTCGTCTCTGGTCGAGCACCTTCTGGGAAACGGTCTCGGCCTCACCGTTGGCTTCGCGGTGGGAAACGGCATCGATCTGAAGGTGAGCGACTACGTCCAGTACTTGGCTGGAGACGATCGCACCGACCAGATCGTGGTGTATGTCGAGGGCTTAGACGACGCCGACCAGTTCTTCGACGCCGCCGACGCGGCCGCTGCTGCGGGAAAGCCGGTGATCGTGCTGAAGGGAGGCCGGTCTCCAGAGGGCGCCGACGCGGTCCGCGGCCACATCGGGGCTTTGGTGGGCGACTACGACGCCTTTGCCGCCCGCTGCCGTCAGCACGGCATCTTGATGGCCCACGACTTGGCCGAATTGGCCTCCATGCCCATGGCCCGTGGCCAGTGGGGCAAGCGGGTCGGAGTGCTGTCGTCATCGGGGGCGGTGGCGGGAATCTTGGCCGATTCCGCCCGCCACAACGGCTTTGAAGTGCCTCCCTTGGGTGGCGCGACCCACTCGGCGCTGGCCGAGCGCATGACGCTGGGCGAGCCCCGCAATCCGCTGGACCTCACCGGACAGTCGGTGGTCGACTTCGATCTGATGCCGGCGGCACTTGAGGCCATGGGCAACGATCCCGGGCTGGACGTGTTGGTCCACGGAATGCTGATCGGTCCCGATCTGTCCATCAACAGCCAAGTCGACGCCCTGGTGGCACAGGCTGGCCGGGGAACGCCGATTGCGGTCTTCAGCGCGCCCGGATGGCATGCGGTGGACTACCCCAAGCTGCTCGAATCCGGTATCCCGGTGTTCGGCTCAGCCGACCTCCTGTTCCGCTGCCTGGCCGCCTGGCAGAGCCGCACGCCTCAACTGCCATCGGCGGAAGAGCCGCGGGCCTGGCCAGAAGAATCCCTCGAAGATCTGCTCGCCGACATCTTGGCCCCCACCTGCGCACCGGCCGAATACGCCGATGACCGGCCCGCCGCGGTCAAGCTGCTGGGTGAGGGTTTGGACCACAAGACCGACCTCGGGTTGGTGGAGCTCAACGTGGCCCCCGACGACATCGCCGATGCCGCCGCCCGGCTGGAGGCCCGCCGCAAAGAGTTGGGCTTGGCCGATGCTGCGGTGGTGGTGCAGACCATGGCCGAGCCCGGCGTGGAGCTGATTGTCGGCACCAGGGTCGACCCCGAGGCCGGTCCCTGCGTGGTGGCCGGACTCGGCGGTGTGCTCACCGAGTTGGTCGACGACGTGGCCATCGCGCCCTCCCCGCTGAGCTTGGCCGACGCCCACGCCCTCTTGGACGCCACCAAGGCAGGTGCGCTGCTGGACGGCTACCGCGGCGAGCCGGGCCGCGACCGACAAGCCGCCGCCGAGGTGCTCATCCGACTGGGGCACATCGCGGCCCGCGACCACACGGAGGCCGAGATCAACCCGCTCATCGTGCATACTTCTGGGGTCACCGCCGTCGACGTGCTCATCGGCAGCCCCCGCAGTTGAGCGAGCATCGCCCGCACAGGGAGGCACCCATGGAGTTCACCCCGGAACAGGAAATGCTGCGGGAATCGGTGCGGGCGTTCGCAGCCAAAGAGCTGCCCGACGGGTTCGCCCGGGAATGGGACATCAAGGGGGAGCCTCCGCTGGACACCTACCAGAGGTTCGCCGACGCCGGATTCATGGGGGTGGGCATCCCCGAGCGCTATGGCGGCCAAGGTGGCGGCATCGTGGAGGTGGCCATCGTCTTGCACGAACTCAGCCGGGCCATGATGTCGTTCGCCATCATGGTGTACCGGTCGGCCATCCACGCGTCGGGGGGATTGCAGATCTACGGCACCGAGGAGCAGCGCGAGCGGTTCCTACCCGGCATCGCCAGCGGCCGCTACAAGTTCTGCTTCTCGCTCAGCGAGCCCGACGCCGGATCAGACGCCTTCAACCTGAAATGCCGGGCGGTGCGCAACGGCGACGAATTCGCGGTGAACGGCACCAAGATGTGGAACTCCTTCGCCCGCCACGCCGACTACGTGCTGTTGGCCACCCGCACCTCCGATGAGCCGAAAAAGCAAGACGGCATCACGTTTTTCGTGGTGGACCTGTCCAGCCCCGGCATCGAGATCACCCCCATCGAGACCATCGGCGAGCGGGCCAGCGGCACCAACATGGTCACCTACACCGACGTCCGAGTCCCGGCGGCCAACATCTTGGGGGCCGAGGGCCAGGGGCATCGCAACCTCCAGGCCAACCTGGAGCGGGAGCGGTTCTCCTCTCTGCCCATCAACCTCGGGCCTATGGAGACCATCTTGGAGGAGGCAGTCGAGTACGCCAACACCCGGGAGCAGTTCGGCCAGGCAATAGGGCGCTTCCAGGCCATTCAGCACATGCTGGCCGACGTGGCCGTGGACGTGAACATCGCCCGCACCCTCACCTGGGACCTGGCCCGGCGCATCGCCGCGGGCGAGCAGTGCGCCCTGAAGGTGTCGATGGCCAAGCTGTGGATCAGCGAGGCCATGATGCGGGCCAGCTACACCGGTATGCAGGTGATGGGCGGCTACGGCTACACCCTCGACTCCAACATGCAGCTTCACTGGCGCAACGCCCGCCTCGGCACCATCGGCGCCGGCTCCAGCGAGATCCAGCGCAACATCATCGCCCGCCAAATCGGCCTCGGCCGCTAGCCCTCCTGACACCCATGCGCCTCGAATTGCGCCAATCTCAAGCGGATGGCCGACTAGGAGGCTCGCTAGGGTGGTGGTATGCCCAGAGAGCGCACAGGCGCTGAGCGATACTTCGCTGAGCGCATGGATGACCCCGAGTACCGCTTCCACTTCGAGACCGCCCGACGCCGAACTGGTCAATTCGACAAGATCATCCGCCAGATTGAGCAGCGCAGGAACGAGATCGGCTGGAGCTATACGGAATTGGCTGTCCATGCTAACGTGGACCCGCAAGACATTCAGCTGATCTACTCGCTGGATCAACCGGATCCGCCTTTCAGCACGGTTGTTGCCCTTGCCGATGCGGTCGGCCTCGAATTGGAAGCTCGCCTTCGGTCAGACGTTCCGCTCGATTCAGCTCAGGTCAGCTGATCACTTTTCGAACCCTATCGAACTCTGCACGATACGTCTTGGCCCTCCTGTAGTCTCTCTGCTTAGCCGCTTGTCGCTTTGGCTTGGAAAACCCGTAGACACAGATGATCGACGGTCCGCCGAGGTCGTCAGCGTCGCTCTCTAGCAGGCACAGCAGACGGAAGTTGGCCCTCGCGCCTTGAATGCGGACTTCATAGAACCCTCCCATCTCCCCGCGCATCGCCTTCTACTTGCCACCACCAGGAAATGAAGGAGGAGGTGCTTCGGCAACAGCCTGCAACACGTCCTGGAACTTGGCAGCGACGTCGACGGGCAGGGAATTCAAGAACTCCATGGCAGGCACTACTTCGCCAGGATCGTCACTCTTGTCCCGCTGGAAGAAGTGAATGAGCCAAGGTTCATGGCTTTGCCCCAGTCGACTAACTATCAGCCTTCGTCAATCTCATATCTACTTATATAGCTCGACAAATATCAGAAGTAGACAAAGAATCAGAAAACCGCCGCCGCTGCGAACGAGAGATTCCGCAGATGGGGTCGATAGTGTCGCAGCCGTGAGCAAACCCTCGGTGCTGGCAGAATTGGCCGGGCGGGAACCCCATGACCTGGCGTTGGAAGACGATACCCACCTGGTGAGCTGGGCGGAGCTGGACCGGCGCACCCATGCCATTGGGCGAGGGCTGTTGGCCGCGGGGGCCTCGCCGGGGGATCACGTAGGGCTGGTGTGCTCCAACCGCACCGAGTTCGTGGAGGTCATGCTGGCCTGTTTTAGGGCTGGACTGAAGATGACCCCGATCAAGACCAACTGGACCGCCACCGAGATCGCCTACGTGCTCGATGACGCTGGCTCAACCCTGGTGGCGACCGACGCCCCCGCGGCCCGAGACGCCGCCGGCGACCGGCCAGTTGTGTGGATCGACGGCGAATTTGATGCCTGGGTCGACGCCCAAGATCCAACTCCTTTCCCAGCCGGGGGCACCGGATATCGCATCCCCTACACCTCGGGCACCACCGGTCGGCCCAAAGGAGTAGAGCGCACCCTGGATTCGGAGTCCACCTTCGAGCAGTGGTGGGAGTTCTCCTCTTTGGGGGCCCAAGGGCTGGGGCTGCCCCGCAACGGGAAGCACCTAATGGTCGCCCAGCTCTTCCATGGCGCTCCCCTGGCGTTTGCCCTGGGAGCACTGGCCAACGGCGCCCCCATGCGGATCATGGGTCGGTGGGACGCCGATCGGGCGGTGGACGTCATCAACGATGGGGTGACCGCCTCCATCATGGTGCCCACCATGTTCCGCCAGCTCCTGGCCTTGCCCGACGAGCGCAAGGCCGACCTGGACCACTCCCGCCTCGCCACCGTCCTGCACGGCGGCGAGCCCTGCCCGGTTCCGCTCAAGCAGCGCATGATCGAATGGTGGGGGCCGATCTTCACCGAGTACTACGGCTTCACCGAGGGCGGCATGACCATGTGCAGCTCGACCGAGTGGCTGGCCCGGCCGGGCACGGTGGGCACCCCCATCGGGGAGTTGGCCATCCAGATTGTGGACGACGACGGCGAGATTTTGGGCCCTGGCGAGCCCGGCACGGTGTACTTCCGTCGCCCCGAGGGACGCTACTTCCGCTATATCAACGCCGACGACAAGACCGACGACGCCTACAACGACTCCGGGTTCTTCTCGGTGGGCGACATTGGCTACCTCGACGAGGACGGCTACCTGTACCTGTCGGGCCGCAGCTCCGAGGTGATAGTGGCCGCTGGGGTGAACATCTACCCCGCCGAGATCGAGGACGTGGTGTTCGCGGTAGACGGGGTGGCCGACGCCTGCGCGGTAGGCGGACCCGACCCCGACCGAGGAGAGCAAGTGGTGGTGTTTTTGGCCGTCGCCGACGGATTTACCGATGATGACGTGACCGCGGCCATCGACGCCGCCTGCGCCGAGCACCTGGCCGGCTACAAACGCCCCCGCCGCTACATCATCCGCCCCTCCGTCGACCGCGACCCCACCGGCAAAGTCCTCCGCACCAAACTCCGCGACGAGCTCTGGACCTAGGGGGCGGACTTCATCATCGCCTTGATCATCGAGGATGTGATGGGCAAATCGGTGACCGCACCAGGGCGGCCGATGGCCTGTTCGAAACCGCCGCCAAGCCCCCCGCCGCGGATCTGATCCTGCAACTGGGTAAACCGTTTCCACTTTTCCCGTCTGTCGGGTTGTGCTTCGCAAGCCTCCAATGAGACAGAAGTTTCCACTTTTCTCACTTATTGGGTGGAGTACTATGGGATCGTGGGCCATTATACCATCCACCAGATACCAGCAGAGGAAGCCCCCCCGATATCCAAGAACGCTGCCCGAAAGCTCGACCATCCCCCAGGGAGTTTCGCCGCATACCACCCCGATCCGCTCCTGACCCCCGGTATATCCACACTCCCCCACTGGGACAGCGCCGCCCGTGCAGCCGAGGCGGCGATAAAGGAGTTCGAAGAGCAGCACGGAGACTTCGCTTCCCGTGTCGGGTGGGTGCTCCAGCGGTCAGAGAGCGTCGGGTCCAGCACCATCGAAGACGTGAACCCCTCCCTGCGGAGGGTGGCCAGAGCCGAGGCCGTCACCAGAGGAGGCGGGAAGCCCCAAGACGAAGCAGCGAACGAGGCCATCGGGAGCATCGAGGCGACCCGTCTCGCCGCAGAAATCGGAGACAGCCGAGGTCCGACCACCTTGGACGATCTTCTCGCGATCCACGCCACGTTGATGGACCACACTTCCAAGCCCGAGGTGGGCGGACGTCTGCGCCCCAGTTGGGTTCGCGTCGGCGGGGTGCTGGGAGGCTATCCCCCGCCGGCCTATGTGGCCCCGCCAGCAGGGGAAGTGCCCGAGCTGATGGCTGACCTTGTCGAGTACATCAACACCACCGACCATCACCCGGTAACTGCGGCCGCGGTCGCCCACGTCCAGTTCGAGTCGATCCACCCTTTCCGCGATGGAAACGGAAGAGCCGGACGAGCTCTGGTTCAGACCATCCTCCGCAAAGGCGGCATCACCCGCTATACAACCCCGCCCATCAGCGCCGTTCTCGCCTTCAACCGAGACGAATACACTGACGCCCTCGCCGAGTCCCGCTTCGAGGGAAGGGCGGGCTCGCCCGAACAAGCAGAGTCGCTCGACTCGTGGGTGTCGCTGTTTTCCTCGACGACGGAATCCTCCTGCGACTACGCCGAGGGGCTAATCGCACGGATCGACACGGTTGCCAGCAAGTGGGACAAGAACCTCCGGAGCCGTAAGGGGTCGGCTGCCCGCAAGGTCGCAGAACGCCTTCCCGAGATGCCCGTGTTCACCGTGCAGGGCATGGCTGGCCAGTTGCGTATTCCTCTCGCAACGGCCTATCGAGCCACCGACCGGCTCGTGGCCGCAGGGATAGTCGCACCAGTGCGTGGCAAGCACCGCGGCCGCGAACTATTCGAAGCCACCGACATCTTGGACGTGCTCAAGGCCGGAGCAGAGCAAACGGAGCAGCCCGGTTTGGTTCCAGACGATCCGACTCCGCGGACAATCGACAGGATTGCCTCCAAGGAGGAGAAGGCTGCTGAAGCCATCCGATTGCGCCGCCAAGGGCTAACCCTCAAGGAGGTCGGGGAGGCGCTTGGAATGTCCACCTCTTGGGCGCAGGTAGCGACAAAGGACGTGGAGCGACACGGGAAGACCCTGCGCCATCGGTGATCGACCCGGCAGACTGCTAATGTGTCTAACTCTCTCCCCTGTCACCCAGCGAGACCATCAGGTTCAACAGGCGATTGTCTTCGCCAGGAGCGGCCAGAAGGCCGACTCCCAACGACCGGGGATCGCCGTCGCGGCGGATAAATTAGTCGGGGTAGCGGAGTACGCGCAGATCGGCTTGGGCTTGGTGGCCAGCGAAGTTCTCGATGGCGCACAGCCGGGAACAATAGTCGCCGATGGCGACGCTCGACGCGGCATTGGTCACCCGCTGATAGGTCACCCTCTTGATGAACTTCCCGACCCAAAGCCCGCCGGTGTAGCAGGCGGCCGACTGGGTGGGCAGCGTGTGATTGGTGCCGATGACCTTGTCGCCGTAGGACACGTTGGTCATGGGGCCGAGGAAGACCACCCCATAAGCTGAAGATGACCTCGATCAAGACCAACTGGACCGCCGGCGAGATCGCCTACGTGCTCGACGACGCCGGCTCGGCCCTGGTGGCGACCGACGCCCCCGCGGCCCGAGACGCCGCCGGCGACCGCCCAGTGGTGTGGATCGGCAACGAATTCGATGCCTGGGTGGATGCCCAAGACCCGGCGCCGTTCCCAGCCGGGGGCACCGGCTATCGCATCCCCTACACCTCGGGCACCACCGGCCGGCCCAAAGGGGTGGAGCGCACGCTGGACTCGGAGTCCACGTTCGAGCAGTGGTGGGAGTTCTCATCGCTAGGGGCCCAAGGGCTGGGCCTGCCCCGCGACGGGAAGCACCTCATGGTAGCCCAGCTCTTCCACGGCGCTCCTTTGGCGTTCGCCCTGGGAGCACTGGCCAACGGCGCCCCCATGCCGATCATGGGCCGGTGGGACGCCGACCGGGCGGTGGCCGCCATCAACTAGCAGCTCGACAGAGTGGCTGGCCCGGCCGGGCACTGTGGGCACCCCCATCGGCGAGCTGGCCATACAGATCGTGGGCGACGACGGCGAGGCACTGGGCCCCGGCGAGCCCGGCACGGTGTACTTCCGCCGCCCCGAAGGGCGCTACTTCCGCTACATCAACGCCGACGACAAGACCGACGACGCCTACAACGACTCCGGGTTCTTCTCAGTGGGCGACATCGGCTACCTCGACGAGGACGGCTACCTGTACCTGTCGGGCCGCAGCTCCGAGGTGATAGTGGCCGC
>LXNI01000058.1_pt1 | contig 121378 bp, 98 predicted proteins | sample 809091 | NCBI WGS metagenome assembly LXNI01 (sample SAMN04870527, study PRJNA318959) | sponge metagenome | biome: 01000161; feature: marine sponge reef; material: water | host: Sarcotragus foetidus | place: Greece: Milos, Mediterranean Sea | collected 2013-05-29 | depth 5-7 m
GAGCACGCCTCCGGCGGTCAGATCGTTCGGGTCACTCGCGCTGGACCGAGACGCTGAGCGAAAAAAGTCCGCGCTCGCCCAGGTATGCCCCGTGTGCCCGCTCAGAACTTCTCGGCCAGATAAAACGGCACGGTCGAAAGATGGCTGGTTTTGGGCACCGAAGAGCCTGATTTCCTGCCACCCATCAGCGTCTGCTTTTGATTGAGATTACAGAATCTGATTCCACTTATCGATAAAAGGAATTTCCATACACTCGCGGTTGAGTCTCCAGACTCCACGACGACGCTCCGCCACGGCGCGAACGAGTGTTCTGAAATCGTCCGTTTGCCGTCAGATTGCCCGATCTTCCCAATCTGTGGCTTGAGCGTCCAACACCGACGCCGACAACGTCCCGGTCTAGCTGTCACCGATGATCCGGCGATTCTGAATCCAGGATAGGCGGTGCCTGCGCAGCCGCCTCCGAGTCTCGGCTCTAGCCGGCACCAGCGAGATCAGCGGACTCCACGACCTCCCGGCGGAAATCGCGCCGCTGTCCGGCACCGCTTCGCGCGGAACCTCCCACTCCGCGGCGGACCGATGGCCGGGCACCAAGGACCTGATCGATCCGCCACTCGACCACGCGGCCCTCGCCCATACGAAGCCCACCCAGAATCCGGCCATTCCCTTCCCCCGAGACCTGGATTTCATTCCGAATGCTCTGTATCCCACGCCAACTGGAGCTTTTTCCCCGGCGAATGCGTTGAGGTGTTTCTCGTAAGCGGCTCGTTCGAGGAACGACGCCTATACGCCGGCGATATTCTCTCGTCCCAGGACTGCCCGATCGTGCTGTGCTCCCTGCAGTACACGGAGGAGGTGCGCCGGTCGTTGCGCTACTTCGTGAACCAGGGTTTCCACCTCAACATACAGTGGCTGAATCCCGGTTACCACGATCCCCTCGATCCGCTGTTAAGGGTGGGAAGGTGCAGGATTTGGCGGTTGGGGGTGGTTGACGGCGTGAGAGACGTTGCGCCGGACCCGAACGAGGCCGGTGAGGGCCGAGTAGGGCGACGAGGTCACCGCGAGTGCCATCCTGGATCGCGTCCTGCACCACAGCATCGTCATCACGATTCGAGGCGAGAGCTACCTACCTCCTGCGCGAAAAACGACAGACGGGCATGGTTCCCAACACGGCGTCGATTGGCGCCGAGCCAACCGATGAAGGTGAAGGTCAGCATGCCAGTGCCTAAGTCAACGGGTACCAGTCGGAAACATCAAGCACTGGCGGCGATGCGAAGCCCGCGCGCCATGGAAAAGTCTCCAGTCGCTACGCGCCTTCCGACTTTTCCATGGCGTCACCTAACCCCCTTAAAAACCGTAAAGAAAACATGTCGCCAAAGTGGAAAGAAAATATGTCGTCTGACACAAGGCACCAACTGCCAGCGCTCTTTACGTCGGTCATGTCGAGCTGCATCGGTCGAAACGCCAGCGCGGTGCCTGTGCGAGGTGTTTCGACGAGGGCGAATCGAACGGCGGCGCTGCGGGCAAAGCTGGTGGAAGTCATGGAAACGTTCGATGCGTTGACCCGCGGCGATAAGGTCCGGCCGGTCGAGGAAGATCAGACCAAGGGGAGCTGCCTTTTTGTCACGCTCCGTGAGTGGGAGCCTGCGGAGTTCCAGGCGTTGCGCCGCCGGTCTGAACTCGCGACTTCGAACGAGCATAGAATGTTAGATTCCGCCGCCTGTGCGTCGTGTTAGACTGCACAGCTCAAGCATACCGCTCGAACCATCGAAGATGACCAAGAAACGACACAAAGTTTCCGAACTGACATCGCACGCACTTTGTACGGGCGCGGCTGTATTGGTTCTCACCTATGTGGCGGCCGGCACAACGGCCGCAGAAACATCGCACGGAGCCCACGAACACGGTGCGGCTAAGGTCGAGCTGGTCCTGGAAGGATCGGACGTCCTAGTGAACTTTGCCAGCCCCCTATACAACCTAGTCGGTTTCGAGCACGCGCCGCGCGACGATCAAGACCGCGAGGCGGTCGCCGCTGCGCGCACTGTACTTGACGACCCCGGGAACCTCGTTCTGCTTCAGGTTGGTGCCGCGTGTACGGTCGTCGAGTTGGATATCGAATGGGAGGTGTCCTCTACAGTGGAGGATGAACACGAACACGACGAGGATGCGGAGCACGACGCGCACGGGGATCACGACGCCGACGATCCCGATACCCACGACGCGCATGAAGCGGAGGAGCACGACGCGCACGAAACTCATGACGTCGATGTGCACCATGCTGACGATGCCGACGACCATGATGAACATGACGGCGAAGAGGGGCATGCGGATGCCTCGGTCGCGATCCGATACCACTGTGACAATCCGGACCGCCTGAACGCACTGGACATCGTGGCGTTCGAGTCCTTTGAGCGCCTGTCGGAGGTCGAAGTGCGAGCCGTCGGCCCCGGCGGCGCCGTCGCGGAATCCGTGGAGCGTGCCTCGCCGCAGGTGGACCTCCGCGGCCTGTTCGGGAGGTGACGACCGAACCGCCAGCGGTACGGCTGGCGAATGCCGTTTACGGCTATCGCGCGGGTCCTCCGGTCATCGACATTGCCGAATTCGCGGTCTCCCGCGGAGAGAGTCTGTTCCTCGAAGGTCCCAGCGGCAGCGGCAAGAGTACGCTGCTCGGGCTTGTCGGAGGCATCTTGACACCAATCGGGGGCACGGTGGAGGTGCTTGGTGAGTCGCTCGGGGAACTCGGGGCAGCAGCGCGCGACCGGTTCCGCGCTGACCGCATCGGGTTCGTGTTCCAGATGTTCAACCTGCTGCCGTATCTCTCCATGGTGGACAACGTGGTGCTGCCGTGTCGGTTCTCACGCGCCCGCGCCGAAGCGGCCATCGAGTCGACGGGGTCGCCTCGGGAAGAGGCGCTTCGGCTCCTTGGGCGGCTGGGATTTGCTAGCGAGGCGCTGCGCGAGCGCCGTGTCACGGAACTCAGCATCGGCCAACAGCAGCGGGTCGCGGTGGCCCGCGCGCTCATCGGCAGGCCGTCGCTCGTGATCGCCGACGAACCGACCTCCGCCCTCGATGCTAATGCTCGGCTCCGGTTCGTCGATCTCCTGGTGGACGAGTGCACGTCGGTGGGCAGTACGGTCATTTTCGTCAGCCATGACGCGGCCTTAGCGCCGTCCTTTGACCGCAACATGTCTATCGGCGCCATCAACCGGGCGCCCTTGGAGGCTGACGATGCGGGGTAGAGTGCTCGTTTCCCTGGCTGCCAGAAGCCTCGCGAACCGCCGGCTGTCGGCAGGCCTGACCGTCCTTTCGGTGGCGGTGAGCGTCGCCCTCCTTATCGGTGTCGATCGCCTACGAACAGAGGCGCGCACCAGTTTCACTAGCACCATTTCGGGCGCGGATCTAATCGTCGGCGCCCGCAGCGGACCTATAAACCTCCTCTTGTACTCCGTGTTCCGTATCGGCGACGCTACGAACAACATCTCCTGGGCGAGCTACGGAGAGATCGCCGCCCGGCCTGAGGTCGCCTGGACCATTCCCATTTCCCTTGGCGACGCGCACCGGGGGTTCCGGGTGCTCGGCACGGACACCAGCTATTTCGCCCATTACCGCTTCGGACGGAAACGAAGTCTCGAGTTCGCCGAAGGCGCGGTCTTCACCCGCGTTAACGACGCCGTGCTCGGTGCGGACGTCGCGAGTGCTCTCGGCTACGCCGTCGGCGACCGGATCATCGTCTCCCACGGCATCGGCGACGTGAGCTTCGAGCAGCACGACGAACTGCCGTTCCTGGTTACCGGCATCCTGCGTCGCACTGGTACACCGGTGGACCGAACCGTGCACGTCACGCTGGCGGGTATCGAGGCGATGCACGCAAACGACGACCCGCGCCAGTACGCCGGACAGACTGTCGACGCAACTGGCGCCATCGCTGGCGCACTCGAACCCGAGGCGATCACCGCCTGCATTGTCGGCCTCAAGTCCAGGCTGATGGTATTCGGCTTGCAGCGCTTCATCAACGAATTCGAGCGAGAACCGCTGATGGCCATCGTTCCGGGGGTGACGCTGCAGCAACTTTGGGAACTGGTGGGGGTCGCGGAGATGGCGCTTCTCGGCGTCAGCGCGTTCGTGATCGCTGCCGGCCTCATCGGCCTGCTGACGACGCTTCTGACCAGTCTCGCAGAGCGTCGGCGGGAGATGGCGGTGCTTCGTTCCATGGGCGCCGGACCTCGCATGGTCTTCGGGCTCCTCATCGCCGAGGCCGTGATCCTCGCCGGGATCGCCGCCGTCGCTGGCGTGACAGCAATCCATGCGGGTATGTTCGCCGCCCGCCCGTTCGTGCTGGAACGCTTCGGGCTTTACCTCGCGCCGGGTTTTCCGGGTTGGTTTGACGGCGCCGTGGTGGTCGTGGTCACGATCGCTGCGGGACTGATCGCGACGCTGCCGGCGTGGCGCGCGTACCGATTTTCGCTCGCCGACGGTCTCTCGATCCGGACCTAAGGCAGAATCCGCGACGGGATTGCGGCAACGTTGCGTACAGGATAAAATCCCGGTGGATATGAAGGTTTCTTTGGCACGCCGTGTTTTCTGGCTGATTTTCGCCGCTTGCGCTCTGGTCGCGTTCGCCGACAAGGACACTGCGATACGGGAACTGAATTGGGAGGACCTGCTGCCCGATGACGAAAAGCAGGAGCCTCCGGCACCCTCTTGGGTAGATCACTCCTCCGTTTCTCCCTTCGATAACTTCCATATCCCCACTGGCATCGTGACGGAACTCAACGGCCAGATGGTGAAGCTCCCGGGTTTCATCGTTCCTCTTGACATCGTCGAGGGTAAGGTCTCAAGTTCCCTGCTCGTTCCCTACTTCGGCGCCTGCATTCATATGCCACCGCCGCCGCCGAACCAGATTGTCTATGTGACGTTCGAGAAACCGATTGAGATCCGCAGCATGTGGGACCCGGTCTGGGTGACGGGCAAGCTCGGGATTGAACGCTACGCGTCGGAGCTTGCGGAAGCGGGCTATTCGATGGAAGGGGAGGGGATCGAGGAGTACCGCTACTGATGTGAGTCGGTGCGCCCGTCTCGGCGCCCCACTTGCTGCCCCCGAAGAGCGCTCCCGATTGCAGCCCTCTATCAGCGCCTTGATGTCCTTGGGCCGGAGATCCCCTAAAACCCTAGGATCTGTCGTACCTCCGAGAAGGACACGAGCTTGAAGTTCTGATTCCCGCGCGGGTTTTCGTCGTCCTGAACCACCAGCAATCCATCCGGGAATCCGGGCAGCGGCGTCGATGTCGCGGCGATCCCGTCGGTGCCAGAGACGTTGTCGACCTGAGTGTGCCCACCAACGCGGAAAGAACCCACATGGACCCGGGTTTCGGTGTCGTAGACCGCGAAACTGCTGTCGCCCTGGCTTGACACGAGCAGGTAGTTTCTCGCCGGGCCGCCGTCCCGACCGGGTCTTCGGTACAGGGTTAGCCCTTCGACATCGGCCGTCAGGGCACCACCCGCAACGCTCGCGAACGGGGTGAGTTGAACCGTTTCGCTGGGATCAGCTGCCAGGGTCCATACGCCATGGCCTTCCTCGCCGACGTACAGTACGCCGGCCTCGTCGTCGGCGACGCAGCCTTCGGGTTGGGTTTGGGTCCGCCAGCGTCGAGCTTCGGTGGCGCTGTAGTCAGCATGCAGCTCGAACTGGATGAACAGTCCATCCTTGCCGTTCAGGACGACCCACGGTTGGCGCGCTTCGTCAAGAAACAGACAGATGCCATAGGACTCCTCGACTACCGGGTCGATGCGGCGAACCTCGCGTATCTCGCCGGTCGCGTGGTCGAGTTCGAATACCACAAGTTCGGCAGGTTGCCGCGCGCTCGCCACGGCGATGGTGAGATCGGCCCGCCCCCAGGCACCCGTGCGTAGATCGACGTTGTTCAGGTTACCCGCAGGTAGATGCTGGAGCTGATTGCCGCGTAGGTCGTAGGCGAGGAGCCCGGAGTGCTTGTCCGTGGCAACAACGAGACTTCGCTCGGGCGTCGCTGGATGAGTCCATATCGCCGGGTCGTCGGCGGCGTCGCCCTGACTCGGTACCGGCTCCGTTTCCAGCGCCGGTGCGACATGCGGGAAAGCGCCTCGCGGTTCCTCGCACCCTGGAAGGCAGCAGGCCAGCGCGACACCGACCCACTGCCTGACGAGACTAGGGTTGATAACGAATGCCCAGGGCAAAGGTCCTGCCGTAAGTCTCGTACTGGGCGTTGTACCGGGGCTGGCTGAAATAGGCGTAATAGGGTTCATCGGTCAGGTTGTTGGCGTCAAGATAGACTTCCCACTGACCGTTGACGAAGAACTTCACGCCCAGATCAACCTGCGTGTGGGCAGCCTGGTATACGTCGAACGCCGGGTCATCGAGTTCTTCGAGACTGATCAGTCGCTCGCTCTTGCGCGCCACGGCAATGCGGGCGCTAAGGCGATCGCTCTCGTAACCCAGAGCGAAGTTGGCCACAAGGTCGGCTTGGCGCGGCATGGGAATCTTCTCGTCGCGAAACGGAATCGTCGCCTCGCCGCTGGTCAACGTCACATTGGAACTCACGAGGAGGTTCTGCAACAAGCCCGGCAGGTTTGACAACTGTTGCACCCAGGCGAGTTCGACACCCGTCAGGCTGGCGTCGTTGCCATTGATGGGCTGGATGATCTCGGCATCGTCGACGCGGTTGTTGCCGACAAATTGCGTGAAGTCGGTGATGCTCGCGGTGTCCGCCAATACCACGAAGTCCTCGAGTGTCTTGTAGTACGCGCTCGCGGACAATAGCCCAACATCCTCGCGGTAGTACTCGATGCTAAGGTCGAAGTTCTGCGCCCGCAACGGCTCGAGATCGGGATTGCCCACCTCGGCCTTAAGCACGTACTCGCCGTCGTCGTCTTCGAACTCCACCTCGCCACCTGGTGCTAGGTCGCCAAATTTCGGCCGCGCCATGGTGTTATAGAAGGCCGCGCGAAACAGCAGGTCGTCGTTTATCGCATAGCGCAGATTGGCGCTGGGTAACAGTCTGCCGTAGTCGTTCTCGAATGCGACCGATACTGGCGCCGGATCGCCGTCGGCACTCACGTCGTCGTAAACCACCCGTAGTCCGTCGGCTGCGAATGCTGTTCGCTCATAGCGCACGCCATAGACGATCCGCAACGCGTCGATGTCCAGGCGGTTCTTAATGAAGACGGCGTCGAGATCCTCGCTCATGTTGTAGTCGCCGCCGGTGGACGCCGCCAGCGTGTCGTCGACGTTCAGTTCGAAGCCGGACAGGTTGCTCGCAACGAATCGGTCAATGGCATCTTCCGACACGCCGAGTCCGAAATCGCCCTGGATATAGTCGATCGAGTCGAGTGAGAACATTGCAAACGTTGGATCGCCCGGGAATCCGTCGAAGACTCGGACGTTGTTATCGTTCGACTTGTCGCGGCGGCGGAACTTGGCGCCCGTTTCCACGTATCCGTGCACCCGTTGCGTGTCGAAATCGCGCCGCAGGTCGACCTTGAAGCTTTGCTCCACATCTTCGGTGAAGTTGTCCTCGACGGTGATTTCGTCCAGCTTGTAGTTGTCGGCGACGCCGGCGGTCGAGCCCATGAATAGTGCCGGCTTCTTCCCGTAGTTCGTGTAGCCGATGTCCACTCCCTTGATCTCGAACACCGTGTCCAGGCGATTGGGCTCCGCTTCGCTGGCTTCCGAGTAGCCGACGCGGTATTTGAGGTTCCACTGGTCGAAGGTTTGCTCGCCACCGGCGCTGAGCGACAGGATCTGCTGCTCTTCGTAGCGATCCTTCAATTCCTTCTGCAAGTCGGCGTCGGCCCAGGTTGCGAAGCCCTCGCCCCCTTCGATCGCATCGCCGTCGTCGAACTTGAACTCGTTTCGGGTGCGGTACTCCTGATCGGAGAACTCGCTGTAAAGCGTACGCGCATACCATCGCCCTTCGATGCTCGGTCGATAGTCGAAATTCGCGGCCATGCCAAGGCGTTGCCGGTTGACTACGTAGTCTCGCTGCTCTATTTCCTCTGCCCCCTTGAACTCGACGCCGTCTTCCCGCTCGAGGTCATCGAACCATCCGCCGTCGGTCTCGATGTTCTCGGAGCCGAAGTCGCGGTCGTACCAAGACACCGCCGCCGCAACGCCGAGTTTGTCCTCGCCCTCACCCGTACCGAAGATGTCGGAGAAAATGAGTGCGATCTTCGGACTTGTCTGGTCCTGCAGCGGGTTCGCGCTGGCGTGAAGGTTGGCGCTCAGTTTGCGTCCGGGAGAGTCGAAGGCAGAGGCGCTCTTGATGTTGACCGAACCGCCGATACCGTCGCCGTCCATGTCCGGCGTAATCGATTTGCTGACCTCCAAAGCCGAAAGCAGTTCTGATGGAATGACGTCCAGGGCTACCGAGCGCTTGTCATTTTCCGGTGCCGGGACGTTGATGCCGTTGATGGTGGTGACGATGAGATTCGGGTCTATGCCGCGAATGCCGACAAACCTTCCTTCACCCTGGTCCCGTTCGAGGAACACGCCGGACACGCGCTGCAGCGCTTCGGATACGTTGCGGTCCGGAAACTGGCCGATATCGGTGGCAGAAACCACGGAAACGATTCCATCCGCTGCGCGTTGCTGGTTGAGCGCCGCCGCGGTGCTTGCGGTCTGCTTACCGTAGACCACGATTTCCTCGCGGCGTCTTTCGAAGGCCACGGGGTGGTGGGTGGTCTCATCGTCCCACACGTTGATGGCGGCACTATGGGGCGTGAATCCAATGTAGTTGACCGTCAGGTCGTAGCTGCCTGTCGGCACGTGCGGAAATACGAAGCGGCCATCCGCTTCCGTGACAAACTCAAGGTTCAGTTCGGCAATTCGAACCACCGCGCCCTTGAGGAAGGCACCACCGGCTGACGACGAAACCTGACCCTCGATTCGACCGTCCGCCCAGATGGATGCACAGGTCCAGATCGAGATTGCGGACAGCAACAGGACAAGCCTGACGGAACGAAACGTGCGGCTCATAGGGTTCTCCAAGGAATTAGTTGGCTTACTCTACGCCCGACGCATGACAGAACTGTTATGTCAACGCAAAGTAGAAATGTGCCCTCCGACACCGGGGATTGGGGCTTGGGTAGCCGCTTACCTTGGTCTCGACCTTTCGCGTAGGGAGCGTAGCGACCAGAGCGCAAGATCGCGCGCCGTCATCCGGCGTCCGCCTCCTTCATGCTCAGCAGCTTTTCTCACGACCCCAACAAATACCGCCGCCTGCATGTAAAAGGGGACACTTTAACTTTGCAGATAGCGGACATTACAGCTTTGGGTTAACAGTCTCTCCTAGTGTAGCTATGCTGCCAACTGATTTACCTACGTCCCCAGAGGAGAATCGCTATTAGACAACTGACAATACCGCCCACTAATAAGGTGTCATTGCTGAGTTCTGGTATCCAGTGCAATAACACGGCACCAAACTGCGAGATACCGCCCAAGCCAAACAGTAGCACACCAAGAAACCTCCACTTTGAGCGAGAGGATCGATTTAGATTCGTCTGTATTGTGTCCAATACGTTCGCCTGTACACGCAGCTGTCTTTCGATACTTCCGAGTCGGTCACCCGCGGTCAGCAACAGATGCGGCAATTGAGGTAACTGTCCTAGTAACTTAGGTGCGTTCGACGTGAAAGCCTTGAACGTTGCTTCGACCCCGTAGCGCTTCTGCATCCATCGCTCCATAAATGGTTTCGCAGTGGTCCACAAGTCAAGATCCGGGTCGAGCTGTCGTCCCAATCCTTCGATGTTTACCAGCGTTTTTTGGAGCAACACAAGTTGAGGTTGGACTTCCATGTTGAATTGACGCGCTGTCGTGAACAGGTTTAGCAGGAAGTGACCAAACGAAATTTGTGATAGCGGTTGTAGAAACAGTGGTTCGCATAAGTCGCGTATCACTTGCTCAAATGCTTGTACGTCGGACTCTGCGCCGATCCAACCTGATTCGGCGTGCAACTGCGCTATCTCGGCGAAATCTTGATTAAAGAACGCCACGATATTTCGAGCGAGGTAGGTCTGATCCTCCGCGGTCAATTGCCCCATGATTGCGCAATCTACGGCGATGTAGCTGGGGTTGGCAGGGTCATCGACGTCAATGAATATGTTGCCGGGATGCATATCTGCATGGAAGAAGTTATGCTCGAAGACCTGCGTAAAAAATGTCTCGACACCTCGAACGGCGAGTTTCTTTAGATCTGTATCTCGTTCAATCAACTCATTCGTTGCCGAGATGGGTACACCGTGAATCCTCTCTAGCACGAGTGTGTCGGTGGTGGTGAAATCACGGTAGACTAACGGGACATACAGCAAGTCAGATTCAGCGAAGTTGTAACGCAGTCGGGTGGTGTTTTGCGCCTCTTTCGTTAGATCAAGCTCGTTGAAGATGGTCTCCTCGTAGTCTTGGACGACCTCAATCAGTCTTAAGCGTCGTGCGTCTCGAGATATTGCGTGAAGCAGCGTGACCGCTTGAAATATGAGCGCTAAATCCTTGCGTATGTGGACATCAACATCTGGACGAATGACCTTCACCACAACCTCACTCCCATCCTGAAGACGTGCGGCATGGACTTGCGCAAGGGATGCGGACGCGATCGGGCTAGGTTCGAAGTCGACGAAAATCTCCCTTAAGGGTCGTTTCAACGCTTCCTCGATGCGCGAAATCGCTTCCTCAGTCGGAAACGGCGGAACTTGATCTTGAAGCTTGGCGAGTTGATCGGCGTAGTCGATTGGCAGCAAATCGCGACGCGTAGAGAGAATTTGACCGAACTTGATAAACACCGGGCCGAGATGCTCAATTGCTTCGCGCAAGCGTAGCGCGGAAGACTTCTTAGGTCTTGGCAGGTAACGAGATAGCAAAAACCACCTAATCCAGTGGTTACCGACTAGCTCAAGAAGTATCGTGTCGAGTCGAAAGCGGACTATCGTAAGGAGAATCCGCAATCCATGCCACAGTGGTCTCACTTAACCACCGCCTAGTCGTCGGCGTTAGCTTTCCGCTCGCTAGATTCGGCAAGCTGCCGTTGAAGTTCGGTTACCCTGGCTTCAAGCTCCGTCACTCGATCTTCTAGTTTGGCTACGGACTCCCCTTTACTTGAGATATCCGCGAATTGCGCGCTGATTGTCTCCATTGCAGAACGGGCGGCGGCAACGCCGTAATCACGAGCCGCTTTTGCTTTATCAGCCACTTCTTTGGGATCAAGCGGTGGCCCGAAAATTACGTGTAACTCTTCGATAATGGTTTCGTCGCCGTGCAAAGCAATATTGCTCGTGTTTGACGTCATCAGCGCTTGGCTAATGCTGGACATCGAACCAGTAATTTCAAGATCGGGATCTTCAATGTCATCAGGACGTACTGCGACGCGTCCTTCCTCCACTTTCAAGTGGAAATCCTGTCCCGACATGTTGAATTGCACGGATCGCCCGTCTAGACGCTCAAGCGCTTGTCTAGCTTTCGCGTCAAAGGAGACGCGTGTCTTGATCGCAGTCTCCATCCCGCCGGCGAACGTGCTCTCTAATATGCTCATGCTGATGCTGTGCCCCAATGAAGTGCGGCAATGCCGCCGAGTAAATTATCGTAACGAACATTGATAAATCCGCTGTCGCGGAGCATTAGCGCCAACACGGCCTGCGAAGGGTGTGTCTCGATCGATTCGACAAGGTATTGGTAAGGTCGGGACTCTCCTGCAACGAGCTCGCCGACCAAAGGCCAGGTCCACTTGAACATCCCAAACGCAAATCCGAGGGCTGAATTCTCCGGTTTGGAGAAATCAAGCACCACAAGGCGACCACCAGGTCGCAATACGCGTCGGAATTCTCCAAGTGCGCGTGGTTGATCTGCGACGTTGCGCAATCCAAAGCCGATTGTTAAGGCATCGAATTGTGCGTCTTGAAACGGGAGTTGCTGAGCGTCAGATAACACGAACTCGATGCCGCTACAACCCGAATCGATTGCACGATCGCGTCCTTCTCGCAACATCAGCTCATTAATATCAAAACAGGTTACTCGACCTGAAGGTCCTACAGCCCGCGTGAGTAGGCGAGCGATGTCGCCTGTACCGCTGGCTGCATCTAGAACTGCATGACCTTCTCTAATGGCGGCTGTTTCGACGACCATCCTTTTTAATACTCGGTGTGTCCCTAACGACATGAAATCGTTCATAACATCGTAACGTGAAGCGACGCTGTCGAAGACCGTCTTGACACGGGCGGTCTTCTCAGAAGCCGGGACCTCTTCGTGACCGAAAAACACCTTAGGTTCACTCATGTTTCGAAGGCGGTTGCCAATGTCCAACTGGAATTTGCGGTAGTCTGGTTGCGTTCGCGGCTTTCAAGTCCGCTAGGTACTTTTGCCAATAACTGTCATGGCGTTCATGAAGTTCGCGTAGATACTCCCAAGAATAAATGCCGGTATCGTGACCGTCATCAAACTTGATGCGAATCGCGTAATTCCCGATTGCTTCGATCTTGTCAATGCCAACTTGCTTTTTCCCTGATTGGAGCACACCTTGATCAGGAGAATGTCCGCGTACTTCTGCTGACGGGCTGAAGACGCGAAGCGATTCGGCAGCGAGCATGGCTGTGACTCCGTCGCTGAACTTGATCTCAAGTGTCTTGGCGTTGGAGTGATAGGTGATCGCAGTAGGCGTCATGCGCTAGAAGGCGAGTTATTTAGAGAATAAAGCGTGACAGATCCTGATCTTTGGAGAGCTCTTCCAAGTGTTCATTGACGTAGTCCGCATCGATTTTGACGTTTTGTATCGTATCGCCTGCACTAAATGAAATTTCATCCATCAATCGTTCCATGATGGTATGTAAGCGACGTGCGCCAATGTTCTCGGTATTCTCGTTCACTTCGAATGCAATCTCAGCGATGCGGCGTACGGCGTCTTGTGTGTAATCCACGGATATGCCATCCGTAGCGAGCAGTGCTTGATACTGTTTCGTCAACGCGACGTCGGTATCCGTAAGGATTCGTTCAAAATCATCAGGTGTAAGTGCACTGAGCTCGACGCGTATCGGTAACCGTCCTTGCAATTCCGGGATCAGGTCGGAAGGCTTAGAGAGATGAAACGCACCGGATGCGATAAACAAGATGTGATCCGTTTTGACTGAACCGTATCGAGTCGTAACCGTGGAACCTTCGATGATTGGGAGCAGGTCACGCTGAACACCTTGATGCGCAATGTCTCTACCGGCATAGTCGTCACGCGATGCGACCTTGTCGATCTCATCTAAAAAGACGATACCGCTCTCTTCGACTTGGTTAATCGCGTTGCTGTGGATTTCGTCTTCATTGAGAAGATTTGCGGCTTCCTCCTCGCGTGCTCGTCGCCAAGCGTCTTTGACCGACAGTTTCGCCTTTTTACTTCGTGATCCCCCAGTGATATTTTGGAACGCAGATTGGATCTGATCGGATAGGTCATCCATATCGGCACCCATGCCAGGTACGAGGACCTTAACCCCTTGCGTCGCGACCTCCATTTCGATCTCTTTGTCGTCCAGGTCACCGTTCCTTAACTTCTGCCTTAACCAATCTCGCGTCTCAATGGTGGCTTCGTCGCCATTTGCAGGACCGGAAGACTCCCGTTTAGAATTCACTTTCAGTAATGCGTCCAGAATCCGCTCCTCGGCGGCATGATCTGCGCGAGCTTGTACCTCAGACATCGCTGCGTCACGTTGTATTGAGATCGCTGCTTCTACGAGATCTCGGATGATGGAATCGACATCGCGACCTACGTATCCGACTTCGGTGAATTTAGTGGCTTCGACTTTAACAAACGGTGCATTGGTGAGTCGTGCTAAACGCCGCGCAATTTCTGTTTTACCAACTCCGGTTGGACCGATCATCAAGATATTCTTGGGGGTGATCTCGTCGCGCATCGATTCGTCGACTTGCATGCGGCGCCAGCGATTGCGTAAGGCGATCGCGACTGCGCGCTTGGCGTCGTCCTGCCCGATGATGAACTTGTTCAGCTCGCTGACGGTTTCTCGAGGGGTCATGACCATTAGGAAGTGCTCAGCGTTTCGATTTGGTGTTGGGTATTCGTGTAGATGCAGATCTCCGACGCGATTTGCAGTGACTTTTCGACAATGGTGTGAGCATCAAGTTCGGTGTTTTCGAGCATCGCGCATGCAGCCGCCTGTGCATAGGGTCCACCCGAGCCAATCGCCATCAAGCCTCGCTCAGGTTCGATCACATCGCCATTACCGCTCACGATAAGTGAATTACTCGAGTCCGCAACTGCGAGAAGCGCTTCGAGACGGCGTAGCATGCGATCGCTTCGCCAATCCTTTGCGAGTTCCACGGCTGCACGAGTTAGATTCCCGGAATACTTATCAAGGTTACTCTCAAATCGCTCAAACAGAGTGAATGCATCCGCGGTGCCACCTGCAAAACCCGCGATCACGTTGTTGTTGTGTAAGCGACGCACCTTAGCCGCATTGTTTTTCATCACTACGTGACCTTGCGTAACTTGGCCGTCTCCTCCCAAAGCCACCATGTTTTCGCGACGAACACTTACGATGGTGGTTCCGTGAAATTGTTCCACGATATCTCTCACTAACTAGTCGAAAAGGCGAATGAACGCGAGTCAGGTTTCTAGGGTTCGCGGATCCCGAGCAGGATTGCCTGAACCTGTTCAGACTTTAACTGCTCAATTGTGGCTTCTGCATCCGCCTGAGTTGTGAACGGTCCCACTACCACGCGATACCTCGAACCGATCCCCGGAATGTCCACCGCCGTGGTTTTCGCTTGGTAACCCTTCAACATCAACGACGCGCGAAACACGTCAGCATGTCGTTGTTGCTCGAATGAACCAGCTTGGAGTAGAAAACCCTCGATTGGTGACTCGGGTTCTTGCACCGTTGCCGTATCGTCTGTCTCCTCAACAGTAACCAGTTCTCGTACTGGCGTTCCAGATGGCTCGCGTTCGGTCGACGATTCGAGAATATCCGGAAACTCATACTCATACGTAGCAGGCGCACTATCGATATCCGGGAAGGCTACCGTGTCCGGTTGATAGTCGTCCAGTACCGGTACCACAACCGCTGCTACCAGAATCAATGCTAAACAACCTACTACAAAACCCGCGATGAAATTCGTCAAGCTGAATCCGCCTGAACTTCGGGATTTCGAGCGCGATCTACTGGCCAACGTGCTCCTCGAGCGGCAATGGGGCGGAATGATAAGTAGATGTCAGCGCAAACGTATAGATCATGCGCTTAGGGTTGCATCTAGATTTATCGGGTCGTATTCACCTGTTACAACAACTGATCCGATCGATTGGGGAAGTACGAATCGCAACCCTCCTTGAACGACTTTCTTATCCATCGCCATGCTTGCGAGTAATCGTTCCTTATCAACTAGCGGTGGTTTTAGTGGGAGTTGGTAGGTTGCCACGATGTTGCGGATTCGCTTTGCGGTGTGCGCATCGCATAACCCTTCTCGCAACGCGAGATCGGCAGCCATGACCATGCCAATGCTCACTGCCTCACCGTGCAGAAGCTCGCCATATTTCGTTTCCGCTTCTAGCGCGTGACCGAACGTATGGCCAAAATTCAATATCGCGCGTAGGTTTTGCTCGCGTTCGTCCGATGCGACGATTTCTGCTTTGATTTCACAGCTTCGGCGAACGATGAATTGCAGTGCACTAGGTTCCCGTGCAAGGACAGCGCTTGCGTTGTCCTCCAACCATTCGAAGAACGCTTCATCGTAGATAACACCGTACTTTATGACTTCGGCCAATCCTTCGATGAATACCTCATTGGGTAACGAATTCAACACGTCTGTGTCGATCAGCACGGTTTCTGGCTGATAGAAGGCTCCTATCAAGTTCTTTCCAAGCGGATGATTGACGGCAGTTTTGCCACCGATCGCCGAATCGACCTGAGCAAGAAGCGTCGTGGGAATTTGGATGAGTCTTACGCCGCGTTGATAAGTTGCTGCCACGAAGCCCGCTAAATCGCCAACGACACCGCCGCCGAGAGCGATGATGACGACATCGCGATTGAATCGTTTCTCGATAAGCTGATCGACAACCTCGCTGTAGGACTCGAGCGATTTGTATTGCTCGCCGTCGCCAACGAGAATCATTTCGAAGTCGTCCGCTAGACCGTCGATGCTAGTGCCGTAGAGAGATGCCACGAGTTCGTTAGAAATCGCCGCAACTCTAGCGCTTGGTTTGATGTGAGCTAGTTGAGCGGGATCCGCCAGGAATCCTGAACCGATGTAAATCTCGCTCCGACGACCCTCACCGAGATCTAGCGTGAGTACGGGTTCCATCAATGTCTAATCCTGGAGTGATACCAAGTAGCGATGCTTGATGCGATTTCGTGCGCATTCGCGTATGTGTCCGTATCGAAGGTCGCGTCCGCAAGTTCACGATAGATGGGTTCGCGCTCGCGCGCCATCCGCTCGATTACAGCGCTAGGGTCGTCTTGTTGAAGTAACGGTCTCGACGTATCGTCCGCGATCCGTGCCATGATCTTGTTGATCGAGGCTAATAGGTGTACCACAAACCCCCGAGCGGACAACCGGTCTCGAGTAACAGCTCGCATTACAGCGCCGCCGCCCGTTGCAAGCACGATATTCCGCATTTGGGAGAGTTCGTCAATGATCGATGCTTCTCTTCGGCGAAACTGTGCTTCACCTTCATACTCAAAGATCCAAGGAATCGAGACACCAGCGCGTTCCTCAAGAACGCGATCTGAGTCAAAAAACGGGAATCCAAGCTGCGCCGCTAGGTCCTTACCAATCGTTGTCTTACCGGACGCAGTCATGCCAACCAGAAATATGCTACGAGTAAACATGATCAGTGGCTAGGGCAGCTCGTGTGGGGATTCGGCAGGTGACACGCAAAGGAGACACGAAATGTGAATTATCGGGATTCCGGTGCAGGAAACGATGGGCGGGTCGGCGTAACCTCTCAATCGACCGGTTAGCTGCTGCCTTACACGCGACCAAGCAAATCTCACGACTCAATGAACTTCCAATGTCGATTCATGTCGCAAGATCTGCGATCTCGTAGACAGGTAAAAACCAGCCTTCCGCACCATAATTTACAGATATGAACTGGATTAAGCGCTTCGTCGATCCGTCGAAGTTTGTCAGTCGATTCACCAGTATTCGCGTTAGCCGTGAGGGTCGGACACGTCGTTTGTTGAGGTCGTTCGCTTGGCTATCCAGCGTCACGGTATGTGCGCTCGCGGTCAATCTCGCAGCGTTTTTCTTGTACCTGGATCCGCAACTACCTGAAGCAGAGTCATACCGACACTATCGATATGAGACGCCACTGCGGATTCTGACTCAAGACGGAAAGTTAATCGCAGAGTTTGGCGAACGTCGATTGATTCCGATCGCGCTGAAAGACGCCCCAGATCTCTATCTGCAAGGGGTGATTGCGACAGAGGACAAGCGCTTTTACACGCATAGCGGGATCGATTGGATTTCTCTGGCGAACGATTTAATCGAGCTCGTGTTCCAGCCGGAGGTGGTGCGCGGTGCTTCGACCATCACGATGCAACTACCTCGCAACGTCGCTGATCTCTCGCGTGATAAGACTATTATCCGAAAGGTCAAGGAAATGCTCTTAGCGCTCAAGATTGAACGCGAGCTGACGAAAGACGAAATCCTTGAGCTTTATGTCAACGTCGTGCCATTTGGCAAACGTGCATACGGGGTACAAGCTGCGTCATACACGTACTACAACAAGCCGCCGAATGAGCTGAATTTGCCGCAGTTGGCGATGTTGGCGGGTGTGCCTAAGCGGCCAGAAGCTGGCAATCCCATTAATGGACCGGAATGGGCGCTAGATCGCCGCAATCTGGTATTACGACGCATGCGTGATTCAGGCGTAATCTCCTTAGCTGATTACGAAGAAGCCGTGTCTGCGCCGATTACCGCTGAAGTCTTTACCCGACAGCTAGACCTCCATGCGCCTTATCCGGCAGAGATAGCGCGTCAGGAACTACTCAATCTGTATGGCGACGAAATCTACACGGGGTTTTCGATCTATACGTCTATTGATCTGAACCAACAAGCTGCGGCGCAGAGCGCGGTGCGTACAGAATTAGAGACGTACGATCGAACGTATGGCTATCGAGGTCCGGAAGGCCGAATTGATTCAACGACGCCGAAAGAGGCTATGGTTGAAGCCTTGTCGTTGTATTCGCCCATACACGGCTTCGAATCTGCGGTAGTCCTTAATGTTGAGGAGCGTTCTGCTGATGTGCTCCGCGCTGACGGCACTGTAGTAACTATTCCATGGCGGGGTATTGAGTGGGCGAAGAAGGCGTTGGATGATGCCTACGTCGGTGCGTCGCCGACTGCCGCAAGTGACGTGCTCTCGGTTGGCGATGTTGTTCGTACACGCTTCAGCGATGGCGATTGGGCACTTGGCCAGATTCCAGCAGTATCAGGTGCGTTAGTCGCGGTCAATCCCAAAACCGGAGGCGTAAGCGCTTTGGTTGGCGGTTACAGTTTTGAGGTTAATCAATACAACCACGCAACTCAGGCACGTCGACAACCTGGTTCGAGTTTCAAACCGTTTGTATATTCCGCAGCGCTTCACCATGGTGTGACACCCGCAACCGTGTTCCTCGACGCGCCGTTAGTGTTTGAGGACGCGTCTATGGAAGGTGCGTACAGACCGAAAAACGACGGCGGCACCTATCGCGGTCCGACGCGACTTCGCGAAGCGTTAATGCGTTCGATTAATCTCGTTTCTATTCGGGTACTGACGAGCGTGGGTGGTGCCGCGGTCATCGACTACTTACCACGTTTTGGCTTCGATACCTCGAGGATGCCAAGTAATACGCAAGTCGCGATAGGCGGTGGGAGCTTAGCCTATAGTCCGCTCGAGATGGCATCTGCGTATAGCGTGTTTGCTAATGGAGGTTACAAGGTTCAGCCTCATTTGATCGAGAAGGTCATAGGGCGAGACGGCTCTGTTATTTTCGAGCCTAGCTATCCCGTAGTTTGTGCCGAATGTGAGGTAACCGCTGGCTTGCAGGCGTCAATTGACAATGACCTTGATGGAAGCGATTTGAACGAACCGCCGCAATTGCTCGCACCGCGTGTGATCGACCCGCGTAATGCTTTTCTTATGAATTCGATGCTTCGTGACGTCGTGAAGCAAGGAACAGGTAGCAAGGCGCTACAACTCAATCGAGATGACCTTGCCGGCAAGACTGGTACGACGGACGAAGCGCTTGATACTTGGTTTAATGGATTCCATCCAGAGTTGGTCGCCACAGTTTGGGTGGGATTCCCGCAACAACAGTCGTTAGGTCGTTTCGAGTACGGTTCGACGAGACCATTGACGATCTGGATGAACTTCATGGAAGAAGCACTGCACGACTTGCCCGATCAACCGCTTCGGCAACCCAATGGGGTCGTACGTGTTCGAATCGATCCTGAAACAGGCGAGCTCGCGTCACATGATCAAAGCGACGCGATTTTCGAGTACTTTCGCGACGAAAATTCACCGGTAGCGCGTACGGATGATCGACGAAATACGACGAGTGGCGAGGTTTCACCGGAGAACATCTTCTGATCGGCTTGCTACCGATGCAATGAGTCATCCGAATGTGCGAACCTGCGGACCATGAGATGACGCGCATTAGCATAAATCTCACGCACCAAATCTCAAGTAATATAAAGGGATTACATACTTGATTACAAAGTCTCGCGAATTGGACCGCACAACTATACAGTTACACATGAGGCGCGAGAACCAAGCGCTAAGAAGGCCTCTGCGACAGGGGCATCTGGACGAGGAGGAGCGTTCACTTTAGTGACTCCAAAGATCCGTCAAAAGGCAGCCTGTTTTGTTAACAGGTATGTAAGTCCCTAATATAAGTTTCGGCGAAACGCGATCGATGGCGTACACACGTGTCTGACCCGACTCAAGTCGATAGGACTGAGAACCGAAATCCGAGCGACAAAACGATTGCATACGTCGTGTACGTCTTGTACCTCATCGGTTACTTGGCTGGCGGTCCGGCTGTCCTTGTCGGTGTCGTAATCGCCTATATAGCGCGTAATCGCACGAGTGACCAGTTGCTTGTTGCGCATTACTCGTGGCAGATTAGGATTTTCTGGTTGACCTTCGCGGCGATAGTGGTTATTTTGACGGTTGCGTTGTTCCTAATTGCTTCGCTGGTATTTTGGGTGTTCGGTGTTGCTCTCGCCGTGCTACTAGGAGTTATTTTGGCAATCACTGTGGTTGTCCTCGCGTGTCGAGGGATGTTAGATCTCAGTAATGACAAATCGCCAAGCAAGCGATACGTAAGCTGAGAAGCTGATGGGATTGAGTTTCAGCTACTGAATGATCTTAATGTAGTCACCTGCGCGAGGTTCGCCTCGTGGATAGTCGCCATTTAGCAATCTCAGAGTTTGAACGCCGTTGTTGCGAATCGGGGTCATATTCACGAGATCTTGATAGGTTGTCCCGGGATCGGCTACGATCACTTTGATCTTGGTGGTTGTATCCTGTTGAATATCGCTCGGGCGCATATCCCGAATCCCGATCAATATTGACATAAAGTCTTCTTGGAATTGTTCGACGTCACCTTTCGGCCCCACCTCGCCTCGAACGGTATAAACATCGCCACCCAATTGCACTAACCCAAGCAAACTAAAGCGATTCGCATCTGCTAACGCCAATTCGGCGAGGTAGGCTTGTCGACCAGTCCCTAGGTCGACGGTTTGTTCGTTTTCAACATCGGTACGTTTGAGTGTGTCACGGACGAAGTCCTTGGGCACAATCTTGCCGTCGGGCGTGTGACGCGTGATCGATGCCCAAGCGACATCTGCACCTCCCTTTGCTTCACCAGTAACTTGCTGTTGGTTGTACCGAACGAACCAGGAAGTTGGAAACTCGATCACGACCCGTGCCGTTTTGTCGAAGAAGACGTGCTGTGAGAGCATGCCAGTCGTCGCTTCGCTACCAAACTTCATTCCGTCCATCAGTCCCCAGAAGTTGTCGATAGGTTCTATGAGGTCTTCGGGCAGGGAACCGATCGCGAAACTGACAATCTCGTGAAGTCGCTTATCGTTTTGCGGGTGTGTCGCGAATAGACCGTGATAGGTCGCGGGTTGCCCTCTTACTTCCTTAGCAAAGAGTGATTGGTCTTTCAACACTTGCAGCGCATCGATGATCGCAAGCGGGTTGTAGCCAGCCTTGGCTACGAGCTCGGCACCGATTTGGTCAGCTTCAAGCTCCATTTCTCGTCCATAGCCAGCAAGGATGGTTCGGGCCGTGGCATCGGATACCTGCATCATTTCGTTGCGTCCAGTCATTAGCATCGCTGCGATGCCTGCGGCTTTTCCTAAGATCTCGGTGCTTCGCTGTTTTCGTCCGTGCTCGGCAACCACGTGACCGATTTCATGAGCGATTACGGCCGCGAGCTGGTCTTCGGACTCAAGAAATATCAGCAACCCGCGGTTAACGAAAATGTAAGCGTCTGGAGTCGCGAACGCGTTTACGCCGGGACTATCGACAACGAAAAAATAGTACTTTCGTTTCCCGTCATCGACATGGCGAAGTAGCTTATTGCCGATACGTTCGACGTACTCTTGCCATCCGCCTGCCTCATAGAAGCCGTCTTTGTCCAACAGCTCGTTGTAGAGTTTCGAGCCAGGGCCAGCCGTCGCGAAGCTCGCAAACGCTATGAGCGTGCACGCGGTTAGTAGCTTGAATGTCGAGTTTAAGTGAGGCATGTTCAGGAAGAATCCCGCAATTGATGCGTCAACATCTTTGACAAACGGATTCCTGAATTATCATTGAATCCGTGTCGTGTCTCTCGGTCTAAATTCCTAACGAAGGCGCTCGCTAAGTGGGCAAGTCTTTATCAGGTTAATTTGGAATCGCGAACAACTGTATAAATATATAGAATTATTCGGCTTACTTTGAAGTATTGCCGTACCTTTTCTGGAACCGCTCAACGCGCCCAGCGCGGTCCACGATCTTTTGCTGACCGGTGTAGAACGGGTGGCACTTCGCGCAGATGTCTAAGTGGATATCTTCCTTTAATGTGGAGCGCGTTTCGAACGTGTTGCCGCAACTACACGTTGCTTTAATCGGGTGGTAATCAGGATGAATATCGGGTTTCACGCTAGGAGTACCTGTTAATTGGCGTGCGCAATTCTAGTCGTTTAATCACAGATATGTCGTCGAAAGAGACCGAAATCGTTAAAGTGGTCGTGCCTCGCCGTGTATGGGATAGCTACGATTATTCGATACCGAGTGGCATGACCACTCCGGCTGTTGGTGCTCGAGTGAGCGTGCCACTCGGTCACGGACGCGCCGTAGGTATTGTCATTGGTCATACGAATCAGTCAAACTTCAAACTCAGAGATATCGAGCGCGTGATCGATGAACAACCTCTTATCAGCGAGGAAGTCGTTGAGTTAGGTCTCTGGCTGTCGGAGTACTACCACCATCCCTTAGGATCTGTTTTCGAGACGATTTTGCCATCGGCTGTCGTACGCGGACAAGCCGCAAGGACGGAACCTGAGAAGCAGTGGACGCTCATTGACGACACCAATCGCCATGAATTAAAGGCGAACGCAATTCGTCAACAACATGCGTGGCAGACGCTTCACGAACACGGAGCCGTACGCGAATCGACACTCAAATCGTTTGATATCGCAAAACCGACGTTAGACGCGCTTGAGCGCAAAGGCTTGGTGCAAAAGACCGATGTCGCGTCAGCATCAGTAATCACACCAAGTCCGATCTCTCCGTCGCAGGAGCAACAAGACGCCATAGATGCGATTAAGTCAAGTCTTCATGAGTTTCAGACTTTCCTGCTCGACGGCGTTACGGGAAGCGGTAAGACGGAGGTATACCTGCAGGTCATTGATGACTTAATACGCCAAGGGAAACAAGCACTTGTGTTAGTACCCGAAATCGCGCTAACCCCTCAAATGACCCGTCGTTTTCAAGAACGATTCAGTCGATTAGCCATCATGCATTCGATGATTTCGAATGCGAAGCGATTTGAAACTTGGACGCAAGCTGCCATTGGCGAGATACCGATTGTCGTGGGCACTCGATCCGCAGTGTTCACTCCTTTCAAGAAGCTTGGCGCGATCGTGGTAGACGAAGAGCATGATCCTTCGTATAAACAAAGCGAATCGTTGCGCTACTCTGCGCGAGACGTGGCGGTATTGCGTGCTAGCAAACTTGGAATCCCTTGCGTCCTCGGTAGTGCGACGCCTTCGATGGAGTCTGTGGTGAACGCGAGGACCAAACGCTACAGTTATCTCCGGTTATCGCATAGACCAGGTGCAGCACAGCTGCCGTCGTTCCATATCCAGGATATGCGACACACGCAAGTTAAAGGCGGCATTTGCGAGCCGCTGCTGCGCAGGGTTGGTGAGCATTTAGATCGTGACGGTCAAGTTCTGGTTTTGATTAACCGCCGTGGTCACTCGACGTATTACTTTTGTCAAGACTGTGGCTGGACAGCCAATTGCTTGGATTGCGACGTGAGATTGACTTGGCATGAAGTTCCGAGTCAGTTCCTCCAGTGCCATGCGTGCGGCCGTCGTTATCAAGCGGTGACTAAGTGCCAAGATTGCGGTAAGGAGTCGATCGTTACGCTAGGAGTCGGTACACAGCAAGTTGAGGAGACGCTTGCGCAATCTTTTCCCAATGTTACGCGACACCGGATTGATCGGGACAGTGTTCGAACTAATCGGCAACTGACAGCAATGTTCTCTCGTTTACAGCATGCTGAAGAAGGTTTGTTGATCGGGACGCAAATGCTTGCAAAAGGTCACCACTTTCCCAACGTCACCTTGGTTGCCGTGATCGCCGCGGACAATGGTTTTCTATCGACAGATTTTCGAGGACCTGAGCGTACTGCACAGTTGATCGTGCAGGTCGCCGGTCGAGCTGGACGAGCGGAGAAGCCCGGGGAAGTTTGGATTCAATCGTTCGACCCAGATAACCCGGATTTGAGATCACTCGTAAAGGATGGGTATGTTGGATTCACAGAAACCGAATTAAGGTTGCGCAAAGAGGCGAAGTTTCCACCTTTCGGACAGATGGCTGTCATACGTGCCGAGGGTACCGACGAGCGGTTAGCAGAAGACTTCTGTAGCGAGGTATTGAACACGCTTCGGCAGTGTGACGTAAAAGTCTTAGGTCCGGTTAATGCGCCTATCAGTCGAGTAGCCCGGCAATATCGATTTCAAGGAGTCGTCATCGCTTCACAACGACGTCAGCTGCATGACGCGCTTAAGACGGTAGAACGTATGCGGCCGAAATCGCGAAAGATAAGGTGGTCGATTGACGTCGACCCGAGCGAACTCGCGTAGAAACAGACCGTTAGCCGAGAAGAGTGGTCGATTTCATGAGATAGCGGTCGATTTCTCTGGCGGCCTCGCGTCCTTCATTAATTGCCCAAACGACTAGAGATTGACCACGTCGACAGTCGCCAGCAGCGAATACACCGTTCACCGAAGTCTCATATTTGCCTTTATCTGCAAGATAGTTGGTTCGATTGTCGAGCTCTAATGTGAGTGGTTCGGACACGTAGTGTTCAGGTCCCCGAAAGCCTAGTGCCAGAAAGATGCGATCGAACTCCCAAACCTTTTCAGTGCCTCTAATCGGCGTTGGCGATCCTGATTCCATGCTGATATCTAACGTTTTTACGCCGCCCACACGACCGTTTCCGTTATCCATGAATTCGGTCGTGCTAATCGCGAATATCCGAGGATCTTCGCCGAATTTCGTTGCTGCTTCTTCGTGACCGTAATCAACCCGAAAGATCAATGGATACTCTGGCCACGGGTTGGTCGGTCGCCGGTCCTCGGGGTGTGACGGAAACAACTCGAAGTTGACTAATTCAGCACAACCGTGGCGCATTGCGGTACCTAGACAATCCGTACCGGTGTCGCCGCCACCAATTACCAATACTCGTTCATCGGCGACGTCAATGTAGTTCCCGTCTTCGAGATTTGAATCTAGCAGACTTTTTGTGTTAGCCGTTAAGTATTCCATCGCAAAATGAATACCGTCCAACTCTCGCCCGGGCAAGTTCAAGTCATTTGGAGTCGTTGCGCCGGTGGTGAGTAGAAGTACGTCGCTTTCTTCAACAAGGTCGCGAATGTCAACAGTGCCATTCGTTCCGTCGCCGATATCGCTGTCGGGTTTGAATACAACCCCTTCTTCCTGCATGAGTGTCAGGCGTCGTTGAATGACATGTTCTTTGTCCAGCTTCATGTTTGGAATGCCGTACATTAGCAAGCCGCCGATGCGATCCGCTCGCTCGTACACCGTCACCGAGTGACCCTGTCGATTGAGCTGGTCAGCCGCAGCGAGTCCAGCAGGACCTGACCCTACGATTGCTACGCTTTTGTTAGTTCTGCGACTGGGCGGATTGGGCTGAATCCAGCCGTTCGCAAATCCCTTGTCCACGATCGCCATCTCGATGTTCTTGATGGTTACCGGTGGATCAGTGATTCCTAATACACAACTCCCCTCACACGGGGCAGGGCAGACGCGACCGGTGAATTCGGGGAAATTGTTAGTTGCATGCAATCTATCAAGCGCGTCGCGCCATTGATCACGATATACCAGATCATTCCATTCAGGGATAAGGTTGTGGATGGGGCATCCGGCTTTGCTGATCCGGTTGTCCGGTAGCGTCTGCGATTGGCAGAAAGGAACGCCGCAATCCATGCAGCGAGCGCTCTGAGCCGTGAGTCTTGTTTCGTCGTGCGGCGTATAGATTTCGCGAAAATCTGCGATGCGTTCGAGCGGAGGTCGATACGGGGCAGCGTTCCGCTCGAACTCCATAAAGCCGGTCGTTTTGCCCACGTTTCAGCTACACTTCCGCTGAAACTAGTTCGGCTTGTTCCGACATGCTTTCGAGAACCCGCTTGTAGTCTGTAGGCATAACTTTTACGAATTCACTTACCGAACTCTTCCAGTTATCTAAGACGCCTTTTGCGACTGTCGAGCCGGTGTAAATTGCGTGTTGATCGATAAGTCTTTTGAGTTCGTCAATTTCGTCTCGATCTGCGAGTGATTCGAGTTCGACCAGCTCCATGTTGCACTTAGCCGCGAATAGCGTGTATGGATCCCAAACGTAGGCAACTCCCCCGCTCATGCCAGCTGCGAAGTTTCGCCCAGTTGAGCCTAGTACGATCACTCGACCGCCTGTCATGTATTCGCAGCCATGGTCTCCAACCCCTTCGACGACCGCGGTCGCGCCGCTATTGCGGACGCAAAATCGTTCTGCTGCAATACCCCTGAAGTAGCACTCACCGCCTGTTGCGCCGTAAAGGACGACGTTGCCGATCAACACCTCTTCTTCTGGTTTGAAGGTTGAACTCTTAGGCGGGTAGATGACCAATCGACCACCTGAGAGTCCTTTGCCGACGTAGTCATTTGCGTCGCCTTCAACCTCAAGTGTGACGCCTTTTGCCAACCAGGCGCCGAAACTCTGCCCAGCGCTGCCATTGAACTTGAAATGCACAGTATCGTCTGGCAGCATCTCTGGACCAGCCGCCTTAATGATCGCGTTTGAGAGCATACCGCCTACGACTCGATTTGTATTGCGAATAGGCAAGGAGGCGCGAACACGTTTTCCTTCCGTTAATGAGGGTTGTGCCAGTTCGATCAGTTCTAGGTCGAGTGCCGATTCGAGCCCATGGTCTTGTTCGTGCTTGCGGTATACGCCAAGACAATCTTCGGGTTCAACGATTGGCTCTAGGATCTTTCGCAGGTCCAATGCCTTCGCTTTCCAATGGTCTGCCGCGGCGTCGATACGCAAAAGGTCAACACGACCTACCATCTCATCGACCGTTCGTAAACCGAGTGTCGCCATGATCATGCGAAGTTCCTTGGCAACCAGGAACACATAGTTCAGGACATGCTCTGGCGTACCCGTAAAGTGCTTGCGCAGGGCTGGATCTTGAGTTGCGATCCCAACCGGGCAGGTGTTGAGATGACACTTCCGCATCATGATGCAACCAAGTGAAACAAGCGGAGCGGTCGCGAAACCATATTCCTCAGCTCCTAGGCATGTGGCAATAGCGACATCACGTCCCGTCTTGAGTTGCCCATCGACTTGTAGCGCGACACGGGAACGGAGGTTGTTAAGCACAAGCGTTTGGTGGGTCTCCGACAATCCCAGCTCCCATGGGATTCCTGCATGTTTGATTGACGTTAGTGGAGACGCGCCGGTACCACCAACATCGCCGGCGATCACTAGATGGTCGGTACGTGCCTTGGTGACGCCAGCTGCCACTGTTCCTACACCGACTTCAGAGCACAGCTTGACACTGATGTCGGCGTCAGGATTGGCGTTTTTGAGGTCGTGAATGAGTTGCGCGATATCCTCGATCGAATAGATATCGTGATGAGGTGGTGGACTGATTAATCCAACACCAGGTGTCGAGTGGCGAATTCGTGCGATGAAGTCGTCGACTTTCGTACCTGGTAGTTCCCCACCTTCGCCGGGTTTTGCACCTTGCACGATTTTGATTTGAAGTTGGTCGGCATTCGTTAAATAATCAATCGTTACGCCGAAACGGCCACTCGCGACCTGCTTGATTGCGGACCGGCGCCAATCGCCGTTACTGTCGGGATAGAACCGTGCCGAGTCCTCGCCCCCTTCACCCGAATTCGATTTGCCACCGACTCGGTTCATCGCTACCGCCAGCGCTTCGTGCGCCTCGGCTGAGATCGATCCGAAGCTCATCGCACCAGTCGCGAATCGCTTCATGATCTCGCCTTCGCCTTCCACTTCATCCAGTGGTATCGACACGCTCTCAGGTTGCTCAACAAATGTCAACAAACCACGGAGATTAGCTTCGCGCGTGTTGAGTTCGTTTACGTGTTTACTGAATCGCCAGTAGGCGTCTTCATTGTTTTCACGCGAGGCAAATTGGAGGTCCGCTATCGATTCTGGATCCCACATGTGGCGATCGCCACCCAAGCGCCAATGGAAATCACCCGGATTGGGAAGCACGGGAATACGAACGACGTTCCGTCCTGGGAAGCCGATTTCATGCCTCCGCCGCATCTCCTCGGAAAGTACATCAAAGCTAATACCGTCTACGCGACTTGCAGTTCCGGCGAACGCACGATCGATGACTTCTTCTGCGAGACCAACGGCTTCGAAAATTTGTGCGCCTTTATACGACTGAAGCGTGGAGATACCCATCTTCGCCATGACTTTCATCATGCCTTTCGCAACGGCCTTTTTGTAGGCGGAGACGACATCGAGATCGTCGGAGACGTGTGCTGCATCATCAAGATAACCATCTCGACGCGCTTGCCAGAGCGCTTCAAATGCGAGGTATGGGTTTATCGCATCTGCGCCGTAGCCTATGAGTAAGCAGTGGTGATGTACCTCGCGAGCTTCGCCGGTTTCAAGGACGAGACCAATTCGTGTTCGAGCGTGGTGTTGAACCAAATGATGGTGGACCGTGCCAACGGCAAGTAACGCGCTAATCGGCACGCGGTCTTTGCTCATGAGTCGGTCAGACAAAACCACGAGACGAAAGCCGTCAGCAATAGCTTGTAGGGCGTCATTTGAGATTCGGTCTAGCGCTTCTTGCAAGCCTTTCTCACCTGACCTGACATCGAATGTCGAATCAATCGTCTTAGTCCGCCAACCGCCTACATCCATGTGCTGAATGGCGGCTAGCTCTTCGTTACTCAGGATAGGGTGTGGGATGCGTAGACGATTGGCTTGAGACTCAGAGACGTTGAGCAAGTTTTCTTCAGGTCCGATGTAGCACTCGAGCGCCATGATGATCTCTTCACGGATTGAATCAATCGCAGGATTGGTCACTTGTGCAAAGAGTTGTTTGAAGTAGTCGTACAGCATCCGCGGCTTTTCGGACATGACGGCCAACGCAGCGTCATTTCCCATCGAACCAAGCGGATCCCGCAGTTCCTTCACCATCGGCACGAGCATGAACTGCATGGTCTCGGTGGTGTAGCCATGCGCTTGCATGCGTTGCAATAGAGAATCGGCTTCGTAGCCCGGCACTTCAGGGGGAATTGGCAGTTGATCGAGATCGACTCGTTGGTTTTCTAACCACTGTCCCCAAGGACGTTTGGCGGACCACTCGGTCTTAATCTCCTCATCCGGCACCATCCGACCCTCGACGAAGTCGATCAGAAAGAGTTTTCCGGGCTGTAGACGACCTTTCGTGACGACGGTGGCCGGATCGACGTCGAGGACGCCAACTTCAGACGCCATGATGCAACGATCATCAGACGTGATGTAGTACCGAGACGGACGTAAGCCGTTACGGTCGAGCACCGCACCAATGTAGGTACCGTCAGTGAACGCAATGGATGCAGGACCGTCCCATGGCTCCATGAGGCACGAATGGAATTCGTAGAAGGCTTTCCGTTCATCCGACATCTCGTCATGATGTTGCCAAGCTTCTGGAATCATCATGAGGACCGACTCCTGTAATGTCCGCCCCGTCATGAGGAGGAATTCAAGGACGTTGTCGAATGTGCCGGAGTCTGAACAGTCTGGTTCGACCACAGGGAATACTTTCTGCAGGTCGTCGCCGAATAGCTCCGATTCCGCCACGCCTTCTCGGGCGTTCATCCAGTTGGAGTTGCCGAGTAGCGTGTTGATTTCGCCGTTATGGCTCATGAAGCGGTTCGGCTGCGCACGGTCCCACGAAGGGAAGGTGTTAGTTGAAAAGCGCGAATGCACCATTGCGAGGTGCGACTCAAAATCCTTAGCCTGAAGGTCTAGAAAGAAAGGAAACAGCTGCAAGGGTGTGAGCATACCCTTGTAAACGATCACCTTCGTCGACAGGCTCGCAATGTAAAAGAGTTTTTCAATATCTCGTGACGGATCCGCTTTAATCCTATGAGTGGCTAACTTTCGAATGATGTAAAGTCGCCGTTCGAGTTCGTCAGGCGAATCACAATTTACGCCACCAATGAAGCAATGAGCCATATGTGGCATGGCGCGTCGCGCGGCGTTGCCGATATCTGCGCCGTCTGGATCAACTGGTAAATCGCGCCAACCAAGTAAGCGTTGTCCTGCCTCAGCGATGGCATCTTCAACGACCTGCATACAGATTTGGCGCTCATCTGGGTCTTGTGGCAGGAAGACGATCCCGACCCCGTACTCGCCTCGATTAGGCAAGGTCGAGTTGCTTGTTTCACGGTAGATGCGAGCGAAGTATTTGTGAGGAATCGCCGTCAGAATACCGGCACCGTCTCCTGTGTTCTTTTCGTACCCCAAACCGCCACGATGCACCATGCAACAGTTCATGTGTTCTGCGTCTTCCATGATGCCGCGACTCGCCCGCCCCTTGATATCGCATACAAAACCAACTCCACAGGAATCGTGCTCGTTGCGAGGGTCGTAAAGCCCGACAGAGCTTGGCGAACGATGGGGTAGGCTACGCTGGTTAGCAGTCATCTTTAAGGTCGTTGGGTGGCTACGTTCAATCGTTAGCTTGCGTGAACTTCTCTAGCTCATGTGCAGCTAGCATGCAAGCGAAACGAAGCGGAAATCGCTCGTAATCTCTCGAATTGTCTCGGTGTCAGGAATAAAAGAGCTTTGTTCGAGCGCTTTTCTTCGCTCGGGGAACGTTTTAGCTCCCTCCTTGTATCGCTGCGCTAGGCACAAAAAATCAGGCTCAGCGCAACAAATCAAATTTTATTCACCGTCCTGTAATGAGTTTCCTTTTTGTAATTTTGAGGTTTTTATCGAGTATCTCGTTGAACTCGCTACACTAGAGGTATCGAACACCCAATAATCATGGTTGCACGTACAGTCAATCGAAATAGACACGAAATCGTAGCGGTAGTCCATACGCTAATCTGGAACTCCAGTGGCACGCATCTGCTTTTATTGGAACGAGCTCACACGGGCTTTATGGATGGTAGGCACACGCTACCTGGAGGACACCTACAAGCGGCAGAATCCGTGGTTGACGCGGCGATTCGTGAGGTCAGAGAGGAAGTTGCGCTTGAACTCGAAGAAGCGCGCCCTTGTTGTGTCTTGCCGTATCGCGGGGGCGTTAACTTCATCTTCTCGAGTACTCGGTGGCAAGGATCCGCTAAGAATGTAGAACCAGATCGTTGCGCGAGCGTTGGTTGGTTCTCGCACAATGAACTTCCCGATACCGTGGTCCCTTGGCTGTCGAAGGCATTAGAGCTGCATGAATCAAGCGACTGGTTTTACGATTTCAGTAACCCATAGATAGTGGAAGTCAGCACTCCTATCACAGTAATCAAGGCCAAGTCGTAAAGTAACCCCCCAAATTTCTCTAGCTACAATTCTGCCGCTTTTCGTCGCTGAGATTTGCCATGTCTGATCCTGTTCGTATTGCTGTCACTGGTGCGGCTGGCCAGATCGGTTATGCATTGTTGTTTCGAATCGCCTCGGGAGCGATGTTGGGAAACGACCAAGACATAGAGATAAAGCTGTTAGAGATCCCTCCTGCTATGGACGCGCTACGAGGCGTCGTGATGGAAGTCGAAGATTGTGCTTTTCCTCTGGTGAAGAACGTCGTGACAACCGATCAACCTGAAGTCGCGTTTGAAGGTGTGGATATAGCGATGCTCGTTGGTTCACGACCGCGTGGCCCGGGCATGGAACGAAATGATCTGCTCGCGGCGAACGGCGCGATCTTCACGGCGCAAGGCAAGGCGCTCAATGATCAAGCGGCGAAGCACGTCAAAGTACTCGTCGTGGGGAACCCAGCCAATACGAACTGCTTGATCGCACAACACAACGCTCCCGATCTCGATCCGGCAAACTTCACCGCTATGACCAAACTCGATCACAATCGAGCGGTTGCACAGCTCTCAAATAAAGTGCAAGCGGCAGTCGACGACATTGAAGGATTGGCGATTTGGGGCAACCACTCTTCAACGATGTTTCCAGATTTGTTGGGTGCGACTATCAATGGCAAACCAGCATTGGATGCTGTGAGTCAAGCGTGGTATGAAGAAGACTACATACCCGCGATTCAGCAACGCGGCGCCGCCATCATTCAAGCACGCGGCTCATCAAGCGCCGCTAGCGCAGCGAATGCAGCTGTTGAGCACGTTCGAGAATGGGTATCGGGTTCCGAGCGAGTAACCAGTATGGGAGTATTCAGCAAAGGCGAGTATGACACGACCGACGGACTGATATTTTCTTACCCCGTTACGGTGAGTAACGGTGTGCACAAAATCGTCGAGAATCGCGAATTGAATGCATTTGCGCAAGCGAAAATCAAGGCTACCGAGGCGGAGCTAATCGAGGAACGCGACGCGGTAGCGCACCTGCTGTAACGAGTTTGGAAGGTAAAATCTTTCGCTTCCGAATTCGCAGTGAGAACTCAATTCCATGGCTAGTTTAGCGACTGGACAGCGACTAAAGAGCGCAGTGTGCACGACAGAGATCATGGTGATCAGCGCGCCGGAAGGAGATCTTGAGCTAACGTGCGGTGGCACCCCAATGGCTGCGGAAGCGACGAACGACGGTGGGTCGGTGAGTCCGAGTTTCGCGAATGGGACCACGATTGGCAAGCGCTATGTCACGGAAGACGGAAGTCTTGAACTGCTGTGTGTTAAACCTGGTGATGGGTCCTTGGCTGTGAATGGGACCGAGTTAAAGATAAAGGAATCGAAGAAACTTCCTAAGACTGACTAAACGCGCAGTACCAAATAGCTATCACAACGAATACGATGGCGATTAGCCTATGAACATCGCCTTATTTCTAGAAATGGCGGCGGACGCACAAGGCGACCGCGTCGCATTTAAGGATGCACTCACTGGCGAATCAATCTCCTTTGGCGGGTTGTACAAAGCCGCGCAGGCGAAATCACAGGTGTTACATGAGTCTGGCGCATCACATTGTGTACTAGTCGACACTTCTAATCTAACCATTCCAGTTACGCTCTTTGCGTGTGGTTGGGCGGGCATACCTTATGTCCCGATCAACTACCGACTAACCGCGGAAGAGATTGATGCGTTAATCGATCGCGTCAAACCCGCGTTCGTGGTGACTGACACGGAGCATCGACAAGCCTGGGCGGATCGTGATGAATTGGTTGTCCACGACCGTCAATCATTTCGCGAAGTCCACGCAAAGTCCACGGATGTTGCACATTGGTCGATGGAACCAGAAGACGTTGCGGTCGTGTTGTTTACCAGCGGCACGACAGGCGCTCCTAAAGCAGCAATCATGCGCCATCGCCATTTGGTGTCGTATACGCTCATGATGGAATTCAACTCGGCCGATGACGGCGAAGCTGCGCTCGTAACGGTACCTCCATACCACATCGCAGGAATTGCTGCGATTTTGACGTCGGTGTATCAATGCCGCCGCGTCGTGCAGCTTGCAACGTTTGAACCGGGTAATTGGCTGAAGGTCGCTCGCGACGAGGAAATCACGTCGACATTTGTTGTACCCACCATGCTCTCACGTATCGTCGAGTCACTGGAAGGCCAGCGAAGTGCGAATCTACCGCATCTAGGTTCGATTTCATATGGCGGTGGCAAAATGCCCCTAAACGTGATTCGTAGAGCGATGGATCTCTTTCCTGACACAGAATTTACGAATGCATACGGTCTGACTGAAACGAGCTCGACCATTACGGTGTTAGGTCCGGAGGAGCACCGGATCGCACTGGCGAGCGAGGATCCGAAGACACAAAAGCGTCTAACGTCCGTTGGTTTGCCAGTACCGGGAATCGAGATTGCAATTCGCGATGATGAAGGGAAGGCCGTCCCAATTAATGTTCATGGCGAGATCTTCGTTCGTGGCGAACAGGTCTCAGGTGAGTACGAAGGCATTGGTAGCCGTGTCGACTCAGATGGTTGGTTCCCGACCCGCGATGCGGGTTTCGTTGACGAAGACGGTTATCTGTTTTTGGATGGACGCGCAGACGATGTCATCGTACGCGGCGGTGAGAATCTATCTCCTGGCGAGATTGAGGACGTATTGCGTGAACATGGAAGTGTGCGTGACGCTGCCGTTGTCGGCATGCCAAGTGAAGAGTGGGGAGAAGCTGTTGTCGCGGCCATCGAAGTGTCGCGTGAGGTCACCGTGGAAGCGCTCCAGAGTTGGGTAAAAGACCACATGCGTTCATCGCGCGTACCTGAACAGATCCAATTTTGGGATGAATTACCCTATAACGAGACCGGCAAGTTACTTAGACGAGTGGTTAAAGAGGCGTTTGCCAAACCCTCATAGGTAGCTCAAGCTCTGGATCGAATCAATCCGTAAATGCGGCAGAAATGATTGTCGCGCGAGCGTCATATTCCGTCTGAGCGTCAAACGCGACTACTCTATTTCTGTGTAAAGATCGCGGAAATTAGCTTCATAAAAACGCGATCGATCATGTGCTGAACGTGGTTCAAGCGCGGTATCAAATCGCTTTATCGGATCGCGACCTCCTTCTGCGTGTGGGTAATCGGAGGAAAACAGGTAAAGCTCGGGAGACGATTCGCTCATTAGCTGACCGACGTCTTCGAACGGATATGGGGTAAATCGCAGTTGGTCGCGGAATTGCTCAGACGGTTTTCGTTCAAATTGAGTTAGATGTGGTTCAGATCGCGCCCAAATTTCAACTGCGTGATCAAGTCGACGAATCGTGTCTGGAACCCAACCCGCGCCTAGCTCGATGACTCCTCCTTTCAGTCTGGGAAACCGCTCAAGCACACCGTCGAGTACAAGTACAGAAATAAACCTCTGTGCGGCCTGAAAAATCACCGTTAGGTCCTTTGAGCCTATGACCTCAGCACCACCGCGTGCAGTTTGACGATTTTCAACGCCATCGTTCATCCATGGATCGGGTATGGATAGACTGCTACTACCGACGTGTTGAATAAATGGAACCCCCGACTCTTCGAGTTTCCGCCAGAAGAAGTCGTGGTCAGGATGACCAGGAGACCTCCCGCCAGGCGCTCGTGACGGAATCCAAATCGCGCCGATGCCGAGTTCAAGTGCTTCATCAAGCAACGTGTCTGCGCGATTTGGATCGTCGAGCGGTGCCATACCTACGCCGATTAGTCTTGAATCGCAGTCGCAGAACTCCGCCATGGAACGATTGTGTGCCGCGGCCGCTGCATACATCGCGCGGGGGTCTGTCGTCCCAAAAATCTTGGTTGCGCAGAACGACGAAAATACGACTTGCTGCCGAAAACCCAGGAGGTCTAGAGCCATGCCTCGTTCCATGCCGTTGAATGCGCCAAGCGCCGCATGCCATTTGGGACCGCGGGTGAGTTGATCACCTAGCGCTATGAGCTGTTCAACGGTCTCTTGCGTGTGACCTTGGGATCCCTCCAACTCACGCATCTGAGTGCCCACGTCCGCCAATCGAATGTCATCCAAAGAGGGAATCCAGGCGCGCATTGAAGATTCGACGTTTCTAGTCAGAAAATCCGGCAATTCCATGAGATGGCTATCAGCATCGCGAATCTCTCGGTTACCCGCGTACGTCATGCTTCCTGTACCGATTCTGTACCACGAAATGCATCAATATCAGGGCGACACACAAACCTAATTCTTGGTAAGTGGATTGTTGCGTTAGCGCCCCATGCTGTTACTGCATATACCGGATTGATTCCGTCACGCCGCCAGGCGTTGGCGTCAAAATTGACAATCGTTGGAACATAGCGTTCGGTCCGACTGACTTCGTAACTAGGGTCGAACTGGACTAGACGTAACCCAAGTGGGGTGCTTGCACCGTGCATGGAAGCAAATAATTGGAGGTCCGCGATCGCGAGCGACTCGGGGTTTCTCAACTGTATTCCAATCGCCGGCCGGTCGCCCACGGTTAGTTGAAATTCGGCCGCGTCATAACTACGTTTGAATTGGATATTCGCCTGAATCGCATTTAAACCCCAGTTTCTAGCTAGGTGAACCTGTGCTTTCTCGTTATCGATTGCTGCGCTAAGAAGGAACGCGCGCGGTCGCGTCCCGCTGCGACAAGAGATGCGAAACTGAACGAGACGGAAGCGACCCCAAGGAGAATCCGGCACGTCCCAACACGTCCATTGACCGATCGGCGGAATGGTTGGGTGCAAAGCTGGTGGTAGAAATCGTTCGATCTCAGCAGCGGCGAGTTCGTAGTGCGCTTGAAGTATCTCGACGCTTTCTAGTACTACTGGATCGATTGCCCAGGTCGAAATCGTCGGCGGCGTGGCGACGAGCTGTTCGAGAGACGTAGTTCCGACTAGCATCGGCCTAACTGGACGCTTGGAATTTCGGGATAACCTGCTCGCCAAATAGACGTAGGCTCTTTAGTACGTTTTCGTGAGGGATGCATTCAAGTGCGTTCAGCATGAAATTCACCTGATCCACACCGAGTGATTCCCACTCGCGGATTACGTCAACAATACGATCTGGGTCGCCGATCGCCATGCCCTCAGGAAGGTTTACGGTTTGACCCGGATTGGTTTCGGCCGGAGTTCGACGCCGACCACCTCCTGGCGAAATGTTGGCCAACAAGCCGTACGCCCGGGTTGGATAAGCTTCGCGCGTAAACAACAGATGTGCGTTTGCTTGACCAAATTGGCCGATGAGCGCATTGCCATAGCGCGCAGCTTGCTCGATATCTTCGTCACAATAGAGAAAGTTCAAGGTCGCGACTTGGTCATTGACCACTGAACCGACTGGATCACAAAGTTGAATTCGGCGGCGGTATTCCTTCAGCCGGCGTTCTTGCTCAGCAAATCCTGCGGTTGCGACGCCAAGTGCACCTAAGCCGCGATCCGCTGCGTCTAGCTCCGTGCCTGGTGAAGTGACCGTGACCCACATCGGTGGGTGTGGATCTTGCACGGGTTTTGGCAGAACAGCACGTTCTGGCATGGAGAAACATACGCCTTGATGCGTGAAACGCTCTTGCGTCCACATCTTTGGAATCGTTCGAACAAATTCATCCCAAGTCTTCTTCGTCGTGTCGGGGTCGGCTTGAAAGCCGCCTAATTCCGTCCACGTCGACGAACGCGCTGTACCCAGTTCAAGCCGTCCGTTGGACAGAACGTCGAGTACCGCTGCTCGTTCAGCAACTCGGATCGGATGGTTCATTTCGGGAACACACACGACCGCGCCGTGCCCGACGCGAATGCGCTCGGTTTGCATTGCGGCGGCAGTAAGAAACAGTTCCGGCGAAGAGCAATGTGAGTACTCCTCAAGGAAATGGTGTTCGACTGCCCACACCGTGTCAAATCCGACTTCATCGGCTAACCGGATTTGTTCCAATGCGTCGTGATATACCTTTGCCTCGATGCCATTAGTAAACGGTCTAGGCACCGACAGTTCGTAGAAGATGCCGAATTTCATCGTCGTGTCACGATTCGTGTTTATGGATGTCGCGCCTGAGCGTTAGAGCTCAACGACAGCATGCCCAGGGCAGGTGGGCTCGCCTTCGCTGTTTACCACATTCACGTCTAAACGGACGATGTGTTTGCCGTCTTCGATGCTTTTTTCTATGACCTCACCAACTACCGTCAGAACGTCGTCTTTTTGATTGATTGCGCGGTATTGGCAACCGACTTCCTGAACGCGACCTTCGTCGCCGATCCAATCATGAAGGGCGTTAACGATGTACGCGTAGCGGAGATTCCCCATACCAAATGCACCTTGTTCGTTGCCCGCACGTCGTCCCGCTTCGTCGTCCATGTGGAATGGCACGAATTCCTCGTTAACCGCCGCAAAGCGATTCCACTCCGCAAAGCTCGTTTTACGTGACCACTCTGGTAACTTCGTACCTATTTCGATCTCGTCGAATGTAATGCTCATGGATCGGTTCTCCCTAATATCGAACTGAAATGGAGATGCGCGTTTTGACGAGTTCGTCGTTCTGATTTCGCCATTCTATTTCGGTTCGTACATACAGTGTGTGACCGAGACGGCCTTCACGCTCTTCCCAACCAATGAGTCTTGAACGTGCCGAGATGACATCGCCAGGACGCATCGGTACTCCGTAAGTATCTGTTTGACCTCCATTCATTCCGGTGAGTGGCTTGCCATCTGGTCGTCTTCCCGACAGTCCCCGCGCGAGAGCGGCGGGTCTCTCTATCGACCACGCGAACGGATTGAAATCTGGTGGCGCGATGATGCTCTGGTATCTAGTGGTTGCAGCGTACTCGGCATCCCAATAGATTCGCGGTGGATGCTTGGGATAGTGCGTTGCCATGGCCCACCGCCTGATGTCAGTCTCCGTGATAGGGTATGACGAACGCGACGGTCCCCAAACGCCTGTTGACGCCAGCATCTCGTCAGTTACATAGGTTAATTTGGTGTTACTCATGCGCTCATACGTTGTTGACTTAAGAGTGGATTTGATTGATCGCTTATTTTGCTTATGGGTCTCTCAGATCGGATCTTCCGTATGCGGCAAACCTCCTATCACACCTATCACTAAGTGTGTTCTCGTCTGCTTACATCGGTCGAGTTAACTCGCAACATATGCAGGCCGATCACGGCAAATCCAAGCTATAATCCAAGCGCTACTACCTTCCCATTGATCAACAAGTTACGGAGGACGTGATCATGCGGATTCGAGTGGGTTTAGCTGGTATATCCCTCACGCTCATCGTCTCGATGGCTTCGCAGTTGCAGGCAGAACCTGGTGGGATCTACTACGGTGCATCTGCGACGCTTCAACAAGCCGAAGTCCTTTATCGCAAGTCGGTTCTTGGCCGTTTCGAAGACTCAACAGATGAATCCTCCGAATGGTCCTCAAGTGGTGAGGTTGAAGATAGGCCTCTACAGTGGGATGGAATGCTGGGGTATCGACTCAATTTCGCAGACGGTACTCAGTTTCTCGCGCTTCAAGCCGAAATCGCTCTGACGGGCGATGACATCAGTGGCAGACTAGACGGGGCCGGTAATTCTCCTGGTCGAAATGTACTTGGTGAGGCTTGGCCAGAAGACTGGACGCTTGAAACTTCGCGTAGTATGGGCGTCATCGCGAAATATGGTGTGGCACGTTCTCTTTTCGGCACGATCGATATCTCTTTGTATGGATTAGCCGGAGTTCGTCAAACCACAATAGATTTTTTCTCCTCGTTTCATGGATGTTTTGAATTGGCAGGTTGTAGTGTTGATGAACTACGTACCGCGACGCAGAGCTACGACCCGCAGGTGAATCTCCTAGTCGCGGGATTCGGTCTTGAGACGGGGATTAGTGGTAAAACCTCACTTCAGTTTGAGTTGCGCGTTGTCGAGGATTTTGAAGCTGACTGGATAGCGGACTTTGAAGGGGAGGGTTGGGAAGTAGATGCTCCCGGGGGATTCACAGTGGAAAACACTGATTTCGCCGTGAAACTAATTCGTTATCTTTGATTTGAACTAAGCTTCGGTTCAACATACCGCTAGTCAAATCTTCGTCAGGGCTTAGACGATCCGCGAATCCGTTTTCCCCCAATATTCATCTTTGAGTAGGCGTTTGTAGAGCTTGCCGGTCGGTAGCCGCGGCAACTCGACACGAAAATCAATGCTACGGGGAGCTTTGTAGTGCGCAATATGCTCTCGTGTCCACTTTAGTAAGAGTTCTGCTTCCTCTTCTGACGGCTCGATACCCTCTACAAGCTGGACGACAGCCTTAACTTCCTCACCCATTTCCGCATGTGGTACGCCAATTACCGCAACATCGAGGACGTGGTCGTGAACGACCATTGCGTCCTCAATTTCCTGCGGATAGATGTTCACCCCACCGGAAATGATCATGAACGTGGTACGATCTGTGAGAAACAAGTAACCATCCTCGTCGACGTACCCCACGTCACCGAGTGCTGACCAATTCGGGTGATCAGGATGTTGCGCGTCTTTGGTTTTTTCCGCGTCCTTCAAGTATTCGAACGGCATCTCAGGCAACTCAAAGTAGACGATGCCCGCTTCGCCGGGTGGCAGTTCGTGACCTTCTTCGTCACAGACGTGAATGACACCCAAGATTGGCTTGCCGACCGTTCCGGGTCTCTCTAGCCATTCTTGTGGACCGACATGGGTGAGACCGTTTAGCTCGGTTCCACCGTAGTACTCGTAGATGATTGGACCCCACCAATCCATCATACGTTTCTTGATCTCGCGCGGGCAAGGCGCTGCCGCATGGATCGCGACTTGGTGCGACGAAAGGTCAAATTGCGTACGGTCTCCTTCCGGCAGTTTCAGCATACGCGTAAACATTGTGGGTACCCACTGACTGTGAGTGACTCTGTATTTCTCGATGGCTTCCAGTGCGCCGATCTCGTCGAAGCGTCGCATCATGACGACCGTCCCACCAATCGCGTGTATCGAGGTACAGAAACCAATTGGTGCCGAGTGATACAACGGTGCAGGTGATAGATACACCGCGTCTTCATTGACTTGCCATAACATCGCGAGCAGTGCGTTCTGCGGATTGACTGCACTATCTATGTTCCCTTCCGGCAATGGGCGATAAATCCCTTTTGGTCGTCCCGTCGTACCAGACGAATACAGCATAAATGAGCCGGCAGGTTCGATCTCTAATCGTGTCTTTGGTAATTCACGTAGCGCTTCCTCAAACGAGTCGAATCCAGGGATGTCACCATTGACCGCAAGGTATGTGTCGCAATTCGGTGTCAGTGGTGGGATATCTCTTGCGACGTCAGTTAAGTTGCTCGCAGAGATGAGGACGCGACTCTCTGAGTTATCGACTATATAAGCAGCTTCCTCTGAAGTGAGGTACCTGTTCACGGTGGTCAAATAGAGGCCTGATCGTAGTGCTGCCCACGCGACAACAAAGTAGGTCAGATTGTTGTCCATGAAAACCGATATGTGGTCGCCTCGTCGCAAACCACGTGCGTACATCAGCTGTGCAAATTGATTGGACTGCTCGTCGAGTTCTCGATACGTAAGTGTCTCGCCGGTAGTCGAGTCGATTGCGGCGAAATGGTCTGGTTTTTGCGTCGCCCAATGGCCTGGATACATGGTGTCAGCTGTATTTGGGATTTACGAACGACATTATCAAGTTAGTTTGAATCGATTCGAGTCTCCGCTAAGAGCTCGAATTCACTCATTCGCTCTGTTGATACGCGTGCGCCTTCGCGACTTGCTCGTTGAGCACAACACCTAGTCCAGGCTCCGTCGGAGGAATGATGTAACCGTCCTCCCACTTGATTGGTTTTTCAAGGATTTCCGCATGGAAACCATCGAACCGCCCAATGCTCTCTTGGATCAAACAGTTTGGTGAGCACGCGTCCACCTGAATGTTTGCGGCTGCTTCGACAGGACCACAATACAGATGAGGCGCGATTTGCGCGTAATACGCTTCGGCCATCCCGGCGATTTTCTTCGCTTCTAGGATACCGCCTACACGTCCCAGCGCCATCTGGAGTATGACTGCTGCTTGTTTCTCTAGCAACTCGCGGAACTCAAATTTCGTAGCTAGTCGTTCGCCTGACGCGACGGGGATTGAGGTCATTCTCGCGACACGCGCCATCTCATCGCGATTCTCGGGCGGAACCGGTTCCTCGAACCACAGTGGATCGTATTGTTCGATACGACGTGCGAATCGAATGGTCCCGGACGTCGTCGATTGACCGTGGGTACCAATCAATATGTCTGCTTTGTTGCCGACGGTTTCGCGCACCGCGCGCACGACTGCTTCAGCGTTGTCGAGTCGGTCGAGTGGTGGCTCGCGTGGATCTTCACTACCCATCACATCAATTAACGGGTCGAACTTCAATGCCGTAAATCCCTCAGCGACATGCGCCGCGGCGCTTGCGCTCGCTGCTTCTGGGTCAGTATGAGTCGGTCGCCGGGAGGTATCGCCTGGCGCTGGCCAAAGATATGTGTACGACCTCACACGCTCGTTGTATTTACCGCCTAACAGGTTGTACACGGGTTGATCAAGCGCCTTTCCTACGATATCCCAACACGCCATCTCGATCGCACTAAGTACACCCATGACCGCATGGTCTGGATGTTGATGGTGATCGTGAGACTCGTAGCCTTCACCGTAGTAAACCGAACGCCAAAGACGCTCGATCTGAAACGGGTCGGAGTCAATCACGTACGTTTCGCATACATCTTCGATCATGCGAGCTGCTGTCGTTGGATGAAACGGAATCTTGTATGCCTCGCCAATTCCGTCTATGGCGTTATCGGTTGTTAGCTTGACAAAAACCCAGTATCGACCACCTCTATGCGGTCGCGGTGTGGCAACGACAAAGGTCTCTGCATTCGTGATTTTCAAGGGTCACTCCTCGGATCGGATTGGTCGGTGAATGAAAAAGAAAGTGTCAAACACCTTCGAACAACCGACCGCTTCTAGCGTCGATGGGTAGATGATCGAGTACTTGGAGGTCATCATCGACAACGGTGAAGTGGTCGTATAGGTTGATCGTCGGATCGCAATGTGGCGGCATGACCAACAGTTGAGTACCAATCGTCGCGGTCGCCGTGCTGTCTTCGAAAATCAAGCCTCCATGTTCGTCGCCTTTAAAGATGTATTTCGCCGCGCTATCAATACCTGCATATACCTCAGGAAGCACCGAATCTGTCGAGAAGGCTTTTAATCCGGCGTCGGTGGTCGCATTTCCAGGCGTGTTTGCCGACACCACAGTTGTAAGCACAAACAAAGCGGGATCAAATGGCAATTCCGCTTGGTTGCTCCACTCGATGCTCATATATTCGAGATCCATGAAGGGAAAGGACCCCGCTTGTAGTTCGGTAGCGACACCACCTTGCCAGTCAATATCGTAAGTGCCAGTTCCGCCCCCGGAAACGATCGGGCATGGAGTGCCTTCACTCTCAAGTTGACGCTTGAACACCTCAACACGTGCCCACAGTTCGTGTGAACGACGGGTTCGTTGACCGAGGTTCTCGACGTGCATCAGGTTCCCTGCGTAGCACTGAATACCCCTAAATTGGAGCATTGGTGAGGCGTGCAGCTTCCACGCCAAGGCATGTGCCTTCGAGCCGATCTCGATTCCAGTGCGATGCATACCCGGGTCCAGGTCTATAAGCACTTGCAATGGTTGTTCCGCGTCAAAGATTTGTTCGATTTGAGGAACGATCTCGGGTGTGTCGATCACACAAGTGAGATCCGCTACGCGTCCTTGCAATGACTTGAGTCTTTCAACGTGGCGCAGAAGCGACAAAGGTGACGTGATGAGGATGCTATCCACAGCACCTGCAAGGTGTTCAGCTTCCGAGAGAGTCGCACAGCAAATCCCAGTAGCACCGAAACTCGTCTGTGCCTTCGCGATCGCGGAGGATTTGTGCGTCTTCGCGTGAGGACGTAATGAAATGTTGTTCTCTTCACAGTGCGCTTTCATCCTCGCCAAATTAGCTCGGAAGGTGTTGTTCAGGAGCACCAAGGCAGGTGTTTGCAGTTCCCGTAAGTGCGGGGGTAGAGGGTGGAGTCTTGTGATCATCCGCCTAGCGACTGGACATGTATTGAAGTTGCGAATCCATTTATTGAGCGGGTTTGAGGATCCCGATGGGATCGTTATGTGAGCTCCTTTCCTAGTAATTGTCTACGCACCAACCTAAAACACATGGTTCGTACAGGACTAAACTTGCATTCCTAAGCGTACGTCGCTTGAACGAGGGAAGTGATGTCAACAGTGCTTCAACCAATTGAGACGAGTTCACTTGAGGCGGAACTGATGACGGGCCGTACAGGAGTACGCATCACTGGTGTGTCGATACCAGAGATGACTGACGACCAGGTCGAGGAAGTGCGCCGAATGGTTGGAGAGTACTGCGTCGGTATTTTCCCCGACCAACACCTCAAGCCGGAAGAACAGCGGGACTTCATAGGTCGGCTTGGCAAGGTGACTGTGACCCCGGGTGTCAACATGGAAACCGAGTACGCGATGGTTCATAAAGTCGCTAATCGTGGCGATCCTGATCGGCCTGTCTCCGGCGGGTTTCATACTGATACGTGTTTCGTAGAGCGTCCTCCTTCGTTTTCGTCGCTAAACGCGATCGAGATTCCGCGATACGGCGGCGACACGATGTTCTGTAATCAATACATGGCGTACGACTCATTGTCCGACGTGATGAAGGGATGGCTTAAAGGATTGCGCCTAAAGCACGTTGTCAGTGGTACCGATCGACCAGAGGAGTGTCCTGATCCAGTCTGGCATCCTGCAGTGCGAACGCACCCAGTCACGGGTCGCAAGGCGTTGTATGTCACGTTTGCGGACCGTTGTATTGAAGCTGAAGGTATGACACCTACCGAAGGTAGGCACTTAATCGACTTCCTCTACAAGCACTCCTTAAAGGACCACGCCATGGTTCGGCATCGTTGGCAGGTAGGGGACTTTGTGATGTGGGACAATCGGTGCGCGCTACATGCGGCCGTGTATGACCATGGCGATCAGCCGCGCGTCCTTTATCGTGTGATGTGTGAAGGCGAGAAACCGTACGAATAAGCTGTTTCCGTAGGCGTCGCACACATCGCAACGATGCTTTGCGAATCAGAAGAACACGAAAAGCGAGCACAAGCTCGCATATTGTGATCTCGCGGCCAAGTCGTTGATCTAGCCGAGCCGCGCAGAATATTCGGTCCAATAGGCGAACGCGTTCTCGATTTCCTGGGTTCTGGCCTGAACGATAGGCGCAAAGTCAGGATGCGTAAAGATGTAGAACTGGTCGTTCTGTACGGCGTGCAACACCATATCGCCAACCACGTTGGGTTCGATGATGTTGCGCATGACCTCGTTGTCCGCTGTCTCAGATTCTGTTCTGACGCGCTCAAAATTCGTTTCGCGTTCAGCAGCTAATGTTGATGGTCGATTTCGACCTGCTGTGAATATATTCGTATTGACAACACCTGGACACAAAACGGAAACCCCGATCCCGTGTTCGACTAACTCGATTCGCAGTGTTTCTGAGAGACCAACTACTGCGAACTTGCTCGTGCCATAGACACCAAGGTTCGGTACGGCAATGTGTCCGGCAAGCGAAGCAGTGTTAACCACATGTCCACCTTCACCGTGAGCAATCATGTCCGCGAGGAATGCGTTCAGACCGTTGAAAACGCCGTCCAAATTGACGTTCATGGTCCATCGCCAGTCGTTAGGTTCGGCTTCTGCGAACGTTCCTCCCGTTACGATTCCTGCGTTGTTGACTAACACATGTATATGGCCGAAAGCCTCTCTTGTTTTAGCCGCACCCTCCGAGACCGACTCGAGGTCCGCGACATCGACTTGTAAGCCGATGACAGAGGCGTTCGTTTCCTCAAATTCCTCGACGACCGCCTTCAATGGTTCGGCTTCGATGTCTGCAACAGCGACCTTCATACCCGCGTTGGCAAATGAACGGACCATCGCCAATCCCATACCACTCGCACCGCCCGTCACGAACGCCGTTTTTCCTGCAACATCTTTCACGTTTTGTTGTCCTATATGGTCGAATTCTTCGGTGCCCAAACCGTCACGTAGTTTGTATGCGCGAGGAAGCACTAATGGGCATGTGTAAGCTATTATCGAATACACGATAGACAGGAGGATTGAGGTACATCTATGCTTAAGTCAGTGGAGTTGAGTCGGCATTACGGCACAGTTCGAGCCGCCGACAACGTTTCATTTGAAATCGAACCGGGTGAGATCGTTGGACTTTTAGGTCACAACGGTGCCGGTAAGACGACCGTTATGAAATTACTTACCGGATTCATTGAACCCTCGTCTGGAGAAGCATGGGTCAATGGCGTGCGGGTCCAGGACGACCCAGTGGCAGCTCAAGCCCAAATCGGTTATCTTCCCGAAAGTCAACCTTTCTATGGTGAGATGTCCGTCGCAGACTACTTGATGTTTGCTGCGACAATGCGGGGAATCCCGTATGAGGAAAGAGCTTCGAGTATTAAGAAGGTTGTGGTCGACACTGACTTAGCTGGGCGATTCCTCGATACCATCGGAACGTTGTCTAGAGGCTTTCAACAGCGTGTATCGGTCGCGCAAGCGATATTGCATCAACCGCCAGTACTAATTCTCGACGAACCGACCAACGGACTTGATCCAACCCAAACGATTCAGATGCGGGAGTTAATCCAACGCTTAGCGGAGACTTCAACCGTGATTCTGTCCACACACATCATGCAGGAAGTCGATGCGATCTGCGATCGCGTGTTGATCATGAGAGATGGTGAACTCGTAGTGGACGAACGACTAGACGAGCTGCACCGCGCTGCCCGCATATCGGTGCGGAGCAATTCGAGTCGCGAGCAATTGAGCAACGTGACAGGTATGCGAGTTGACAAAGGAAACCAAGCAGGCGAGTTCCTCGTGCACGTTGACGAGTCAGGAAACGCGGATACCTTAATTAACGAGATCGTTCCGAAGCTCGTCGCAGCGAATGTCGCTGTGTACGGCATCAGTCCTGAACGACACGACTTGGAATCTCTTTTTGCACGGGTAAACGAGGGTACCAATGCAGCGTAACACTAGTTTTGATCTCGCATGGAAAGAACTGTCGATGTTCTTTTCATCGCCAATAGGTTATCTCTTTCTCGCCGTATATCTTGGCATCACGTTATTCGTGTTTTTCTGGGTTGAACAGTTTTTCGCACGCAATATTGCGGATGTTCGACCCATGTTCGAATGGTTACCTATCCTCCTGATCTTCCTCGCTGCCGCATTGACGATGCGATCCTGGAGCGATGAACGACGTGTAGGGACCATCGAGTTTCTTTCCACGATGCCGGTTCGCGCCTGGGAATTAGTCGCCGGTAAATTCCTCGCATGCCTGATGTTGCTTGTTGTCGCGCTAGGTATGACGCTACCAATACCAATTACTGTCGCCCTGCTTGGCAACATCGATTGGGGTCCTGTATTTGCTGGATACGTGGCGTCGATTCTGCTCGGTAGCGCTTACTTGAGCATTGGCGTGTTCGTGAGCGCGCGAAGTGAAAACCAGATTGTCGCGTTAATCCTTACCGTATTCGCTTGCGGTGTGTTCTACGCGATCGGTAGTCCGTTCCTGACTGAGCTTGTGGCTAACGAGACCGCTGACGTCCTCCGCGGCATTGGATCAGGATCGCGATTCGAGTCAATTACTCGAGGCGTCGTGGATTTTCGGGATCTTTACTTTTATACATCCGTCACGCTCACGTTTCTTGCCTTAAATGTACATGCGCTTCGAAGCATGGGTTGGAGTGACTCCGGTAACGCTGACAAGCATCGCAGTACGCATGTATTGCTAGGTCTCTTGGTCGCCAACCTGCTAATTGCTAATGTCTGGTTGAACTACGTGAAGGTTCTTCGCTGGGACGTTACCGAAGGCGACCAGTACTCAATTTCAGCTGTGACGAAGAGTCAACTGTCGCAGCTGACAGAACCACTATTGATCCGCGGCTACTTTAGTGCAAAAACGCATCCATTGCTTGCGCCATTGGTACCGCAGCTGAGTGACCTGCTCGCAGAGTACGAGATTTCTGGTCGAAATGTTGTACGTGTCGAGTTGGTGGATCCAACAACGAATCCGGAATTAGAGGATGAGGCGAATTCGAAGTACGGTATTCGCCCCGTTCCGTTCCAAGTTCGAGATCGTCATGAATCGAGTCTTGTTAACTCCTATTTCAATGTGCTCGTGATGTATGGAGATGACTACGAAGTGTTGGGGTTTCAAGACCTCATCGAGGTGAAAGCAGCGAGTGAATTCGATTTGGACGTGCAGCTCAAGAACCCGGAATATCAGATCACGCGCGCAATCAAGAAAGTGCAATCCGGATTTCGAAGTGGCGGTTCGCCGTTTGACTTTATCACCCAACAGGTTCGTTTCGAAGGCTACATCTCGACGTCGGCATCGCTTCCGCCAGAACTTGAAGAAGGTAGGGATCCGCTGGTTAGCGCATTAGAAGAACTTGAAGCTGGATCAAACGGTAAATTCTCCTGGAGCATTGTCGATCCGGAGGCAGATGACGGTGCCGTTGCTGAACGAATTGCGGCCGAGCTGGGATTTCAGCCGATGGCGGCGAGTCTATTTGACGTCAACCGATTCTATTACTACCTCACACTGACGGATGATCGCATCGTCGTGACGCTGCCCATCCCGGACGGAATGGATGCTGAGGGTTTCAACCGTGTTTTGGAGGAGGGCTTACAGCGATTCGCTGCAGGACTGCTCACATCCATCGCACTTTACAGTCCGACTCCTCCGCCACCGATGCCGCAAAACCCGTACATGCAGCAACCGCAGCAGGTCGACGACTATCGCGAGATATACGCCTCATTGACGGAGGACTTTGACGTACAGAAAGTTTCTCTCGAAACACCGGTACCTACGGAGTCAGATTTGCTGATTGTCGTTAGCCCAGACGCGCTCAGCGATACGAAGCTGTTCCACGTCGATCAGTTCTTGATGGCTGGCGGAACTGTCGTGGTTGCATCCAGTGCATACACGACCACCCTGACGCAAGCTTCGATGACAGCCATTCCGACGAATACAGGCATGAGCGATTGGCTCAAGCATCACGGGATCGAAATTGAGCAGGCGATGCTCATGGACACGAATAACTCGAAGCTGCCGCTGCCGGTCACCCGACAAGTCGGACCGATCTCGATCCAAGAAGTACGCATGTTTGACTACCCGTATTTTCTGGAGTTGCCAAGCGATGGCTTGAATACCGAGAGTCCGATCACGAACAGCTTGAACCAGCTTGCGTTACCTTGGAGCTCACCCATTAAGGTAGATGACGCAAATCAATCTGGCCGGAGCGTCACTGAATTGCTGAATACCGGCAATACCACGTGGCGAGACAGTGCGCCCGATATCCGGCCCAAGGTCGATGCGTCGGGCGAGTCTCCTTACCTCCCGGGCTCTGAGCAACGTGAAGAAACCGTTGGGGTCCTTCTAGAGGGTCAATTCAACTCGTTTTTTACGGAGTCACCTATTTACGCGGAAGCGGTCGCTTTGGCTGGGGAACAAGACGAGGAAGCGACGTCGGATGACGCGGCTAGCTCGCTAGACCAAGGTCACGACCATGGAGCAGAGGACGCAGCTGAGTTGATCGAGCCGGAAGATTCATTGGGTACAGTCGCAAGTGTCATTACGCAATCACCTGAATCTGCTCGATTGATTGTGATCGGCTCGTCTTCGTTCGTGTCGGACACAGCGTTAGGTATGTTAGCGTCCGCCCGCGGTCAAAGATACACCGAGAGTCTTCAGCTCATCGCGAATGTCGTTGATTGGTCCGTGGAGGATACGGCGTTAATGAGTATTCGTGGACGAGGCTACTTCAATCGAACGTTGCCACCGTTAGTCAACGTGGATAAGCAAGTTTGGGAATATATGAACTACGCGTTAGCGTTGTTGCTCATCGCCGCGACGTTTGGGGTTTATGTATTCAGACGATCACAACGTAACCGAAGATACCAGGAGATATTTGGAGGCGTAGCATGAATCGAGCGGTACTAGCGGGATTGTTCGCTCTACAAGTGTTAGTCGTGGGTGTCGTATTGGCATGGAACGTACGTCCACCAGATGAACCTTCGGCGTTTTTCGATTTCAATCCGGATTTGATTACAGCAATCCAGGTTCTCAGCGAAAGCCAAGTGATCGATTTACAGAAAGTCGATGAGGATTGGCGGCTTGCCGATGGCAAACCGGCGGACGTCGAAAAGGTAAACGACGTGCTCGACAAACTCGTGAATGCATCGACAGGTTGGCCGGTAGCGACGAGTTCAACGACCGCTGAGCGCTTTGAGGTCACGGAAGATAGTTTCCAGAAACGATTGACCCTTCATGCAGGCGACGAGATAGTTGCGGACGCCTTTTTCGGCACTTCACCTGGTTATCGAAAAGTTCACGTGAGTCGCGTGGAGGGCGGTCCTGTGTTCGCGATCGAATTTTCGAACTACGAACTTGGCTCGGACAATTCGTCGTGGCTAAATAAGAGCTTACTTCGACCCGAAGGCGATCTTCAACGGCTAGTCCATGAAGGCGAGTACGTTTTGAACTTGGTCGATGATGAGTGGGTCGACGAAGGTGGCGTTGAGCTTGATGCGGAGGCTGTCGACAAGGTAATCGGTCGATTTGAGAACCTGAACGTTTACACGATCAGTGATGCCGAGCTTCCTGCGGAACCCACCGCTCTTCTAAGCTGGACAGACGACAACGGTGAAACGCAACTATCGCTCTATCACCTTGAAGAAGAGGATGACTGGGTCGCGACATCGGATCGTGTAGCGGGACAGTATGGCATTTCCACTTATATTGCCAAGGACATGGCGATGACGTTAGATGAATTGCTCCTGCAAGTCGAAGAGGAAGAAGCTGCGCCGAACGACTAATGTCGGCGCAGCCTAGACCTAGATTAAGTTTCGCGTTTTTCGATTCCGAGCTCGGCCAAGCGAGCGGCAATGTCCTCGGCTGCTGTTTCTGGATTGACCGTTGTGTCAATCGCGAGGATTTTGCCGTCCGTACCGATATAAACGTTGTGTCGGCTCGAAAACCCATAGGGGCTCATGACACCGTATTGCTGAGCAACAGACTTATCGGGATCTGCCAATAGTGGGAAATCGGCTGCCATTGACTCAGCGAACTTCGTGACGTCTTCGATCGGGTCTACGCTAACCATGAAGTAGCTTGCGTTGTATTCACGAATAAGGTGCCCTTTTTCAGTGAGAGATTTGCACTCGATTGTGCAACCTTTGGTGAATGCCTTCGGATACCACGCGAGCACTACTGCGCCTTCCTGCAACAGTTCTGAAAGCTGGTATGTCTTACCGTCACTCCCCTGCAGAGAGAAGTGAGGTGCACTATCGCCGATAGTAAGGGCTGTGCCAAAAACTGCCACGAAGGCGAGTGTCAAGGCTTGAAAGAGTTTATTGCGACCCATGAAACTAGGACCTATATCAGATTTGACGTTACGAATTAGACAGCTTCGCAATCGCGGGTTTAGCTTGTTCCAGATTGGTCGGTCTCGCTACGGCGAAGAATCCAAAAACACACAGCCGCAATGAGGGCACCGATCAACTGCGCGAGAACATACGGTGCCACGTCGGTCGGTGCAATGCCAGAAAACGACTCAGTAAGACTCCGTGCAATTGTGACGGCGGGGTTCGCGAATGAGGTTGAGGCGGTAAACCAATATGCGCCGGAGATATACAGCCCGACGGTAGCACCAACCCAATTCGGATTGACGCGTAACGTTCCGAGTATGGTTGCGACAAGACCAAACGTCGCGACGACTTCGGCGACGAACGATCCAACACTAAGGCGTGCATTGGTGGAAGTTTGCAGTATTTCGACGTCAAACATGAGGTGAGCGAGCCAAGTACCACAGATGCCGCCTAGGATTTGCACGATGATGTAGAGTGCGGTTTGAGAGTGTGATAACTCCTTGTGCACCCAGAATGCGACTGAGACGGCGGGATTGAAGTGCGCGCCAGAAAGCGAGCGAATAACGGTAATCAACACGGTGAGCATGACGCCGGTAGCTAAGCTATTTCCAAGCAGCGCAACGGCATCGTTACCAGCAGCGAGGGTTTCCGCCATGATCCCCGACCCGACAACGGTCGTAACCAGAAACAGAGTCCCGATAAACTCACCTGTGAGTTTTTTTGACATTGATTCCAAGATGACGATCCTTGGGCTCAGTTTGCGCGCGATTGTAGAAATCAAGACTTCATCTATATGACGCGTTCTTCGTCTCTGCTGAATCCTCTAGCGTGTGCTCTGATAACAGTCGTCATGCTAGGTTGTAGCCAGACTCCGGAATTGGAGGTCTGGTTTGCGGACGAAGCAGCCGAGCGCGGGGTTGATTTCCGGCATGTATCTGGTTTCAGGGACCGACCTTATCTGCCGGAAATCATGGGCGGGGGTGTAGCGCTTCTCGATGTCGAAGGCGACGGCGATCTTGATATCTATTTCGTACAGAGTGGTTGGCACCTTGGTTCCACACCAAACCCATCAGACATACCCCCTAACGAGCTTTATCTGAATGATGGCACAGGTCATTTCACGCGAGCGCATATTCAAGATGAGCCCGAGCAAGTCGCATACGGAATGGGCGTTACCGCAGGAGACTACGACAACGACGGCGACACAGATCTATATGTCACGAATCTAGGCGAGAACATGCTGCTGCAGAACGATGGTGAAGGTCGTTTTTCCGATGTAACGGTGGCTGCTGGTGTTTCTGATCCGAAGTGGAGTACCGCTGCAACGTTTTCTGATTTTGACGCGGATGGTGATCTGGATCTGTTTGTTGTGAATAACTTGCTGTGGACTGCTTCTGACGAAATTGACTGTTACTCGAGAGGCATACCCACCTATTGTCTGCCGACTAACTATCAGGCGCCGGCACGAGACTCGTTGTTTCGCAACAACGGAGACGGAACGTTCAGTGACGTTTCAATTGAGTCCGGAATTGAGCTCGCGTATGGAAATGGCTTGGGTACGGTTCCAGCGGACTTCGATGGCAACGGCTTACTCGATTTGTTCGTGGCAAACGATACGATGGTCAATCAACTTTGGCTAAACCAAGGCGACTGGAATTTCGTGAACCGTGCGGTCCAATGGGCGTGTGCGGTCGATAACCATGGGTTTGCAAAGGCCGGAATGGGTGTAGACGCAGTCGACTTGGATGATGACGAGGATCAAGACGTGTTGGTGGTCAATTTAGAAGGGCAGTCTGATTCGGTCTACGTGAATCAGAACACCTATTTCAGAGACCAGACTAGCCATGTGGGTTTAGGCGCAGGAAGCCGGCGATTCACACGATTTGGAATCGTGCTCGCAGACTTCGATAACGACAGTGTCGTCGATCTACTCGAAGCAAACGGCAAGGTGGACGGAGATCCTAAGAACGAACTTGATGAGTTCGCCGAACCGAACATGCTGTTTAAAGGAACGCTCGAAGACGGTTTGATCCGCTTTGAACCATTCGAACTGATCGACGGTACGGTCACGCCACAGAAACACACGAGTCGATCGCTTGCCGTTGGTGATCTTGATCTTGACGGTGATTTAGATGCGGTCATCGTCAATCGCGATTGGCTACCGTACGTACTGATGAACACGATCGGCCAAGATCACAACTGGATTCGATTTCGAGTACTAAATCGTCATGGCAGCGATGCGATCGGTGCAGCAGTTTCACTGACGATTGGCGAAAAGCGCCAACATCGATACGTCAAGGTCGCAGGAAGCTATCTTTCATCACATGATCCCCACGTTCATTTTGGACTCGGTGAGCAGTCTGGGGTAGTCGGAGTACATGTGCGATGGCCGACCGGGGAGGAACGAGAATTTGGCGAATTTACCGCGAACCAGACCGTCGTACTGACACTAGACGACGGTTAAATAGGTTATCGAAGACGCGTAGTTACGAACTAGCTCTTCAAACCCATCGCAGTGGCAACGAACGTCAGACGTGCTGCTTGCGCATCAGACTCATAGGGCACGCTCTCACCTACACCCCATACTGGACCAGGCCAGGCAGGATCGGTAGTCAATCGTCCGATGACATGGACATGCAATTGCGGTACTTGATTCCCTAGCGCCGCTACGTTCACCTTATCAGCGTCAATAAGTGCTTGCACAGTAGTGGACGCCGATTCGATTTCGTCGAACAGCTGTGATCGATGATCAATTGGCACCTCATGCAAATCTCGCAATCCCTCGATTCGCGGGACCAGAATCAACCATGGAAATCTCGAGTCACTCATCAAGAGCACTCGACAAAGGGACGCGTCACCAACTACCGCACAGTCTTTCTTCAGCTGACTATGTACGTCAAAATCACTCATAGCGACGGATAGCCTCCTGTCCATACTGGGCTTGACCAAGCAATCGCATCGTTTGCGAGCACGGCACGAACGTAGTAGTAGTCACCCTGACGGGTGCCTTGGTCGTTCAACTCAAATGTGACATCGCGACTCCCATCCGTGATGATGTGCCGCAGTCGGACATGATCGACGTAGTCCGTCATGTGAATGTGCTCCATGACTGGTTTGCCACTGGCACCTTGTATCGGAAGGCTGACTGTTTTAGCTTCGAACGGCTGATGTTGGCGAAACGTGGGCGGACCCCCACCATATTCGCGTCCCGCGTTTAACGAGAGCGTCAATGTGGCCTCCGGGGTAACATCCGTTAACGTCAAATCAATTGAGCTTTCGTCACCACGCGTGAGCGTGCTAAAACGAATTTCGCCATTCTCATTGACGCTCAAGTTTTGCGATTGAGTATTTGTGAAGTCGACCGCCTTCGCATCTACCAGCGTTGCGCCATCGATCGTGGCGGTGCCAATCCAGCTCTTCCAACCACGAGGGTTATCGTACTCGTGGCGCGGGTGGGAGTCTGATCCAAAACTCAGCTTGAAAGTACCGGCGGTGATGGTTTGCTCTTGAGACGCAGAAATGTAATCACGATGCCAGATGGGTTCGCCATTTTTCAGGACAAATATCTCGGCGATAGGCCACGCGGCTACAACACGGCCACGAATCGTCCGATCAGGTACAAAGGAAGTACGTTGGCCCATCGTCACGCCGTTCACACTGAAATCTAGGATGATTCGATCTCCGGTCGTCGCATATGCATTGATGTTCTTCATTGCATCAAAGAGACTGTCCCTAGTTTTCTCTGGTGCGATCAGTGCACCGAGACCGCCTCTTTGACTCAGACCACCTGCCTTAGGTGCGGTGTAGCCGGGTTGACTCAAATGGTTGTCGCTCGCTGCCGTGAAGCCGACCTCATGTCCGTGTTCTAGGTATTTCTGACCAAACCACTCAAACGTCCCGTGTTGTGACATGATCTCGACGAGTGGCTCTAAATCAGGGTCGACCAAGCGATAGTTGCCGGGTTGGTGTGCATGAGGAATCACGACTACATCGTTCGGATCGTGGTGTTCATGAAGGCCTCGATACAGTTGCGAGAGCGTGCCGAATAGTTGTGCAGGGACACGCTCGCGACCTTCGGCGGTCCGAAAGATCACGTTGTGGTGTCCGCCAAGGAATTTGCTCCGTGTCCATTCATATCCGAGGAATGCAATGAAGTTCTCGTCACTGTACTTTTTGACGTTATCGATTAGGACTTGCCACTCAGCATCTTCCATCCAGATGTCATGTTCGGAATGTGTCACGTAGTCAAGTGCTGCATCTTCTTTAGCCCAACGCATGAATCGGTCGGGCGTTCCGAGACCTTCAGCAAAGCCAGAGTGCCCGTGCGTATCGCCCCAATAGATGTAGCGCTCTGGATCCACTTCGGCAAGAATCGCATTTCCGAAGCCAGTTAAGGCACCATCCTCCGATTCGATCGTTGGGTGATATACGCCGGGCTCAGTTAATCCATCTGGTAGGTTGACGCGTGAAATGACGCCGTCGGAAGGTTGAGTTTTGGCGATTGTTTCGCCGTTGAGTTTCACAATCCAAATGGGTGGTTGTTCAGTGGGACGGTTGTAGAAACGATCACGAGCGCGTACAGAAATTTCAAATGCTTGACCTGTTTTAACGATTGAGGGTGCAAATGCGTGAACTCCCGCGACTGCTCCGCCGACGATTGAGACTGGCTGAATTGGCAGCGCGACGAATAAATCGTTGGCGTCAAATGCGAGGTAGAGTGGGAATACCATGAAGTCGGAACCAATGTCTGGCATGCGAATCCCAGGCGCACCGCCGGTCGTGTCACCGTACACAATCGAAACTTGATCGCCTTGCGTCAAAGATCCCTTCGACACGCGGAATACGAGCATCTCTGACGCGCCTCGGAAGCCACCATGCATGCCCGCTAACGGAGCTGAATCAACTGTAAACTCAACTTCCTGATTGGTGGAACTGATCGAAACGTAGTTCGCCGCAGTCGCATCGTTGACTTGCATGCTGTATCCGGCCATAAAGTGTCGCCCGACAAGGAAGCCGCCGCCAGTTTTGACATCAGCGGTTCCGACGGTAAAGGTTTGCGTTAAAGTGCCAAATGTCGCAGCTTCGAATGGTCCGCCGATCGCTTTGAGTGACCCCAGCCTCTTGGGATCCTCATCAATGAATGCCAGTTCCTTGACGTATACGTCGATCAGCCTGTGCCGTCCTGCTCGCGTTGGACCATCAACACCCAGAACCCCAGTGACTGCGGTCGTGAGATTTACAGGTACAAATCGACCTGCGAGCGCCCATTGATTCGTCCAACGCCAGAGAATATCGGCACGATATCGAACATTCGTCGAGTTTGTTGGTGTTTCTTGTACCGCTGCGACGAGCTCATCTACTTCGGTTCTTAGGGTTTCATCGAGGTAATCGCTGCCGTATCCAACGGTAGCGAAGAGAACCAACCCAAATACAACCACCGCTCGTAGTCTTGATATCACCAGTACACCGATTGTCTATCAAAGGCAGCAGCATTGTAAATTCGATCAACAAGGCTGTTTTCGTCGTTCCAATCTGTGTCGGAGATACGGGGCAGTCGTTAAAATCCGTTTAGGCTTGCCAAGTCCTGAAAAGGTCGGGGTGGAATCGGCGTTTTCGCAACGCCCGAGCCGCGTCTAGAATCGCAATCCTTCGGTGGCGAACCACCGTCAACCAACTGAAGTACAGTAAATACATGGACCAACAATTGCAGAACGGCTCTGAATTCGAATTGGATTTAGGGTGGATGGGGAAACAAGGCGAATGGGGCGTCCACGCCGAACCAAGCAAGAATGGACTAACTCTCGCTGATATCCAAGTTGGTGGCTATGCGGATGCGCCAGACGAGAGCCGGAATCTGAGTGGCAAACCTCGGGGGGCTGTGTCTCGACCCGGTAGCATGCCGATCGGTAACTACACCGTGCGCACGAAGAGTGAAATTTGGCTCGAAAACGCTTCGTTTCTGTACGAGGAAGCGTTGCAGCGTCAATGGAGTTCTGCAACCGACATTCCGTGGGACACGATCGAGCCTTTACCGGATGATGTTGAGCAAGCACAGTGTCAAATGGCAACTTTTTTAACTGAAGTTGAATTTGTGGCTGGCGATGTTCCCAGTCGATGGGCATCACAGATGTCTCCCGACTTCTATGAAGCTCGAAACGTGCTTATGGCGCAAGTGATGGACGAGGCGCGGCATATGGACGTATTTCGAAAACGTGCGTTAGCGAATGGCGGCGGACTGATGCGCGCTACGGGTGCGACAGCAGGCTTCGTTGGCGGCATCGATTTAGCGCGGGACTTTACGGAGATGTCATCACGTTTGCATCTCTCGGGTGAAGGCGCCGTGCTCACTATCTTCCGTATGGGTGAGCTAATGGCATACAACGATGCGGAAAAAGCCATCTATCGGCTTTGTGCGCAGGACGAAGCACGCCACGTCGCATTTGGTGTCATGCACATGCGTTATATGGCGGCGAACGCGCCTGAGCGACGGGAAGAGATAGATTCCTACCTTGACGAAGCGGAAGCCGGCATGTTGACAGATGCCGCGAACCCCGCGGGTCAGCTCAATCAAACTTCGGAGTCATTGTCGATCATGCTGGGTGGTGGGCGAAAGTACTTCGATGAGGGATTCCGTAAGTTAGTGTCGATTCGGAAGCGACAACTCCAGGAATACCAAAAGCGCGTGATTTCTGCGGGATTCGGCGATCGGTTTAAGAATGGTCGGTCACGCCTTCAAGACATGCTCGCAAACGTAGCGAACTAGATTTCTGACAAATTAGCTGATGGCAACTGCGAAAGACGCTGATCGCGTAAGACCGGCACTCACGCTCTCTAAGGAAGAGCGTGAGGTAGATGTTCCTGAACCTCGTTTAAACTGGATGAATCAATCGCGCGAATGGGGCATTCGTGTCAAACCTGGCAAAAAAGGTCTGACGCTTGGTAGCCTTAACGTGGGCCTATATGGGGAAATCCCCATGAACTGGCCGGATCGTACCCGCAACCCTCGAGGTGCGATTGGTGTGACGGGTAGCCCTCCAGTCGCCATTCAGATAAAAGACAAAGTTGATCTCTGGGCACCATGTGCTGCCGATCTCTACGAAGAAGCGATACAGCGAAGGTGGGCTCCCGCGACCGACGTTGATTGGACAGCGATTCACCCGTTACCTGACGACGTCGAGCGTGCGATATGCCAAGTCTGTACGGAGCTTTGCCAGTATGCGATCATCGACGTCGAAGTGATCACGAGCTGGCAACACCAAATGGCGTATGGCTATCACGAAGTGAAGCAATTTCTCGCCACGACGAGTCTGGATGCGACGCGACGGCATGAAGCATTTCGGAAGCGCGCATTGGTGAACGGCGGCGGACTCGGCTACGAGGGACCGTGCCAGGTAAGCCGGTTATTGCTTGAGAGTCGCGGCGGCTGGACCGAGACGGTTACTGGCTTAACGTTGGTCCGGGGTTTATTCACCCAAGTCATGATCCGTTATTTGACCCGCTTTGCATATAACGGTGTGGAACGCAAGATTTATGAATGTGTCACGCAAGATCTTGCACGACTCTTAACCTACGGGATCGAGCACATCAAATACGCATTGGGCCATGCGCCTGACAGACAGGGGTCCATTTTTACGACCTTAGCTATCGGGATGCGCATGTTCAATCGAGATTTACGCGATCCGGTGCTTCGCGAAGCCCTCGCAATCATTTTCGGTGGCGGGGTTCCAGGCGCGCGCAACGAAGGTATGCACGTCTTCTACGAAATGCTTGATGAATACGTGCAAGAGCTGCTAGGTGCATGTCAGTATCTGAGACTGCCGGTCACCATTGAGCAGCTGCCGAGGGTACTTCAGAAAGACCAGCGCCATCTCCCAGGCGACTAGTTACTTGGCAAAGTTTCCTTCGGTGGCGTGGTTCGACGCCGTACGCGACATATACAACCACGACGATGCCATGCACGGGGCAGGAAGTGGCACGTGTGATTGTGTCGTTGGAGTGCAAGTGGGGCGTGAGTTCTTTCAGCTAATATTCGAAGGATTCGAATGTAGTGAAGCGAGAAAAGTCACGAAAGCGAAGCTCGACGAATGCGATTTCTACCTTCACATGCCTTCAAAAGACTGGCGCGCCATGCTTCAAAATATCCACGAACATGGACATGCGACTGACAATTACACGCTGAATACCCTTGATTTGGACCGTGCAGAGGGGCTGTCCACGTCCACCCACAACGATCAGTATCGGGAGGACTTGTTTTTTCGATATAACCAGACATTGCAGTTCTTCTTTAACGGCGCTGCGCGCCTCAAAACCACTTTCTAATTCGGATTCGGATATGGCAGTTTTTGATTGGATGGTGAACGCGCGAACCGAGGCAAATGCAGATCCTGAGTTTCGTGCACTTGGTAGTGCCGATGCGACGGTGTGCTTTCAATCAGGGAAGCATGGTCGTCGCGTGGTTTTTGAGGCGTTCGAAGTACAGAGTGTGAGTGAAGCGAATGTTGACGCCATCAAAGACGACGATATTCTGATTTCGATGTCGACCCGCGAATGGAATTCTTACCTATATCGTCGACGTCTAGGCCGTGCCCCAACGCTACTCGCATTGGACGCAGAGAAGCACGGAGTTATTAAGACGAAGGATATTGCTGCAAGGCTGCAATTCGAGCGTATTTCGCGATCAATCCAATCGTTTGTTGATTACGGGGCGCTTGCAAGCGGCCAATAGTCGTGCCGTACTACGAGTATCGCTGCCCTGAGTGCGACGAAGTCTCTACGGTTTTTGCACACATTGACGAAAAACCTAGTACTGTACCGTGCGAACATGGATGCGATGCGCGTGCCAAGCCGATCGCCTCAAAGCTGAATGTCAAGCTCTCTGGTCTATCGAAAGTTGAACGCTTAGATCCAAAATACGACAGAATGGTCGATCAGGCGATAAATCGGGATCCGAAATCAGATCCGATGCGATTGGTAAATCGAAGAGGCGATCCCGCGAAAGGGAAACCAGACTGACGGATTCTTACATGAATCCGAGTAGATCTAATGCGTAAGCAACGGCGAATACGCCGACCGCGCCACCAATCCCAAGGACAATAATCATTAAGGGCGCACTGATTAAGGGTTTGTCATCGCCGCTCGCGGGAGCGCTCTTCCCACGAGCATATAGAAGAATGAGCACGAGGATAAGTGCAACAATGGGTATAACGTAATAAATTACGACTCGCAAGGCTTCAATACCTAATCGATTCGTGATGCTTTATTTCGATTATAAAAACTGTGGTGTTTAGCACGAGTTCATTTTTGTCGGACCACTGGTTCGCTGTTCTTCTGCTGATCGCTTATACCGCGGTTCTACTGTGGCATGCGAGACTTGGCTTCAAAAGTAGTGACTCGATTGGTGGTTATTTAGTCGGTGGTCGCCACATGAGTGGCGTCATCATCGGCGTGTCGTTCTTTGCCACGTTCGCTAGCACCAACAGTTACCTGGGGTTGGCAGGTAAAGGCTACAGTTTTGGTGCGCCGTGGCTGTTGTTTCCCCTGATGATGGTGGCTGCGACCTATCTCTCATGGCGACTGGTTGCGCCTGAACTACGTCGTTTTACCGCGATGACAGATACGGTCACGGTTCCTGAGTTTCTGGCCGCACGATTCTCGAGCCAAAGTGTGCGCGTAATCACCGGTCTAATCATCGCGCTCGCGAGCATGCTTTACCTAATCGCGATATTCAAAGGGGCAGGCAATCTATTTCAGGTGTTCTTAGGAATCCCGTACGAAGCCGCGGTTGGGCTGATGTTGGTGGTTGTGCTTGTGTACACGTCGATTGGCGGATTCGTCTCGGTAGTACGCACGGACGTGATCCAAGGAGTATTCATGTTGCTCGGATCCATGGCGCTCTTCGGTTTCGTGACCAACCACATTGGCGGTCCCGGCCGTATGTTCGATCTGATGGCGATCCCCGCGAAGGAGTATTTATTTACGTGGCATGCGGGTGCACCCATTCTGGTCGTCATGGGTATTGCCCTCGCTGGTTCTATGAAGCTATTAATTGACCCTCGCCAGATATCGCGTTTTTATGGCTTGCGTGACGCGGCAAGCGTTTCCCAAGGCATAGGTTTCGCCATCGGTGGCTTGCTCATCATCCAATTCTGTCTGTTCCCAATCGGTCTATACGCTCACTTTCTGATCGACGACATAGCGGACACCGATTTGATCGTGCCGATGTTGATTCAGGATCCGCAAATATTCCCATTACTTATCGCAGATTTCCTCGTCGTTGCTATCTTGTCGGCAGCGATGTCGTCGATGGATAGCGTGCTTCTGGTCGCAGGTTCGGTCACGATGCGTGATGTCATTGGAGTAGCCGTACCAATGAGCGAAAAACGCCAAACGTTCTATACGCGAATTGGCGTTATCGCATGCGCCGCCGTCGCAGCGCTCTTTGCTTTGAATCCGTTTGGCGACATCGTCGAGATTACGACATTTTCAGGTAGTCTCTATGCCGTGTGTTTTCTCCCCGCGATCTTGGTTGGGCTTCACTGGCGTCGCGGTAACGCAAAAGCCGTGATCGCTTCGTTCGGTAGCGGCATCACCACGATATTACTGTGGCGAAATCTGGGTTTTAGTGCAGTCTTGCACGAGGTCCTACCGGCTTTGGCCATATCCATGGCCGTTTATCTGTTCGTATCGTGGAAGCTGCCGCCCGCTAGTACGGCAGCGATTGATGGGTTCTTTTTGACCAAGCATCAAATCGCTGAAATTAGTACCGAAGAGCGGTCAGTCTAAACCCTTAAGAAATTGAATCAGGCCTTCATTAACCGCTTCAGGTGCTTCCTGTTGTGTCCAGTGTCCTATGTCTGGCAGCACGACAGCGTCCACCAAATTCGTTAACACGGTCTTCATCGCGGCAAGCGCGTTTTCGCTATACGGAACTACGTCGCGCGTACCAGTCATGAAGTATGCTGGCTGATTGATCTTGAGTCCTTGAAGGCTACCGGAGAGCTCCCAATTTCGGTCGATATTACGATACCAGTTCAAACCACCACGAAACCCGGCTTTGTGAAACTGGCTGGCGTAGTAGTCGATGTCTTCCTTGGTCAACCAATCAGGTAGATCGTCTCCTGGATCAGGCATTCGCTCCAACATAAATGCTGTATCTGGTGCCGGATCGCTGCGTCGTTCAAGCATGTTGCCGCGGTTTACAGCCCCCGATGCGCCGAACAGCATCTTGCGCATCGTTGTAGGAATGTCGTTTTGCAGTTCGTGCTCCGCTACACCGGGTGTTTGGAAATAGAGCTGGTAGAAGAATCGATCACCGAAGAGTTCCTTCAATGAGACAAGCGGTGGCGTGGATCCTCGGGGACCGATTGGCACGGAAAGCGATGCGACAGCGCGGAAAACGTCGGGTCGCAAACTCGCGCAATTCCACGCGACAGGCGAACCCCAGTCATGTCCGACTACGACCGCCTGCGATTCACCTAGTGCATTGACTAATCCAACGATATCGCCAACGAGGTGAAAAATCGTGTAATCATCGATGTTGGGTGGGGCATCGGTACCGCCGTAGCCTCGTTGATCAGGCGCTACAACGTGGTATCCCGCGTCTGAAAGCGCACGCAACTGGTGTCGCCACGAGTACCACGATTCCGGGAATCCGTGACAGAGCACGACTAGCGGACCTTCTCCCGCCTCGGCAATGTGCATGTTGAGACCATTCGATTGAATGTCGCGTTCGGTGATTTCACTCATGAGATGTACCTGCGGATTGGTCGTTCGTGGCTTCGGGTCTTGAAGGTCGCCCGACTGAGGCGTAGGTGATTATCCGTTTGAGCGTTAGGCAAATTGGTGACAGATTAACGAACTGGTGCTGAGAACGGAGCACTAGCTCTTCGTTTTTCCGTTAGGTTTCGAAATTAGCGCAGATATAAATGGTGGTGTCTCGGCGTATCGGGTGAGACTCGTTTTACGTATCCGCACGTCGATTAAGAAGCAATTCACATCTGAGGAGTCATGTCCGGTCCACTCGACGGTATTCGCGTCATCGATTTCACCACTATGATCGCAGGACCTTACGGTACGATGGTTCTTGCGGACCAGGGTGCGGACGTCATAAAAATCGAAGCACCCGTGAATAGCGATCATTCGCGACGAGCCGGGTATGGCCAGCGTCATTTCTCAGCGGCTTTCGTTAACAACAATCGAAACAAGCGCTCAATTGCCATTGACGTCAAACATCCTGACGGGCTTGCGTTACTCCTGAAATTGGTCGAGAACTCGGACGTATTTGTGCAGAACTTCCGACCCGGCGTCATGCAACGTTTAGGCATTGACTACGACGATTTGCGAGAGGTAAATCCCAAGCTGATTTATCTTTCAATGAGCGGGTGGGGCGAAAAGGGCCCGTGGGCGCATAAACCGGTATACGATCCGATCATCCAAGCGCTGTCGGGTCTCGCTTCAGTCCAAGGCGGTAGTGATGATGTGCGGCCACGTCTGATTAGAACGATTCTGCCCGACAAACTGACAGGCGTCACCGCAGCACAGGCAGTCTCGTCCGCGTTATATGCTCGAGAGCGTACCGGGGAAGGTCAACATATCCGATTGTCAATGCTCGATGCGATTGTCGCGTTTATGTGGTCATCCGACATGGGTAGCCAGACGTTCGTAGGTAAGGAGGTAGATGTTGCGGCCGCAGCAACATTCATTGACTTGATCTACGAAACCTCGACTGATTACATCAGTGTGAGTGTGATGACAAATGATCAGTGGCAGAATCTTTGCTCGGTATTCGAGAAGCCGGAATGGTTGGCAGATGAACGATTCAAGACCCCCGCCGGTCGCGACCGCTACGCAAACGAAAGACTAGAACTGATCCAAAGCGAACTCAAAACTCGGCCAGCAGAGGAATGGCTTGAGCGACTAGAAGCCGCTGGAGTTCCCTGTGCGCCAGTGCTCAAACGTCATGAAATGATTCGCCACCCACAAGTAGAGGCTACCGGTATTGTCGTCGAAGTGGAGCATGAGCATGCGGGACGGTTGCGACAAGCCCGAAATGCCGCGAGATTCGAAGGAACACCGACGGAGATGCGCCATGGTGCACCGCACCTAGGTGAACACTCTAGGAAACTGATGGATGAACTTGGTTACTCGCAGAACGAGCAGGATCGATTAATCGGTGCGGGGGTAGTCGGCGACCCTAATGGATCCTAAGCACCTTTTTCGACAGATACCAGATCGCGTGAGTTTTGGGAGACTTGAAGCAGCACGCCATCCAGACTGTCACGCTCTGAAGAAGTCAATCCGTCTGCACCAGCGGCTTCTACCAAACCTTCGAATTGATCTGTCAAAGTCTTCAGCGACCATTCAGTCGCGTCATTGTCGTCGATAGCTGTGATTTCATTCTTCCCGTACACTTCGACGTGATAGTGAGGGCGGTTATCGAAACAATCAAAGCGCAGTAATTCCCGCGTTTCACTGTCAACAGGACCTCTTACACGGATTGACAATCCTTCGTCGCCTTGCATGCGACGGTAAGAAATGTCGAATTTAAACCGGCCAATTTCTTGGGAATACGTTGTCATAGCAGTCCTCACTGATCAACGGAAAGGTGATGATCACACTCGCGCCAATATGTTAATCGTAGTCGTTTCGAGATGACTCACTTGCCGTCGTCTCGTGATGCACGATCCGATGTATCGTCGCTTACTGAATTTACTCGGGACCATCGTCCTATCTGCGTTATCACAGGGGCGGGATGTAGCACTGGTTCAGGTATATTCGACTATAGGGACGTCGACGGTAAGTGGAAGCGACCGCCACCGGTGTTACTCGATGAATTCCTTACTTCAATGAACGCTCGGAGACGCTATTGGGCACGAAGCATGCTCGGTTGGCGGCAGTTCTCAGCTGCCACACCGAATGTCGCGCATCTAGCGCTCACGCGCCTTGAGAAATTCGGATTTGTAGGGTGTGTCATCACTCAAAACGTGGATGACCTACACGAATCCGCAGGTCAGCAAAACCTCATTCCGTTGCACGGCTCACTTCGAACCGCGACGTGTCTGGATTGTGAGAAGAGCGTATCTCGAAGTGAAATTCAGTCACGACTAGAGGACGACAACCCTCGGTTTGTATCAGCCGCGGTTATGCCGGATGCGGGTGGGGAAGGTCTTTACGCCATTGATGTTGACGACTCGTTTGCCGTACCTAATTGCACGAAGTGTGGAGGCATATTGAAACCAGATGTTGTGTTCTTTGGCGGTAATATCGAGTCAGATGTGAAGCATGCGGCTAACGAAGCGATACGTGCAGCATCCGGCGTTCTCGTTGTTGGCACGTCCCTGATGGTTTACTCAAGCTTCCGATTAGTCAAGCTGGCTCATGAACTGAGCATCCCAGTTGCTTCGATTGGATACGGCGTCACTCGTGGAGACTCGCTGATGTCGTTGATGATTCGCCGCGAGATCGCGTCGACCTTTGAAGAACTGATAGAGTGCTTGCAGGTCTAACATTTTGGGTACGATTAAGGTAGAACGTATTCGTTCTGTGAGGTCGAAATGACGTGTTCACGGAGCTTAGAAGAGGCTCGGTCTCGATGAAAGCGCTTGATGTCTTAGCGAGGCGTGTGCAGTGGATACGGGCAATTACTCTGATCACGTTCGTCGCATTGGTTCAAATTAGCGCGCATGCACAGGAAGAGCCAGCCAAGGAAGAAGCGGAACAGGAGGAATCTCAAGGAGAGGCGCCGGTTACGTTAGCGAGCATTCTCGACTCCAAACCTGACCCAAAGGACTATGCCAAGCGCACACACTGCATCTCAAAGGTCGCGATTCGCGATCACGAAGTTCTGAGTAAACGCCACATCGTGTTCACCATGCGTGGTGAAAAGCGTGAGAAAATGCTCATTCAGTTTGGGAGACACTGTTTTGGGTTACATCGTAAAGCGGTCCTGAACTTGGAATCGCGTGGCTCATCGAGACTATGCATAGGTGACTACGTGCGTACGGAAGTGTTTGAATTTGGTCGTCGATCGTGGGGACCTCGTTGCACGATACCGAAGTTTGAACCCATTTCAGATTATCAGTTAGCCCTCTTACGAGATGCACTACACACGGGTCGTGTGGAGTAGTTCGATCACATTGACGTGAGGTCATCAATGTTTTGGCAGCACTTCAGATTGGATACTGCTTGAGCATCCAATCGACAGAACGAAAAGCACTTGTTAAAGCTTCATTTTCATAGCTTGAATTTCTCGATTGAATAGTAAAATCAGATTTAGTGCAGTAAGCACATGGCGTATGAAACATGGATGTTGACCGTAAGACGATTAACGGGTTTACGACTCGCGAAGTCTGCGGCAGGTCGAATCTGAGCGAGTACCAACTCCACCAGCTTCGCAAGAAGCAGCTTCTACAGCCGGTTAAACAAGACAACGCTCAACTCCTCTACCGATTTCAGGATATGGTCGTTGCTTGCGATATCGGCCGACTTGTGAACGAAGGTACGAGTTTCGCAAAGGTTGTTGACGCCTATACCACCGTTCTCCGTACCCGCGGCGAAGATCTGTCTCACTCGTCAGCCATCAAGTTCATTAAGAACTCGGGCTTGGTTGGTGGCGACATACTGGTTCAATCTGAGCAAGGATTGCTTGACCCAGAAACAGGTGAGCGCGCTTTCGATTTCAATGACGTGTTGCAACCTAAACGAGCACGTTTGGTGCGGACGCTTGAATCGCTACGCGTTGCTCAGCGTGTTCGATCCGAGTCTCCTGACGCCGAGGATTGGTATCAGTACGCGCTTGATTGCGAAGACGATGAAAACGACGCGGAAGCAAGACGCGCTTATGAAATCTGTATTAACCATGATGAGAGCAATGCGGATGCGTGGGTTAATCTTGGTCGACTTCACTTCTTAAGTGGCCGTCAACTCGATTCACGTTATTGCTACGAGAAAGCGCTAGCAGTTGATTCGACTCATCAGATCGGTAACTACAACTTAGGGATTCTGTTTGAAATGTTCGAGTCGAACGAACTGGCGATCGAACATCTCACACGGGCGGATGGAATACTTGAGTCATTCCAATGTTTGGCACGCATCTACAAGAAGCTTGGAGACGCCAAACGTGCGGATGACTGTATGAAGAAATTCTTCGAGCTGTCGTTCAAAGAAACTTAGTAGAGAGTTGGTGCGTTTAGATCCTGCCGCGAGCAGGTAACGCGCTTAAATCAGTTAACCAGCTGCGTGGTAAAGCTGCTCGGTCGTGCCTTCGTCGCCTTTATGTAGGTCGATTATTGCCTCAATGCTGGGCATACAAGAACCACAGCATCCCGCCGCGCCAAGTTCACGATTGATCGCATTGACCGAATCGTGACCTTCGTTTATCGCCTCGACGATCTCGGTATCGGTTACGCCGAAGCAGATGCACACATACATGCGGTTATTGTATACGATAATGAGATTGATTACCAATTAGATTAGACGAACGATATTCCTAGTGAAGCATACTGCAATTTAACTGAATGAATATACAGGAGATGTTTGCTAACATTCCTTTACGGATTATCAAGGATTAGTCATGAACCCTCAAGATTCGCAGGTCATTGCACTACTGAACAACGTGCTAAAGAACGAGTTAACTGCAATTAACCAGTATTTCCTGCACTCGCGTATGTTCAACAATTGGGGATTGAAGTATCTTGGCGAACACGAGTTCAAAGAATCTCTCGATGAAATGAAACACGCGGACACGCTAATTGAACGCGTGCTATTCCTTGAGGGATTACCTAACCTACAAGACTTGGGTCGGTTGTATATCGGCGAGACACCACGCGAACTATTAGAGTGTGACTTGAGATTAGAGATGGAGGCAATGCCGAGTCTTCGAGAAGGAATTGCGTTCTGTGAAGAAGTTCAGGATTACATTTCCAGGGAGATTTTTGAGCGGATCCTTGAATCCGAAGAAGAGCACGTGGATTGGTTAGAGACTCAGCTAGATCTGATCGAACGTGTCACGCTCGAGAATTACTTACAACGGCAAATGCGTGAAGATTAGACTGATATGCCCAGAGTAGCTTATCGACCACTAAGCGATGCTGTTAGTCACGGTGATGCAAAGAAACTAGAAACGCTCGCAAAGAACGACCCCGTCGCTGCACGCCATTGGAAACCGATCATGGATGCAGCATTCTCGGGAAATGCTTCGTGCATCGATGTCTTGGTTAAACACGGTGCAGATGTCAACATCAAAGCTGGTACCGGTGCGAAACACACGCCGCTGACGAGGCTCTGCCAGTACCACAGAACGATCGCCAAGCACGACGGCCATCCCGCTGCACTCAGGGCTTTGTTGGCTTATGGTGCTGATCCTAGGATCCCGGCGGGACCACTGGCATTGACACCATTGAGCTACGCTGCGATGGGTCCTCTTGAGGAGCTCGTGGGGATTTTGGCGCTTGAAATGGAACCGCTTGATGCCCACACCGCCGCGGCACTCTATGACATTACACGATTGAAAGAGCTAGCGGAGCACCGAGTGCTTGACACGAAAGATGATGAATCGCGTACACCGCTTCACTATGTGTGTTTGTCCGGTTATCACAAAACACGCGGAATGCAAGCTGCTATCGACTGCATTGACTTTCTCTTAGAACAAGGTATCGAAATTGACACCGTACAACCAATTGCGGACGGAGACGCCGTCTTCCACGCGACCGCGCTTTGGTACGCGGTTTCTTGGCAGGGTAATCTTGAGATGACGAAACACCTATTGGCTCATGGAGCGAGTCCAGGTCCGGCGGTGTTTTCGTCATTGTTCGAAGGAAACATTGAAATCTGTCGTTTACTCGACGACAACGGTGCTGACTGGAATCAGCAATTTGATGGCGCGACCCCGCTGATCGACTTGATGAAGTGGAAAAAGAGCAAACTCGTTCCGTGGTTATTGGAACGCGGAGTCGATCCGTCAATTGAGGATCACAACGGACTAACCGCGCTTGACTATGCCCGCAAACGGAAGGTCAACGCAGATGTCATTGAGTTGTTGATTGAGAAAGGCGCGAAATCCGGTAGCGCGTGAAGTCCCTTTTCGGACATTAGTACCAGGTTTGATTCGCGTCGGGACGCTCCGCTCTCGACTGTGACGAGGTTCGAATAGAGGGTTTCTAGTCGGCACGAGGTATTAGCACGAGTCGTTTAAGCAATGACGAATCCACGAAACGTTCAGCTTATCGACAATCGTGTTTAATTCAGAATCGCTATTGTTTTGACGAAACGGGGTGAGATTAGCATGTCAGTAGCCTCACAGTTACGCAGTGATTTAGGCCATCCAGTTATAGATGCGGATGGTCATTGGCTTGAATACGGACCGGTCGTACGGTCCGCGATGGAAGCGATCGGTGGCAAAGCGGCGACTCGAGCGATGGAGATGAATGGTGCTCGTGTTGGCAGTAGCCTTGGAATGACTGTCGCCGAGCGACGTCGCGCGAATGTCCCACAGGAAGCCTTTTGGGGGTCTCCTACAAAAAACACGAAAGATCGCGCAACGGCGATGATGCCGAAGTTGCTTTACGAGCGGTTAGATGAGTTTGGAATCGACTTCGCGATTCTTTATCCGACGGCTGGACTCGGTTTGCCTCGTGTTAACGATGAAGAGGCGCGCTTAGCGGCGTGTCGTGCTTTCAATATTTACTGTGCTGAACTCTTTGAGCCTTTCAAGGATCGCATGACGCCTGCGGCGGTGATTCCGATGCACACACCTGAGGAGGCATTGGTGGAACTTGATCACGCAGTGAACGAACTCGGGCTCAAGGTCGTGATGTTGAACAGCTTGATTGATCGGCCAATCGAAAAGGTTGTCACCGAGTATCCGGATTCAGCAGATCTAGTTTCATGGCTCGACACGTTTGGCATTGACAGTGCTCATGACTATGACGTAGTGTGGGAAAAGTGTCGTCAGCTTGGTGTGTCACCAACGTTTCACCGTGGCTCGCGCGGAAAGTTCTTCAGACTATCCGTCTCAAACTTCTGCTACAACCATATTGGACATTTCGCTGCCGCTTCGGAAGCGGTCTGTAAATCCTTGTTTATGGGTGGCGTTACGCGCCGATTCCCAGATCTGAACTTCGCGTTCCTAGAAGGCGGCGTCGGATTCGCCGTGCTTTTGTACGCAGACCTCATCAATCACTGGGAAATTCGCAATGGCGAGGCACTGAATTTCACTGATCCGAGCGAATTAGATCTGAATTTGCTAAAGGAGTTAGCTGAGGAATACGCTGGTCCGGCGATGCAGGAAGCAATCAATGCAGGTCGCGGCATAAGTACTAAGAACGGTCCGACTACGACGGGCGGTCTCAACCAGTTGGATGACTACGCAGCTTGTGAAATCAGAGAGAAGTCCGACTTCAAGACGCTGTTTGCTGAGCGGTTTTATTTCGGCTGCGAAGCGGACGACGCAACAAATGCACTCGCTTTTCAAAGGCAGAACAACCCGTTCAACGCCGAAATCAAGACACTATTTGGGTCTGACATCGGTCATTTTGACGTGCAAGACATGGCGGGCGTATTACCCGAAGCCCACGAGCTTGTCGAAGATGGACGGATAACAACCGAGGATTTTCAGCACTTTGTGTTCGAAAATCCGGTGCGTTTCTGGGGTGAGACAAACCCCAACTTCTTTGACGGCACGGTTGTCGCAGACGCCGCTAAGGAGCTATTGAGCACGTAGTCGACGTTCGTAATGGTTGTAAAAAAACGCGGTTACGACCATCGATCGCACACGGATTTCTCATCAATTCACTCGCTTCATGCTCGATGTTGTTGGCGAAGTGAGTTACGGTTGACGTGCGTAGTCAGGATTGCGTATACACGTCGAAGAGGTAGTTGGCGCGCCCGCAGGGACTCGAACCCCGAACCCCCAGGTTCGAAGCCTGGTGCTCTATCCAGTTGAGCTACGAGCGCCGAACTTTCGGATTATAAAAGTGGTTTTTCCACTGGCGATGGTTTGTCTCGAGATAATCGTTTGAAATTTTCATCCAAATAGAGTTAGCTTGAGACGTCTCTCGTAACGGGACGGTAGACATAAACTAGGTAATGCACAAGTCCAACCTGACAGAGCAAGAACAGGCCGATTTGCGACAGGATGGGTTTGTCGTTCTACACGATGTGATTCCGCTGGAGTTCGTGAAGCAAGCGCGAGAGTTGATTTCCGCAGGAATGTCGATGACAGAACGTCGTATCTTGCCTCCGAGTGAATTGGCGACTCATCCAGATGTGATTCGCTTGTTCAAGGAATCATGTCTTGCGGAAGTTCTGCGCAATGCAATGGGTCCTTATCCAGAGGTTGTGAGTTGTCAAATTGCGGTAACTCCCCCGCGCAATCAACTTGGCGGACATCCTACGCCGCACGTAGATGGTAGTTGGTCTGGACCTATCCCAACTCGAGCGGCGGAAATTGACCCGATTCGAGGTCGGCCAAGAGACGCTGAACGTTATTTCGGCAAGAATGATGAGAAGCGCGGCACAAATGACGGATTGTTGTGGCAGGACCCCGATAAACGAATCTCGCTTGGCAGTTACACCGCCCTGGTGGGTGTGGCGTTAAACGAGCAAATGACACCGGGGAATGGTCAGTTTGCAGTCCTGAAAGGCATGCATGAGGAAGTTGAGAAGTCGTTCCGGATGCAAAGAGACACGGGTAGTGTTATCGGTCCTGAAGGTACAGGATGGCCGCGTATGCGTACGTCCGAACACGATGGACGAGTTTATTTAAACGGCTTACCTGAGAATGTCCGAGCGAAATTGCCGCGTATCGCTGCACAAGCGGGGGAAATCGACGGTTGGCCTTGGCCTGAACTTACGCCAGTCTGCCTTGCTGAAGGTAGTGCAGTTATCGCTCTTCATGCGTGCCCCCATACAGCGACGCCGAATTTCGGACCGAACCCACGCATGAATTTGTACTTTCGAATTCGACGGTTGCGAGAGGGGAATCCGTTCGAGGGATTGCGCAAAGTAGGGCACGGGGTAAGCGATCATCCTGACCGCGGTTACTTCGGGCAGTATCTAGATTACCCAGATAGTTATGACGCGTGGCAAACGTCGATAAACAAGCTTTGTGATCACTGGTCTGAGTGGGATTTGATTTGACAGGTGGTGCATGCGGTGCCGTGAGTGGGTCGGAGCGGGATTCGATCGTTCTTGCGATAGGTGGGTTCGAAGGATCCTGAAAAACGGAATAGGTGAGACCGAAGGTCAGACGTTCAATAAGGCTGTTCTAGGATTAGCGCGAATTAGCTTGTAAGCGAAAACGACGACGGATGTCGGTGCAGTCTCTTCCTAATTGGTGTTAGCTGTCGCACAAGTAACACAAGCTCAGGCGTCAGGTCTAAAGACTCGAGAAATAAACGGACTCTGAGGTCTGAACGGTCGTCCGTGATTGAGTATCGCCTCCATCCGTACTTTCGCTTGGTTGTGGATGTGACCTGGATCTTCTTCCGCTTCTGCAAGAATATAGAAATCGCCTGATTGAATCGCACCAAACACCATTTCCGCGCAACGACTTGGTGGCATTCCGTAATTCTTGAACCGTTCCACAAGCGCATCGATTGCTGGTGAACTTGGCGTCGGTCCGCCAAACCGTTCAGGTCGATGCGTGCCTGAACGTACGATGTTGGTACCTACGACGTTAGGGCAAAGGACGTGTACTGACAGACGCCCCTGCAATTCCTGATAGAGCGCTTCGCATAAGGCGACGCATGCATGTTTGGTCACGCCGTAGACACCTTGTGCAGCGCAAAGCCCGTCCTGAGACGAGGTTGCAACAAAAGACCCCGGTGCACCTTGCTGAAGCATCATGGGTACGAAGTGACGCGCGAAGTTCGCGACGCCTTTGATGTTTACGCCTATTACAAAGTCCCAATCAATGTCGCGAGCACTAATCACGCCACCACCGGCTCCAACGCCTGCGTTACAGACTACCAGCGAAATCGGAACTTCTGGGACTTTTGATTCGAGGCTAGCCTTCAAATTAAGGACGCTCTCCTCGCTCGAAACGTCAACCTCGACGCCGATCACTTGTAGACCTGCGCTTTGGGCTTTAGGTGTTAGCTCTTCGCGAGCCCGATCGACTGCGACGGCATCGATATCGACAATGACGGGATGTAATCCGTGCGTTATCGAAGCTTCAAGAATGGCAAAGCCGATACCGGATGCACCACCCGTGACGATCGCAAGACCGCCGGCAAGTTTCGTTAGATCCGGGAAGGCGTTATTGTCGCTGGCGAATTCGTTAGCCAAGATTGAATGCTCTCGTGATCATTAGCCAGCGGCTTTCTGCGTCTCCATCTCAGACACAACGTCTCGCATCCCTTCCCATTCATGCCACATATTGCAAATAGCGAATTTAGAGCGCTCCCAAGGATTGTTGCCTTCCTCGTATTCGAGCCACTCACCGCGTTGACCTCGATCTGGATGGTCTGAGACGCCACTCACCATGTGGTTGGGTTGTCGACTCTTGTTCCGAATCCGGAAAATAATGTTCTTGCGCGATTCTGTGCCGTGCTCATTTCGAGTGCCGGAGTGAGGCATGTTGAAGAGCGTGATGCATGCGTCGCCCGGTTCCATTAGTGCTTGCGTCGGTCGCGGCCACTTGACGCCATCAGGTGTCGATTCCGATGTCTCGTTAATGAACTTGTCACGAACGGCTTGGGGTAGGTAGGTGTGTCCACAACCATTGGGTGCGTCGTAGTTCAGCCGCGGCCAACCGGGGCCTTCGGGTCCGACATGACCATTGGTGGCGTACTGCCAGCGAAAGAACTCTTGTGTGACATGGTGTGCGCCTTTCAGCAACGCGGTTTGACCACAGCCTTCTCGAGTTTGATCGTTTAGGCACACAAACACAAAAGCCGTAAATGAACCCATGCCCAATGTCATATCTGGGTCTTCAAACAATGGCACGGAGTTGTGACCCATGACATCTGGACTGCGACCTAGATCACCCTTAGGACCGCTAGAGATATACATCTTGTAGACCTCTTCCTTCGTGCCTTGGACCGGTTTCTGAGGTACACCGATCGTGCACAAACCGTCCATGTGGGACTCAGAGCCGTAGTAAGGCATGTCGCGGTCGCGGTAGCCAAGATTATTGAAGTGTTCGCCGGGATCACGTCGCTTCAGTACGCCAACTTGGCAGGTAGCAGGCGGGTCGAAATAACCCATCGCTTCATGAAGAATCGGCGTTACGTCGGACGCATTCACCAAATTGGTAAGGTGCTCTGAGGAACCTACATACTCGCCCTTTTTTGCCGTGCGCATGCGGTTCAAAGCGCTTTCAACGAGGTCGTCGCTGACGGCTTTCTTGATGATGATGTAGCCGTCTCGGTAGAGGTCTCGCTTCTGTTCGAGGGTCAGTGTTCGTGCTTCTTCCAACCTTCTAACTCGTGCTGATCGATGAATTGGACTAGCCATTTTATTGGCGAAGCGAATATCGCGATATCAATTGGACGCTTTGTTGGAGTAGCGGAGTGTCCTGCAGGATAGTCAACGGTATAAATCCGCCCACTTCATTACATACAAATCGATGGGATCAGTGTGGTCAAGTGCATTCATTAGACCACGCTGATTTAGTCGTGACTTCTCAGTAAATGGCAAGCATTCAACGACAGCCACTAGACGGTATCACGGTACTTGATATGGGACAGATCTACAACGGTCCCTATTGCGGATACCTGCTAGCAATGGCAGGCGCTCGTGTAATCAAGATCGAGTCACCTATTGGTGAGACGTTGCGTGGTGCAGAGCGGGCTTCTGGCGAAGGCTATCCGTTTTGCATGCTCAACGGTAACAAGGAGACCATCACGCTGAATTTGAAGAGCGATCGAGGTCAGGAGCTACTTAAGCGCCTCGTGTCCCACGCGGATGTGCTACTTGAGAACTATGCGCCAGGCACGATGGCGAAATACGGTGTTGGTAGCGACGACTTGACTGCGATCAACCCTCGGTTGATCTATGCAGCTGCGACGGGTTTCGGTCAACAAGGGCCGCACTCTGACTATCGCGCGATGGACGTGACCGTTCAAGCGATGAGTGGCGTCGTGGCGATCACTGGCTATGAAGACGAGCCGCCTCTCAAGTCAGGACCCGCACTGTGTGACATATTGGGCGGCGTTCATCTTTACTCCGCGATCGTGACGGCGTTGATGCAGCGCGTAACCACCGGCAAAGGAGCCGTGATCGATGTGTCAATGCAGGACTCCGTCATTCCGACGCTTTGCTCCGCGTTAGGGGCGTATTACCGTTTCGGTGACAACCCACCGAGGGTTGGAAATCACCACCAGGCAAAAGCTCTCGCACCCTACAACATATACGAGACCAGCGACGGTCACGTCGCCATCATTTGTATTCGTGAAGGGCATTGGCGGAAATTGCTTAAGGCGATGAATCGCCAGGACCTCGCAGATGACGAACGGTTCGCGAACATGGCGATCCGATCCAAGAACATGGCATTGATCGATGAAGTCGTTGAGAGTTGGTCGAAGACCTTGAATACGCAGGAAGTGTTCGAGACGTGTCAGGAGCACGAGGTAATCTGTGCACCAGTTCAGTCGATATCGGACGTCTTGAATGATCCGCATCTAATTTCGCGCGGTGCGCTTCAAAAACTAGAGCATCCCGAACTGGGTGCCTTGATGATTCCTAATACGCCGCTTCGCTTTCAAGGATTAGAACCGCCAGCCGTCGCGCTTCCGCATGCGGTTGGTGAGGACAACGAGAAGGTGTACGGCGAATTACTTGACCTGAGCTCCGAAGCTGTTGCGGCGCTAAAGGAAGCGACCGCGATTTAACCCAGCTGAAACGACACGGCTGCAAAACTCTGCGGCGGCAATTCGATCTGTGCACGACCATGCTGTAGTGTGACGTTGCTCAATGCGCTTGTGTTGATCTCATCAGGATTTTCCCACGAGTTTTCAGCATTTAAGTCAGCGTGAGAAAGCAGTTCACTGTCATTGACTGATTCAATCGGTCTGTCCGCACAATCGATGCTCAGATCCAAAGCCTCCTTTAGGTTGCGATTGATCACGAAGCACTTGAGCTCATCACCATCGACCATCACTGCACTATCGAGGTACGGCACTTCTCCGTGAGACTTAGTCTCATACGTCTCGCAATCGACCGCTTGACGCAAGGACTGGCCACCTTTGCGCGATGCGACCATCCGAAACGCGTGGTAGATACTCTGTTTTAAAACTCCGTTCGCAGCCGTCTTGATAGGTGCGATCACATTTACGAGCTGCGCTAGATTCGCGATCTTGACGACGTCCGCGTGCCGGATGAAACTTAAGAGAAACATCGCGACCACGAGCGCGTCTTCAAAGTTGTACGTCTCATCAAGCAGTGGTGGCGCGAATTTTCCTGCGCCATCCCTGTCTTCTCTTGTGCGTGCACGGTACCACACATTCCATTCGTCGAAACATAGATACGTACGCCGTCCTGAACCTCGCCCCGCAGCCGCAGCTCTAGCAGATGCATCAATGCTCTCGATCTGACTGTCAATTGCTTTGGAGATGCCAAGGTAGTCTTCCGAATCACCTTCCGTGTTTCCAACATACCGATGTAGGCTGATGTATTCAGCGAAATGCGGATCCAGTCGTTGCATGACGCGGTGGTCCCACTCGACAAACGTAGGCATCTGAGGACCTGAAGACCCACAAGCGACGAGCTCGATGTTCGGATCGCAATCCTTCATCATTTTGGCGGCCATCTGTGCCCGGTTACAGTACTCGTCGACGGGGACATGTCCGAGCTGCCACGGACCATCCATCTCATTTCCTAGGCACCATATGGGTACGGATAACGGCTCTTGGTTTCCGTTACTCGCTCGCTTATCGGCGAATTGGGTACCTGCGACTGCGTTGCAGTATTCGACCCAATTTCGTGCTTCTTCAGGTGATCCCGTGCCGAGATTCACCGCCAACATCGGCTGCCAGTTCAGTTTCTTGCATAGATTGATAAATTCGTCTGTACCAAATTGATTGCTTTCCAGGCTTTGCCATGCGAGTTCGCGCACCGTAGGGCGTTCGGTGTGGTCGCCGACACCATCCTCCCAGTGGTAACCTGAAGCGAAATTTCCTCCAGGATAACGCACGATCGTTACACCGAGTTCCTTAAGTGCGTCGCTTAAATCGCTCCTCAATCCATCTTTGTCACTGAGTGAATGGTCAGCTTCATATACCCCTTGATAAATGCATCGTCCAAGGTGCTCTAGAAATCCGCCAAAGATGCGGTCATCAACTGTATCGATTTGGAACTTTGAATGCAGGTTGATAGTTGCATGAACCATATGTTTCCCCAGAATATCTGTTGTCTTGACAATCGCTCATCCATCTTATTTACGCCGGCTCTATCGAAGAGAGATGGCGACTGCAAATTCGTCTCATTCTAAAAGGTATGGGTCCGCACTTTATGCTGCTTCGCGTCCTACCAACAGTGATGTTGTGGCAACAAAACACTACTTGGAGACGTTCATGAATCAGTGTGAAATGAGCGTCACCGGTGAGACGATTGAGCGCTGGTGGCGTACTGTACACCGTCCAAACCGATTTCCATCAGAAATCGGTTACCTAGATCAACGAACTTAGCTTGCGCTTGTCAGGACGTGGAACCGTTTAGGCAAGTGATCTTCGCTCAACAGGTCAGCAATCGTCGGGACAAATGGTCTGACCCGCTCAGGTCTGTTCCCATAGGAGCGGATTACGATCACAGCGATCGGTAACGTGGCTTCGTTTTGTTGGTGAACCATGTTGGCATCCGCGGTGATCAGTGCGTCAAAGTTACTGTCTGCCGCTGCTCTGAGCAATTGGCCGTTGGCCATGCCGCTAAATTCCATACCTCTCACCGTGTGGTCCTCTCCTACATCGTGGAGTAGGATCGCAATGTCCTGCCCGAAGTGTTCATCAAGCAGGATCTTCAACTAAATACCAGTTATCGTCTTCGTGCAGTTTTTCTCGCACATCGTTTAGCACGGCGACGATCTGCACCTGTGAGACTGTCGGAAATTGATTCATAAATGCGTGGATGGAGTCGCCGGCAGCTAAGTATTCGAACAGAATACCTACAGGTACCCTTGTGCCTCGGAATACTGCTGTGCCGCTCAAAATACTGGGATCGCGTGAGATAGGATTCTGATCGTCAGATGCGTGATAACTCGGTTTTGTGTCCGTCGTAGCCACAGAAACGCACCAATTTATTGTGTTCAGTCCGTATAGGATAGACAACTATCACGCGATCGACAAAAGAACTTTAGGTACTCATAATTGATGACGTGGGAGACCCGTTGAAGCTTGCGAATCAAGACACCATCGTTGAAAACGTCTTGCGCGCTAGTTCAGTGTCTCTGTTTCCCATTGAGTTGGCGTTTTGACTTGAGGCACCAGTAAATCTTCCTACCCAACGACGCGTGCGTTTCGCAATCGTTTCGTTATGTTTGGTGCGTTCTTCCGAATTGGATCGTCTCGGCAAGGTGCGTCGGCTTCCCCAAGTACTTTGTTAGAAAGAGCTTCTAGGTTGCTAATCGAGCAGAGTGCTTAGTAACCACGACCAAAATCCATTGCTACAATCAAACAAGCGGTGGCAGTGGTCGTACGCCACCCGCTATCACATCAAATCTCATTTAGGAAATAAGCATGGCACTCACGCTTTATGATGCTTCAGTCGGGACTTACAAACAGATTCTCGGCGCGATAGAAGGCGTCTTGAATAAGGGTAAGGAACATTGTGAGGCAAACGGTATCGATTTGAACGAAGTCGTAGGAACGCGTTTGATCGACGATATGTTGCCGTTTAGGTTTCAAGTCATATCGGTAGCCCATCACTCTCTAGGCGCTATGAAAGGCGTCGAGGCTGGAGTGTTTGGTCCGCCCAGTATGGGCGATCAAGATTATGGTGCGCTTCAGTCTTTGGTAAGTGAATCATTGGCGGGACTAGAAGAGTACACAGAAGATAAGGTAAATGGTTTTCTCGGTAAAGAAGTGTTCTTCAAAATGGGTTCGGTCTCAATGCCATTCATCGCGGAAGACTTCTTACTCACCTTCTCCTTGCCAAATTTCTACTTTCACGCGACGACCACCTACGACATGATTCGTATGAAAGGGGCGACGATTGGTAAGGGCGATTTCATCGGCCGACCGCGACTCAACACGTAGCAACCGCGAATCAAGCCAATTGTTGTTTCGATTACTGTGAATACTGAAAAGATCTTTGACGATGTCGAAGACGCCATCGATGCGATCGCACGAGGCGAACTCGTCGTCGTAGTTGACGATGAGGACCGAGAAAACGAAGGGGATCTCATCATGGCGGCATCCAAAGCGTCGCCTGAAGCAGTCGCTTTTATGGTGCGGTTCACTAGCGGCATCTTGTGTACGCCGATCACCGAGAGTATCGCATCGCGCCTGAATCTAGACCCGATGGTGCCAAAAAACAATGCACCGCTTTCGACAGCATTCACCGTTAGCATTGATTACACGCATGGAATGTCAACCGGTATATCTGCCGAAGAACGTGCCAATACGGCTCAAGCGCTTGCGAATAACAATACACAGTCTGGCGATTTTGTACGACCAGGTCATATCTTTCCGTTAATCGGGCGACAGGGCGGTGTACTGGTACGTTCAGGACACACGGAAGCAGCGATTGATCTGGCTGAAGCAGCGGGGTGCCCGCCAGTTGGACTGCTCGCAGAGATCGTCAATGATCAAGGGACGGTTAAACGACTACCTGAATTGCTCAAATTTGCGAAGGAACATGATCTCCGAATCATTTCCATTGAGGATCTGATTGGATGGCGTCAGAGGCGCGAGAAGTTGGTGGATCGCGTGAGCGAGTTTCAGGTACGTACGCGAATCGGTCCTGCGAAGGCATATTCGTATCGAACTAAGTTCGAGCAGGCCGAGCATCTTGCGATTGTGTTTGGAGACATCGATGCCATGGATGCCGTTCCAGTCCGCATCCACCGAGAGAAGCTCATCGAGGATGTTTTCGGGTCACAGGCTAAACACCCAAATCGACTCATCGATGTTGCGCTTGACAAACTTGAGTCACTAGGCGGCGGCGTATTTATCTATCTCCGCAGCGGATTTGCGGGCGTGCCGTTGGATATGCTCGATACGCATCACGCGAGTGCAAGTAGACGCGCGAATCAATGGCTTGAGGTAGGTATCGGCGCACAGATCGTGCGTGATCTTGGAATTCGTGACATTCGCACGGTGTCGGGTCGAGAGGTAGACTTGGTCGGAATCGAAGGATTTGATCTTCGCGTCGTAGCCAGCGAGATTCTGTGAGTTCGATGAAGCCGCGCATTGGCATCACGCTTGGTGACCCAGCTGGAATTGGTCCGGAAATACTCGCCAAAGCGCTTCGTGAAATTGAAGCTCGATGTCAGCCAGTTGTGTTTGGTCCGCGCTGGGCATTTGAGGATGGCTTAGACGTCGCGAGCGCTCAGCTCGAGCGAGATCCAGAGTTCGTTGAGGTCGGTGTAAAGCGTCCGGACGATTTCGCGTTTGGTCAGGTCTCCGCAGGCAATGGCGAGGCAGCGATTCAAGCCGTTCATGCGGCCGCGAACGCATGTCTGAACAGCCAAGTCGACGCGATGATGACCTGTCCGTTGAACAAGGAAGCCATACACGCTGCCGGTTCTGAGCACATCGGACATCAAGAAATGCTTGCAGCGATCGCGGGCATCCCAAGCGCTGCGACGATGTTGATGACGCCTGGATTGCGCGTCGTTCATCTCTCCACCCACAAATCGTTAGGCGACGCCGTCAAGTTTGTAACCAAGGAGAGTGTCCTCGCGAAGCTCAAACTCACGCATTCGTCATTTAGTGCCTGGGGATTAAGCGCACCTAGGATCGCGGTTGCGGCGCTCAATCCACATGGCGGTGAAGGTGGTTTGCTTGGAAGTGAGGAAATTGAAGAGTTAGCCCCGGCCGTATACGAAGCCCGTGCTCGAGGCATCGAAGCCACCGGACCGTTACCCGCGGACTCGGTTTTCACGCGTGCAATTGATGGTGAATTCGACGTCGTGCTAGCGCTCTACCATGATCAAGGGCACGTCGCGATCAAAGTGCACAATCTACACGAGAGTGTCTCTGCGACTCTCGGCTTACCGTTCATACGGACTTCTGTCGACCACGGAACGGCATATGACATCGCCGGTAAAGGAGTAGCGAATCCGCGTAGTACCGTCGCTGCGATTGACGCTGCGATTACATTAGCAAACGGTGAACTGCGTTAGCAAACAAATAGGCGATCGGTCACCATTAACATAAACAGCAAAGGCTTAGCTACTAGGTTCGCAAGGAGTTCTTACGCATGAAAGCAGCCGTATTTCGCGAAGTTAATCGACCGATGGAAATTGAGGAAATCGAGCTCGCGGAACCGGATCCGCGCGAGGTCGTCGTGCGAACAAAAGCAGCCGGCGTATGTCATTCGGACCTGCATTTCTATAACGGCACGTATCCCGGGCAAACTCCGGTTGTATTGGGTCACGAATCGGCAGGCGTCGTCGAAGAGGTCGGACGCGATGTGACATACGTCAAGCCGGGTGACCATGTCATTACGTGTCTGTCCGTGTTTTGCGGGCACTGTGAACACTGTTTGACCGGGCATATGTCACTGTGCGGTTCCTCTGAAACTCGGCGTGGACATGACGACGTACCAAGGTTGAGCCAGAAGGGTGGGGTTGTGCATCAATTCGCCAGTTTGAGTTCTTTTGCTGAACGTATGTTGGTACATGAACACGCGGTTGCGAAGATTCGCGATGACATGCCAATGGACCGCGCAGCCCTGATTGGATGTGGCGTGACGACCGGAGTCGGTGCGGTTATTCACACTGCTGCTGTCGAACCCGGTTCGACTGTCGCAGTTATCGGATGTGGCGGTGTTGGTTTATCGTGCATCAACGGTGCAGCTCTTGCTGGCGCGGCGAAAGTAATCGCGGTTGACCAAGTCGCGTCAAAGCTTGAACTAGCTCGAAAGTTTGGTGCGACCGACACGGTCGACGCTTCAGAAAATGATGCAGTGCAAAGCGTTCGAGAGATCACGGACGGAGGGGTGCACTACGCATTCGAAGCGATCGGACTAAAAATCACCGCTGAGCAAGCGTTCCGAATGCTACGTCGCGGTGGCACTGCAACCGTAATTGGCATGATTCCCCCGGGTGAAATGGTGAGCTTGCACGGACCGGACTTCCTGCAGGAAAAAACTATTCAAGGATCCATGATGGGTTCTAACCGATTCAGGTTGGATATGCCTCGATTCGTTGATTTCTACCTTCAAGGCAAATTGCATTTGGACGACATGATTTCGAGCAGAATCGGACTAGACGACATCAATGACGCGATGGCACAGTTAGAGACTGGCGAAGTCGCTCGAAACGTAATCATGTTTGACTGAGGAATAACGACTATGCGGTGGCTCTCTTTTCGACAAGATGGCAATGAAACATTTGGCTATCTCAACTCAGGTAACCAGATTGTGTGCGTCGGCGCGGAAAGCCCGTTCGCCACGTTGAAAACTGCGATAGAGGCGGACGCGCTTGATGATCTGGCCAGTCAGTCCGTTGAAAGCGAACCATTAGCGCTAGACGATATCGAGTATTTACCGACGATTACCGATCCAGACAAAATCCTTTGTGTCGGACTTAACTACCGCGAACACCAAGCTGAAACCGGACGCGGTGGCGAGGAAAACCCAACCATCTTTGTGCGATTTGCGGCTGCGCAAGTGGGTCACCTGATGAACATGGTAAGACCATTTGAGTCTAACGCGCTGGACTTTGAAGGTGAGATTGCACTGATCATCGGCCGTCACGCACGGCGCGTTGCACCAGCTGATTGGCTCGATTACGTAGCGGGCTTCAGCTGTTACAACGACGGTAGCGTGAGAGACTATCAGCGACACACCAGTCAGTTTACACCGGGCAAGAACTTCACCGGCACCGGAGGTTTCGGTCCTTGGATGATGACGCCTTACGAAGTAGGCGATTTGGACGAAATAGAGATCACTACGCGATTGAACGGCAATGTGATGCAGAATGCGAAGTCCAAGCAGCTCGTATTTGGATTTGCTGACCTCGTCGCTTACTGTTCGACGTTTACAGACCTCGTGCCTGGTGATGTCATTGTTACCGGGACGCCTGGTGGAGTCGGATCGGCACGAAATCCACCCGTGTTTATGGACGAAGGTGATGTGATTGAAATCACGGTCGACCCAATCGGCACGCTGCGCAACAACGTTGTCGTCGGTTGACTACCTACACTGAGCGCGATTCGGATTAAGGTACGCTACCAGAATTGTGGCGCAACTGATTTAAGCGCTTAGCGCCGCAAGTACCTTTTGTGGGTGATCAGCGGCTCGGGTTACTCGACGCCAGTGTTTTACAACTTTGCCGTCCTTACCAATCCATACCGTTGAGCGAATCACCCCCATCCGCTTCTTCCCGTACATCATCTTTTCGCCGTACGCTTCGTATTTCTCCATGACCTTGTGATTCGCGTCAGTCAGGAGTTTGTAAGGCAACTTGTAGTCACGACGGAATTTCTTGTGTGACGCAGCGTCGTCCATTGAGACACCAAAAACAACAGCGCCGGTTTTACGAATGTCCTTGTAGTTTTCAGCGAAACCACATGCTTCTTTCGTGCAACCAGGTGTGTGATCTTTAGGATAGAAGAAGAGGATGACATCCTTTCCTTTTAGCTCGCGAAGCGCTACTTTTTTACCTGTATGATCGAGTAGCGTGAACAAAGGGGCTTTTTTTCCTTCTTCGATCGCCATGACTTTTACCTCGTGGTAATGAGCTGTTAGTATAAGCAACCATCTTTATGTGGTTCTCCGATGCGCATTTTCGCTACTAGTTAGCTTGAAAATATCAAAGTTATGACAGATAGTCCGTTAGTTTCACTCCACTTCAGGTTGGGTCGTTTATCTTTGATCGTCATGATGGCGAGTGTTGTTAGCGTACTCTCCGCCTGTGTGTCAACGTCCACGCCTAGCAATACCGAGAGTCTTTGTCAGATATTCGACGAGAAGCGATCCTGGTACCGATCGGCGGTTCGTAGCGAGCAGAAATGGGGAATACCCGTACCTACTCTCATGGCAGTCATTCATAAAGAATCCAGTTTTCGAGCCACGGTTCGACCGCCGCGAAAAAAGATTCTCGGTTTCATCCCTGGTAAGAGACTGTCGACGTCACTCGGATATTCACAGGCGAAGATTGAGACTTGGAATGACTACGTAAAGGACACCAAGCGACGGACCGCGAGTCGAACAAACTTCGCTGACAGCATCGATTTCGTTGGTTGGTATCTCAGCCGTGCGGTGAGACACCTGAACGTCGCGCCCACCAATGCGGAGGCGCTGTACGCGAGTTATCACGTTGGATTGAGCGGGTACCAGTCCGGTAAGTGGCGGAATTCACCTGGAATCAGGAACTCAGTCGCTACTTTCCAACGTCAGGTGCAAGTGTTCGAACGACAGTTCAAAACCTGCACCGTCACAAATCGAGGGTGGTTTCGTTAATTTGCGTCACCAGAATACGTGACGCGATAAATTGTTCCGTTCTGGTCGTCGCTAATAAGCAGACTCCCATCGCGTAGCATCAGAACATCATTCGGTCTACCGTTGACTTTGCCGTCAACGAGCCATTGGTCCACAAATGGGTCGTAGCGAAGGCCACTTTCAGTTTCACGAATCACTGAGACTTGGTAGCCACGCGGCGCGCCGGGGGCGTGATTCCAAGAACCATGCTCCGCGACGAATAGTGCATTCTTGTATTGTGCTGGGAATTGATCACCCGTGTAAAACGTTATGCCTAACGCGGCAGAATGCGCTCGAATGTAAAACGCTGGCTTCGTGTAGTCGTCAGGATTTTTGTCTGCACCGTAATCCTGATCTTTGACGACACCCGCATGAATGAATGGGTAGCCAAAGTGCTCACCGGGGGTGGATACTACGTTGATCTCCTCTAACGGAACCTCTGGTCCCATCCAATCTCCTCCATTTTCGGAGAACCAAAGTAAACCAGTCTTCGGATGCCACGCAAATCCGACACTGTTGCGCACACCACGAGCATAGATCGTCGTATCCCCTGTTGCAGGATCCATGCGCAGAATGGTTGCGAAACGCTCGTCGTCAGACAGACAGATGTTGCATGGTGCACCTACGTTGAGGTAGAGGAATCCCTCCGAGTCGAGTTCTAGATATTTCCAACCGTGGTGAGTCTCATCTGGCAGATCATCGGTAATCGTCTCGATGTTCGGCGTATTCGCGTAGACGGTATCGATGTCGCGAATTCGTAAGATCTGATTTAAGGCGCCGATGATGAGGTCGCCATTCAACATTACGACACCTGAAGGCATGGGCAAGTCAGATGCGATGACGGTTACAGTGGCGCCTTGCATGTCATCGTCTGGTACTACTGCGTAGACATCTCCCTGTCGGCGTGTTCCAACATAGATGTTGCCTGATGCGGACTCGACCATTTGCCGTGCGTTGGGCACCTGATCCGTCAGGATGCGGATGTCGAAGCCATCTGGTAGTGCCGACGCCCAGCTAGACCCTAAACTTACCGCCACGCCGAATAGGACGGACTGGCAGGTCTTTAACCTCAAATGCATGTCTGAATCCGAATTGCTTTTTGAAGAAGCCAAGCGCTTATACGAAGCTTGGTTAAGTGAGCAAGGTTACACCGAGCGTCAAGGTCAACTCGAGATGATGCGATTTATCTCACAATCCTTGACCCGAAAACAAGCTCGAATTGGCGTGGTCGAGGCAGGTACTGGAACGGGTAAGACCGTCGCATATTGCATTCCAGCTGCTATCGAAGCACGACGTCAACGCAAGACACTCGTTGTGGTGACATCTACCGTATTGCTGCAGCGACAACTCGTACAAACCGAGTTGCAACAACTTGCGGGTTTGTTCTCACCCGCATTGACGTTTGGGATTATCAAAGGTCGACGCCGTTACGCTTGCATCGATCGGCTTGATAAACACGTTAATTCGATTGGCGACGACTCAGTTGATTTATTTGGCAACGCGAACCCATCGCGTACGGATCGACAAATCGCGGCGCAGCTACTAGATCAGTTCAACGATCGAAAATGGGATGGTGACATGGATGCGGCGCCGATTTCGTTGATGAGGCGACACAGTAGTTCATTCACGACCGATGCACTTGGCTGTCATCGACAATCCTGCGAGTACGCAAAACCTTGTCCTTACTTTCGTGTACGCAATAAAGTCTCTGCACTAGACGTTGTGGTGACGAATTACAGTCTGTTGATGGCGGCGGGTCGAGAAGGTATCGACATGCTCCCTGCGCCTGAGGACTGCATTTATGTGTTTGACGAAGTGCACCGTTTGGCTGATATCGTCATGAATTCCGGCGCTGTGAGCTCAAGCACCTCTACGGTAATCGAGGTCGTTGATGGTGTCCAGAAGTTCATTAATCGGCTAATGAGCAGCGTTGAAGCAGGTCATCCACTGTCGAGCGCACATCAGGACGTCCTAGATATCGTACCGCGGGTGCCACCGTTAGTCGTCGAACTTCGTGAGCACTTCGCGCAACTGACTCGGACAAGCACCGTCGAACCAAATTCGCAGCGCAAGGTATTTCGTTTTGTCGCCGGTCAATTAGATGAAGCTACGAATCAAAGAGCACAGGTGTTAGCGAGTGCACTTGGGGGTCTACACGATGTTCTGAATGAGTTGTTTAAGACACTTGATGATGCTCGGTCAAATCTTCCAATGTGGATCAAAACCGAAGTGTTGTCTCGTGCGATGCGTTCATTGACGGAGCTGCTTACAACCTTGCGAGATGTCAATTCACTGTTTGCCGATTGGGGATCAGCTTCATTAGGTGCGTCTGCTCGATGGTTGTCGTCCGAGGACGAAGAATGGCGGATGCACACCGTTCCGATCGCGGTCGATGAAATACTCAACGATTCGGTTTGGTCCCAAGCTCATGGCGTTATCTGCACCTCAGCGACGATCTACTCGAGTCAAGGGTTTAACCAGTTCAAGCAGGAAGTGGGTCTAAATCTCCCGGACGAGCAATTCAATCGCATCGCAAGCCCATTCGATTTTCGAGGTAAAGTCAAGTTTCAGATTGCGAATATCGGGTTTAGTCAGCCGGGAGGCGAGGCATTCAACCGCGCGGCAGCATCCCATTTGCCACAGTTATTGATCGAAAATCGAAGTGGCCTTGTTTTGTTCACATCTCGTTTCGATATGGTTGCTGTGTATAGGCAACTGCCAGAGAGTTTTCGTGTGCTCTGTGTCATGCAGGACGAACTATCCATGGCGGAGACTCTCAGGAAACATCGAGAGGCGATCGACAGGGGCGGCCAAAGTTACATATTTGGCCTAGTTTCGTATCGAGAAGGTGTGGACTTGCCTGGCGACTACTGCCAGCATGTCGTGATCATGCGTATTCCGTTCAGTGTACCTGATGACCCTGTAATCAAATCGCAGAAAGAGTTGCTAGGGCTGGAAAACGCATTCATGCAATACGATGTTCCACAAGCATCGTTACGCCTGTTTCAAGCGTGCGGCCGACTGCTACGAAGCGAATCGGACAGCGGCACGATAACGGTTTTTGACCGACGAATTGTCGAGAGGAGGCAGTACTGCGGCGAGCTTATTCGGCCCTTGCCTGACTTCGAAATCGTCGATTTAAAAAAAGCTGTCAATCCCGTAACTTGAACATGGAGGGGTCCGTGATCGCGATACCATGCGTTAATCCCAATCCTTTCTGCCCCGGGCTATACACCTCAAGACGTCGCGGACTGTCGAGATCGAGAATGCGATCGTAGGCGATGCGAAGGTCATCTAAAGAGATCGCTCGAATTGCGCTTGCTAACTGTTCGCGCGTATCGAATGACGGATTTTGATAAATGACGTCACTTCTGTATCGAGCCGCACGTTGGCCAAGATTCTTGTCCTTCTCGAGCAGACTTGTGAGGAGTCCCTGTTTGTAACCATCGAATTCCTCTTGTGTCATTTCGTCGAGTTCGACTCTGCGTTTAGAGAGAAATTGATTTGTCGCAGTCTGTAAGTGAGGTACATCTGCAACTGGCGACTGAACCAGGAACACCATCGAAGGATGCGTGAATAGTTGGTTGTATTGAGCGATCGTCGCGTAGCCAAGCTGTTGCTCTGTGCGTAAATCATTGAAATACGCTTGCGAGACAACGCTTGAAATTAAGCGCATCATGGCTCGTTCTTCAATGGAATCATTCTCACCGAGGAAGCTGACAAGGTAAACTGCGTCGTTGTGTTCGATATCCAGCTTTCTCGTGTGATGAGCGTCCAAGAGATGTACTGCTGGCACTCGGAAGTCATCGGCGTGAAGATTCATGTTGCCTTTAATCGTGTCGCCGATCGTCTGCGTATCTTCTTGGGTTGCGTTTCCTACGACAAGCACTGTTGCGCTAACCTGAGCGAGTCGTTCTTTCATCCACGCCTCGAGTGATTCGCGTGTGACTGCGTCAACTTGCTCGGCCAGCACGACTGGCGCCCAAGATGTGCTCACCAACGTATGACCAATCGAGCTATACGCTTGTTGGAACGCTCGTTCGTCTTTGAAATTGTTGTATTGCTTCGCCAACTCGATTTTTTGAGTTTCCAATTGCTCTGCGTCGATATCGAATTGGTTCAGCATCTCCAACATGTCGTTGAGTAACAACGATTGCTTATCGTCGTAACCATTTACGTTGATCGATAAACCATCTGAAAACGCGCTGAAGCTACCGTTCAATCCTGCGATGAGGGCTGGATAAGACCGAGCATTGAGTTTGATATTCAGCAATTGCGCAAGTAATGTGTTGTGGACGAAATCTAGCGGTCCATCGTGCTGGTCGGCATACTGGAGACGGGCGTAGACGTGCGCCTTAGGCACCTTGAATGCCGTGTTTGTCGCATGCCAGATTTGCAGTCCGTCAGCGTCGTGCATAAGCGAAGGTACCGCATCGTGTAAACCAGCGATAAGAGACGTGTCTTCGGGTATGAATACGTTCGGTGCCGGTAATTCGAACTCGCGTTCAACGCTATGGTTTGTGTCGATCTCGGGAGACAAGGTATACGGTACGTTAAACCATTTCTCCGTCTTATCCGTCTCAATGTCGGGGGCATTGATTCGCGTTATTGCGTTATCACGAGTCAGGTAACTGAGGTAATCGCTAATGAGCTCTGGGTCGAAGTCCGTCATTAGGTACGGGCCTTGAAGGAGGTCGTTTGGTTCGTACATCCGCGTAGCTTGAACCAGTCCACTGACGGTTCCGATTGCAGAGCCTTGCTCCATGTACCGGAAATTTAAGTCCGCGACTGCAGCTTGCTCGCGAAATCGCCATTCTTCGACCGGATTGCGACGTAAGTTCTCTACATATGCAAACACGAGTGCGTGAATTTCGTCAAGATGCTTCCAGCCTGACTCGGTGAGACCCATCGAAACAGAAAATAGCGAATTGCCACGATCGGATCGGTAGCCTCCCGCTGACAACGAGTTAATCCAACCACGTTCTTGTAATAGATGGTGCAGACTCCCTTCACCTTCGTGACCTAGCACGTTGCTGAGATATCTAAGTGGTTTTGTTCGATAGTGAGGTTGGATGTCGGGTACAGGCCAGTCGATGAAGAGCGCGCGATGCGACATGATCGTTTGAAACCCATAAGAGAACGGTAATGAGTCGTTGAGATATAGAGACGGTGGAATAGGAGACTCACCAAGCTCTCGATTAGGTACATCGCTGAAGCGCTCACGTACTAACGCTTCCAACTCGTCGAGATCCCTCTCACTGACAACCGCTAGTACCATCTGGTCGGCTGAGTAATTGTTTTTGTAGAAATCCAACACGAGATCGCGATCGACATCCGCTAGAGTGTCCAAACTACCAATGCTGAATTTGGACACCGGGTGTTCTGGATTCACGATCACTTTTTGGACAGCTAAGCCGCGCCAAGCGTCATTACGCAATTGCATTTGATACTCGGAATGCACCGCATTCTTTTCTCGATCTACGTAAGTTTCATCCAAAAGAGGCGCCGTGAAAAACTGTGCGAATCGATCCAGCGCTTCAGGGAAATACTCTTCGTCGATATCGAAAAAGTAATTCGTGAGCTCGTTCGCTGTGTATGCGTTCCTAGAACCACCATGTTTGGAAATGAAATCTGCATACCCATCGGGATCTGGGTACTTTTCAGTACCTAAAAACAACATGTGCTCTAAATAGTGTGCGATGCCTTCGTATTCCGGTAAATCATCGTTTGAACCTCGCAGGACCGCTAGCGAGGCTCCTGCCTTGCCTTCTTCCGGTCGATGCACAAGGATTGCGGTAAGGTCGTTCTCCAGTACTAAATATCGGTAAGAGCGGTTGTCGTTCGGGCTCTTGTTAATGGTCACTTCTCCCGATGCCATCTCGGTATCTGGAACGTCGGTTGTAGCGCACCCCCCCAGCCATGTGACGATAGCGCTTCCAGCAATGAAAAGCTTGAGTGAATTTGATAGAGTCATTGTGGCGTTCCGATGGAAGGCATTAGAAAGAAAGACAGACCTACGACGTCAAGAAATCGTGAGTAAGTCATGCTCGAACCGAGAGTGTTCGCATCAGCTCAGAAGCTCTTGAAACACTCTAGTAAATCAGACGCGAACAGTGCGGGTTGTTCGAATGCAGCGAAGTGGCCGCCACGTTCTTGGATTCGATAGTATTTTAGATTCTTGAAACGCCTTCGAACCCAGCGCTCGGACGCTTTAAAAATCTCTTTCGGGTAGATTGTCACACCTGATGGAATTGTGACATCTTTCGCGCGTCCGCCGCGACCAAAGCTCTCCCAATAAAGACGAGCACTCGATGCACCGCTTGCGGAAAGCCAATACAGCATCACGTTATCGAGTAGTTGATCGCGTGTCAACACGTTCTCAGGGTGGCCGCTGCAATCTGTCCATTGATAAAACTTCTCAAGAATCCACGCGGCTTGTCCGATCGGAGAATCAACGAGACCATAGCCTAAAGTTTGGGGGCGTGTGCTTTGTTGTTTCGAGTAGCCGGAATCCCAATCTTGATAGAACTGACTTCCCTTAAGCGCCTCTTGTTCTAGTTCCGTGAGGTCATCCATTGTGTCACGGTCGGGGCCAACGGTTGGCATGTTCGTGTGCATGCCAACGCAGTGGTCGTCATGATTGGTGGCGAGAGCTGTCGTGACTGCCGCGCCCCAGTCTCCACCTTGAGCGAGGTATTCGTCGTAGTCGAGGCGCAGCATGATCGTATTCCATGCACTCGCGATTTTCTCGACATTCCAACCATGGTGTTCAGGTTTACCTGAGAACCCATAGCCGGGTAAGCACGGAATAACCAAGTCATAGGACTTCTTTAACGGTTCAATTACGTCAAGGAACTCCACGATTGATCCTGGCCAACCATGAGTGAGTACGAGCGCTTGTGCGTCTGGCGCTTCACTTTTAATGTGCATGAAGTGAATGTCTAGGCCGAATACCTCAGTAGTAAATTGGTCGTATTGATTGATCGTCGCTTCACATCGTCGCCAGTCGTATTCATTTTGCCAATAGCTCTTGACTTCGCTCATGTAGCCAAGAGGGATTCCTTGGGTCCAATCGTCAACCGTTTCTGACTCAGGTAGACGGGTAAGTTCAAGCTTTGATTTCAGTGAGGTGAGATCACTGTCTGAGATTTCGACGCGATATGGTTTTAGTTCGAACATATGATGAATCAACAATTAAGGTTTGTAGAAGCTAGCATAACCAGCGAGTTTTACAGGGAGATTGGTCTTGCCTTCCGTATTTGATCTAGCAGGTCGCGTCTATAAGACCGCCGCATTGCAAGCAAGTTTTAAAAAACTAGATCCAAGTACCCCTAGAGACTATCGTGAACTCGCCGTGGTCCTGGTGAATCACTGGCGTCAACACGACTACAAGGTCATTGGGTTAGGTGGCGGTCAAGGCGCTGGAAAGAGCACTTTGAGTGAGTTGATCAAAGTAGCTGCTCAAGATGTTGACGAATGCGTAGTCACACTAGCGCTTGATGATTTCTACCTCACGAAGGATGAACGTGAGCAATTAGCGGAAGATGAGCATGAGCTTTTCGTAACCCGCGGCCCGCCTGGTACACACGATATCAACTGGTTATTGCACTCCATCGATGAGATAGTTGCGGAACGCTCTGTGGTTATCCCGCAATTTGACAAAGGTCTCGATGAACGGGTGAGAAGCATTGAGACTGGACTGCGTTGCGAACGCTTATTGATCGAAGGATGGTGTGTGGGTGCCACCCCCCAGCCAGAATCGGAGTTGAAAGACCCGGTCAATGAATTGGAGCGCGACCGTGATCCACAACGGGCATGGCGGTCTGCTGTGAATGGCTTTCTCGCTGGTTCTTATTCGCAGTTGATTGATCGACTGGATTGCTTTGTTTTTCTACGAGTGCCGGGTATAGACAGCGTTGAGAAATGGCGACTACAGCAAGAGCAAGCGATTGCGCCTGATCGACGTAAAGATGCTGAGTGGGTTTCCGAATTCGTTCAGTTCTATCAGAGAATCACGGAATGGATGCTCGACGATGCGCTCAATCGAGCGAATGTCGTTGTCGAGCTCGACGCAAACCATCGCGTGTCGGGATTGACGATACGCTAGTCACCAAGACGTTTTAGTAATACTTCCATCGCGCGATTGAATCTGTCTCGCAATGGCTGTTCGCCGTGCGCGACCGCGACCCAATCCCGGATCAAGCCTTCGGCGACGTCCTTTTGAGAAGCTTCACTTCGACCCATCGTAGTCGCTAGTTCGCCAACCCGTAGTTGGAGGCGACGTTCTTCGTCCTCTGTCGTTTGCGGTTCGATATCAGCTTGAATCTCGGTACGAAGCACAATGTCCCGCAACGTTGAGTCGTCTTGTAGTGGCGTACGTGATTCGAATAGAACCATGTCATTCTGTACCGCGTCGTACCATTCGACTGGAATCGGCGAGTTGCTCGATTCATAACCGGCTAATTCTGAATCTTTCTCGAGTAACAGATTCAAGCGTTCACCAACCTGCATCTGCAATGCGGCTAGTTTTCGATCAGCGAGAATATCGTCAACTTGAGCAAGTTTTTGATCAAGGTCTTTCTTGATCCTCGCAGGAAGAACCAACTCTACGAGTTGCTCCTCGACTTCGTGAACTGCATTGGCATCAAACTGTTGTTTACCGCCTCGAGCTCGACGAAGCAGCTTATCGACCATGTCTTTCGCTTGTTCAATATTTCGCGAGATCGATTCTTTGCGTTCTTCCCGTTGTACTCGACGAGTCTCAAATACCGAGTTGCATAGCGTTCGAAATTCAGACCAGAGTTTCTCCTCGGCTTTATGAAACGTCGGACCAACGGCTTTCCACTCAGCCTGTAAATCCTTGATGGCATTGATGCGCTCTTGGTCGTCAAGCTGTTCGTCGTCGCACACTTCTCGAGCTTGTTCGATTAAGCGTTCCTTGACCTTGCTTGTTTCTTGTCGGTGCTTGATCAACCGGTCACGAATGGTCTGATATGCGCCGAAAAATCGTTTATTGACCGTCCGACTTCGCGAACGATCCGTTTCACCGATGTCTTTGAACTGCTTAAGGTGCTGGCTGAGTACGTGTTGCACGTCACGCCAATCTGGTTCGTCCCAGTTGGTGTCTTCGATGAAGTTTTCTAACTCGCGTGCGAGTGCTTCCTTACGGTTCGCGTTCTCAATTCGAGTTTGCTTCTGCTCTTCAAACCATTCTGCGCATATTCGCCACGCGCCGTCTGCGGCATCGTCGTAGCGCTTCTGAAGCGATATCTCGTCGCGATTACTCGGTGGACCGAGCGCATTCCAATCGGCACGTAAGGCACGGATTTGGTCAAACTGGTCTTGAGGCGTTAGAGGTGAATCCCTCAACGCCTCAATCTTGGTGCAGAGTTCTTCCCGCTTAGGGAGTAATGCGAATGCCTTCCAGTTCAGTAACTGCTTTAGCTCTGCAGCGAACGGCGCAAGCAAGTCGAATTGATGCTTTCGGGCTCCTTCTGGTAGCCGCAGTATCAAATTCCGAACATGACGCTCGGTATTGATCGCATCCTTTAAAGATCCTTCCTGGATCTTCTCCTTAAGCGTAGGAATCGTCTCATCAATGTTCTTTAGCGTTTCATCGAAGAGTTCATCAGCACGTTGGATGATCTGCCGACAGTTAGCGCCGACACCAGAAAGTTGCTGACGCCATGATCCTTGGGTTTCGGAATCAAGGGATTGGAAATCACGATGCGCTAGAAACCGTTGGACATTTTGGTTGTGATCCTTCGCGAGTTTGCTCACACGCCAAACTTTCGTCCAGTTCTCCTTGGCTTTGAGGTCAGGAATTGCAAGCTCTATTGACGCGAGCTTGTTGAACCGTTCTGTGAGTGCGTCGCGAACCGCGCCGTGTTTTTGCTCAGATCGGATTCTCGCAGTGATTTCGAAGAACTGATTGGATAGTTCCAACGGTACTTTCTGAACGCGCAACGCTTCTAACCACGCTTGTTCCGCTCTCTCAAGCGCTTGTAATTGGTCTTCTGCCGTATTGAGTTCCGCGATGATTGCGGTAAACCGTGCTGGATCCTCAGCGTGCTCGTCGGTTGATTTTGAGCGACGCGGAAATCGTGTTCTCAGCATGTCAAGGTCAAGGTTCTCAACGCCGAACTCGTGCAGTCGTCGGTTGAGTTTCGTTAATTCGTCGAGAATTTCAGACCAGCTTGTCTCTTGTGCGTCTCGTAGGGAGGCGTAATGTGCATCCGTAGCGCTAGTGCGAGTTGCAGATTCGATGAGCTGCTCAGCTCTTGAAAGCACCTCGTCACGATTTGTGGTGAGGCGTTTGACTTCACCAAGGCGATCACGGATGTAACGATTGACTGATTTATCTTTGTTTCTCGAGATTCTTTCGCAATGACTTAATACCTCGACGTTAGCGATCAGCGCGACAGCATCTTGCCGAACAGTGGCAGAACTTGCTAGGAAGATTGTTTCGGCGATCTCTTGGGTTGTTGCGCGTTGTTGCGCGATTTCAACGAGTTCATTGCCATTCTTGATATGTTCAAGCATGTAGGTCCGGACGTTTTCACGACCTAGTAACGGGTGACTTGTATCAATCTGGGCGCAAACAAGCTGTACAGTCTCGTTCGCGAGGTCCGGGTCGTCTAAGAACTGCGACAGCTCCTCAACTGACTCCAATCGACGCAGCGCTGCGGTTCTGACACCAATGTCTTCGTCGTCACGAGCTAACTTTACGATAGCGTCTCGATCTGAGTCAGGTAGCGACTCCAAAGCTTCCAAGCGCTTTGAAGCATTGGGATGGTCTAACCTTGGTTTTCGTTTAAAGATGCGGTCAAGCACGATACTCTTTGTTACAAATTCGCAGCAGGATAAAGAGTCCTTGGTAACAGTGACTCTAGCGCGTTCTAAGTGCAGTTGGATACATAATGATAGTTGGCGTGCGGAACAGGCAAAAATGCAATGGCGTTACGTAATGTTCGCCGAATACGTTCCAGTCGCCGATGGCAAGTCAACTTTAAACGAGGTCCCGGTAGTGGCACGATGGGATAGACCCACATCAGGGGGAATTCCTGATTGGTTTTGGGGGAGTGTTGAGACTAAGGGGCAACCCGCGACGGTAGAAGTTGAGGACTGCGACGTTGCGTATCAGACTTGGGGGAACCGCGATGGCAATCCAGGTGTATTGCTGATTCACGGGATGAATGCCCACAAACATTGGTGGGACTTCATCGCGCCTCAGCTCTTGCCAGATTACTACGTGGTGGCGATGGATCTCACGGGCATGGGTGATTCTGATTTTCGCTACGAGTATGACTCGGACACCTACGCGGCGGAAATCGTTGCAGTCTCAGACGCCGCTGGTCTTGATGAACAAGCGGTGTTGGTTGGTCATAGTTTTGGGGGACGCATGGCGACCAAGGTTGCAAGCGTGAGAGCGGACCGCTTTGGCGCTCTAGTGCTCGTTGACTCCGGAATCAGACATCCAGATGAACCCGAACCAGACTATCCTGTCATGGGAGGAGGTCGAGCCAAGGTGTATCCAAGTCGCGAAGCAGCAGAAGCTAGATTTCGCTTATTTCCACCGCAGCCATGTGACAACGACTATCTTCTTACGTATATCGCTCGGAAGTCGCTACTCTATCTTGATGGCGGTTGGGGTTGGAAATTCGATGAGGAATTGCCGCTTGTGTTAAAAGACGCCGAGGCTACGCCTGAAGATTTCACAGGGTTGCAGCTACCAGTAGGACTTATTTACGGCGCTAACAGCTTGTCGTTCACAGAGGAGACGCGCAGTTACGTTTCGTCACTCGTTCCTAACCTAGTAACTACTGAACGCATCGAGGACGCACAGCACCATGTGTTCCTGGATCAACCATTAGCGTTCGTAGAAGCGCTACATCGTGTTCTCGCGTTGGTTATACGACAAGGGTAAAAGCGCGTTCAACGCCCGGAGACGATACGTCAAGGCTGTGACGACACTACTACGTGCGCGACGAGCGTATCTAGCTTATTGCTGGGTGATTTGACTGGACAAGCGGTGTAACGGCTTGACGATGCTTTACCAGTCCCCTTTATCCCACTGAATACCACCGCCGATCTGATAGTCGGCAACGTTCTGTTCAAAGAAGGAGACTTGCTTCTGCTGATCGATGGTTCGTGTCATCCAAGGAAATGGATTGGTAGGCGCGTCGTACTGTTCGGGTAGTTGTAACGACGTAAATCTGCGGTTCGCGATATACTGAAGATACGTCGTCATCAGTTCAACGTTCATACCCTGAATACCGCTCGGCATCGTGTCATGTGCGAACTCGACCTCAAGCTCGAGACCTTCCTTGATCATGCGAATTGCAGTTTCCTGCATTTCCGCGTCCCAAAGGTGTGGATTCTCCTGCTTGATCTGATTGATCATGTCGAGACCGAAATTTATGTGCATCGATTCATCACGCATGATCATTTCGAACTGCTTCGCCGTATTGATCATCTTGCCTTCGCGAGCCATTGATAAGATGAGCGCAAAGCCACAGTAGAAGAAAATCCCCTCAACGACACAGTAATACGCGATCAGATTCTCCAGCAGTAGTCGATCAGAAGCGAGTGTGCCAGTGTTAAAGTGCGGGTCCGATAGCAAGCTTGTTTGCTTGAGAGCCCAAGCGGACTTGTCACCAACCGATTTAATCTCGCGGTACATGTTGAAGAGCTCACTCTCTTCCATACCAAGTGATTCGATGCAATATTGATACGCGTGAGTGTGAAGAGCTTCTTCGCTCGCCTGTAATAGCAGATAGTTACGACATTCTGGATTCGTGATTAATCGATATAGGCCAAGAACAATGTTGTTCGCGACCAGAGAATCGGCGGTCGCAAAGAAACCGAGACTGCGTTTTACGACTTGCCGTTCTTCTTCGGACAAAATCCCTTCGCTCTTCCACTGGGTGATGTCATCCTGCATCGGAATTTCATCCGGCATCCAGTGATTCTTTCGAGCTAGAAGATATTTCTCCCATGCCCAGACATACTTGAACGGGATTAATTGGTTTAGGTCAGCGCGACAGTTGATCATGGCCTTTTCGTCGACTTGGACGCGCTGCGTTGTCGCGAACGCATTAGCCAGGTCGTCGCCTACGCGGAGAGGCGTACGATCATCATTGTCGGCCGTGTCGACCTTGATTGGGGCAGGCTTGGCGGGCGAAACCGGTGGCGTAGGTGTAACCGCCCTCGTAATAGGTGTTGGTTCGACGACTGGTTCGTGTCGTGTTTCTGAGTTTAAGACCGCCTCGTCTTCTGACGTATCCCAATTCGCCAACCGCATGAATCTTCTGCTCCGTCTGTATGTTCTGTAGCCGTTCTCACTGCTATGCTTCCATGCACTAGCTAGAGCATTGCCACTGTTAACACAAAGCTAACATGCGAACTATAGCGAAAACAGTCGAAAGGTGCCGCGACAGAATAGAAGGTGCGGTGAGAACTCGGGCTCGTGTCAGACGTAAACCGCCAAAGTAACGCTTTAGCCGGCGCAAGACTCGCAAGTCGGGTCATTGATATCGCAGAACTCGTAATCTTCTTCCACGTCGTTTCCACTCGTCGTCGGTAGCGAATTGCTTGGCGTAGCGGCTGGAATATCCGCTTCAGCAGCCGTCGCGGTTTCAGCCTTGACGAATTGCAAACGTGCATCGACCGACGATGTTTTTTCGACTCTTGTAGCGCTTCGGGAATGCAAGTAATACGTCGTCTTAAGACCAAGTTTCCACGCGTTGAGATACCAGAGCTTCACTTCCCTCGGCGAGACGCCTCGACTAGGATCAACGTATAGATTGAGCGACTGGCTTTGGTCAATCCACTTTTGCCGTCTTGCGGCACATTCGATGAGTGCAGGGTTGCCAACTTCGAACGCAGATTTGTAAAGATCTCTGAGCTCCTGTGGAATCGACTCGATTTCGTTTAAGTTACCGTCCAAATCCATGATTTGGTCGTATAAGTCGGTTGACCATAGACCTAAAGCCTTCAAATCTGCGGTGAGATAAGGGTTGACGACCTGAAAGTCACCAGACATGTTCTGCTTCACGAATGTGTTCAGGAAGAATGGTTCAATTGAAGCGACCGATCCAACGATGTTGGCGATAGTCGCTGTTGGCGCAATCGCCATCACATTTGAGTTACGCATACCTTGTTGCGCCAATTTCTTGCGTAACTCATCCCATGGCATGGTTTGAGAGTAATCGAGGAGTGTGTAGTCCGAGCCGCGCTCTTCCTCCAGAAGTCTTAGCGAATCGATCGGCAATATCCCTTCGTGCCAAAGTGAACCTTCATAAGACGGGTACGAGCCTCGTTCACGCGCTAGGTCAGACGACGCTTCAATTGCGTAGTACGAGATCCATTCCATGGAACGATCGGCAAACTCAATCGCTTCATCCGAGTCGTACGGCTGTCGACGCCGGTACAACGCGTCCTGGAATCCCATCAGCCCTAAACCAATCGGGCGATGACGTTGGTTGGAATTAGCCGCCTTATCGACCGCGTAGAAATTTATGTCGATGACGTTATCCAGCATGCGAATCCCGGTACGAACCGTTGCTCGAAGGGCTTCGTGATCGATTTCTCCGGTATCGTCGACATGCTTGATGAGATTAATTGAGCCTAGATTGCAGACTGCAATCTCTTCACGAGAGGTATTTAGCGTAATTTCTGTGCACAGATTCGAAGAATGAACACGACCGACATGACGTTGCGGCGAACGGATGTTGCAGGGATCCTTGAACGTGATCCACGGGTGACCGGTTTCCGCGAGCGCTCGGAGCATGGTCTTCCAAAGATTGTTAGCCTTGACACGCTTGAAAAGCGTGATAGCGCCCGACTCAGTGTCTTTTTCATACTGTTCATAGCGTTCTTCGAAAGCACTACCGTACAAATCATGTAAATCTGGCACGTCGCTGGGTGAAAACAACGTCCATTGCGCGTCTTTTTCGACACGCTTCATGAATAAATCGGGAATCCAATTGGCGGTGTTCATATTGGGTGTACGCCGCATCGGATCGCCAGTGTTTTTACGAAGGTCGAGAAACTCCTCGATGTCTAGGTGCCACGTTTCCAAGTAGCTGCATACCGCGCCAGCTCGCTTACCGCCTTGATTGACGGCTTTTGCGGTGGCGTCGACGACTTTGATGAACGGTACCACGCCGTCAGATTTTCCATTGGTGCCCTTAATCTCTGAACCCATTGCCCTGACAGGAGTCCAGTCGTTACCCATACCGCCGGCCCACTTCTGTAGCATGGCGTTGCCATAGATTTGCGCCCCGAAGATCGATTCAAGATCGTCTTCTACGGTAGATATGTAACAGGACGAAAGCTGTGGGTGGCACGTACCGGCGTTAAACAACGTTGGTGTTGATGAAATGAAGCGGAATGAAGAGAGCGCGTCATAGAACTCGATGGCTTGGTCTTCACGATCGTCCTCCTCTATCGCCAAGTACATAGCGACTCGCATCCAGAACACTTGTGGCATCTCGAAACGTATTCCTGCAGATTGCAGCACGTATCGATCGTAGATCACTTGCAGTCCATGAAAGTCGAACTGTCTATCGCGATCAGCGACAAGCGCGCGTCCTAGCTTGACTAGATCGTAACTCAACAATTGCGGGTCGATGAGCTCTTTTTCGACGCCAAATTCAAGTGTGCGTTGCAGCACCACGGCATATGCGTCGTCCAAGTCGGCGTGATTTTCTGGTACGAAGGTGCGACCGCCGATCGGAATTTCGAGCAATTTCAGACATTCTTCTCGAAGCTGGATCAGCAGAAAGCGTGCCGCGATGGTGTCGTAGTTTGGATCTACCTTGATCATATCAGTCGCGGTGTCGACCATCGCCCGTCGCAGCTCATGCTCAGGCATACCTTCTCGGATGTTGCGTCGGATGTTTTCGACGATCAGATGATCGTCAATATCTAGGACACCTTCACTAGCTTCATCAACCTGTTTGTGAAGTCGAATCCAATCTACTGGGACGCGTTCACCGTCTTGCGAGATGACGTGAACAAGCGGTTCGTTCACGGTTTGCATCAGCGACTGATTGTCGCGTTCTTCTTTTCGTTTTTGCCGGTACTTCGAGTAGCACTCCGCTACCGCTCGTTGTTCAGCGCCGATGAGTCGAGCGATAACGTTATCTTGAATCTCCTCAATATGAATATGCCCGCCTTGGGGGTAACGGGAAATGAGGCTCTCGTGAACGTTGCTTGTTATGCGATCGACGAGTTCTTGAATACCGGGAGTCTTCGTCGTTTCCTGGCCAATTTCACTAATGTATGCCTTCTCAATCGCGTTGAAAATTCGATTACGGTCGAATGGAAGGGTCTGATGATTACGTTTGATAACGTTCCATACACCGGGAGGTGAAATAGTTGGTTGCGATACGCTGCCGTTGCTAGTCATCGCGGAACCGTTAACTGGTGTGGCTCGTAATTCCGTGTCTGATTGTGCTTCAAATTCCTCTGGCATCGCAGCTCCGGTGGCGGACTACTGATTATATATTCAGTAGTCCAGTCTGATGTATACAGGACCCTTAGGTTGTTTAACTTGCTGGGTTCGGACATCCGTGTCATAAACCGGTCACATTTGAGTCATCCGTGACGAATAGCATTCTAACAACTAGCCCGCCCTTATTCAAGAACGTTTATATTCATGGATATTTGCCTTGGCGAAGCGCGACTTCGGCACTAAATTTCCACGGTAAGTTGCGTTATCTCGAAAGCTAGGTAAAAATCAGGTTCTTGTTCAATCTGAAGATTGAAAGAGTAGAGAAAGACTCGGGTTTTGATCGATGAGTCTCTTGAAGCGATATACATGCATCTTGTTTCTACTCTGATTTTTCTATAGTGGTTGAGCGAATCGAAGCGGCGACTTAAGCTTTGGCATCTCACGCGTATTGCCACTTTCGAACCTAACGCCGCTACCGTGAAAACTTGACGAAATTGAGTTTAGAGTGAATCGAAACGATGTTTGATCAGCCTCATCGACCGAAGGTGTTGGAGTCTCGATACCAATCCGCTATGGCACTACATGCTCAAGCACTGCGCCACAGGATCGGAGCAAAAGCTCGTTTGCGTCGGTTTACCGACGCGCCATACGAGAAACTGTTAGACCTGACCTCGGCATGCGACTGCGTGGCGACTGAGTGGGGATTTGATGACTGGGAGTCGATGTGTCGCGAAACCGCTGCGCCACCTGCGGATCCTCATCAAGCAGCTCGCTGGTTTGCGCTTCAGTTACTTAACAGGAACATAGACGACATCGAAGTCAGCGGAGCTCTCTCTTCACTGGGTTCATCGGACTCATTGGGTGTGCGATTGGCGATGATGGACCAGACTGTTTCGATCGAAGAGATCGATGCATCCGGCGTCGACAGACCCTTGCCGCCACTCGATGTGCCCGCGCTCGTGTACATCTGTTGCTCGAAGTATGGCGCGACGAACGCGACAGTACGTACACGTCGTCGTGCCTGGTCAGATCAGTTGCTCCGAAACAATGCCAATCCAAACGTTGGGATGCCTGAGCGAGATTCCATTCGTGGTTTCAGGACATGCCTAGGTGGAGCGATTGGGTTGGCACGAGATGTCGATTTGGCTCAACGACTACTTGATGCCGGTGCTGACATAAATGACGGAGCCACGCTTTATGAAGGCAGCGCAATGTGGGAAGCGGTGCGCTCACGCGATCATGTTGCACTCGATGCGTTGATCAATGCGGATCCACCGGAATGGCACGTGTGTCATGCACTTACGCACTGTTTGCAACTTCACGATCCGGAGCTAGTCGAGAAATTACTAGCCGCAGGTGCGGATCCAAATTGGAATAAGACCGTATTTGGCATGGTTGGAAACGCATTACACGAAGCAATTCAGTGCGATGCACCTCTCGCCACGATCGAAATGCTCATCGAGCATGGTGCAAACATTGATGTGACAGACGGCGGGGATCGAACGCCATTGGCAATTGCGACGGCGCTTGGTCGTGATGACATTGTCAAAGTACTGGCTGCAAACGGTGCGGAATCGAAGGAAATAGGAGACTTCGAACGGTTCGTCGGTGCATGTTTTCGAGAAATCGAATCAGAAGCACAAGAAATCAGAGAAAGCGCTGAGATCCGCGAAGCTAAGTCATACCACGATCAGCTGTGGTTGCATGAAGCGATCAAGCGAGGTTGCCACGAGACGCTTGACCTATTGCTAGCGGTCGACTTTGATGTAGGCACCATTGACTATCAGGGCGAGACAGCGTTACATCGAGCGGTCATCGCGCAAGACGAACACGCGGTTGAAAAACTGCTTGAACGAGGAGCGTCAACGTCAGCTCTGAACTTCGACGGGGATACGGTCGTCGAATTGGCGCTACGGACAACTTCCCCCGTGAATTCACACATCGTTGACAGATTTGCACACTTACTTACCGAACAACAGTTCAATGAGCGAGGTTCGCGGCTTCGCCCTCTAGACATCGAGTCGTTTGAGCTCGCGGCGGATGCAATCGCGAATGGCAACGCGCAGGTGTTACGAGACCTTCTCGAAGCAAATCCTTACTTCAACAAAGCACGTTCGACGCGACCGCATCGATGTGCGCTTATGAACTACATCGGCGTGAACGGATTCGAAGGAGAACGCCAGAAATCCCCCGAGAACGCGGTTGAGATCATTGAAGTGCTCCTTGCGCACGGATGTGATCCTGACGTCCTGTGTTACACGTACAGAGGAGGTCCCGGGGAGAACACGCTAGGGTTGTTGCTGTCGAGCGGCGTGGTGTCGTCTGCCGAGCAGCAGATGGCCATGGTGCGTGCGCTCGTCAAAGGTGGCGCGACTATTGGTGCTGGCTACAGACTGCTGTTCAAACTCCTTGACGCGAGCGAGTCGGACACGGTTGACGACGTTGTCAGTTCGATTGATATGAACGACGATTCCGTTCGAGAAGCGTTCTTCGCGTTGGGGACCAACCGCGAACTCTCGTTGATGGAGAAACTGATCAATGCAGGATTCGACGTGGATGTCACCAACGAGTTAGAACAAACAGCCCTTCATTGGGCGGCGCTCAACGGCGATGAAACATTTGTTGACTGGTTGCTCGAACATGGCGCCGATCCCACTCTGCGCGAAATGCAATTCGATGGCACGTGTGCGGGATGGGCGGACGCAGGAGGCCACGTCGAACTGGCCAAGCGGCTTGGCGGCTTGGTATCCGATGCGACCTGAGACCTAGTTAAGGAGAAACTCGATCAGCGCCTTCTGTGAATGAAGGCGGTTGCCAGCCTCCTCCCACACAGCGGAACGCGGGTCGTCAAGTACAAACTCGTCGACTTCCTCTCCGCGATGAGCCGGTAAACAGTGAAGGAAAATGGCGTTACTCTTCGCTTGATCGAGCAAGCTAGACGTTACCTGAAATCCATCAAATGCCTTGATCCGGTCGATGTCATCTTCATGACCCATAGAAGACCACACGTCTGTCACAACAACATCCGCGTCTTGGACAGCATCGGCTGGCGAATTGACAAAATCAACTCGCGTACTGCAAGTTAGATATTTGGCGCTTGGTTGGTAGTCGACTGGAGTCGCGACTCGCAGATCGAACCCGAGCAGTCTTGAAGCCTCGATGAACGACTGACACATGTTGTATCCGTCGCCAATAAATGCAACCTGGCGTCCTTCAATCTCACCTTTAGCTTCAACGATCGTCATGATGTCGGCCAACAACTGGCATGGATGCAGTTCATTACTCATGCCGTTGATCACTGGGATCTCAGAATAATGCGCGTACTCGTCAATTGTCGACTGTTGCTTCGCGCGAAGCATGACGATATCCACCATCTTGGCGAGTACTCGGGCGGTATCTTTGATTGGCTCGCCGCGCCCTAGTTGGGTGTCTCGTGGGCTTATGAAAACCGACTGCCCGCCGAGCTGCGCCATACCTGTTTCAAATGCCACCCGCGTTCGCGTCGAACTTAGTTCGAAGATCATCGCGAGTGTCTTCTGAGGACACGATTGAGGGGATGAATCCTGAAGCTGCAGATGTTTGAGCTCAATCGCGCGACCGATCAGACTATGCAACTCATTGACGGAAAGGTCACTGAGCCTTAAGAAGTGGCGTGCCATTACACGTGATTCTTGATTAATTCAGTGACGATCTCGACCATCTGATCCGCTTCTTCAGAAGTGATATTCAGTGGCGGCAACAAGCGAACGACAGTGTCAGTGGTTACATTCATGAGCAAGCCCTTCTCCATGGCTTGCATAACCAATTCCGCGCAAGGTTCGGTGAGTTCGATACCGATCATCATGCCCTTACCACGGATGTCTTTCACGTTGTTGCTGTCCGCAAGATTTTTTGCGAATGCATCGCGCATCGCTTGTCCTGTTTTAGCACCTTGCTCAATCACGCCGTCCTGAAGTTCGGCGATCGTGGCGTTTGCTGCGGCGCACGCCAAGGGATTCCCGCCGAAGGTACTCGCGTGCGTTCCTGCAACGAGCGTTTCAGCAGCGACCCCGCGGGCGAGACACGCGCCAATTGGGACACCATTCGCTAAGCCTTTTGCCGTGGTTACGACATCAGGAAGAATTGAGCTGTGTTGGTAGGCAAAGTACTTACCCGCGCGCCCGTTTCCGGTCTGCACTTCATCCAACATAAGCAGCATGCCGTTGGCGTCACACACGCGGCGTAGCTCCTCTAAGTAGTTGTCCGCGGGTACATGGACGCCGCCTTCACCCAGAATGGGTTCAACCAGAATAGCAACTACGTTTGGGTCGCTTGCTCGTTTTTCGACAGCCTTCACGTCATCAAATGGGACGTGCTCGAAACCTTGCGGCAGTGGATCAAAACCTGCACGCACCTTTTCTTGTCCTGTCGCAGTCAGCGTTGCAAGTGTGCGACCGTGAAAGCTGCCTTGGATGACCAGCGTAGTCGGGACATCGACTTCACGGTCGTTACCGTACTTACGAGCGAGCTTTAAGGCGGCTTCATTCGCTTCGGCACCAGAGTTGCAGAAAAACACGTTATCCATCCCGCTGATCTCACACAACGTGGCGGCAAGTTTTTCCTGTTCCGGGATGCCGTAGAGATTTGAGGTGTGGACCAGCTTCTTAGCTTGTGTCGCTAACGCTTCGGCTACTTTCGGATGGGCGTGACCTAGCACACATACAGCGATACCCGACAAGCCATCGAGAAACCGTCGGCCATCATCCGCCGTTAGGTAAGTGCCTTCACCACTTACGAACGTGACTGGATAACGGTTGTAGGTTGGCATGATGCTCGTCATGGGACTAACCCTCTAAATTCCTTTAGCATGTAAAAACAAAAAAGTAGCCGAGGGGCTACTTTGTTAAGGGCGATAGTTTAAGCAGATACGCTAAAAGTTCAAAGTTCTAAGCTTCAGCAGAAGCACATACGGACGCGGATTCGAGTCGGCTGATCCCTCTTTCGAGCACAGATCGAGGCGTGGCGAAGTTAAATCGGACGAAACCTGGTGCGCCGAACTCAACGCCGTCGGAGAAACCTAGTCCGTGTGACTCAAAGTATGCGGCGTGGTCTCGCACTGGTAGCTTGCGTGCGTCAATCCATCCGAGATGCGTGCCTTCGACAGGAGCGATCGTCAGATTCTCTAGCTTGTCAACAGCATCTGTCAACAAATCTCGATTTGTGCGAAGGTATGCCTGAAGATCAGGCAACCAGGTTGATTGATCGCCGTACGCAGCTATCGCTGCGACGTAGGCTAATGGTGAAACCGAGCTTATCCAACCACTCTTTGCGGCTTCGAAGCGTCGACGAAGATCTGCGTTCCGTATCACAGCGAATGCACTTTTTAGCCCAGCAATGTTGTAACTCTTCGTATGTGAAATGAGGGTGATGGTGTGTTCCTCAACTTCTTCGCTTAATGTGGCTAGTGGTGTGTGCGTCAAACCAGGTTCGAGGCAGATTCCCCAATGAATCTCGTCGCTCACGATGACGGTATTAGTGCGGAGGCAAATATCGGCGAGCGATTCAAGTTCATTACGTGTATATACACGACCGGTTGGATTCTGAGGATTACATAGCAATATCGTGCGAGACGATTCATGGCTCGTCTTGCGTTTGATGTCATCGAGATCCATGATCCATCGATCGTCGTGCATTTGCAAAGCGGACGTGATTAGCCTACGGTGATTAATCGCGGCGGTCTGTAGAAATGGTGGGTAGATTGGAGTCATGACAACAGACGCATCGCCGTCGTATCCAACGCAACGCACGGCCGCGTTCAAGCCAGGTACAAGAGATGTGAGCGAGACGAGCCAGTCAGGGTGGATTTGCCAACCATAGCGTCGGTCCGCCCAGTCAATAAACACACCAACTAACTCCTCAGGTAGGTCGGTGTACCCAACAACTGGGTGTTCGAGGCGAGCGCGAATTGCGTCGAGAACGAATTCAGGAGTTGCGAAGTCCATATCGGCGACCCAGAACGGCAAGACGTCTCGTTCGCCGTATTTCAACCACTTGGAACTTGAGGTAGCGCGTCGATCGTATATCTCGTCGAAGTTGAATTTGGACATCGGTGCAGGAGACGGCGACTTAATCAAACTGGATCATCCAATCTATTCGAATTGAGTGAATTAACGGGTATATCTGACATGCACAACCTTGATTTGTTTCGATTCATTGGACTGAATACAACGGTCCGCATTCATACCACGAAACGTCTAACCGAGGAAGGCGCTTAGTTCGCGAGTCTCTCGTCAAGTGTGCCGGTCAGGTCCTCATTAACGAGACCGCGATAGGTGGCAGCATCTATTCCAAGCTCTGCTTCAAATACTTCTTGGCTATGTTGACCTGCGCACGGTGCAGGTCTGATAGGCGGTGTGCCTAAAGTAGAAAAGCGGAACGGTCGCCCTGGCATCCAATTACTCCCGGATTCAGGATGATGGACCTTTTCGATAAAACCGGCATCACGAAGGGTTTGGTCGGGTTTGCTGTACAACTCGATTAGTGGCACGACCCGAGATGCACAAATCCCACGGTCTCTCAACCTCGTCACGATTGCGTCGGCATCCTTGTCGCATAGCCAGTCGGAGAGTATTTGATCGATTTCTGTTTCTCTGGCTTTCCTCACCGCTTCGTTCTGCAACGCGGGATCTTCAAAGTGACTATCTCCCACGATGTGAACAAGCGACGACCACATCTCTTCTGTCTCGACAGCGATCGCTACCCAGTCAAGCTCTGCCGCTTTATAGATGTTGTGAGGGGCATGCTTCAGATGTCGGTTTCCGCGAGGTGACGGGACTTCCCCGCAAGCGTCATATTCGATCACTGCGTCACCAATTACGGCCGAGACCGCTTCCATCATGGATAGATCGATTCGTTGCGGTTCGCCGGACAGATCACGTTGGCGTAACGCTGCCATGATCGTCGCGATTAAAAAGTAGCCACTGATTGGGTCTGGATACAAACCGCCAGTATTCATGCCGGAGTCGCCTCGGTAGCCGTGAATCGAAGACAAACCGGCCATCGGTTCAGTCGTTGCGCCGTTCGCGGGGTAGTGGCTATACGGGCCAGATTCACCATACCCGGAAATCGACGCCCAGATCATGCCAGGTTTAGCCGCGTGGAGTCGCTCGAGCGTGACGCCCCAGCGAGGGAGTACGGTCGGTCGGAAATTGTCGATAAGCATGTCAAACTGAGGAATCAGCTGCCAGAGAATCTCCTGACCCTTAGGGTGAGTCAGGTCAAGGTCGATTTCTCGCTTGTGCAAGTTCACTGAGTTGTAGTGACCTTGAGTATTTGGTGGGTGTTGAGTACGCGTCTCATCTCGAACGCCAGCCGGTACCGCATTGCTAATTCGTCGAAATGCATCTGGATGTTTTACGGAGGCGACTTGTACGACATCTGCACCGAGTAATGCGAGAAGCTCAGTCGCAAACGTACCCGACCACGCTTGTCCGAAACTGAGCACACGAATGCCGGTGAGTGGGCCTTCAGGAAACGATCGGTCAGTTTTCGATTCTGGTACTGGCGTTGTATTTGTTGTCACGTCACTTAGAGCGTGATCGCCGAGCTTTGGCGCGGGGGTTGCGATTGCCCACGGGGAAGGCTGGAGCTTCGCGGGAGCCCCAGCGACGCGCACCTGTCGCCCTGCTATTTCAGTTTGAGCGAAGTACTCGCGAGCCAGTAAGTGTTCGTTTTCGACTAGATCGCTGATATCTTGCACGACCCCAATGACACATCGCAACTCCGCCAACGCATGAAACACAGGCCATCGCTGCAGCTTCGGAAGCGATTCGGCGAGACCTTCGACGACATCGCGCATGTCCTGTGAGTGACGGCCGATATCGGGGATTAGCTCGGGCTTTTTCCCTTGCTCAGGAAGTCCGCAGACATTCATTGCTTCGGTCCAGTTGTGAAAATCCGCGAGACCTAGATTCATGCGACCGTCTGACAAATTCCACAACGGTCCGGACGAGCCGCGTGGTCTACCACCGCCTGGACCGCGATTTGCAGTTCGCCCTTGAAACACACCTGCAACACCCCAAGGGTGAACAGTTAGGGCATACGCCTCAAGCTCACTGACGTCGACGCGTTCAGGCACCGACTGCGACTCGCGACTCCGTAGTGCACCAGCAGCAGCGATGTATCCCATGACCCCACCGACGATACCGTTTTGATTGCGAGGCATCGCTAGGGGCGGTTCGTCTCGATAGCCGTTGATTGATGCCCAACCACAATGGGCGCTGAGCGTCAGGTTATTTCCTTGTCTTCCTTGCAACGGACCGTGCAAGCCGTAGGCTGTGACGCAAAGGTGTACAGCGTCAATTGATAGTGCGGCTTCAATGTCGGCGAGATAATCGGCGTCAAACGACGTCGTAACGACGACGTCAGCGGTACGGATTAACTCGTTACGGTCACGATCGTTGTTTACAACGACGGATCGTTTGTTCCAATTGACGAATGCGTGGATGACGCTACTTTCGGTTCGGTCGGAGGCATCGACAAATGGTGGTTCGCTACGACACGGATGACCTTCCGGGGACTCCGCGAGGAGGACATCGGCACCAAAGTCGCCAAACAGACGCGCCGCAAATGCACCCGAAAACCTTGTCGATAAGTCAACTACTCGTAGTCCTTCGAATGGTCTTGAATGCATGTACTGAAGTGCACCTTTGAACTGAAATATTCGCTTGATTATCGCACGGGCGATGGACTAATAGACGGCCGCATCAGACGCTATGTGACGCTCCGAGTGTGTCGGTTTAGATCTTCTGATTTGAAGCAAGCGCAGACCCAATACGAGAGCGCGATGCTTCGCCGACGTCACAATCGCGAGCAAATCTGTCCCAGTCCGCCACGGCAGCGGCTGTACTTTCGATTATCCGCTTGGACTCGGCGTCATCCAAATCCGCGCTCTTCCCAAGCGCCACCAGATGCGAATTGGTAATTTGATTGCCGCGTCCTAATACTGATGTTGAGTGCTCTCCGCCAGGTCCTGGCGAAAACGTAAGGTCATATGCGGGTGCAAGCTGCCACTGTCCGTTCCGCATCAACAAGAACGTGAATTGACGGGCGTGATCGTCTCGATTGTGCGCAAGGACGTTAAAAACGGCCAGCGCGAACATCGCTGAAACTTCCCGCCGATCATGCGTAATCGCTCGTGTAAGCGTTATTAGATCGCGGTAATCGAGTGAAGGAAGACGATAGTCTGCATAGAGCAACCCACTTGCGGAGTGGGCGTGTAGTCGCTTCGTTCCAACTCGATCAAATCGTTGCGAGACGAAATATTGATTTCCTTTATAGTCCGCAATGAGTCGAGTAACAGGCACGCGTACGCCGGCTTCCTTCGCCATATTAGCGTAGGCTTTTTCGATATTGGCCGCATCGGTTGGATCGTCTGTTCCCCTAAATTTCACAAGGCAGTGTTGATATTTAGCGTCAACCGCTGTGGGTCCGTAGATCGCGCCGTCATCCGCGTCGATCGCAACCATGACTTTGGGTCGTGCACCTCCTGGGGATCCGCCAAGGTGTCCGAGCTCGGCAACGACGTCAGATACGTTTCCCTCAAGCACGTTACGAGCATTGCTAGCTAAAAGGTCCAAATCCAACGCGGATTGCTTCTCGTGCCAAACGTTTACGCCTGGCTCGTAGCATAGAGCGCCGATTCCTCGATCGCCGACCCACGCCAGCCGATCGAGAGGCGTCAATGTCGCAGGTTCGATGCCAAGTTCGCGGGCGCGACGGTCGGTGAGCAAACTACCCCAACTGTCAGGGAGACTGTCGTGAAATACGCCGTGTAGACCTTCGAATAACGCAACGTTAAAGGGACGGATAGTTGCTGACCCTACGGAGAGTCGATGACGAACGGGCGAGATTTCCATGCCTGAAGATCGAGAGTCATCGCTGTACTCAAGGTGAGCAACACGGTTGATGTATCCGAGTCGACCTACAGACTGAATGTCGTTATCAGACCATCGCAGCGTAACGTTTAGTAGATCACTTGGCGCTAGGGGTTCGGTCAAGTTAGTCGACCACGTTTGCGCACTTTTGACTTGGTTAAGAGCTGATCTAGAGTCGCTTCTTGCTCGTTTGATTCGAACATGTGTTCCAGACCCGCTTGCTCGTCAAGGGCGACCAATAGGCGGACAAACGAGACAAGCGAAATTGAACCCGAGCGTTCGAATTTCTTGAGCGTACCTAATGGCACACCAGATCGTGCGGCAAGACCCGCTTGAGTCAGGTTTTGCGCTAATCGACACCGCTTCAGTCGAATAGCCAAATCCGTAGCAATTTCGGGTGCCGCCAATATAGTGTATATTTTGATATCTCGTAACTACTATATTCGCATATAAGAGACCCTATTTTAGCCATTACTTTATACTTTAGAAATCAACATCCCGATCGGACGTGATTCACATCGCGTTACGAGGCACACGTATTTCGCACTTGGCCACGGCGATAAGTCTCTTCAAGCTCAATTGGCTCAAGTATTAGACGGTTGTACCTGTGTCAGTAGGTTTTCCACCCGTAATTCTTCCAATGATTTTCATTGTGCCCAACCTTTCCCTCTTCGTGATATCTGGCGTCGATTGGTTATCGCATGGGTTTTCGTGCTCAAGTAACTACGCATTACCGATGTCAAGACACCGCGAGCGGCACGAGGGTAGTAGGATGTTCTTCGGACCAGAATATTTGGTTTAGCTCAAACACAGAGGTTTCGGTTATCACCGTAAATCTCAGGCTGTACATCACAGCTCAACTTCAGGAAATCGAGGAACGCTAACTTTGCAGTCTGTTTCTTTTTTTGTGAGAGTTTTAGTTTGTGACATTCATAGTAACTTTCTGCCTCCGCTGCCCCCAAACGGTGGATGTATTTATAGATTCCTATGCCGTTGGCTTGAATGGTGAATGAGGACAAACCATATTCATCTCGCCATTCGAGATCGAGACCCCTCACTCTTGTGAACATGAAGTTTGGAATGGCAAGTGTAGAAGAGATGCTCCCTATTCCTCGTCCGTCGAGGAGAAATTCGGGCGTCTCTTTGCGGTCTCGTTCAGATAACTCGGCAAGTTTGTTAGGAGGGTAGAACATCCTTTCTAACACAATTCTTTCCAAGGAGATGGGAACGAATGTCCTATCGCACTCCCAAGATTCAAAATCGAGATTGTGGATGTGGTCTTTCAACAAATTTGCATTGAATTGCGCGCTAGTTCCCGACAGCGCAAGTAACACGACCACCAAAATCGTGAGAGCTCGTGGGAATCTCTGCACTAACTAGCGTACCAAAATTCTGTGATCACAGAGCACGACATCAGGTTTTTTCGCAGGTTTGAATCGCACCATGTCGCTACACACTCAGAGTAGGGTTGGCACTAACCGTTGAAAGTTGAAATTTCGTGCCGCCGGAAACACCTCGGACCCCATCCGACGCAAACGTGTCCGAACACATCTTGGAGAGTTTGTTTCGCGCGGTCGAGCAGAAATTTCAGGATAGAGATTCCGTAGTTCTTTCTCTGCGACAGTGTCAAGTTTAATCTTCCGATACGAAAAGAGATGCTATCTCTTCCAAACATTCCAAATAGCAGCAGATAGCCTCTGTTCTATAACAGGTCGTAGTCCTTCCCATAGTGTAAGTCAACCGATTCAATCGGTCTAATACTTCGTCCGATAGACGAAGCGACATGGGGTCCATTGCGATCCCCCAGAGTCAATGCAATTCGGGTACTACAAGTCTTCCGTAAATCGGCAGGACGTATTTGGCCACGACCTCGTGGGTTGAAACCGAACCAACGAATAGGACATCTTTGAATTTCTACTCGGATACTGACGTAGTACTTCCGCAATCAGTTTCTATACACCGAGGATGTAAGCCGTCTGCAAGAACGCTAACACGTTGTTAAGAGCATGCATGGCCACAGGCACCACGAGCGTTCCACTGCGATGTCGGGCAATACCGAGCACTATTCCAAGCACAAAGATCTGACCGAAATCGAAGGCATTGTCTTCAACGTGTAGCACGGTGAATAGCGCTGCTGTGAGAAGAATCGTCCCTGTCGACCCCAGCTTGGATTGCGACCAACCTCTGAATAGAAACCCACGAAAAAGTGATTCCTCAAACAATGGTGCTGCAATCACGGCAACTACCAGGAGAAGAAGTTTCGAAGACGAACTGTATACCTCAACCCAAAACTCCTGTATCGGTGGTCGATTCAGCAACATACCGATGATCCCCAGCAACACGACAACAGCAACCGTGATGCCTAACCAGACAAGCAACTCCTTCGTCGGTGGTCGACGTATCGCGAGGTATGCCATCCACGTGACTCCTCTCCGCCGTGAAGTAATCAACAGGATCAGCAATGTGCCGATGATTGCCGATACAAGCGTTGAGGCGATGACGATGTTGGGGTTTGAGCTGACTGTCCCGAGTGCATCAGGTGCTGGCGTTACGCTACTTGTGTCAATATCGAAAAGGGCTATTGATAAAGCCGCAAGGACCGATAGGACCAAATAAACCACTATCACAGCCAGTCCGGTTCCTGCCGTCACCCAGGGTCCCCACGGTTGCCAGCGCTCAGGTCCGTCCGTCGACGGTTCTGTTTCAGTCATTGGATGACTCCTTGGGATGACTCCTTGTTTATTTCTAGCTGCCGGGTTTCGAGCAATTCATCGAGTGCTCAGTAATTAACTCGTCGCGGTCGTCGCATTCTTGTCGGCGAACACGCTTTAGCCGTAAATTCAAAAAGAACTGACATAAACCACATGTGCGTGATGCGCGTCCAAGTGTATTCCGTGCGCTCCCAGCAACTCAATTTCTTAGCGATCTTATGTGCATTGTGTGAGGATTTTTATACGCGTCCCGTCAGATTACTGATCCCAATCGCTAAACTTTCCATGCCGAATCAAGCACCGCTAAACGAGGAACCCATGAGCGAAACGAGTGTTGAGGACACGATTCGTGGCCAGATAAACGACAACCCTATTCTTCTGTATATGAAGGGATCGCCGTCTGCTCCGCAATGTGGCTTTTCATTACGTACGGTGCAGTGCCTCATCGATTGTGGTCAGCGGTTCGCTTATGTCGACATACTCAGCAATCCGGATATACGAGCGACGTTACCTCAGATTGCTGACTGGCCGACTTTCCCTCAGCTATACGTAGAGGGGGAGCTCGTAGGTGGCTGCGACATCGTTTCAGAGATGCACGAGAATGGCGAACTCAAGCCGTTACTTGAAGACGCCGCATCAAAAGCTCAAGCATCCGCCGAGTAATTCGACCGGTTCACAATCGCGCAGAACACCCTTGCGGTGATTTCGGCGTCGTAGCTCGCCGAGTGGGCCGCATCCGTATCAAAGTCCATTCCTAGACGCTTTACAGCTTCGTTTAACACGGTGTGACCTACTGCAATCGCGCTGAGCGATGCAGTGTCGAGTACTGTGAAGGGGTGAAACGGGTTTCGACCCACTTTGTTCCGAGCTGCGGCGTTCATGATGAACTGATGGTCAAAGTGAGCGTTGTGTCCGGTTAGTACCGCACGTTTACAGTCAGCGTCTTTCACTGCTTTTCGAATCACGCGGAAGCTCTCCCGGATCGCCGTTTCTTCGTCAACACTCTCTCGTTCGGCATCGTCGGGATCGATTTGGGTGAGCTCGATGGACTTCTCAGTCACAGAAGTCAAAGGATGTGGCTCAATGTTCCAGGCGTGGATTGCAGACGGGGACAACTGATTGTTCTCCCACGCTAGTAGCACGACTGCGAGTTCAAGAAGTGCATGTTGGGTCGGATCAACGCCGCCTGTTTCCACATCAACGACGACCGGAAGAAATGCACGGAATCGATCGTTTAGGTTCAAAGTTCGAACTGTCCGTGAGAGTGGGCCGCGCTAGACAGCCAACTGCAAGTTTGTTGCTAATGCCTCCGTGCGATTCAGACCCGATTGGCGGATGGCTAGTCTCGCACATGCCATCAAAGCATACATAGGTTTTGGCTTTATGCACCAAGTTACGACGGCGGGTCTTAGTGAAGGGCCGATTGCATTCTCAGTGTCCTAGTGGGATCGCCACGTCTTTGCCCTATGGTAATTTGATAATTCGTTTTTCGAGGGTCGAATCCATTCAATGGAAAAGGTAGTTCTCGCGTACTCAGGCGGGTTAGATACGTCGGTGATTTGCCGTTGGTTACAGGAAGAACGGCAAGTTGAGGTCATCACGTTTACGGCGGACATCGGTCAGGGCGAAGAGCTAGAACCGGCGCGTACGAAAGCCGAGACTATGGGCGTGTCGGAAATCCACATCGAGGACTTGCAGGAGGACTTCGTCCGCGACTACGTTTTTCCAATGTTTCGTGCGAACACCGTCTATGAAGGGGAGTATCTCCTCGGAACCAGCATCGCGCGACCATTGATTGCTAAGCGTCTAGTCGAGATCGCCCAAGCCAGTGGTGCATTAGGCATTGCACACGGGGCGACTGGCAAAGGAAACGACCAAGTTCGATTTGAGTTAGGTGCAATGGCTTTAGCGCCGGAAATCGAGGTTATCGCGCCTCATCGAGAATGGGATTTGAACACTCGAGTTTCGATGATGGATTATTGCGAGAAGCACCAAATCCCTGTTGAATTTACGCGTGGTGTTGAGTCACCTTACTCGATGGATGCGAATCTTCTGCATATTTCGTACGAAGGCGGGGAACTGGAAGATCCAGGTGTCGAACCGTCCGAGTCGATGTGGAGAAGAACCGTTTCCGTAAACGATGCGCCGAATGATCCCGAATACGTTGAGATTGATTTTCAAAACGGCGATCCGATTGCCGTAAACGGAGAGCCGCTTTCTGCTGCGCCGTTGCTAACGCGCCTAAACGAGATCGGCGGTGCGCATGGCGTTGGTCGGCTCGATATGGTCGAGAATCGCTTCGTAGGTATGAAGTCTCGTGGGTGTTACGAGACTCCAGGCGGCACGATACTCTTGGCGGCGCATCGCGCGATGGAATCGATCACCCTTGACCGCGAGGTGACCCACCTTCGGGACGAGCTGATGCCGAAGTATGCCCGGATCATCTACAACGGTTATTGGTGGTCGCCGGAACGAATAGCGCTCCAAACTTTCATTGATGAGACGCAAAAACCGGTCACCGGTCGCGTACGCATGAAGTTGCATAAAGGTACCGTTGCGACGGTTGGTCGTTGGTCAGATGCGGATAGTCTCTACGACACCGCGACCGTGACTTTCGATGAAGATGAAGGTGCATACGACCAAGCAGATGCGACCGGCTTTATCAAACTCAACGCACTCCGTTTAAAAACAGCGGCTCGACTTGGCCGAAGTAATGAGACTGGCGCAATCGGCTGATTAAGCAAAGCCTGGCGATCATGTTCACGATCGTAGGTCGAGACTAAAGTAGCCTATTCGGTGTCCTGATTCTTGCGCGTGTATTCGCACAGATCATTAATGGCACAGCGTCCGCATAGCGGTCGTCGAGCTTTACAGACATATCGTCCGTGCAGGATCAACCAATGGTGAGCGCCTTGCTGGAATTCCTCAGGCACAAGACGGACTAATCGATCTTCAACTTCTCTCGGCGTTTTCCCGTGTGCGATTTTCGTGCGATTGCCGACGCGGAAGATGTGCGTGTCCACAGCGATGGTGGGCATCCCGAAGGCTGTGTTTAAGACGACGTTTGCGGTCTTGCGTCCAACCCCTGGCAAAGTCTCTAGGTGCTCTCGATCTCTTGGAATCTCACCGTTGAACTGCTCAATCAGGATCCGACTCGTCGCGATGATGTTCTTAGCTTTCGCGCGGAAGAGACCTATGGTTCGGATGTGGTCTTGAAGACTTTCCTCACCTAGCTCAAGCATCTTGTCAGGCGTGTTCGCGACTTTGAACAGCTTAGAGGTTGCAGCGTTCACGGAGACATCGGTCGCTTGCGCCGACAGAATCACGGAAATTAGCAGCTCGAATGGTGAACCAAAGTCAAGCTCAGTGGTCGGGTTTGGGTCCGCCGCTTGGAGTCGTTCAAAGATTTCAGTGCGTTTTGTTCGATTCAATGTACGTCTGCTTCAGCTCTTCTTTCTGACTCGAAGGCTTCTTTCGTGTGAAGGTTGATGAATTGAAAAACCGCAAGCAACAATCCAAACGTCAGGAACGCGCCGGCAGGATCTAGCGTCAAAGGTAGTGCATGGGACATCAATTCTCGAACCGCTCCGAATCCCACTAGAACGGCGCCAAAACCAGCACTGGTCGTTACCGCGTCAAGTACGGCAATACTGAATTTTTGTTGACTAGCGACCTGATTGATTCGACCCAGAATCATGCAGTTAGTCACGATGATCTGCATGAACAACGCGATCTGCATATAGAGCGAGAATGCGAGCGCTTCCATGATCATCACTGCGATGGTCGTAAAAGTCGCGATGACGAGTACGAACATCGGAAGTCGTACGACGTCAGGGATGAAGCGTCGCAGTAATGAAATCAGTGCGGCTGATCCGATGAGCACGAATGCGCTCGCGACCGCTAATCCACTGGCGGTTTCGATGGATGTGCTAACTGCCAATAACGGGCAGAGACCGAGAAGCTGTACCGCCGCGACGTTCTGCGACCAGAGATTCTGAGTTACGAGTTGCTTAAACACGCGACTTACAGGCGGATATTCGGTAACTTTCGGAAGGAAGCATTGAGCTGTAGTCGCGCCAAATCATGTGAATGCGTAGCACGATTAATCGTTTCTAGGAAAACCGAGGTCCACAGAGCTTTCCGCCAATGACGACCAGCGCGAAGTTACCACCTTCGGTCTGGTGAAGAACCGGACGCCATCTGGACCGTACATACTAGTGTCGCCAAACAGCGAGTCATTCCACCCACCAAAGCTGTGATACCCGACGGGCACTGGGATCGGCACGTTGATACCGACCATGCCCGCCTCGACTTCATCCTGAAACGCGCGCGCAGCGCCGCCATGTCGCGTGAAAATCGCCGCGCCGTTACCCCATCGGTTGTCCTGAATAAGTTGAAGCGCTTCTTCGTACGTATCGGTACGCACGACGCTGAGTACGGGTCCAAAGATCTCGTCCGTATAGACTGACATGTCGGTCGTGACATGGTCAATCAAGGTAGGTGCCAGAAAGTACCCGTTACAGTCAAAGGATTGATTCCTGCCATCAACGACGACAGATGCACCATCCGCGGCGCCTTGTGCAATGTAGTCTGCAACACGATTTCGATGTTCCGCGGTCACGAGTGGACCCATCTCAGCAGCGGCATCCGTGCCATCACCAATGACCAGCTTCCCCATGCGATCGCTCACGGCTTCGATCAAGTCGTCTGCAACATCACCAACCGCGACGAGGACGGATATTGCCATACAGCGTTCACCGGCCGAGCCGTATGCGGCGGAGACCGCTGCATCTGCGGCAACATCCAAGTCAGCATCCGGTAGCACGACCATATGGTTTTTAGCGCCAGCAAGTGCTTGGACACGTTTCCCATTTCTGGTTCCCGTTTCATAAACGTGCTTCGCTACTGGGGTGGAACCCACGAACGAAATCGCCTGAATCGTCGGATGCTCAAGTAGTCGGTCGACGGCGACTTTGTCGCCTTGAACGACGTTGAGCACCCCTTTGGGGAAACCGGCTTCATGGAATAGCTCCGCCAAGAGCAACGCTGCTGATGGGTCACGCTCAGACGGTTTGAGGATGTAAGTGTTGCCTGCCGCAATCGCATTGGGGATCGTCCAGAGAGGCACCATCACGGGGAAATTGAACGGTGTAATCGCAGCGACCACGCCAAGAGGTTGGCGAATCGTGTACACGTTTACGCCGGTTGCCGCTGCCTCGTTGTAGGAACCTTTAAGGTGTTGCGCGATTCCGCATGCGAATTCAATGTTCTCGAGACCGCGAGCCACTTCCCCGGCTGCGTCGCTCAGAACCTTGCCGTGTTCGAGTGTGATGGCACGTGCGAGATCGTCAGTGTGTTCTTCTACCAGGTTGCGGAATCGGAACATTAGTTTCGTTCGAGTTGCGATCGATTCACGGCGCCACTCAGTGAATGCTTCGTTCGCTGCCGACACCGCGGCATCAACGTCTTCGACCGACGCCAGTCCAAGGTTAGCGGTTTGCTCGCCAGTCGCTGGATTGAATACCGGACTTGCGCGACCCGAAGTAGCCGCCAAGCTCACGCCGTTGATTAAGTGGTCGATCTGTCTCATCGATATATCTCCGAAGAGGTCTTGTTGCGCGACATTCTTGACACCGTTACACAGTAAGTTTGAAGCATAAACGCGCATATGGCGACATGCTTCGACGGCTAGTCTGCCAAAACTGGTAGCACCTAATCCGCGTACGCTTCAAGTGTCTGTTCTTGAGCATCATGCATGAGATAGAACGCGAACTGGTCAAGACACATCACTGATTTAAATAATCCCCTAAACCAAATGTGTTTCTTATTTAGGTACGACGTAGAGCTCTAATGGTGAAGTACTCCAACCGAAAGCCTTAAATTCTTGAAGTGTGGTCAAACCTATGACCGCGTGTATGGGTGTTGGGTCAAGGTAGGAGGTAAGTCGAGCAGATTCGTCTAACAGGCAAGTGCTAGTGATATTTAGATTCTGAACTATCTCGAAACGTATTCGTCGTTGATTGTTGACTTGCTGTGTGTCAGAACTATATAGTTCGGGTGCACAAAAACTCTGATCAGCTCCTGTATCAATCGAGGCAAATCGATCAGTGGTGCTAGTATTCTGTGTGTGTATTGGCACATATAACGAGCCGTCACCTTCAAGGCCAGCTCCTACTCTTATGCCACCCTCACAAGGACCGGATTGGCCTAAGTAAAGCAGCTTCTCCTCCCAATCGAAACAAACAAACGCATACTGTAATAAAAGACTCATCCCGATGATGTCTTGTATTGGACTGTTGAATAGGTCTGGTGGTACGTTAACCGCAAACATTCCTAAATACTTACGACCCGCGATGTGCATCTTCGTAATATAACCGGCGGAGACTCGCGTTAGCTTTTCTCTTAAGCCTGTCGATATTACTTCGTCGTGAGTTCGTATGAAGTTCTCGGTTAAAAAATCGGCGTCATTTTCGATGAGCATAGTAGAAGACGCAGAATCAACTAGAGCATTACGATTCGTGTTTCCGAGTTGATACGTCACTGTAGGCCACCAAGATAGTGGGTTTACTACCGAATCATTAATGGCTTCCCCGGTATGTGGATTCGTACGGATTTCGAAAACGTCCGTTGGAATCGGTTTTAGCGGCCATATTGTGGGTTCGACACTTCGGTCAAGAGCTTCATGACTTACGCTCTTCTCAATACGTGAGCGCCAGTCTTCACACGACTCATCGGCTCCAGTGAAGCGGTGAAGTCCAGCTTTTGCCTCTCGAAACTCTGCTTCAAATTTCTCTTCACTCCATTGTGCATAGAAATCACTCGTTCTTTGCTTGTGTTTCCAAGTTGTGAAGTGTGGACAATATCCTCGGATCAGGGCCATCACATCGGTACGAGATTTTCCCAGTATATTTGCGAGCGTATCAAGGTGAAAACAACCTGAGGATCGAAAGCACGAAATAAAGATATCCGCGTCGATGTCCTCTCTATCTGCGTGATTAAAGAACACTTCATATGCACGCCAGGTAGCTACGAGGTTCCCGGTTTGTGTTTGTTCGATAACATGAGTGAGTGCTTCGTCTACAGTAATGTGTTCGATGGCGTGCATTGAGAATACCCAGATACATGCCATCGCGCTGTAAAGCAGCCTGAGATTGACTCCGTTCCGCGCTCTTATGTCGTACCCTCCACCGTTGTCCCTCGATTCGCAATCGCGCGTGATCCGCTGTCCGAGTCGCTGTCTTGCGGTGAATTACACACAACCGAACAAGATTCGGTTGTGGTTGCGTTTTGACTGTTCGTATTTACGGTTTTAGAGAACCTTCGATACCTTTCCGAGAGTGATCGGTGGACGCAAAGTCGTTAAACGACTTTCCGCCTGCGCTTCCACATGTTACGAGCATTTTGCAACGTGTAGTTGCTGCCTTCACAACCGATCCGAAAAGGTAAGGGGATTATTTACTTAACTACAAACCGCCAATTTGTGACACAAGTTGTCGCGTAACTTAGGAGAATTTTGTTCTCACCCCGACCTTAAATAATGCCCATCATGGTTCGATTAGCCGACGCACGACGCCCACGGGAAGGTATGACACTTACCCAATTTCTCGATGAATTCGCGCCCGATGAAGTGGCGGCAGAAACGTGGCTCGTTGAACGGCGTTGGCCGGACGGGGTGCGCTGCGCCCATTGCGACTCAGCACGTATCGCCGAACTTGTGAACCGACGACCACAGCCCTACTGGTGTCATGACTGCCGTCGTTACTTTTCGGTGAAGACTTGCTCGGTCATGCATCGTTCGCCGTTGAGTTGTCGGATCTGGGTCGCCGCGGTCTACCTCATGCTGACCAGCCTGAAGGGGGTTGCGAGCACCAAACTCGCCCGCGATCTTGGGATCACGCAGAAATCCGCGTGGCATCTCGGTC
>LXNI01000059.1_pt1 | contig 120628 bp, 105 predicted proteins | sample 809091 | NCBI WGS metagenome assembly LXNI01 (sample SAMN04870527, study PRJNA318959) | sponge metagenome | biome: 01000161; feature: marine sponge reef; material: water | host: Sarcotragus foetidus | place: Greece: Milos, Mediterranean Sea | collected 2013-05-29 | depth 5-7 m
CCAGGGCTTGTATCGAGACCGTCCGTGCCCCAGGATAGAGGTACTTTCAATACCGATCCCGACTCCGCCTACACCTCAAGTCAACCTCCCCGTTCAGGCTCATGTCGGTATTGGATTAGACTGATTGGTCGCGTGCCAACGGGAAGCATTCGGACAGGTGCGGATCGCCCCGCAGAGTTTCGCGCCTGCCTGTTACGCCTTGAGCTGATATCCCGTCTTGAAGATCCACCACACCGTCACCAGGCACCCGGCGAGGAAGGCGCTTGTCATCCCGATGCTGACCCACAGGCTCACATCCGCCAGCTCGTAAAAGCTCCAGCGGAAACCGCTCACCAGGTACACCACGGGGTTGAAGAGCGTCACCTTCTGCCAGAACGGCGGTAGCATGTCCAGCGAATAGAAGCTGCCGCCGAGAAATGTCAGCGGCATGACGATCAGCAGCGGGATGATCTGCAGCTTCTCGAAACTGTCCGCCCAGATGCCGATGATGAAGCCGAACAGGCTGAACGTGACCGCCGTCAGGACGAGGAACGTGGCCATGATCAGCGGATGCGCCACCTGCAACGGTACGAAAAGCGTGGCCGTGGCGAGAATGATGACCCCCAGGATGATCGACTTCGTCGCTGCGGCGCCCACATAGCCGAGCAGCACTTCCACGTACGAGACCGGCGCCGACAGGACCTCGTAGATGGTGCCGGTGAATTTCGGAAAATAAATGCCGAATGACGCGTTGGAGATGCTCTGGGTGAGCAGCGACAGCATGATCAGGCCCGGAACGATGAATGAACCGTAACTGACGCCCTCCACGGCCGTGATCCGTGAGCCGATGGCCGCGCCGAAGACCACGAAATACAACGATGTGGAAATGACCGGAGCCAGGATGCTCTGGTAGATCGTGCGAAAGGTGCGCGCCATCTCGTACACGTAAATGGCCTTGACCGCGTAGAAATTCATTTTTCCCACGTCACCAGGTTGACGAAAATTTCTTCCAGCGAACTCTGCTTGGTGTCGACGTCATGGAACGTGATGCCCTCCTCGCCCAGCGCGATCAGCAACATCGTCACGCCGGTGCGGTCCCGCTGGGAATGATAGGTATAGACCAGTTCACAGGTTTCCGGCACGAATTCGAGATCGAATCCGGACAGACTCTCGGGAATGCCCGCCAGCGGCTCGTGCAGGTGCAGCCGCAATTGCTTGTTGCCGAGCCTGTGCATCAACTCCTGCTTGTTCTGAACCAGGATCAGGCTGCCTCGGTTGATGACCCCGACGCGCTCGGCCATCTGCTCGGCTTCCTCGATGTAGTGGGTGGTCAGAATGATGGTGACCCCGGAATCCCGCAGCTTGCGAACCAGGTTCCACATATCCTGGCGCAACTCCACGTCCACACCGGCCGTGGGCTCGTCCAGGAACAGGATGCGCGGCTCATGCGACAGCGCCTTGGCGATGAGCACACGCCGTTTCATACCCCCGGAGAGGGTCATCATCTTGTTGTCCTTCTTGTCCCAGAGCGACAGGGACTTCAGCACCGATTCGACGTGACCGGGGTTGGCCGGCTTGCCGAACAGGCCGCGGCTGAAGCTGACGGTGTTCCAGACGGTTTCGAACGCTTCGGTGGGCAGTTCCTGGGGCACCAGGCCGATCATGGAACGGGTCGCCCGGTAGTCGGCGATGATGTCGTGACCGTCAACGGTGACGTGACCTTCCGTGGGATTGACGATGCCGCAGACAACGTTGATCAACGTGGTTTTTCCGGCCCCGTTGGGCCCCAGCAGGGCGAAAATCTCACCCTTGCAAATCTCGAGATCAACATCCGTCAGCGCCTGGAACCCGCCGTCGTAGGTCTTGGAGAGCCCCCGGATGGAGATGATGGATTGCTTGTTCATAAGGCCGCGGCGGCAGCATAACCCGTCTTGGGCACAGATGCTTCAGTTGATTGGACCCGCAAGGCTCCAGCGTGTAAATTGTCCCGTACCGGCCCTGCCAGGGAATCATAAATTGAAAAACCGGGGATCACCCGGAAAGGGAATGACGATGATCAATACAGTTCTATCCAAACTCGAGGACAATAGCGGCGAGATTCTCGGAGTCACCAGAATCGTCGCAGCGTTCATGTTCCTGCAGCATGGAACGCAGAAGATGTTCAGTTTTCCGGTTGAAGCCAACTCCGCATTCGAATTGCTTTCGCGAGGCGGCATAGCCGGCGTGATCGAAGTGGTGGGTGGGTTGCTGCTGCTGATAGGCCTGTTTACGCGCCCGGTGGCGTTCCTGTGTTCGGGATTGATGTGCTTTGCCTATTGGCTCGCGCACGCACCTCGAGGATTCTTCCTCTGGACCGTCGGCAACGGCGGTGACGCTGCGGTGCTTTATTGCTTCCTGTTCCTGTATATCGCCGCGGTTGGCGGCGGCAAGTTCAGCGTCGACGCCGCTCGAGGATCCTGACACTACACTGTTCCGCTGGTTCTCCGCGGGCCGGGAGTTGATCCCGCTGCCCGCGGAGGACCGCGTCCCATGCGACACCTCGGAGCCCCCTCCAACCTGACGGGAAGCACGATCATGCAGTCGTTGGCCCTAACCTGCCGCCGACGCAGATAATTCGTCAGGCGTCAACCGCCGGGTAGCGGGCCTGGCAAGGGTCGTTGCCAACTCGGCGACGCTTTCGAGGTTGTGAACTGAGCGAAATTCATCCACATGGGGCAGGATGGCCCTGATCCCCGCGGCCAGGGGCTGGAACTTGTCGTAGCGCAGCAGCGGATTCAGCCAGATCAGCGTGCGGCACGACTTGTGGAGGCGTTCGATTTCCCGGGTCAGCCCCTCGCCGGCGTCACGGTCAAGCCCGTCGCTGACCAGCAGCACCGTGGGGACCTGCGCCAGCACCCGCCGCGACCAGTCGCGATTGAATTCGTGCAGGCACTGGCCGATTCGGGTGCCGCCTTCCCAATCCTCCGCCAGTCGCCCGGCCGCGCTCAGGGCTCGGTCCACGTCCCGGTCCCGCAGGCAGCGGGTGACGTTCGTGAGCCGGGTTGCGAACAGAAAGGTCGACACGCGCGGGTAGCGCCGTCCCATGGCGTGCGCAAAGTGCAGGAAGACGCGCGAATAAGTGGACATGGAACCTGAGATGTCGCACAGCACCACGAAGCTCGGCGGCCGGTCGCGCCTCTGCCGTCGTATCAGCGGGATGGTATCGGGTCCCGTGCGCATGGATGCCCGCAAGGTCTTGCGCATGTCGATACGCGTGCCCCGGGGATGGGTCTGAAACCGGCGTCCGGGGATCGGTTTCACCAACGGCGCCATGAGGCGAACCGCCGCTTGAGCCTCGACCAGTTCGTCGCCGGACATCTCCTCGAAATCCTTTAGTTTCAGGCGTTCCCGGCTCGACCAGGTCATTCTGGCGTCGAATTCCGATTCGACGGCCTGTTCGCGCGCCTCCCGGCCACTGTCCTGGAGCAGCGCCTCCGCTACCCGGCGGCTGATCGGCTGCCATCCCTCGCCTTTCGGGAGCGCATCGCCGAAACCGCCCTCCAGGGCCCCGGGACTGCGCCAGAAGAGGAAGAAAACCTGATCGAAGAATTCCCGCTGATCGGGACGGTTGACGAAAACCGCATGCAGCGCCCAGTACAGGTCGCTGCGCCGGGAGAGGCCCACCGCTTGCACGGCCAGGACGGCATTGACCAGCTTTTCCGGGCTCACCGCAAGCCCGACCCGCCGTAACGCCCTGGCGAACCGGGCCAGATGCGTAAGCAGACGCTGTGCGGGTGGAGCGAAGGCGATCGCGGTCATGGGCCGGCAGCAGCAGTACGGCTACCGGATCGAATCTCCTCCAGGATGCGGGCGGCGGGCGCGCCGCGCACACAGGCGACGTCGTCCTGGTACTTGAGGATGACGCCCAAGGTATCGCTGACCACGCTGGGCTCGAGGCTGACGATGTCGAGCTGAGACAGGGCCCGGGTCCAGTCCAGAGTCTCGGCGACGCCCGGAACCTTGAAGAGGTCCTCGCCCCGAAGCCGCTGCACAAAGGCGACGATCTCGCCGGCCAGGCGCTCCGCAGCGTCGGGCACCTTCACCCTGGCGATTGCAAGTTCCCGTTCGGCGCTCGGATAGTCGATCCAGTAGTAGAAGCAACGCCGCTTCAGTGCGTCGTGAATCTCGCGGGTGCGGTTGGACGTGATGACCACCACGGGCGGGCTGTCCGCCCTGATCGTGCCGATCTCCGGGATGGAAACCTGGAAGTCCGCCAGAATCTCCAGGAGGTAGGCTTCGAAAGGCTCGTCGGCGCGGTCCAGTTCGTCGATGAGCAGCACCGGGGGACCTTCGTCGTGGGGCGCCAGCGCCTGCAGCAGAGGCCTTTCAATGAGAAACCGCCGATCGAAGACATCGTCCGCGAGTCGCTGCCGCGAGCGCTCGCCGGCGGCCTCGGCAAGACGAATCTCGATCATCTGGCGGGCGTAGTTCCACTCGTACACGGCCGAGGCGACGTCAAGGCCCTCGTAACACTGCAGCCGCAGCAGGCGCCTGCCCAGCGTGGCCGCCAGGACGTTGGCCACCTCGGTCTTGCCCACACCGGCTTCGCCCTCGAGAAACAGGGGCCGTTGGAGTTTCAGCGCCAGATATACCGCGGTGGCCAGACTTCGGTCCGCCACATAGCGGCCGGATCCCAGCAATGCCTCGGTTTGGTCTACGCTTCCGGGGATCTCCACTGGTGCTGTATCCACCTGACAGCTGCGGATCAGCTCGCCCTTCGGGTACCGGCGGGAACGCTCCGCATTGCGCGAGCCGGTATCAGCCGGCCGCCGCCACCGCCCGCTTGGCCATAACGGTAACCAGGTGGGCACGGTACTCGGCCGACGCATGGAGGTCTTCGTTGAGCCCGTCCGCCGACACCGAGATGTCCGCCACGGACTCCGGGGCGAAGTTCGCCGCCAGCGCCTGCTCCATTTCCGGCACCCTGAAGGCGCTTCCACCGGCGCCGGTCACCGCCACGCGGACCCCGTCGCCGCCCTGGGAAACCATCACGCCGACAACAGCGTACCGGGAAGCCGGATTCGGGAACTTCATGTAGGCTGCCCTCTCGGGAACGGGAAAACTCACCGCGGTGACCAATTCGCCCGGCTCCAGAGCCGTTTCGAACATCCCGGTGAAAAAATCGTCCCCCGCGATGGTTCGGGAATTGGTATGCACCGTTGCACCGAGACCCAACACGGCTGCCGGATAATCCGCAGCCGGATCGGCATTGGCGATGGAACCGCCGATGGTGCCCCGGTTGCGCACCTGGGGGTCGCCGATGGATTCGGCCAGGTCCGCAAGCGCAGGGATAGCCTGCCTCACGTCGGCCGACGCGGCCACGGTGGCGTGGGTGGTCATGGCGCCTATCGTGACGGCGCCGTCGCCCGTCTGAATCCCCTTGAGTTCGCCGAGGCCGGCCAGGTCGATGACGTCCGAAGGACCGGCGAGCCTGAACTTCAGTACCGGTATCAACGTCATGCCGCCGGCGAGATAGGAAGCGTCGTCGGACTGCGCCGAGGACGCCACCGCATCGGACACCGAGTTTGCGCGTCGATAGTTGAACTCGTACATGAGCGTTACTCTCCTTGTGCCGATTGCAGCGCCGCCCAGACTTTCTCCGGGGTCGCGGGCATGTCCAGGTGCGCCACGCCGATGGCGTCGGTGATGGCGTTGATCAGGGCCGGCGGCGCGGCGATGGCGCCGGCCTCGCCGCAACCCTTCACCCCCAGCGGGTTGTGGGGACACGGCGTTTCCGTGGTCTCGATGTAGAAGCTGGGCAGATCGTCTGCCCGGGGGATGCAGTAGTCCGTCAGCGAACCGGACAGGAGCTGTCCCGATTCCTCGTCGTAAGCGCAGTTTTCCAGCAGTGCCTGGCCGACCCCATGGGCAATTCCGCCGTGCACCTGGCCGTCCACGATCATCGGATTGATGATCTTGCCAAAGTCGTCCACCGCGTTCCAGTTGACGATCTGTGTGTGTCCGGTTTCCGGATCCACTTCCACCTCGCAGATATGAAAACCTGCCGGGAAGGTGAAATTGACCGGATCGTAGAACGCGCCCTCGTCGAGCCCGGGCTCCAGCTCTTCCAGCGGATAATTGTGTGGCACGTAAGCCGACAGCGCGACGTCGCCGAAGGCAACCGACTTGTCGGTGCCGCGCACCCGAAACTCGCCGGCCTCGAAATCGATATCCGCCTCCCCGGCTTCCAGCGCATGGGCGGCGATTTTTCTGCCCTTGGCGACGATCTTGTCCAGCGCCTTGGCAATCGCCGAACCTCCCACGGCCAGCGAACGAGACCCGTAGGTACCCATGCCGAAGGGGATCTGGTCGGTATCGCCGTGGACCACATCGACATTCTCAAACGGTATGCCCAACCGGTCGGAGACGATCTGCGCGAACGTGGTTTCGTGACCCTGTCCGTGGCTATGGGAGCCCGTGTAAACCGAAACCGAACCGGTGGGATGGACGCGCACCTGGGCCGCTTCGAACAGCCCGGCCCGCGCGCCGATGATCCCCGCCACATTGGAGGGTGCCACCCCGCAGGCCTCGATGTAGCCGGCAAAGCCGATGCCGCGCAGTCGGCCACGGTTCTTGGCTTCTTCGCGACGCTGGGCGAACCCGGCGTAGTCCGCCAGTTCCGCAGCCCGATCCAGTACCGGCCCGTAGTTACCGCTGTCGTACTGGACGATCACCGGTGTCTGGTAAGGGAAGGCATCGGACGGCACGAAGTTACGGCGGCGAATTTCCATCGGATCGATCCCAAGCTCGCGCGCGGCCATTTCCACCACGCGCTCTATCAGGAAGGAGGCTTCCGGCCGGCCGGCACCCCTTTCGGCGTCCACCGGCGCCGTGTTGGTAAAGACGCCATCGACTTCACCGCGGATCGCGGGCGTGGTGTAGAGACCCGCCAGCAGCGTTCCATAGAGATACGTCGGGATCAGCGGCGCGAAGGTCGACAGGTACGCGCCCATGTTGGCCTGCGTATGCACCCGCAGGCCGAGAAACTCGCCCTCGGACGTGCACGCCAGTTCCACGCGCGTGACGTGGTCCCTGCCGTGGGTGTCGGAGAGGAAGGACTCGCTGCGTTCAGCGGTCCACTTCACCGGCCGTCCCACTTGCTTTCCGGCCCAGGTAACGGCGACTTCCTCCGGGTAGTGAGGAATCTTCGAGCCGAAGCCCCCGCCCACATCGGGTGAAACCACACGCAGCTTGTGCTCGGGGATGCCAAGGACGAAGGCGCCCATAAGCAACCGGATTACGTGCGGGTTCTGACTGGTGGTATACAGCGTGTAGCTGTCGTGAGCGGTATCGTATTCGCCGATGGCGGCCCGGGGCTCGATGGCATTCGGGCACTTGCGGTTGTTGACCAGTTCCAGCGTGGTGACGTGATCGGCCCTGGCGAAAGCCGCGTCGGTGGCCTCGGCATCGCCGATGCCCCACGAGAAACAACTGTTGTCGTCCAGATCGTGAATGGTTGGCGCGCCGTCCGCCAGCGCCGCCTCCATGGAGACCACCGCGGGGAGTTCGTCGTAGTCCACGACGACCGCTTCGGCCGCATCCCTGGCCTGCTGCGCCGTTTCGGCGATGACCATGGCGACCATGTCGCCCACAAAACGCACCTTGCCCTGCGCCAGTACCGGGCGCGGCGGTTCGTTCATGGGCCCGCCATCGGGGGCGAATCCGCAAGGCACGCCACCGACCCCTTCCAGGTCATCGCCCGTGAACACGGCGACGACGCCGGGCATGGCCCTGGCGGCCTCGCAATCCACGGAGTTCAGGTTCGCATGAGCAACGTCCGAACGGACGAACACCGCATGTGCCTGGCCGGGCCGAGCGATATCGTCGGTGTAGTTGCCCTGACCGGTCAGAAAGCGGAAGTCTTCCTTGCGGGTGACTGCAGCACCGATTCCAGTATCCATACCGCTAACTCCTCATGGCCTGGGCGCCGGCCGCGATCGCCTTGACGATGTTGTGATAGCCGGTGCAACGGCAGAGGTTGCCCTCCAGCCAGTCCCGAATTTCGGCCTCGCTCGGATCGGGGTTGTTGGCCACCAGGTCCAGCGCGCTCATCACCATGCCCGGCGTGCAGAAACCGCACTGCAGCCCGTGATTGTCCTTGAACGCCTGCTGCATGGGATGCAGTTCCCCGTTCTCGGCCAGACTCTCGATGGTGTTGACTTGCGCACCGTCCGCCTGTGCGGCCAGGACCGTGCAACTCTTCACCGACTGCCCGTTCATGTCCACCACGCAGGCGCCGCACTGGCTCGTGTCGCAGCCCACGTGGGTGCCGGTCAGCCGGAAATGATCGCGAATGAGCTGAACCAGCAGCGTCCGTCCTTCCACTTCGGCGGAAACCGACTCGCCGTTCAGGGTCATGTTTACCGTTAGGGTCACAATGAATCTCCTCTGCCTGGTATTCGACTAGGGCTGGTAGCTGGCCACCGGCGGCAGGTACGAGCCGGTGCGTTCCGGCGGGGCCGCCTCGGCGACCACCGGAAGTACCAGCCTGCCGATCCCTTCGATGCTTGCCTCGATGGTTTCGCCGGGCTGCAGGAAGCGCTGCTCGCCACGCACCGCGGTGCCGGCGCCCGTGCCACCCGACGTACCGTTGTTGAGCACGTCGCCGGGGAACATGGTGATGATCGAGGAACCGTACTCGATGAGTTCGTAGATGGAGTGAATCATGTCTCCGGGACCGGCCCGTTGCATGACCTCGCCATCCACCTCCAGAACCTGCTCGAGCTGCACCATGGGATCGCCGTAGAACTCCTTGGGTACGATCCACGGCCCGATCGGGGCGAAGGTGTCATGGCCCTTGCCGACCAGCCAGTCCGAACCGGGTCGTGAATTCGGCGGGCGTCCGCCGCGGTCGGAAATATCCAGGCTGACCATGTACCCGAAGATGTAGTCCTCGGCATCCTCGGCCGATACGTACTTGGCGGTACGACCGATCACGATGGCCAGTTCCACCTCCCAGTCAATGCGGTCGCGTCCCCAGGGGATGACCACGGAGTCGCCGGTACCTATGACTGCGCCCTCGGTGGGCTTGATGAACAGATAGGGGATACCCCGGTTGGCGCGCCGGCGCTCCGCCGCGGCGCGCTGCTCCTCCGGCGTATTGGCCTCTTCCACATGGCTGTAGAAGTTGACGGCGGCGTTGAGCATCTTGCCCGGCATCAGCGGCGCCAGCGTGCGCACGTCGCTCACGTTGTGAACAAAATCGGCGCGATTGTCTCCGCTCAGGCGCTCATTGGCCACCATGTAGTTGACGATCTCGTAAAGCCGATACTTGAGCCCGTACTCGTAGCGGCCAATCAGGCCCTTCATGTCCGCAGGCATCGGAACGGCCACATAATCCGAGTGTTGTTCAAGGGCCTGGTTGGCGGCATTGAGTTCGATGATCGTTTCGTCCCCAAGGACGATACCGATGCGTGAGTCGCCTTCGCCCGTGACCTCGAACGTGCCGAGCTTGAACGGTTCGACACTGGTCATCGCGGTTTGCGCCGCGACCGTACCAGCAAACGTCAGCGCTACAAGCAGAGTCAGGAGTCTGTTCATGATTTTCACCGATTGGTTGTATTCAGGTTGGCGTTATTTCTTCGATTGCCCGGGATGACGATCGCGCCGACATGCGGCTGCGACAGTCCGCTTATGTGTCTTTTCCAACGACTAACTCTCGCGCGTGCGCGTCGGGGTGTCAAGCCGGAACGAGAGTCCCCGGCCGCGAGCAAGGGCAAGTTTTCTGACTACAGTGGAACAGCGTTCAGCGTTGAACGGGTCGCCACATCCGCGTCGCAGTCGAACTCGTATATCGGTGCGTCATCGCTCAATCGGATCCACTCGATACGCGCCTCAAAGGGTTCCGAGAGATAGACCGCGTCCTCGAGCGTATAGTCCAGCACCAGCGTCGTTCTGTCGTCGCTGACCGTATAGCGTTCAACCAGCCGCTTTTGCGCGCTGCCGGGCGCATTCCTCCCGCGCCCGACCCGATCCCAATCGGATGCCAGCCCGGCAGGGTGCTCGGAAAAGCCGACGCTTTCGATCACCAGGGCATCGCCCTCGATGGTTGCGGTGCGTCGACCGAACCCCGGTGGAGCATCCGCCGGCTCTTCCGTCAATGACACCGGACGCGCAAGCCCCTGGTATTCGTAGAACAGGACCGGCTGCTGCCCGTCGATCCTGACCTCGAACACGTACGGCGCGTAAAGAACTGACGGAACGTTGGGTGGAACGCAGGTCATGGCGGGCGTATTCAGCGGATCGTAGCCGGACCTCGCGGCACGACCCGCCTCGTTCAACGGCAGCGGCGTGTCGCTGACGACCTGCGTGCCGGGAGGTGTAACCACACCCCAGCGACCGGACATGCGCTGGAGAATGTTGCCGTCCTCCAGGGCATCCACGCTTTCGGCGCGGTACCGGGTCAGGTTCTCTGCAAGCCCACCGCCGAGCAGCGCGAATTGCCGTCCGTCGGCGAGAAATATCTGCGCGCCAAATGTCACCCGCCTTGAGCCTCGGGGGGACGGTCCGACCACGGTGATCGTGTCGCCGGGCTGAATGGTTTCGTTGCCGATCCCGATGCGCCGCAGCAGGGGTACGGCATGCGCTTCCACCTCCCATTCCACGATGCCGTCGTCCGTCATGACCTCAAGCGTGAAGAAAGAGTGGGGATTTCGCAGGCTCGCCTCGGTGACGACCCCGGTAATCTCCATGCTCTGATCCATCAGGTAATGGGTGGCGAAGGAGTGGTGCGCGCAAGCCGGCTGGACCGGGAGCAGCACCACGGTGGCAACCATCCACATGCTTGACCTGACACCGTTCATCGCAAGACCCTCAAATCGTCTCCCTGCGGACATGGCCCCGCCCGGCAAACGCACCCTCATGCATCAGGGTCATCGAACGGACCGCCGATCAATCCCGAATCGCACCGCGCAAGGCCGAGACATCGGTACCGCTCGGCGACTGGAACACGCTCAACCCGAATTCACCGCACTGGGCGAGCACATGGTCGAAGATATCCGCCTGAATGCCTTCGTACGCAGCCCATTCGGTGGTACTGGTAAAGCAGTATATCTCGATGGGAATGCCCTTCTCGCCCGCCTGAAGCTGGCGCACCAGCAGGGTCATGCCGTGGTGGATCTGCGGATGATTCTGCAGATAGTTCCACAGGTAGGCCCGGAACGTACCGAGGTTGGTCAGCCGGCGCAAGTTCACGTTGGCCGTCGCGGGAGCGCCAAGTGCGGCATTGTAGGCGGCCAGTTCGTCGCGCTTGCGCTGGATGTAGTCGCGCAGCAGCGTGAAGCGCGTGAACCGTTCCACCTCGTCATCGGTCAGGAATCGCACCGAGCCTGCGTCGATGTGGATGGATCGCTTGATCCGGCGCCCGCCCGAATCCGACATGCCGCGCCAGTTCCTGAACGACTCGCTGATCAGCTTGTGGGTCGGGATGGTGGTGATCGTCTTGTCCCAGTTCTGCACCCGGATGGTATGCAGCGCGATATCCACCACGTCGCCGTCGGCGCTGTACTGCGGCATCTCGATCCAGTCTCCGACCCGGACCATGTCCTGGGTGGTGAGCTGGATGCTCGCGACCAGCGACAGGATCGTGTCCCTGAAGACCAGCAGCAGGATCGCCGTCATGGCGCCGAAGCCGGTCAGCAGAACGACCGGCGACTGATCCATCAGCGCCGAGATGACGAATACGGCGCCCAATATGTAAATCGCGATCTGGGCAACCTGCACGAATCCCTTGATCGGGCGGTCCCGGGCGACGGGCCAGGTTTCGTAAATCGCACTCCCGGCACTCAGCAGCGCACCGAACGCGAGCGTGACGGCCAGCGCAAGCCAGGCCATCGCGACGTTGGCAATAATCTGAGTGAGCGGATCGCCCAGATAGGGCACAAGGGCGACGCCGAAGTACACCACCAGCGCCGGAACCGCATGCGCCAACCGGTCCAGCACGCCATGCTCGAGAACGATGTCGTCCCATTGCTGGCTGGTGCGCTCGGCCACGCCGCGCAGCATCGTGACCACGCGGCGCTTGACGAACAGGTTGAGCAGCACGCCGACAAGCACCAGTACGGCCACGCTGGCGACGGTGTGCACCCAGTAGGGAAGGCTGTAGAACCAGTCCGACAGACTGGCGTGCAACTCGTTCATGATATTGGGAAGGCGCGCAGGACAGTTCGTTACGAAGTCGCCGACGTACGCTCAGGCTCGCTTGAAAATTCGCCGAAGAATACCGGAATTACCCAGGTGATGCTCAGGGCAATGGCGACAACGATCATTCCGCGGCCGAGCCACACCTGGTCGGTCAGCAGGTAGTTGTTGCAGAACCGATCCGGCGAAATCAGATACAACCAGCCCAGCCGAAACAGCATGGCGAGAAACTCGATCTTGACGACACCGCGTGCGACGGGATGAAGTCGCGACCAGCTCCACGCCAGCGGCATGCCTGCCAGCAGGGCCAGCGAAAGGTACTTGGCAACAGCGATCGTGTCGCTGGTCAGCGACCCGTCCAGCCAGCGGGGAATCATCCAGAACGCGATCGTGAAGCTCACCAGCAGGATGCCGGGGATGCCGCCGGCGTTGACTGTCCGCAGTGCGGACCGGATCCGGGGCTCGACTCTCAGGCCGAGGACGAAGCCGGCGGCGACGACAATTGGAATCTGGACCAGCACGTGCCCCAGCATCGTCGAGGTCATCCACTCACCAAGGGGTGTGGCGACGATGGCGGCCAGGGCTGCCACCGCAATAAACAGTCCGCCGTCGAACCAGGCCGGGAAACGCATCACGAGCGGGTCTCCAACCGCTGTCGAATCGCCTCGAAGAGTTCGACCCTGTCGTCCCAGTCAAGTATTTCCACGACCCGGCCATCGTCGATCAGGTAGAACGCGGCGTTGTGAACGAAGCCCAATCGCGGTTCGGGAATCACCACGACCCCGAGCGTCTCCAGCATCTCGTCGAGATGCCCGGGGTCGACGAACCGGGCGGCCCGCCAGTGGGGTTCAACCGCGCCGTATCGACGCAGGTAGTTGTTGAGCGCCGTATCGTCGTCGTTTGCAGGATCGAAGGTGACGCTCACGAGTTCAACCTGGTCGAGCCAGTCAAACGTCGCCAGTTCGCGCTGCAATTGCCGGAACTGAAGCCCCATGGCCTGGCAAACGGTGGGACAGCGCGTGTAGATCAGGTCAACGACGGCGAGGCGCTCGTCCCCGGAGCCGAGCGAGAGCGATGCGCCGCGGGAATCCCGCAGCGGATAGTCCGGCAGTGTCCTGGGATTCGCAAGCACCGCGTGGCGCCGAGCGCTCTCGGCGGTCCAGACGGTCCAGCCGTCGGTACCCAGGGACAGCGCGCCGAAGCCCGCGGCCAGAACGCAGAGAGTGGCCGCCAGTGACGGCCACCGCCTCATGTCGTTCGCGCCCCCTTGAGGCTGGTCAGGAACCGAAGTGCGAACACCAGCGCGGCCACCGAGACAAGCGCCCCGAAGATCGCCGACGACTGGCTGGCGCTGATCCACGCCTGCATGTCATCGAGAAGGACATACCCGGCCCAGCGCCGCGGAATCGAGTTGTAGCCGTTGATCAGGAAGCCGAACGAGAACAGGAAGCCCGCGCCCACGTACAACCAGAATGCGATGCGGTCGAGCATGTTCTTCTGATTGGTCTGGTTGCTGAAGTAGTACATGAAGCCGAACAGCATCGCGACCAGGCCCAGGATCAGGTACATGTGGAAGTGGCCCGGCACCCACAGCGTGTTGTGCATGACCTGGTTGACGGCGATGGTGCCGTCAATGATGGCCGGCACCACGCCCACGCTCCAGCCGAACATCGACAGGAACAGCAGGCCCGACGCCATATCCCACTTGATGCCGCTGCGGTACACGATGGTCATCGCACCCCAGCCGGTGACCACCAGGATCGGGAATCCGCTCATGTAGGACACCACCTGGCCGATCACCAGTGTCCAGGTGGGCATGACGAAGTCCATCAGCAGATGATGCGGGTAGACCGCCATGACCATGAACGTCGATGCCGTCCACGCGGCCAGGAAGATCCGATTGACCTTCCACGGCCTTCCGGTGTATTCCGGCAGAATCTCGTACACCCCGACCACGGCCTGGTAGATGGTCGCGTTGATGAAGACGTGGCCGAAGAAATACGTCAGGTTCTTCGCAAGCAGCGGGTCCACGGCGAACGCCGGCACGAACAGGTTCACCAGGATCAGCGTCAGTACCACGGCGCCCGACAGGATGCCGGCGATGTTGATGATCAGGACCATGGTCGCGGCGACGACCGTGGCCGGCGGCGGTGCCTCCGAACTGCCGCCGAACAACTGCGGCCAACCCAGGCTGCGGCCGAGCGAGCCGTACTTCGCGATGATCGCGCGTGCGAAATCCAGGTACAGCAGCAGGAAGCCCACGCCGATGGACAACAGTCCGAGCAGGTAACAAGCCGCACCGGTCGCGCCCCAGCCACTGAGTTGGTTTGCGGGCAGCGGGAACAGGAAGGTCCATCCGCCCCCGAAGCCGCCGAGAAAGATACCGCCGAGAATGAGCACGACCCCTAGCAGGAAGAAGCCGAGATTGGCCCAGAGGATACCCACGGTCAGCGAAACGTAGCGCTGCAGGAAATACCAGATGACGGCACTGGCCGCCAGTCCCGATATGCCCACCATGCCGGCGCCGTGCGCCGTCATCACCTGGTAGAACAGGTTCGGCGGAATGCCCAGCCAGGCAGCCTGACCCATTCGCATGAGGAGGCCGAGAAGCATCATCAGGACGTAGACGAGAGCGCTGATTCCCAGGTACGCGAGGAGGCCCGTTCGGGCGGATGAAGATAACGGTGCGGTCGTTGTGTTTTCAGCCATTGTTATTCTCCTTCCTCGCCGGTCGCGCCTGCTTCCTCGGCCGGAACTATTTCTTCAGCCGGGACTGCTTCCTCGGCCGGGGCAGCTACCTCGGCCGGAACAACTGCTTCAGCCGGGACTGTTTCAGCGGCCGGGACAACATCCTCGGCCGGAATTACTTCTTCAGCCGCGGCTTCTTCGCCGACTGTGATCTGGCTGAGCATGATGTGATGCGAAAGGCCGCAATACTCCATGCAGAGCAGGCTGTAGGTGCCAGGACGGTCAAGGGTGACCTGGAGCGAATTCACGTACCCCGGCATGGCCTGGGTCTGGCCGATCAGGGTCATGTCGGGGTCATAGACCCCCAGCCCGTGATTGACGTCGAATGCGCTGACGTCGAATACCACGGTGTCGCCCAGTCCAACGTCGGCTTCGTCCATGAGCCAGAGCCATTGGCGTCCCTCGATGCCGATCGTCACCGCGTCGTCGGGCACATCGCCCCGGGTCGCAGCGTAGGGCAAATCCAGCGTGGTAATCACAGCAATCAGTACGCCGGCGACGATCATCGCCCAGAATACCTTTGCGCGGACGCTGAAGGACTTCTCCTGTACGCCGGCGTATTCAACCGCCGGTTTGGAGGCATTCAATGCGACGATTGCGAAAGCCGCGGTGACCACGAGCATGAGAAGGATGGTCACCACGAAGACTGTGTATTGCATGATTGATGCTCCCTCATTATCTCGTTATTGATTGTGTGTTTTCACACATGCGCTAAAGGAATATTCACAGGAAGGCAGAGGGGAGTCAAGCGACGCGGGATCGCGTTTCGTACATGGAATGCATGCCCTGAAAAATGTATGCGGTTTCCATGTTTAGGCCAGATCGCTATAGTGAGTCTGCAACACGAATAACGCACAATCGAGAATCCCGGGAATGTACCAGGACACGCTTGATCACTTCGGCAATCTGGCACAGAAAAAGGCCTCCATGCTGTCCGAGTCGCCACTGGCCTTCGCAGTGGGCTCGCTCATGGCCGGTGCCTACGTAGGCATCGGCATCATCCTGATTTTTTCCGTCGGGGGTACGCTCGACCCGGCGTGGCAGAAGCTGGTCATGGGCGTCTCCTTCGGGATTGCGCTGACGCTGGTGGTTTTTGCCGGGTCGGAACTCTTCACCGGGCACACCATGTACATGGTCTTCGGCTGCCTGATGCGCCAGACCACGGTGGGCGATCTCGGCCGGGTATGGGTGGCGTCCTGGGTATTCAACCTGATCGGTTCGGTCGGACTGGCGGCGCTGTTCGCCGCCGGGGGCGGCGGTGTGCTGCTCAACGAAGGCTCGCAGCTTCTTTACGATATCGCCGCGTTCAAGATGAATTCGTCGATTGCGGCGCTCGTTGCAAGGGCGACGCTGTGCAACTGGCTGGTCTGCCTGGCGCTGTGGATGGCGGCGCGCACCGCCAGCGACGCCACCAAGGCCATCGTCATTTTCTGGTGCCTGTTCGCCTTCATCGCCAGCGGATTCGAGCACAGCGTCGCCAACATGACGCTGCTGGCGATCTCCCTGCTGGGCGAGCACCCCGATACGATCAGCGTTGCCGGCATGGCCTACAACCTCCTCTGGGTGACCGTCGGCAACATCATCGGCGGCAGCGTGCTGATGGGGTTCGGCTACTGGTACGCGACCAACGGCCGGCGTCCGGTCCAGGCCGCCACTACCCCGCAGAATGATCCCCGTGCCAGGCGGAGAGGTTCACCGGGAGTGAGGACATGAACGCTTCACCTACGGCGAAAACGGCGATTCTGTTCTTCGTCATTCTCGGGGTGATCGCCACCACATTCGCCGTCGCCGTATGGCGTCACGAAGATAACTCCCGCGTCCAGTTCCGCCTGACGGATCAGGCCGGCCAGGAGATCACCCAGAACCACCTGGGCGGGCGACACCTGATGGTGTTCTTCGGCTTCACCAGTTGCGTGGACATCTGTCCCGTCCAGATGGCGAAACTCACCGGGGTGATGGCCGAACTCGATCGGACCGGACACGGCACCCGGATCACGCCGGTGTTCATTTCCGTGGACCCGGAGCGCGACACGCCGGAAAAGGTGGCCGCCTGGCTCGAGCACTTCGACGATCGATTCGTGGGGCTCACCGGGTCGCGTGCGGCGCTTGAGGGCGCGGCCGATTCGTTCAGGACGCTGCTGGAGGACCTGCCTGCAGAAACGCCGGAGGGCTATCAGATCACCCACTCCTCAATGACCTTTATCGTCGACCCCTTCGGCCACATCGTGGACTTCCTGCCGGAAGCGGCCGACCACGTTGCCATGGCCGAAAAGATTCGCGAGATCGTCTGAGAGCCTGCGCCGCAGCAAATCGCGACAACGAATTTGCAGCCGTGATTTGCCATGGCGAAGGCTCCCGGCAGCCCGTGGCTACAGCCTCCAATCGCGGCGGCTCCGCGCGATGTTCGCGCCGCCCATGTAGAATCCGATCTGTTCCGCGCCCTTACGGCGCCTTGCGCGGGTAATCCATGACCGATTCAGTTGACAATCACCTCGCCCTTTTCTGCGATTTCGAGAACATCGCACTGGGCGTTCGGGACGCACGTTACGCCAAGTTCGACATCAACCGCGTGCTTGAACGCCTGCTGGTCAAGGGCAGCATCATCGTCAAGAAGGCGTACTGCGACTGGGGCCGCTACAAGGACTTCAAGGCGGTGATGCACGAGGCCAATTTCGAACTCATCGACATCCCCCACGTGCGCCAGTCGGGCAAGAACTCAGCCGACATCCGCATGGTGGTGGACGCGCTGGACCTGTGCTACACCAAGTCCCATGTGAACACGTTCGTCGTTATCAGCGGCGATTCGGACTTCTCCCCGCTGGTCAGCAAGCTGCGCGAGAACGCCAAGATCGTGATCGGAGTGGGCGTGAAGAACTCCACGTCCGACCTGCTGATCAGTACCTGCGACGAGTTCATCTACTACGACGATCTCATCCGGGAGCGCAAGAAAAGGAAACGTGCGGTTGCTCCGTCGACTCCCAAGAAATCTCCCAAGACCCCGACGGACCGCACGCAGGAGGGTATCGACCTCACGCTGGAAACCGCCGAAGCCCTTAATGCAGAGCGAGGCGACGAGGAAAAACTCTGGGGTTCCATGGTCAAGCAGGCGCTGAAACGCCGCCGGCCCGGCTTCAACGAAAGCTACTACGGCTTCGACTCCTTCAGCCGCCTGCTGGAAGAGGCCCGTGATCGTGGCCAGATGGAACTGGAACTGGACGAACGCTCGGGCGGCTATATCATCCGTAACGTGATCTGGGCGCGCTCGTGACATTCTTTGCCTCGACCAGACGCCTGACTTCCCGGGGCGCGAGAACGATGATGGATGCGGCGACCGCGGAGGCCGAGGCCATGGGCTTTGCGGTCACGATCGCCATCGTGGATTCCGGCGGCCACCTGCTGCTGCTGGAGCGCATGGACGGCGGGCGCTTCCACACGGTCCACTCCTCGCTCACCAAGGCGGCCTGTGCGGCGTCCAATCGGCGCGCAACGACGACACAGGGAGCCGAGGGCCAGCATCTGGACCTGCTCCACGCCGTGGGGCTGAGCCTGGCGGCGGGACCGGAACGCTGGACCGCCATGGAAGGCGGCTACCCCATCATGGTGGACGGCGAATGCGTGGGCGGCATCGGCGTCGCCGGCGCGACCTGGGAAGAGGATCAGCGCATCGCGGAAGTGGCTCTGAACGCAGTCGGCGCGGCCCCGCCGGGTTAAAGAGGTCGATATCTTGACGGCGTCACGCGCGGCACTCGTACTTGGATTGGGGCTGTGCGCCTCGCCGGCCGTCGCGCAGTATCCGGAACGGGCCATCGAATTCGTGATTCCCTTCGACGCCGGCGGCAGCGCCGACATCGAGGGCCGCCTGCTGGCCGAGGAGATGAGCGCGGTACTGGGCGTCACCATGGTGCCCGTCAACCGACCGGGCGCCGGCGGCGCGCTTGCCTACACCTACGTCAACGAGGCCGACCCCGACGGCTACACGGTCATGTGGACCTCGACGTCGATCCTTACCATCACCAACCTGGGCAATGTGCCCTTCGGCTTCGACGCCCTCGATCACATCGGGCGCGTCGAGCACCAGCCCCTGGTCATTGCCGTGGCCGCCGACTCGCCCTGGAGCGACATCGAATCGCTGGCCAGGGACTGTGCAGGGAGCGATCGGCCCGTCCGGGTTGCCAATTCCGGCACCGGCAGTGCCACGCATCTGGGCGCCCTGGCGATCATGCAGGCCATCGGGTGCGAGGTGGTGCACCTGCCCATCGGTACACGGCGACGCAATGCCACGGTGTTGAGCGGTGAGGCGGATGCCATGGTCGCGCCGCTGACCGGAGCGCTCAGCCTGTTTCGCGCCGGTCGGCTGATATTGCCGGCCTCGCTGGGTGCGGAACGAAATCCCATCATTCCGGATGTGCCCACGGCCCGGGAACTCGGTATGGATGTGGAGTTCGATCTGTTCCGGGGTCTCTCGGTACCAAGGGGCACACCCGCCGATGTGCAGGCGCGACTCGCCGAGGCAATGACCCGAGCGGCGACTTCCGAGGCGTTTCAGCGCCTCGCCGACGACCTGGGTCTCACCGTGGCGCCGCTGACCATGGACCCGTTCGAGACGCTGCTGCAGCAAGAGAACGACAAGGTCAGTTCGATTATCCAGGGCGCCGATACATTGACTCGCTGATGTCCATGGGACATCGAAACCTTGCAGCGGGCGTCGTGCTCCTGGCGGTGGGGATCGGATACGGTCTGGCAACCGGGCAGCTACCGGACCGGACCCTGCCCGACACTCCGGGTCCGGCGTTCTTCCCCTGGTTGATCTCCATCGGGCTGATCGGACTGTCTGTAGCGCTGGCAGTCCGCGGCCTGATCGCCATCCGTCTCCGGAGCGAAGAGACTTCCGGCTACCGTCTGCCGGGGCGCGGCTGGATCGCGCTCGGCGGGTTCGCCGCCTATCTGCTGCTCCTGCCCTTCGCCGGGTTCGTGCTTGCCAGCGTGCCGTTCTGTGGCGGACTGGTGGTGCTCTACGGTGAGCGCCGGGCGGTGGTCGCAGGGGCCGCTGCGGTCCTGATTCCGCTGGCGCTCTACATCGTGTTCAGCACCGGATTCCAGGTGCTCCTGCCACGAGGCACGTGGTGGTGACGGGCGACCTGCTGCAGGGCTTGCTCCAGGCGATTCAGCCTGCAAGCCTGGCTGCGACGGGTGTGGGATGCCTGCTCGGCATCGTCGCCGGCATGATTCCCGGCATGACGATCTCCGCGGCGATGATCATCGTCTTGCCGCTGACGTTCGTGCTCGACCCCAACGTCTCCATCGGGCTCTTTCTGGGGCTCTATGCCGGGGGCATGCTGGGCGGCAGCTTTTCCGCCATCCTGCTGAACATTCCCGGTACGCCGTCCGCCGCGGCAACGGCGCTGGACGGCTACCCGCTGGTGGCGTCCGGCCAGGCCGGTCGCGCGCTGGGCATGGCGGTTTCGGCGAGTTTCTGCGGCGGACTCTTCAGCGCGCTGTGCCTGTTCCTCATCGCGCCAAGGCTGGCCGACCTGGCGTTGCAGTTCCGCTCGGCGGACCTCTTCAGCCTGGTATTTCTCGGTCTCACCATCATCTGCTCGTTCGCGTCCCGATCCTGGATCAAGGGACTGCTGTCGGCGGTCATCGGGCTCGCCATCGTCACCGTCGGCCAGGATCCGGTCATGGGTACCGCGCGGTTTACCTTCGGCGATCCCAACCTGCTGTCCGGCGTGCACTTCCTCACCGCGTTGATCGGGCTCTTCGCCATACCGCAGTTGATCGAGAACCTGCGGGGCAATGTTCCGGGGGGTTACGGCCGTTCCGGATTGTCCGGCGAGCCGCGCAGCGCCGCACCGGGAACGGGCACCCTTGGGTTCCGCAAACTGCTGCCGGCGCGGGCGGACCTGCGCCGCATCAGGCTGCCCGTCGGCATCGGTTCCACGGTCGGCACATTCCTCGGCATCCTGCCCGGCGCGGGCGGCCCCATCGCAGCCTTCATCAGTTATGACTACGCGAAGAAAACCACCCGGCGCTCGGAACAGTTCGGCCGCGGCGCCGTGGAGGGCGTGGCCGCGCCGGAATCCGCCAACAATGCGGTCACCGGAGGCGCCCTGATCCCCATGATGACCCTGGGCATACCGGGCGATCCGGTCACGGCGATCCTGATCGGCGCGCTGCTGGCGCATGGGCTTGCCCCGGGGCCCCTGCTCTTCGTCGAGCGGGCGGACTTCGCCTACGGTCTGATGTTCTCGTTCTTCTGGGCGAATGTCTTCAACCTGTTGATCGCCTTCGCGGGTCTGCGGCTGCTCGTCAAGGTCGTCGCCGCGCCGCGTACGCTGCTCATGCCCGCGGTGGCGATCCTGTGCGTGGTCGGCGCCTGGTCGCTGCGCAATTCGATCTTCGACGTCTACGTGATGTTCGGCTTCGGCCTGCTGGGGCTGGCCATGAAGTGGCTGGACATGCCGGTGGTTCCGCTGCTGCTCGCCCTGGTTCTCGGGCGGCAACTGGAGGAAAATCTGCGCATCGCACTGACCGGGTCCCAGGGAGACATCTCGGTGTTCTTCACCTCGCCATTCAGCGCGTTGTTCCTAGGACTGTCGGTCGTATCGGTGGTCTGGTCGATCGTTTCTGCACGAAGGACGCGGGCGCCGTGAGTCGAGGGAGAGTGAAATGAGCGACGAACCGATTCGCGTGGCCTCGCTGGGGCTGGGATGGTGGTCGGACGTGCTCGCCGATGCCGTCAGCCGCACGCCGGCGCTTGAGATTGCCGCCTGCTACACCCGGTCCGAAGACAAGCGCGCAGCGTTCGCGGAGAAATACGGTTGCAGGGCGGCGGGCAGTTACGAAGAAATCCTCATGGACGATTCCATCCGGGGCATCATCAACACGACGCCCAATTCCGTTCACCTGGCAACCGTGGCGCAGGCCGCGGCGGCCGGCAAGCATGTCTTTCTCGACAAGCCCATCGCCAACACCATTGCGGACGGTCTGGCCATCGACCGTATCTGCGCCGCCGCCGGGATCGTTCTTTCGGTTGGCTACCAACGCCGCCGGGAGAGCCACTTCCGCTGGATCAGGCACGAGATCGACGCGGGGAGATTCGGCAAGCTGATCCAGGCCGAAGCCAACATCAGCCGCGACCGGCTCGGCAAGATCGACACGACATCCTGGCGCTATCAGGCTTCAGGAATGCCGGGCGGCGTCATGCTGCAGATCGGCATCCATTACAGCGACGTATTGGAAATGCTGCTCGGCCCGGTGCGTCGCGTGTCGGCGGTGACGGCGCAACTGGTGCTTCCCGGTGACAACCCGGATATCGCCAACCTGATCCTGGAGCACGACAGCGGCGCCGTCTCGAATCTCACCGCAAGTTACGCCTCTGCGTCGGAGTACTACATGCTCAACGTCTACGGCAAGGAAGCCAGCGCCTACTACGACCTGTTCGGCGGCCTGCGGCACCTGCGCCGCGGCGACAACCGGGCGACCCCGGTTCCTTGCGGGAAGAACGATACGCTTGTCGAGGAACTGGAGGAGTTTGCGGCGTGTATTCGGGGCACGACCACGCCGGAAGTGAGCGCCCGTCGCGCCACCGAATCGCTGGCCGTGATCCACGCCGGGATACGGTCCGCATCCGAAGGCAGGCCCGTCGAGGTGGCCGAGATTCTGGGCTCCGACGACGGCTGACTCTATCGCCTGCGCGAGTCGCCGCCGCGGTTATTCCGCCGCCGGGCCTCGAACTCGACGCCGTCAGCGTCACGCACGACGGAACGTATGCGAACGAACAGTCTGTCTGCGTCGCGGTGCGGTTGACCGGTAATGGTGATCGCCTCACCCGGACCGAACAACTCCGGATCGTAGGACTCGCCCGCGGGATCCACAAAGCTGCCGTTCCATTCGGCGGTCCACTGCTCAACCGCGCCATCCGTACCCTGCACTTCAAACGCCATGGCCGGATGGGGCCGGCGGCCGAGGAACTCCGAAACCACCCCCGACACGACGATGGAATCCCGCGTGTCGTAGTCCACGGACCAGGAATGGTGGGCGAATGCTGTCGCTGTCAGAAGCGGTAGCGCAGCGGCTGAGAGAAATGTGAACAGGCGCATGACTCGTTGACTCCCCGGCATTGATTCCAATGCAGTTTGGCGTTTACCTGTTTTCGATTCTGCCATCCACTCGGCCTCGGGAAAATGCGCCGAGCGCGAAGAATTCCAAAGAATTCTGGTGCTGAATCAACCCGGTAGTGTCGTATCAGGTTGATACACCACTATTCCCCGCTTTCGCCGGTCTCGGCGTCTTCACCCTCATCCACCGCTTCATCCTCCTCCTGACCGTCGTTCGGGTTCGAGACGCGGATCGGTGGCCCGCCCCGGCGCTCTTCCGGTTCCAGGGCAAGAAAATCGGCTTCTTCCTCGGTGATGGGATAGAACAGGCCGAGTCCGCAACTCATGCCCTCCTGAATGAATCCCCCGAAGTCTTCGAGCACCCGGATCGTGTCCACCTGACAGAGACGTCCGCCGGTGGTTCGGTAGGAGAATCGTTCTTCCCGAAGCAGCGAGCGGCAGTCGTGGCGAAGGTAATTCACAAAGTAATCGCCGCCGCGCATCCGGAACAGGATCGTGCGTTCATCGAGGATGTCGGTATGGCGGATATTGCGCGTGCTGATGCACCGCTCCCCCTCGCGGTCGAACGTAAAATCCTCGCTGAACGCCTCGTCCGACGCATCGTCGTCGGAACCGGCAGGGGTACCCTGGGAATGCGCCATGCCCACCGCCAGGCAGCAGAGCGCAAACGCGGAAATCGATATCTTCCAGTTCACGTTATTGACCGTATCAGCGACGAAGAATTCCCATTATAGTCTCACCATGAATCCCGACCGCAACAGCCAGTCAGGTGGCCTGTCGAACGCCATTCCTGACGACATCATCCGCGCGCTCGACGCCGGGGACAAGGACGCGGCACGGCGCCTGGTCGACTCGCTGCACCCGGCGGATTCGGCCGATCTCCTGGAGCGGGTATCGGCGAGCGAACGCAGGCGCCTGGTCGACATCCTGCGCGAACCGTTCGACCCGAACATTTTGGCGGAACTGGACGACAGCGTCGCCGAGCGGGTCATCGATCACCTCGGGACGGAACAGGCCGCCGAAGCCGTCGCCTCCATGGCCACGGACGATGCGGTCGAAGTTGTCGAGGCGCTGGACGCCGACGTACAGCAGGCCGTCCTCGAGGTGCTGCCCCGGATTCGCCGCACGCTCATCCAGGAAGGGCTGGCGTGGCCCCGGGACAGCGCCGGCCGCCTCATGCAGCGCAACGTGGTGGCGCTGCCCGACAACTGGGACGTGGGCACCGCCATCGACTACCTGCGCGAATCGAAGGACTTGCCGGACGATTTCTTCGATCTGTTCCTGGTCGATCAACGCTACCGGCCGATCGGCACCATCCCGCTGAGCCGTGTGCTGCGCACCGCCCGCTCCGCATCGCTCACCGACATCGCGCGTTCGCAACTGCGCATCATCCCGGCCGACATGGACCAGGAAGAGGTGGCCTTCCAGTTCCGCCAGCGGGACCTGATTTCCGCGCCCGTGGTGGATGGCGACGGCCGGCTGCAGGGCGTGATCACGGTGGACGACGTCGTGGACGTCATACATGAGGAACATGAAGAGGACATCATGGCGCTGGCCGGGGTCGGCGCGGAAGACGACCTGTTTCAGGCCATCATGAATACGACCCGATCCCGCTTCATCTGGCTGATGATCCACCTGGTTGCCGCCATTGGCGCCTCCTGGGTCATCAGCCTGTTTGCCGGCACCATCCAGGAACTGGTGGCCCTGGCCATTCTCATGCCCATCGTCGCCACCATGGGCGGAACCGCGGGGATCCAGGCGTTGACCGTCGCGGTGCGCGCCATTGCCGTGAAGGAGCTCACGCCCATGAACGCGATGCGGGCGATTCGCAAGGAGTTGCTGGTAAGCGGTCTGAACGGGCTGCTTTTCGCCGTGCTCATCGGCGGCGTGGCGTGGGCCTGGTTTGCGAGTCCGGCGTTGGGCGGCGTCATCGCGCTGGCCATGGCGATCAACCTGCTGACGGCCGGATTCACCGGCAGCGTGTTGCCGGTCGTACTGCAGCGGGCAGGATTCGACCCCGCCGTGGCATCCAGCGCATTGCTGACGTCGATCACCGACGTGGTGGGGTTCTACGTATTTCTGGGCCTGGCCGCGGCGTTGCTGCTGTAGAGTTACGACCATGAACTGGGAACTGATCGCCGATTTCCTCGCCAACCTGGGCCAGGCTGCGTGGAGCTATATCAGCAGTCCGATCTTGCTGATCCAGCTCGGCACGGTCGCGGTCCTGTTCCTGCCGGCGCTGGTGCTGTCCTGGCGCGCGGAGCCCCGGCTCGTGGAGTGGGCCGCCGGGCTCAAGGGCATGCCGGGAGTCAAGCGGCTGGTGATCGAATTCCTGAACCGCCTCGAGTGGCTGTTCTTCACCGTATTGCTGGCCGTCGCGTACCTCATCACCACCGCCGTGGACTGGCCGACTGCTGCGGCGCCCACGGCCGATAACTGGCTGGAAAGCAACTACCTGATCTATGCCGCCATGGTGCTGGCGGCGGCCTGGCTGGCGATCAATGGCGTCTCCCATGTGATTCGCAGCCGGCCCATCGGCCTGACGTTTGCCGTGATCGCCTGGGCGTACGTCGCCGCGAGCGTCTTTGGCCTCGCCGGCGACGTCAGAGCACTGCTTGACGGAGCGGGTTTCGACGTCACGCAAAACTTCCGTGTGTCGCTTCTGTGGGTACTTCAGGCGGTGCTTCTGCTGGGCGTGCCATTGTGGCTGGCATTGACGATCGGCAACCTGATCGATCAGCGCATTCAGAAATTCGAGGACCTGACTCCGTCGTTGCGCGTACTGATCGGCAAGATCCTGCGCATCACGCTGATCATTGTTGCCGCGATGCTCGCGTTGCCCGGACTGGGAATCGATCTCACCGCGTTGACGCTATTCTCCGGTGCCATCGGTGTGGGTATCGGATTCGGCCTGCAAAAGGTCGTTTCCAACTTCATCTCCGGCATCATCATTCTCATGGACCAGTCCATCAAGCCGGGCGATACCGTCACACTCGGGGAAACTTTCGGCTGGGTCCGGGAACTGCGCGCCCGCTTCGTCTCCGTGATCACCCGCGACGGTCGCGAATTTCTCATTCCGAACGAGGACTTCATCACCACCGAAGTCGTCAACTGGTCGTTCTCCGACCAGTACGTGCGTCTCGACGTGCTCTTTGGAGTTGCCTACGACTCGGATCCCCACGAGGTAGAGCGCATCGCGGTCGCAGCCGCTTCGAGCGTGGATCGCGTCGAGGACCGCCCCACGCCTCCCGGCATGAAACAACCCCGGCCCCCTGTCTGCTGGCTCATCGGGTTCGGGGAATCTGCGCTGGAATTCAAGCTGCGCTTCTGGATCAGCGATCCGCAGGAAGGCACGACCAACATCCGCGGGAAGGTCCTGCTGGCGGTATGGGATGCGTTCAGGGAAAACGGCATCCGGATTCCCTATCCGCATCGCGAGATCATCATGCGATCCCCTCCCGGGCAAATTTCCGATCGGGAACCGTCATGATCGGCCGGGCCATGGTGGCGGCTCTGCTTGTCTCCGGGGCAACGGCTGCCCAGACACCGGTGCCCCTCGGGCCGGCGGACCTTGAGCCGGTGGACCTTGTGCCGGCCGACTTCGAGCCGGCCGATCCGGAGAACACCGACATCGCCATGCTGGACGAAGACGATTCCCCGACGTTTCCGCCGGGTCTCGACCCCGCCATTGCCGTCTATCCGCTGGACCCTCGACTCGACCAGGAACAACCCTGGCAGATCACGTTGGAGGGGCGCGTAATACCCCAACGCCGCGCGCCCAGGGAGCCCATCCCCGTGTTCAGGGCGCCGCTCACCGACGCATTCTCTTCCCGCAGCGAAAACGGCGCCATCGAACTCACGTTCGGTGGGCAGACGTCACTCGGCGGCACGCTGGGCGTGCGAGTCAGCCGCCTGGAAACGGCACCCGTGCTGGTTGAATTGACGGTGGGCGAATCCCTTGCGCTGGACGACCTGACGATCCGGGCATTCGATCCGGACGGGGAATTCGTCGGACGCGCACCCCTGCGACTGGAGATCGAGGGCCCGCAGGGCTTCGTCAACATGACCGAGTTCGAGCAGGACAAGCAGACCCTGGTGGCCGTTGCCCGGGGAATCGGCCGCATCTGGGTGACGTCGCTGCTGCCGACGCGGCAGGACGAGCCATTCACGATACCGGTGGTCCTGGTGGTCAGGGAGCCGGGTAACCAGCGTGTCAGGATGAGCTCCAGAATTTATGAGAACGATCCTGCGTCGCCTTGAGAGCCTGCCTGGAGCACCGTGATGTTGACAATCAGATTTTCCAGCGTTGCCACCCTCCTGCTCGCCGGTACAGCGTATCCCTGGTGCGCAGCGCTGGCGGAGCCTGACCTCGAGGGCATCTGGAGTATCGATCCCGAGCTGTTCCGCCAATACTCCGATGCGCAGTACACCGAAGAGGGCCGCCGCCGCGTCGATGCCTACAACCCTTCCACCGACGACCCCAGTTACTGGTGCGTCCCATCCGGTCTCGGCCGTGCCTGGGACGAGCCCGACACCAACGTCGAAATCACTCAACTGGAAGACCGGGTCACGATTCGTTACGAGATGTTCGACCTGGTGCGCACGGTCATGCTCAACCAGAGCGGGCATCCGCTGGAAGCCGAACCCAGCACGGTCAATATGGACGGCGTTCCCATGCCCACGATGGGCCATTCCATCGGCTGGTACGAGGACGACGTGCTGGTCATCGAAACGGTGGGATACGCCCCGGGCTACATCACGACGTTGCTGCGCTACATCCCCCAGTCGGCCGCCTTGCGGAGCATCGAGAGAGTTCACCGGGATGACGAAGACCGGCTCGTGGTGGACATCCGTTACGTGGACCCGATCACCCTGACCGCCCCGCTTGAATCCCGGAACCGGTACCTGAGATCGGATTTCGACATGACGGTGTATGGTTGCATTCCCGACCCCCCCGGCGAGGAAGAGTAATGACAATGAAGTTGGATCGGCGGATGCTGCTCGCGCTGGTGATGGCGCTCGCTCCAGCCGCGCTGCAGGCGCATCATTCGGTGGCACTGAATTTCACCGATGAGGAAATCATGCTGGAGGGCACCATCACCTCGCTCAGGTGGGTAAACCCTCACTGCACCTTCGTCCTGCAGGTGGAAAACGATGCCGGAGACACCGAAGAGTGGCTGGTGGAAATGCTGGCGAGGATCGCGCTGGAACGCCAGGGTTTCGATTTCGACTGGCTGCAGGAGGGCATGGCCATCCAACTGACCGGACGTCTCGGTTATCGGGAAAACAACCTGCGGTTCGTCGAAGCGGTACGCCCCGACGGCGGCATCGTGCGCGAACGAAGCCCACTTGAGGAACGGTTCCGAAGACAATAGCCCGCAGGCAGCGCCGATGTCGGTCAAGCGCCCGATCACGCCGGCACTGGCACGAATCACGAAAACGAGCCGACGAGCAAGGCTCTGAAACCCATCGTTAACGTTTCCGTTAACGGTTATTAAACCCTCCTCAACTTACAAAACGGCGTCCGTACCCTCATCCTTCGCCGGACACGCGGTCTGCGAGCCACGTGCAGGCGGCTCAGGGCCTTGACGCATCCGGTGCCGAATCGGCTTTCCGTCCAATGGAGCCCTCTCTCATGAATGTGACACACACAGGCGTTACGCACTGTTTACGAGCATGCCCGGGCGCCGCACGGCCGAGACTCGTGGCGGTTCTTGCAGCGGTCTCGACGGCGATCGTCGCCGGTGCGGCAAGCGCTCAAACGGTCACGACCGGCTCCGGCGCCATGGAAGAGGTCATTGTCTTCGGCCGCGACGCCGAGTTGCTGCGCACCGCTCGCGCGTCCAGCGAGGGCTCCGTGGCCGGCGCCGACCTGCTGGTGCGCCCCCTGCTGCGGGTCGCGGAACTGCTTGAGGCCGTGCCCGGGATGGTCGCCGTACAGCACTCGGGCAGCGGCAAGGCGAACCAGTATTTCCTGCGCGGGTTCAACCTGGACCACGGCACCGATTTCACCACCTACATCGACGGCGTGCCCTGGAACCTGCGTTCGCACGGCCACGGACAGGGCTACCTGGATGTCAACGGGCTGCTGCCGGAAATCGTCGACCGCATCGACTACCGCAAGGGCCCGTATCGGGCCGATGTCGGAGACTTCTCCATGGCCGCGGCGTCCTTCATCCGGACCATCGACCGCCTGGACGCAAGTTTCCTGTCGCTGGAGGGCGGGCAGAACGATTGGGGGCGGCTGGCCGCGGGCGCGACTACCGATATCGGCGACGGCGCCCTGACCACCATCGGCGAATACAAGACCTACGGGGGCCCGTGGCAGCGATCCGAGGATCTTTCGCACGTCTCGGTCTGGAGCAAGTACCTGAGACCGACCGAGTTCGGTCAGGTCTCCTTCACGTTGTCCGGGTACGAGGGCGATTGGCACCCGACCGAGCAGGTTCCGGAAAGGGCGATCGGGAGCTCGGCCTGCCCCGATGCCTACTGCTCGCTGGACCCCACGGCCGGAGGCAACACCTCCCGCTGGATCGCCGGTACGCAAATGAACGCTGCCGGATGGGACGCTTCGGCCTACCTGCAATACTACGACTGGCACATGCAGTCGAATCCCACCTACGACGCCCAGATCAACCAGTTCGACCGCCGCATGACCGCCGGTGGACGCTACAACCGCTCCCTGATCGACGCATTCGATGTCGGTCTCAATGTGGGCGCCGAATTTCGCCACGACGACATCGGTCCCGTGGGTCTGGATGAGAACGACGCGGGTCGGTTCGTTTCAAATATCAGCAACAACGAGATCACGGAGTCCTCCCTGGGCGCCTATGTCGAAGGTTTCTGGCGGCCCGTGACGGACCTTCGGTTGCTGGCCGGGCTGCGTGCCGACCACTACGACTTCGATGTCGCCGCCACCAACCCGACCAGCTTCGCCGGCAGCACCACCGACAGCCAGGTATCGCCCAGCGCCGGAATCGCGTACGCGGCCTCCAATAACGTCGAACTGTATGCAAGCTGGGGACGCGGCTTTCATTCCAACGACGCGCGCGGCGTCGTCAACCACCTGGACCCGATCGCCGGACTGGCCCCGGGAACGGGTTACGAGGCCGGCGCCCGGTTCGAGGTCGGGAACGTCAAGCTCACCACCACGTACTGGTGGCTCAACCTGGACAGCGAACTCATCTTTGTTGGCGACTCAAATTCCGTCGAGCCCAGGGGCGGCTCCAATCGGCAGGGATATGAATTGACAATGTTCTGGAAGCCCCTGGATTGGCTCGGGATCGATGCCGTATTCACCGACAACCAGGCCTACTACGTGGATGAGTCCGAAGGCCGGCACATCGAGGGCTCGCTGGAAAACGCCAGCCAGATCGGCCTTTCCGCGGTACAGGACCGCTGGGAGGCGTCGTTGCGCGTACGCTATCTCGGCCCTTACGCGCTCACGCCCGACAATGCGCACCGCGCCGATTCTAGCGCGACGGTCAACCTCCGCGGGTCCTACCAGGTCGGCTCGATCACCTTCTACGCGGAACTCTTCAATCTCCTCGACAACGACGGCAAGGATATCGTCTACTTCTACGAAGCCTACGTGGCCGATTTCGATCCGCCCGGACTCACCTCCGGGGACATCGACTGCGCGACCGTGAACTGCCGGATGAGCCGGGCCACCGAGCCCCGCACCCTGCGGTTCGGCGCCAAGTGGTTGTTCTGATCGGCGCATCTGTTTCGTCGGAACCCGCGGACGCTTCCAATGTCCTATCCTTGAGCAGGGACACCCTGCTGGCAGTCATGATAGTTTTTCCGTGCAGCCGTCAGGCTGACTGAGCGATAAAGGAATCTCCGTGAAGAAAGCCGCCGCCGTTGTCGTTGCGCTCGCGATTCTCATCGCCGGTTTGCCGGCGCTATTGGGCGTACTGGCGCAAGACCGAATCGGCGAATTGGCGAATGAAGCCACCGGCCAGTTTCTTGAGATCTCGATCTCCGGATATCAGCGCGGTTGGCGTACCAGCCGGGCGTCGCTCTCCGTGGCGCTGAGTGAATACTACAAGGCGATACTGGAAGCACCCTTTTCAATGGGACTGGGCACGCCGGACTTGCCGCAGGAACTTCAGGACCTGCTTGACCTTGATCTGCAATTGGCCGCGGACATCGTCCATGGCCCACTGTTGACCCAGGGCGGGGTGGGACTAGGGCTCGCGCACGCCGTGGTCCGCGTGGACCCGGCTACCGCGGGGGTGGAACAACTGCTTGCCATGCTGGGCACGCCAGGCCCCGGGGAAGTCGCAGCGCGAGTAGGCATTGGGAACATTTCGCAGCTTCACTGGGAGATTCCCCCCGTGACGTTCTCCAATGTGGGCGGCATGTTTGCATCGTCGCGCCAGGTCGGCGAAGGGACTTACGACATGGCGCGGCAACGACTGGTCTGGAAAACGCAGATGGATCACCTGGAACTGTCGGGACCGCGTGCGGCATTGGAAATCGAAGATTTCACGCTGTCCGGAGATGGAACGGCGATAACGGCGGGAATTTGGTTGGGCACCTCGGAGGTGGGTCTCGGCGGACTGACGGTGACGGGCCCGGGAAACGCACCCATCGCGACGCTGGATAACCTGAGTATTCTTTCAAGGAACGAGATCAATGAGAGCGGCGATCTGATCGACGTCAATTACGAGGTGAATGCCGACTCGGTCGAAGGCACCATGGACGGCGATGCGCACAACATCAGCAGCGTCGGCCTGCATGTCGCGCTGCGCAACCTGGACATGGCCGCATCGCTCGAATACCAGCAAGCAATCTTCGACACGGCCGGGATCGACCTGGCGGCATCCGACCCGGCCGCCTTGTTCGCCAGGGTGCAACCGATCATCTACGATATCCTGTTGGCGGAGCCCGAGATCGAGTCCGGGCCGCTCAGCTTCAACTGGAATGACGGCACGCTACAGGCCAGGGTGGTGCTGCGGGTCGACAACGAGATGCTGCCGGCAGAACCCATGTTCTCGTTCATGGACGCGTCGCTCTGGACACGCCTGGTCTCCGTGGAAGCGGAACTGGACGTGGACCGAAACATCGCCGAGTGGATCGCCGGGCAGGCAATGGCGAACCGGATTGCAACGCCTGCGGTGACGGGCGCCGAAGTGCCGGCCGACATTCTGCAGGCGCAGGCACGCGGAACGCTGGTTTCGCTGGTCACCCAGGGCATGCTGGAAGAGACCGAGAGCGGATACCGTTTTCGGGGTTCCTTCGAGAATGGCGTGGTGGAGGTGAACGGCCAGGTCGTGCCGATCGGCCCCGGCGCGCAGGGCCAGTTCTGAATCCAGCGCCCGGTCCCGCAAGTTCCGTTAGCATCAGGGCGCCGATTCGCTGCCCAACGTGGGACGATCGAAGGGGAACGTCTCATCGGCAACCCGGGGATCCAGAAGCCCGGTCCTCAGGAACGCATCCAGATCGTAGCTGTCGAACCCCGTCAGGTCGAACACGTAGGTTCCCACACCGGGGATTTCGTCCACGCCGGGCAACGCCATCGCGGTGTTGTAGAAGGTGATGGCCTCGCTCAGACGCCCGAATTCACCGGTATGCATCAGGCGAGTGCGCAGACCCACGTTGCGCAGGCTGGGAACGCGCATTTCGCCGGCGTCCTCGGGATCGGCCGTCACCCCCTGGCGGCCGGTATCGAATTCACTCAGCCGCAGCCCGATGTTGAAGAAGTCGTTGTTGGTGAACAACGGCGGTTCGTGGCAGTTGACGCAGCGCAACCGCTGGAAAACCTGCCAACCGAACGCCGCCTGTTCCGGGAGCGCTGTCTCATCGCCGCTCATGTAACGATCCCAGGGAGTCTGGTCGGCGACCAGCGTTCGCTGGTAGGTGGCAATCGCAAAGGCGATGCGCGCCGGCGTGATCTCCGGTCCGCCGAAGGCAGTCTGAAACAACGACGGATAGTCCGGGTTGTCGGCCAGGGCGGCGGCCATATCCGGCGGCAGGTCGCTTGCCAGCGCCAGCGGACGAACCTGGCGCATCTTTTCGGTGAGCTCCCCCCAGGTTCGGCCGGGGTGCGTCATCTCGGCCGGATTCGAGAGCGAATCCAGCGCCTGGTTCTCCAGCGCTCCGCCTACGGCGATGGCCACGTCCCCCGTCAGCGGATCCACGAAACGCGACCCCGCGCGACCGTCCCAGAACACTTCCGCAGCCCACAACGCCCCGAAATTTGATGGCGCGATGCGCTGCGTCACCTGGGGCTCGAAGCCGAAAACCGGATGTTCCATCGCTTCGCCGGCCTCGTTCATGTGCACCACTCCAGGAGACCCCCACACGTCGTCGATGGTGCCCTTGTCGATACCGGGATGACGGCCGAATCGCGGGTCCCCTCCACCGGATGCGGGCCGGTGACACGTGCCGCAAGCCCGCGTGTCGTCGCTGGATAGCTGCTCGTCCCAGAACAGGATCTTGCCGAGAACGCGCTTGGGTTCCGTGATGGGGTTCTCCGCAGGTACCGGGACAGGCGGCAACTGCGCCAACGCCTGCGTCCAGGCCAGTCCGACAGCCGTCAAGCCGGCGAGCGAAAGTAGGTAAGGACGGTGCATTGGCTGCTGATCGTGGTGGTCACAATGGTCGGGGATTCGCGAGAATTCTAGCAACCAGTGTAATATTTCACGATTGCACCGCAGGGCCGACAACGGCCTGCCAACCATAACGGATACTCACACAACCACGAGGGGACCGACCGATGAAACGATTACTGGCAATCCTGATGGTCTTTTTTGTTCACGGAGAACTGGCAAACGCCCAGGGTCAGGTCGTGCGGGAGGAAGTGGAAGGCATCCGAAACTTTGCCCAGATCGAGTCCGTCGTGGCCTGCGCCGGCGCCATCGCGCCCGATTCAGTGGCACAGATCGCGGACATGGGTTTCCGCAGCATCATCAACCTGCAGCGCGCGACGGAAGAAACCGCCAATGTCGAAGAGGAAACCGTTGCCGCCGAGGCTGCCGGCATCAGGTACGTCCACCTGCCGTTCGGCGGCCCGGACTTCGATCCCGCCGTGGCGGACCGCTTTCTGGAAGCCATCGTCGAACCCGATACGGCGCCCGCGTTCATTCATTGCGGGGGCGGCGGACGCGCCGCGACCATGTGGTTCATCAAGCGCGTGATGCTGGATGAGTGGGAGGTCGAAACCGCGCTGGCCGAAGCGACGGACCTGGGCATGAACCCGGAGGGCGGATCCGGCCAGTTCGGCCTGAATTACGTCGCCGAACGCTCGAACTGACGGGCTGTCCGATCTCGCCTCCAAGAACGAGCTTACTCTGCCGAAGGCCGTGACCGCCGAGGCGCGGTCACCCGGATGACGCCGCGGCGTGAAGATGAAGCAGTATGATCTGTTTCTCGACAGTCAATCGGTGCGGGCGCGAAACGCGTTGCACGACGCCCTGGCGCAAGCCGACGCGAACGAATCGAAGCGCGCCCACGATGAGCTGTCGGTTCTCGAACCATCCCATCGTTGGCTTCCGTACGCGCGCACGCTGATTGCGGCGTTGGAAACTCCATTGCCGACCGACGCCAACGACGGACTGGCGATTCTCTCCCGCCTTGATGGGGATTGGACGGAGGCCGCGGACGGAATTTTCGGCGCGGGCGAACACGATCTTCTGGTCCCGTTCTGGCGGGCGGTTGGCCATTCCCTAACGGGAATGGCGCTCGATCCCGAGCGTCCGGACATTCACGCCAGCCGCGCCTGGATGAAGAGTGGCGAATGGGCGTCCGCGGAACGTTCCATCCAGGACGTGTCAAACTACCGGATCCAACCCGTGTTGCTTTCGCGAATGGCGGAAGCCATGTGGCGTCAACAGCGCGGGGCCGAGGCGGCGGATCACTGGTTCGCGCTGTGCTGGCTGGCGCCGGAGGAGTTCCAGTGCTTGATGGAACGGGGCGGAATTCCGGATCGAGCCCTGCGAGACGGCTGGGACAGCGGGCTGGACCAGGACCTGGAGCCGGCGATGACCGGTGCTTGGTTTCCCGCGTGGATGTTGCTCTACAAACCGGAATTGGGTCAGTGGGCCGCGCCACCGACGGGGACCAGCGTCCCCGAATCCGCGTTCGATACGCTGTTGACGTTGACTGCGCGTGATCGCGAGGACACGGATGCGCGCCGGCGTCTGCAGCAACTTCATCCGGGGCTTCTGGCTTGCTTTCTTTCCAGACAGTGATCCGCGTTCCCGGATACGCAACTGCTTACTGGAATTTCACGCCTTCGCTGAATCTGTTTCAGGAACCTGTTTCGACGTCTGGAGAATCGCCGCAATCCGCCTCGCTGTGTCGGTAAAGTGCTGAATTTCCTCTAACCGCAACGGGCGATCAAGAACATGGCGTTCGCGGTAGGAAAGCCATTTCTTGAGCACTTGATAACCGCCAAGCCTGTAGTTCCAGACGGCGGCCGGAACGTTTCGCCAGAAGGCCCGGGCATTCATGTAGACGTCGAAGGTGGATTCGCCCAGCACGGGCAGGGCAGCGCCAAGCGCGGCGCATTCATCAGGGGTATAAGCACGTTCAGTGATCCGGCCCTGGCCCGGCATGACCGCCCCACCCGACCCAGAATATCCCCATCCCGCCGTGACCGAAAAATCGTCGCCCGCCATATTCCGCCCATCCGTCGTGCTGGGAACGCCAATGACGGCGATTTCGCGGCGCAATACCCCCTCCGTAACTTGCGGCACCGACGCTTCGGAATTGAGGAGCCGGGCCAGCTCGCGACCACGGGCCGCGGACGCTTCGAGCTCTTCCTCCGCGCCGTCAACCCTGCCATTGGGCCATCCCGAAAGTGGGATGCGCGGCCATTCCATTCTAAGCGCCCCGGCATTGGCGTCGCGGTAGTTAGGGTCGTGCAAAACAGAAAGCACATGATGGAACAGGTCCTCCACGTTCTTGCCCAAGTTGTCAAGATATCGTTGCGCCACTCCTGAAAGGTTGGCACGGCGTGCGCAGTCGCCATCGTCTGCAGTACCGTCATCGCGCAGCCACAATGGGAAGAAACTCGAAAGCCCGTTTCCAAAATTATCCGCAAGGTCGCAAATCAAGCTCCCCCGTGAAAAGTCCTCCATAGCTTCCCGCTGCCGAACTTCAAGCCACAAATTTCCTGCAAACACATGCGGTCGATAGTCGGCACGCTTCTCATCGAGCAGTTTTGTTTCGCGCTCCCAATAAAGCCACCTATTGTCGAACGGCCGATACGCGTAGCGAATGAACCCACTCTCATTCGGGCCTCCGCGTTTGAGCAGCGTATCGCGCACCGCTCGGGCGTTAAAACGCGCCGTGGTCTTCATCGCGCTCGGATAACGCCGTGCGATGTCGTCATGACTTAGGCTCGGGTCGAAGTAATCTGCAATGCGCGTCTTGAGGCGTTCGAGATCCACGTCTACGAGGAATCCATCGCGGCTGGTTTTGACGCCGGGAAAGGACCCCGGGAACAGGTCCGGCAATGTCGGCCAATCGAACCACTCATCACTCACCGCCGTTCGCGCAAACGGCAGTCCCAGCGGCAGGATCGGTTTGATTTCTTGGTAGACAGCCTCCGCGTCCGCTTCCTTCGTCGCCAGCAATTCTTCCCGCTTCGCCTGCCCCCAAAGATTCCGGGATACGATCTTCCCGGTCGGCGCATGGTCGGCCTTGCGCACCAGCGTCGCGACGGCGGTGCCGACCTGGATGCCCACCGGGTCGCCTTCGGTCGAGAAAATGCTCGGGTCGGGCGAACCATCCGGCGCGACCTTGCCAGTCTTGAACTTGTCGCCGTTCAGGCAATCGATCCGGACTGCGTCGAACGCGTCGAGATACCGCTCACGCATCCCCGTGAATGACAGCCCGTCCAGCCAGGAATAGTTGGAAATGAAACACACCACGCCCCGGCCCGTCTTCTCGGCGATGCGCCGTTCCGCCATGCGGAAGAATCGCACGTACAGGTCGTTCAATCCCTGGCCCTCGGGCCGGCGCACCCGCTTCGTCCTGCGATAGGCCGTCGACAATTCCCGCTCTTCCTCAACGGCCAAGCCAGCAAACCCGTTGTAGGGCGGATTTCCCAGAATCACCAGTATCGGCCGGTCCCGCTTGACCCGATTGGCACGATCACGCTCTTCCACCAACTCGGGAAACGCGATCACTTGCTTTTCCTTTTCCGTCGGCTCCCAACCGGACAGCGCATTGGTAAGAAACACGCCCGCCCGCTCCGTTCCGTCTTCCGCCAGCCGCGCGTCTAGGTCCTGCAGGGTCAACCCGACCTGGAGATGGGCGACGACGAAGGGCGCGGGCATGATCTCGAAACCGAACACGCGTTCCATCGCGGCCTGCTTCACCCGGGCGCCGGTGAGCGCGCCGAGTCCCCTTTCTTCCATATTGGCAGCGATGCGCCGCAGTACTTCGGCCAGATAGGCCCCTGTGCCACAGCATGGATCGAGCACGTAGACATTCTCCGCGGCGAGCCCGTCCGGAATGTAGAGATCGTCCTTCAGCGCCTTGTCCACTCGGGCGACCATGTAGCGCACGACTTCGGTCGGCGTGTACCAGACGCCCAACTGCTTGCGCAGGGCCGGGTCGAACTCTTGCAGGAACGGCTCGTAGAAATAGGGGACTGCCTCCCCTTCGTTGAAGCGGGCGAAGAAGGCCGTCCGGTCCACCCGGTCGAGCGCCGCCGCCGTCCAGTCCAGAATTTCGACGAGGCCCAGCGGTTGCAGACGGCCGGGTTGCGACAATTGCTGAAACAACGCCTGCAACACGGGTGCCCGCAAGTGCCAAACGGATTCATGCCAATTGAACTTGCCGGTCGGTGATGGCCTTTGGCGTGCCCATAGCACCCAAGCGGAGAAGACACCGTAAAACAGCGTCTGCACCAGCGTCGAATGGAAGAAGCGCGCGCCTTTATCGCCCTCAAAGCGCACGCCGAGCGCTTCCTCCAATGCCGAACGCACCGCTCCGAGCGACGGCGCATCCCCCGCAGCCTCCACACGCGCCAGTCCGTCACGTGCGTAGGACGCGAGTAACCACGCCAAATCCCCTGGTTCGGTCAGCGTGGCCCGATGGGAGAGCACACGGCGCAAGTACTCGCCGAGTCTCGGACCCACCTCACGGGCGAAGGCACGTGGCTTTTCCAGCCGGCCATAAAATTCGGTTTCGCTGTCAGCCAGACAGAAACGCTCAAGCGTCGCCTCGCCACCTGCCTCATCCAGACCCGCGAGCACGAATTCGCGCAGGTTGGTCACCAGCACCAAACGATAGCGGTTCCGGTAGCGGGCGACCTGATCGCGCACCCCGGGCGCGAGCGTGTCCTCGCCCGGCGACTTGACCTCGACCACCCCGCGCTCCGGTATCTGATCCTTGCGCGGCAGCCCTTTCCGCACCTGCTTCGCTGCGTAGAGTCCGAAGTCGGGATGCCCAGCTCCCTGATCGGCCAGCTCGCCGACACAGAACACCTTCGGCCTAAGCGTCGCGCCTACAGAGTTCAGCAGATTCGCGAGCGGCGCGTAGCTTGACCGCTCGCCCGTCGCGCCGCCCGATGCTCGGACTCGCCGCAAATCGGCGAAGTAGACTTCCGCCACCGCGGTGAATTTCTTGCTTGGTCCCGTCACTGTGCCGTGTCCGTCCCGCCAGATGGCGAGTCGGCAACTGCCTCGAGACGCCGCGCCAGCGCATCGAAGTCCTCGGAGCACTTCTTGCGAATCGCTGAAATCCGTCGCGCTGCCTCGTCGCCAAGGATCTTTCGGCCACCGCCGGGACCATCGTCAACACCTCGCTCTTGGGCCAGACGGTCGAAAAACGTCTCCTTAACGTGGATTTCGGCGCGCACATCCGCCCAACCCCACCCCACGGGGAGTTTCAGGCCCGCCAGCGCCCAGGTTTCGATCTCCTCCCAAGCATTTTCAGCAAGAAAAACGCGACCGGTTCCGAACTCGCCCTCGATCTGGTTCAGTCTATCCCGGCGAGTCTGAATGCCATCCCGATCAACGCAAAGGACGAAGATGTCCGTCATCCCCTCATGTTGGACCACGACCTCCTGGATGCGTTTTGACTTCAGCGCTTCACCGATACCGCCGAGCAAGGGGTCCTGACAGACCCGGATGCGCGCGTTGCCCTTGCCCATGTCCGAGAAGAGCCGCTTGAACAGCGGCTTCAGGATGTATTGGTCGTGACGGAAATCCTCGGGGATGACTAGAACCCTCATTCGGAAGCTACCCGGTCATCTTCCCGCCCTTCGGTGAAGGCAAGCGCGGTCTCCATCCAGCCGCCGGCGAGAAGCCGGCCCAGTCCCTGATTCTTTCGCAACTTCTCCGCGTTGGGCAAGTCGGCCACCGCGCGGATGATGGCATCGTTCGTGTACTCCAGGCGACAGGTGACCGAAGCGTTCTCAAAGGTCTTGTCGCTGACCATGGACACCAGTTCGGGCGAATGGGTCGTGGCGATCACCTGGACCCGCCCCTTTGCGGTCTGCTGTTCGATCAAATCGACCAGGAGATGAAGCCGTGACGGGTGAAGGCCGTTTTCAAGTTCCTCAAAGAAATACAGGCCTCTCGAATCTTTGCCGAGCAGTACGGCCAGCATGGCGAGAAAGCGCAAGGTGCCGTCCGAAGCGTTATCGGCGTGTACCTTCCTGCCGCATTTTTCCTCAATGACGAGGTGGACCTTGTCCGATGCGTCCGAGGAAAACTCGAAATCCTTCACATCCATCGGCGTCAGTTCACCAACCCAATCGATCAGGGCCGATTTGCGGTCGGGGTCGTCACAGATTTCCTTCAGGACTATCGGAAGATACTCGCCGCTATCGCCCAGGGCTGTCCGGCCCGGCGATGCCGGTTCCCGCATTCGGTCCGGTCTGAAATCGAAAAACCGCGCGTTACGAAACTCGTCGATAACGGCTCTCGCCTTCTCGAAGGTTTGGAAGTCTCTTGCCCAGTGTGGAATTTGGGATAACGCCGGCTGAGTTCGGACGAGTTCCATTTGTCCATCTTCGTAAACTTTCTCCGAATAAATCTCCTTCGAACCGATCCGCAAATTCTCCGCTACCACCGAAAGCTTGCCGCCGCCAAGCGCTTCGGGACGAGCCTGGATTCGATAAGTCGCATCGGTTTGAGAAGTGGCAGCAGCGCCGCGGACCAGGCACAACCCAACGTCCAACGCAAACCGGCCGGAGTTGCGGGTTGACGAAGAGGCTCCGAACCGAACGATTCCGCTCGCCGACCCACGGATCGGTTTCCAGTCGGCCCCGTATTTCCCGCCGACGATCTCCGCAAGCGTATAGCCACGACCGATGCCGTGGAGGAAGCGGAAGGCGTCGCGAATGTTGCTTTTTCCGCTGGCGTTGGCGCCGACGATTACGGTGAACGGGCCGACGCGCAGCCTTTCGTCCGCGAAGTTCTTGAAGTTCTGGAGCCGTAGCGAAGTGATCATGGTGCGCCTTAGTGGCCGGCCCGCGTCGCACCGCTGGTGCCGATTTGCATGCGAGAGCGCGCTGGAACCGCCCTGCGCCGCATTTTATGCCGTTTGCACGGACTGAAGGAAGCGATCACTGTGACAGTTGTCCGCCGCGACAGCGGTGTTTGCGGCGACGACGGGCTGTACTTGCGGTTATCATTGAGCACATGAAGGCTCAATCGCACACCGTCGTCCACGGCACCCCGGAGTATCGCCCGATGAAACGATTGGGGCTTGCCGTCCTGATGCTTTTCCGTGTTCAGGCCGCCGTGACCGGCGAGTCCGGTCTGAACTACGTCGCAGAACGCTCTCCCTGAGAGCCTGACCGCCTGAGCCGGTAGTGGCCGAGCAGGATCCGGCGGTAACGGTGGCCGACTTCGATCGCGCCATCCGGGAGGCCATCGACTCCAAGACCAAGCCGGTCGGCGCCCTCGGCAGGCTGGAAACCCTGGCGGCGCAGATCGCCCGCGTCCAGCAATCTCTTGTGCCCACGGCCAGTCGGTGCAAGCTCACGGTATTCGCCGGCGACCATGGCATCGCCGCGGCGGGCGTCTCCGCCTACCCCCGGGAAGTAACCCGGCAAATGCTGCTGAATTTTCTTGCGGGGGGTGCGGCGGCCAATGTCATTGCCCGGACGCTTGGAGTGGAATTCGCGCTGGTCGACGCCGGCGTCATGGGGCCGGCAGTGGAACATCCCGCCCTGGTTTCGCGGCGCATCGTCGGCGGAACGCGGAATTCCGTCGAGCGACCGGCCATGTCGGCGTCCCAGTGCGAGGCGGCGTTGCGCGCGGGTCGCGAGATCGGCGGAGAGGGTAGCCATGAAGCGGCTGCCTTCGGCGAGATGGGCATTGGCAATACCTCCTCCGCCAGCCTGGTCGCCGCCAAGCTGCTGGGCCTGCCGGTGGCCGGACTGGCTGGCCGCGGCACCGGGGTCGACAACGCCGGCCTGGCTCGCAAACGGCACGTTCTCGAGGCGGCAGCGGCGCGCACGCCGGCCGAGCTAGGCCCGGACGCCGCCCTGTGCGAGTACGGCGGATTCGAATCCGTGATGCTGGCCGGGGCCGTACTGGGCGCGGCCGAAGCGGGCAAGATCGTGCTTGTGGACGGCTTCATCGCCACGGTCTCGGCGCTGGCTGCGGTGCGAATATCGCCGCACGTCTTGGGGAACCTGATCTTCGCCCACCGGTCCGCCGAATCGGGCCACTCGGTCGTTCTGGAGGCGCTCGGAGCCGACCCGCTGCTGGACCTTGGCATGCGGCTCGGCGAAGGTACCGGCGCCCTGCTGGCGTGGCCGCTGGTGCAGGCGGCCGCGGCGATGCTGCGCGACATGGCGAGCTTCGAATCCGCAGGGGTCAGCGGACGGACGTGAGCAATCCCCTCGTGAACGAACTTCGGGCCCTGGCGCTCGCGGTGCAGTTTCTTACCCGGGTGCCTGTTCCGGCCGGGACGGCCTACAGTCCGCAGAGCGTGGCCGCCTCGGTTCGCTATTATCCCCTGGTCGGCGCCCTGGTCGGCGGCATTTGCGCCGGCGTATTCGCGTTGGCACACATGTGGTTCGCCGGGCCTTTGGCCGTGCTCCTGGCGGTTGCGGCGGGACTTGCGGTCACCGGCGCGTTTCACGAAGACGGGTTGGCCGATACCTTCGACGGCGTCGGCGCCGCTGCCAACGACCGGGACCGGGCCCTTGAGATCATGCGCGACAGCCGCCTCGGCACTTACGGTACCGTCGCCCTGGTCATGGCGTTGGGCATCAAGGTTGCCGCGCTGTCCAGTCTGGCGCCGGCAACGGTCTGCGTGGCCCTGGTCGCAGGCCATGGCCTCTCGCGACTGTCCGGCGTGACGGTGATGCAGACCGGCGCCTGCGTTCGCGAGGCCGGCGCCGCCGCGGAAGTGTCGAAGCGTCTCGGGGCCATGGGCACGTTGGTGGTCCTGCTGACGGGGGCGGCTCTGGTAGCCGGCCTGGTCGCCTGGCTGTCAGCTTCTGCCGCGATACTCGCCCTGGCCGGACTCACCGCTGGGCATGGCTTGATGCGGCTTTACTTCGAACCCAGGCTGGGCGGCTACACCGGCGACACGCTGGGCGCTGTGCAGCAAACCAGCGAAATCGGACTCTACCTGGGGCTGGCTGCATGGGCCTGATCCTGGTTCGCCACACCCGGCCCGACGTTGCCGAGGGCCTGTGTTACGGTCAGACGGACCTGGACGTGGCCGATTCCTTTGCCGACGAAGCCGCGGCGGTCCTGTCGGCACTTCCGCAGGTCTGCCGGGTGGTCTCCAGTCCACTGATGCGCTGTCGGGCATTGGCGCAATACATCGCCGATGCCGCTGACCTCCCCCTGGACATCGACGAGCGGCTGATGGAAATCGACTTCGGCGCCTGGGAGGGACAACTGTGGTCGGACGTGCCGAGACAGGACATCGACGCCTGGGCGGAAAATTTCCTTCACGCGCGGCCCCACGGGGGCGAAAGCGTGGCCATGCTCAGGAGCCGCGTCAGCGCGGCGCTCGCGGACTGGTCGGCGCGAGGCGAACCCATCGTGATCGTCACCCATGCCGGGGTGATCAAGGCCGCCAGTGCCGAAGCCGGCGATCCGGTGTGGGATTTCAAGGTTCCGGTCGATTTTGGTGGCATCATTGCGCTGCCGGATGCCGGCGGAGACCCGGCCGGGAGATCGAACCATGACTGACGCTCAAGAGCACACCGAAAAGATGAAGGTCCAGCAGACCGCCCACCGCAAGCGGGTGGCGGCGGCAGCGGCCGCGGGTCGCGGTCTCGTGCTGGTGTACACGGGGGATGGCAAGGGCAAGTCGAGTTCGGCCTTCGGTGTCATCGTCCGTGCGCTCGGATGGGGACAACGGGTGGGCGTGGTGCAGTTCATCAAGGGCAAGTGGAAAACGGGGGAACGCCAGTTTTTCTCGAGATTCGAAGACCGGATCGACTGGCGCACCATGGGCGAGGGGTTCACCTGGGATACCCAGGACCTCGATCGCGACACGGCCGTTGCGCAGGCGGCATTCGACAAGGGCCGCGCGATGCTCGAGAGCGGCGACTACGACCTGGTGGTGCTGGACGAGATCAACATCGCCCTGCGGTACGGTTACCTGTCGGAAGCCGCCGTCATGGAGGGACTCGAGGCACGGTCGGCGCGCACCAGCGTGATCCTGACCGGAAGGGACGCGAAGCCGGGGCTGTGCGATTACGCCGATCTGGTCAGCGAGATGCGGGCGGTGAAGCATCCGTTCGAGGCGGGGATCAAGGCGGTTCGGGGCATCGACTTCTGATCTCCCGGGAGTCTGCGCCGCAGGAATTCAGGAAGGCCGCTCCGCTGCTATCATGCAGCCGGTGGGCAATCTGTACCCTATCTTGTGATCTCGCGGGCGTTACTCGCTTCGGTCCTGGCCTCGTGTGCGCTCATCGCCTGCGCGCCCCTGCGCTTTGTCGATGCCGTTTCGGAGAACCAGGGCAGCCGCATCGAGCACATCGTCATTCATTTCACGAGTGTCGACTTCGCCGAATCGTTGCGCCTGTTGACCGAGCGCACGGAGCGGCCCGTCAGCGCGCACTATCTGGTGCCGGAAAACGGCGATCCCACCTATCCGCACCGGCGGCTCAGGGTGTACCGGCTCGTCGGCGACGATCAGCGCGCCTGGCATGCGGGACAGAGTCACTGGCGCGGCGACACGGCGCTGAACAGCAGTTCCATCGGAATCGAGATCGTGAACCGTTCCGGCTGCGTCGCCGTGGTTCCGGGTAACGAACCGGGCACTCCCGAAGATCGCTGCGAGTTTCGCGATTACGACGCCGAACAGATCGAACTGGTCATCGAGCTCGTCCTGGACATCCTTCGACGCCATCCCGGTATCGATCCGGTCGACATAGTCGGGCATTCCGACATCGCGCCCGATCGGAGGCTTGATCCCGGGCCGAAATTTCCCTGGCGCAGACTGTACGAACACGGTATCGGCGCCTGGTACGACGAGGACACCGTGCAGCGGTACCGCGAACGTTTCGAGGCACAGCCTCCGGCGCTCGCGCTGCTGCAGCGGGCGCTCGCCGCCTATGGCTATGACGTTGACGACACCGGCGAGCACGATGCGCGCACGCAGCTCGCGTTGAGGGCGTTTCAGATGCATTTCAGGCCGTCGGACTGGTCCGGCCGGCCGGATGCCGAAACGGCTGCCATTGTGTTCGCGCTGCTTGAGAAATATCGGCCCCGGTCGCTGGGCGCGCTGACTGAACCCGAATTCGAGCCGGGCGTCTCGAGGGAACTCGCCCGGCAACGCGCCGCGACGGTCTCGGCGCTCCACTACGAGCTCGACTTCGTCATTCCCGAGCAGCCGGACGCGGACATCGACGGGCGCGTCGTCGTCGCGTTCGACCTGCTCGACGACACCACGGCGCTGGCGCTCGACTTCACCGGCGGCGCCGACCGGATCCGCGGCGTCTCGAGCAATGGCGAACCCGCCGCCTGGCGCGCCGAACGCGAGCACATCGTCATCCCGGCGACGACCCTGACCCGGGGGCGCAACGAAGTCGAAATCGAGTTCGTCGCGGGGTCCGCTGCGCTGAACCGCAACCCGGACTACCTCTACAGCCTGTTCGTCCCGGACCGGGCCCGCACGGCGTTTCCGCTCTTCGATCAGCCGGACCTCAAGGCCACGTTCGACCTGACGCTGACCGTGCCATCCGGTTGGCGCGCGCTGTCGAACGCATCCGTCGAGTCCGTTACGCCGAACGGTTCGAGCACGACTCATCGTTTCAGACGGTCCTCCCTGATCAGTCCCTATGTCTTCGCCTTCGTTGCGGGGGAATTCGAGTCGGTCACACGCCAGAGAAGCGGCCGCTCGATGACGATGCTGCACAGGGAAACGGACGCAGCGAAGCTAGAACGCAATGTCGAAGCGATATTCGACCTTCAGGCCGCGGCGATCGACTGGCTCGAGGACTACACCGGCATCGACTACCCGTTCGAGAAACTCGACTTCGCGCTGATCCCGGCGTTTCAGTACAACGGCATGGAGCACGCCGGTGCAATCCTTTACCGCGCCCGCAGCCTGCTGCTCGACGAAGCGCCGTCGGACATGGACCTGCTCGGGCGCGCGAGCCTGATCGCCCACGAGACCGCACACATGTGGTTCGGCAATCTCGTGACGATGGAATGGTTCGACGACGTGTGGCTCAAGGAGGTGTTCGCGAACTTCATGGCCGCAAGGATCGTCAACCCGAGCTTTCCTGCGATCAACCACGAACTCAACTTCCTTGTTCGGCATGCGCCGGCGGCCTATTCGGTGGACCGCACGGCCGGTGCGAATCCGATCCGCCAGCCGCTTCCGAACCTCAATGAAGCCGGGCAACTCTACGGACCAATCATCTACAACAAGGCGCCGATCATGATGCGCCAGCTCGAATCGCTCGTCGGCGAGGAGGGGTTTCGGGCGGGTCTTCGCCAGTACCTGGATCGCTACGCGTTCGCGAATGCGTCATGGTCGGACCTGATCGATATCCTCGACGCGACGACCGGCGACGATCTCGCGGCCTGGAGTGAAGTCTGGGTCAATACGCCCGGGCGCCCGCTGCTGCAGCGACAGGGCGAGCAGGCCTCGGTCGGCGGCGGCGGCGACGTGATGCTTCAGGACGATCCCGCCCGCGACGTGCTGATACAGGACGATCCCGCCGGCCCTGTACTGCTGCAGAACGACCCCGCCGGCAGCGGACGGGTCTGGCCGCAACAGTTTGGGATCGCGGTCATGGCCGAAGCGGCAACACGCCGAACAACCGTGCTTTCTTCGTCACGCTCGACACCGCTTGACGCGCTTGCAGGCGACGGCGGCGAACGCCTCATGTTCAATTCCGACGGACGCGGCTACGGGCTGTTTCCGGCTGACGCGGGCAATCTGCTGGCCTGGGACGCGCTTGGCGAGGTCGAAAGAGCTTCGGAACTCATCAATCTGTACGAAAACATGCTTGTCGGCGCTGATCCGGCGCCCGGCGATTATTTCACTGCGCTGCTCGGCATCGCGGAGCGTGAAAAGAACCAGTTGCTGCTCGGACTTGTGCTCGATCAGCTTTCGACGATCTACTGGAACCTGCTCCCGACCGACGCACGGCTGGACGCCGCCGCGGAGCTCGAAACCACGCTCTGGCGATCGATGCTCGAACAGGTGGACGAGAGCTCGCGCAAGGTCCGCTTCGATGCGTTTGCCGACATTGCAACGACGCCGGAAGCGTTGCGCAAACTGCACGACATCTGGTCGGGCAGCGTTTCCATCGAGGGTCTGCCGCTTTCGGAAAACGACCTCATCGCGCTGGCGCAGTCGCTTGCCATACGCCTGCCTGCAGAAGCCGAAACGATTTTCGCCGCCCAGCTCGCGCGTACGGAGAATCCGGACAATCGGCGCAGGCTCGAGTTCATAGCGCCCTCCCTGTCAGCCGATGTGTCAGTCAGGGACGCGTTCTTTGCTTCGCTCGCACAGGTCCGCCAGCGCGAAGTCGAGCCGTGGGTACTGGAGGCGCTGGAAAACCTCCACCATCCGCTCAGAATCGCGCAGTCGGAGAATTACGTGCTCCCGAGCCTGCAACTCCTCGAGCAGATCCAGTCCACCGGCGACATCTTCTTCCCCTCGCGCTGGCTCGACGCGACGCTGGCCAACCATCGCTCCCCTAGCGCGGTCGCGACCGTCACCGATTTTCTCGACGCGCGCCCCGATTACAATGCGCAACTCAGGGCCAAGATCCTGCAGGCGGCCGATCCACTGTTGCGGGCGAACGCGCTGACCGCAACAGGTAGCGAGTCCCTTCCGCGTCGCTAGTGGCCATCCATTGCCCGCACGTCGCCCCGCGACGCCCGAACGGCTTCCGCGCATACACACCCACCCCACCACAAGGCAAGGCGAGTTGACACATGCCTGACCATTTCCCGACAATGCAAGCAGATGGCGCTGCCCGGTAGGGCGGCCACGAGGGAACTCGGTGCAATTCCGAGGCTGTACCCGCAACTGTAAGCCGGGAGCTTGAGGCCCACAGGCCACTGGAGATTTCTCCGGGAAGGCGGCCAAAAAGCCACGATCGGCGAGCCAGGAGACCTGCCATCGCGTCGTTCGTTCGTGGGTCGGGCACATTGCCCGCGAACGGGAGCGAGCATCGGGAAGTGTCCTGGTGCCCCTTCTCCCTGGTAACGACATGCAACAAGGGCCGCGCCCCGCGGACACTTGCCGTCGTCGGGGCCGGAGTTGTCATTCGGTGCGCCCACTGGGTGCGGGAAGGGAAGATGATGCGCGCTCTCTGGATTTCAGGATTGGCCGTTCAGGCACTTCAGTTCACGTTCGCTCAGGCTCAGACGTCCGACGAGGGCGAAGAGCCCGACATCGACACGATTGTCGTCACCGGAACGCGGATCGAACAGACCACCGCGGAGGCGGGGTCGACCGTGCGGGTAATCGATGCCGACAGGCTGGAAGATCTCGGTTTCGATCAGGCGCTCGATGCCATCGCCACCACGCCGGGGGTGACGATCAACCAGAATGGCGCCTTTGGGGGTTCCGCCACCGTGCGTATCCGCGGCGCCTCCAGCGATCAGACGCTGGTGTTGATCGACGGCGTGTCGGTCAACGACGCGTCGTCGCCGGGCGGCGGGTTCAACTTCGCCCGCCTGGATACCGCACACATCGAGCGGATCGAGATTCTGAGCGGCCCGCAGTCGACGCTCTGGGGTACGGATGCCATCGGCGGCGTGGTTTCCATCATCACCAAGCGGCCGGGTGAAGGCCTGAGCGGCGGACTCTTCGGCCAGTCGGGTTCGTTCGGCGCCTTCCGGGGCGGCGCCTCCGTCAGCCATGGCGGCGATGCCGGGGATTTCAGGCTCGCGGCCACCCAACAGACGACCGACGGCCTATCCAAGGCCGACGAGCGCAACGGCAATACGGAGGACGACGGTTTCGATTCCCTGACCCTGTCCGCGCAGGGCGGGTTGAATCTGCCCGGCGGGGCGCGCATCGACTCCAGTGTGCTGTGGAACGACGCCCGGGCGGAATTCGACGGCTTCCTTCCCGGTGCGCAGGGCAGCGTCGGCGACGGCGATGAAGTCAGCGAGACGATGGAGCGATCGGCGCATGCAGCGCTTACGGCGCCCTTGTTCGGCGGGCGACTCGACAATCGCCTGTTGATCGGCCGAGCGGAGATCGATCGGCGGAACCTGAGCAACGGCTCCCCCAGCTTCGATGCCCAGGGCGAACGCACGCTGTTTCGCTATCAGGGCACCCTGGACATCGACCCGCGCAACACCCTGGCCGCCGGCGCCGAACGCGAGGAATCTACGGCCAACGCCAACCGCAGCGCGCTCAACGGACTGTTCGCCCTCTACGAATTCAGGCCTGCCGACGTGCTCACGCTTACCAGCGGAGTGCGCTCCGACGATCACGATCGCTTCGGGTCGGAGACCACCGCCCGATTTGCCGCCTCGTATCGACCCTCCTCCGCCGTGACGCTGCGGGGCAGTTGGGGAGAGGGCTTCAAGGCGCCTACCATTTTCCAGTCGACCTTTTTCTGTTGCGGCGCCACGGCGGCCAACGAAACGCTCCGGCCGGAACGGTCCGAGGGCATCGAAGCAGGCATCGACTGGCGGACAGCCGGGGGCCGCGCCCAGGCCAGTGTCACGCTGTTTCGCCAGGATACGGAGGATCTGATCAGTTTCTCCTTTGGCGTCGGCGGCTACGAGAACATCGCCGAAGTCGAATCCGAGGGGGTCGAACTCTCCGCACGCTGGGTCCTCCACGAGTACTTCGAAATACAGGCGGACTACGCGTGGATCGAGGCGGCGGAAGGCAACGGCAGTCCGCTGCGGCGCCTGCCGAAGCACTCGGGCGACCTGCTGCTCGACTTCGATCCACCCGGCGCGTTCACAAGTACCCTGCTGGTGCGCTACAACGGCAGCGAATCGGACGGGGGCGGCGTCAAACTCGATGCCTGGACCCGGGTGGACGTCAACGCCCGATACGAGCTGTCCGAACGTTTCGAGGTGTATGGACGCATCGAGAACCTGTCGGATGTCCATTATCAGCAGATTCTCGGTTACGGGACGCCCGGGCGGTCCGGCTGGTTGGGCGCGCGGTGGCAGTACTGAGCCGAACTGCCGAAGCGTCCCGGGGTGGCGGCCTGGTGGCGGTCGGGTCCCCGTCGTCCTGCAATGCCGCAGGCCCGAGCGTATGGCTCGTAGCCGCAATGGCGGTGGCACTCACCGGATGCAGCGCCGATTCGCCGGAACCCCCTTCAAGTGACCAACGCCCCCAGCGCATCGTCAGTCTCGACTTTTGCGCCGATCAGTTTGTGCTCAAGTTCGCCGAAAGGGACCGCATTCTGGCCTTGTCGCCAGATGCGGAACGCGAGTTCTCCTACATGCGCGAACAGGCGGCGGGGCTTCCCACGGTTCGACCGGTGGCCGAGGATGTAATCATTCTCAACCCCGACCTCGTGGTGCGTGCCTACGGCGGCGGACCCCAGGCGGCGGTGATGTTCCGGCGCGCCGGCATACCGGTACATAACGTGCCCTGGGCCGAAAGCATCGAGGCCGTTACCGACGTGGTTCTTGAAACGGCCAGCGCGCTCGGGTCGGCGGACCAGGGTCAGGCTGTCGCTGCGGAAATGAAGGCCCGCCTGGCGGCGCTGCCCTCCCTTGTGCAGGATGTGGAAGCGCTCTACATGACGCCCGCCGGCGTGACATCCGGCCCTGGTTCACTGGTCCACGAGATCTTCATGGCGGCCGGGCTTGAGAACTTTCAGACGCGGCCGGGCTGGCGGCCGATCCCGCTGGAGCGCCTGGCCTACGAACGGCCGGATCTCATTGTTCCGGCCTTCTTCGACAATCTGACCAATCACCCGCACGCATGGAGTCCGATGCGCCATCCCGTGGCACGATCACAACTTCAGGCGCGTGAGACGATCCCGATGCAAGGCGCCTGGACAGCCTGCGGGGCGTGGTTCCTGATGGATGCCGTGGAGGCGCTGGCTGCGGGCGCGGCGCGTTGAACCGGGGGAATTGGTACTGCGGGCGCCGATGCATGCGAAGCAAGACAGCGGATCCGAATCATGCGGGCTAAAGCCGCAGCGCTGAACCGTGCGAATTGAATTCGCAGCGCTGACCCTGGCCTGTGCGGCGGCGCTGTTCGCTGCCTGCCTGCTTGGCTCCACGCCCATGGAGGTGGAGCGGGTCATGGCGGCGCTGGTGGGCGGCGGCGAACCGGGGGACCGGTTGGTGGTCATGCAGATTCGGTTACCGCGCGCCCTGACTGCCTTCGCCGTGGGCGCGGCACTGGGCACCAGCGGCGCGGCCCTGCAGGGACTGCTTCGCAACCCGCTGGCTGAACCGGGCGTGCTCGGCATCTCCGCGATGGCCTCCCTGGGGGCGACCGGGGCGCTGTACTACGGTTTCGCCGCACTGAGCGCCTGGGCGATGCCCACCGCGGCGATCATCGGCGCGCTCGCCGGGACCGGGTTGATCGCTTTCGCGGCACTGCGAACCTCCTCGGCCGTCACGCTCATCCTCATCGGCGTGGGCCTGTCCAGCTTTGCGGCCGCGGCCATGAACCTGATGATGAACCTGGCGCCGAATCCGTTTTCCCTGTCGGACATGATCAACTGGATGCTCGGCTCGGTCGCCAACCGAAGCTTGCTGGACCTGGGATTCGCCGCGCCGTTCCTGATCGTGGGGCTGGGCATTCTTTTCGCGACGCGGCGCGGCCTGTCGGCGCTGACACTCGGGGAAGAGGCCGCCAGCGGTGTCGGGTTGAACCTGCGCCACCAGCGGCTGGCGATCGTGATCGGTACGGGCCTTGCCACCGGCGCGGCGGTCGCGCTCGCCGGTGTCATCGGCTTTGTGGGCATCGTTGCGCCGCACATCGTGCGGCCCATGGTGAGTCACGACCCGGCGCGCTCGCTGTTGCCGTCCGCACTGCTGGCCGGGTTGATCCTGGTGCTGGCGGATATCGGTGTGCGGCTGATGCCCACGGCCGCCGAACTCAAGCTCGGCGTCGTGGCGGCCCTGGTTGGGGCGCCGGCCTTTGTCTGGATCGCCATGCAGCGGCGCACCGTCCATGACTGAGGCGCCGGTTCAGTCGGATCCACGGAGTCCCGTGCAGGGCCTGCACGCGCACGACCTGACCGTCACCGCCGGCGGTGCGACGCTGGTAAAGGACGCCACGTTCCACCTGCAACCCGGTGAACTGGTCGTCCTGCTCGGTCCCAACGGCGCGGGCAAGACCAGCCTGCTCAGGGGCGCCATCGGCCTGACACCGCGCGCGTCGGGCTGGGCTCGGATTGACGGTGAAGACACTACCCACATGGCCCCTCGGCACCGGGCGCGGCGGCTGGCCTACCTGCCCCAGAATCGCCCCCTGGCCTGGCCGAACCCGGTTCGGGATGTGGTCGCATTGGGCCGCTTTTCCCACGGAGCTGCGCTGGGGCGGCTGCGGGGTACCGACCGACAGGCCGTGCAACGCGCGCTGGCCTCGTGCGATCTCGAGCCGCTGGCCGGTCGCTCCACCGCGACATTGTCGGGCGGCGAACTGGCTCGGGTGCACTGCGCCCGGGCGTTTGCCGCCGAAGCACCGCTGTTGATCGCCGATGAGCCGGTCGCGGAGCTCGATCCGTACCACCAGTTTCGGGTCATGGACCTGATCAGGGACTTTGTGAACCATGGCGGCGGCGCCCTGGCCGTGCTCCATGACGTGGTGCTTGCCAGGCGCTACGCGGACCGGCTCATCTGGATGAAGGATGGGCGCATCGTCGCCGACGGGCCGCCCGCTGCCACGTTAAGCGCGTCACGGCTCGCGGAGATCTACGGTGTGCGCGGCCGCGTTGAGGGCGATCGTGTGGAATTAGAAGGACCGTTGTGATCAGGTCTGCGCCGGCAGTTCGCGGCTAATGCGCGCCAGGGCCTTGATGGTGCAAGGCACCGGCTCCGATGTGGGCAAGTCCCTCATCGTCGCCGCGCTGTGCCGCATCGCCCACCGGCGCGGAATCAGGGTGGCGCCGTTCAAACCCCAGAACATGTCCAACAACGCGGCGGCCTGCGCCGGAGGCGAGATCGGCCGCGCCCAGGCACTGCAGGCCCGGGCGGCCGGGCTTGCGCCCGAAGTGGACTTCAATCCCGTGCTGCTCAAACCGGAGACGGACCGCCGTGCGCAGGTGGTCGTACAGGGCAAGGCGGTGGACAGCATGGAAGCCGCCGACTACATGGCTCGGCGGGGCTCCCGCATGGACGCGGTGCGGTCGAGTTTCGAGCGACTGGCAAATGCATACGAACTGATCGTCGTGGAAGGGGCCGGCAGCCCCGCCGAAGTCAACCTGCGGGCCGGCGACATCGCCAACATGGGATTCGCACGGCGGGTCGAGATTCCCGTGTGCCTGGTCGGCGACATCGACAAGGGCGGCGTGATCGCCAGCCTGGCCGGTACACAGGCTGTGTTGTCGCCGGGAGATGCCGCAGCGATCCAGGGCTTCATGATCAACAAGTTCCGGGGCGATCCCGCGTTGTTCGATGACGGGGTGAGTGCCATCGAGGCGCACACCGGGTGGCCCTGTTTCGGGGTGATCCCCTGGCTGCCCTGCGCGGCGGATCTGCCCGCAGAGGATGCCGTGGTCCTCGACGACGCCCCGCACCATGCGGGAGACGAACTGCGGGTCGTCGCGCCCATGCTGTCGCGGCTGGCCAACTTCGACGACGCGGATCCGCTGCGGCTGGAGCCGGGGGTCGACTTTCGCTGGATACCGCCGGGACGACCCCTGCCCCGGGACGCTGACGTGGTCATCCTTTTCGGCACCAAGTCCACGCTGGGAGACCTGGAATTCCTCCGCGCCCAGGGCTGGGACCATGACATCCTCGCCCATGCCAGGGCCGGCGGCCGTGTACTGGGGCTTTGCGGCGGCTTCCAGATGCTTGGCGCCGGGATCGAGGATGCGGAGGGGGTGGATGGCCGGGCGGGCCAGGCCCCCGGGCTCGGCCTGCTGGATGTCCATACCGCAATGACGGGATCCAAGGCCGTGCGGCCGGTTGAAGGGCGTTGCGTGAGCACCGGGCTGCCCGTATCCGGCTACGAAATCCACGTCGGCCGAACCACCGGCGGCGACTGCGGGCGGCCCATGTTCGACCTCGGCGGCCGGGCGGACGGGGCGCGTTCCGCCGATGGCCTGGTCGAGGGCAGCTATGTGCACGGCGTCTTCACCGAAGATGAATTCAGGCGAGAATGGTTAAGGCGTGCAGGAGTGGAAGGGCGTTCGAGCCTGGACTATGGCGCTGCCGTCGAAGCGGCGCTTGACGCGTGGGCCGACGGCGTCGAGCAGGCCGTCGATGTGGATGCGTTGCTGGCGTGCGCGGTGAACCCATCCTTGCAACGGGCGGACTCGTCATGACAGCCGTCTTCGGCGGCGCATGGCTCATGCTTGCGGCATGGCTCGTCGAGGTACTGTTCGGCTATCCGGATTGGCTGTACCGGCGCATCCGGCACCCGGTGGTCTGGCTGGGAGCGCTGATCGACGGGCTCGACCAGTCACTTAACCGACCAACCCTTGGCCACGCCCAGCGCTACGTCCTGGGCATGGGGGCAACGATCACGACAGTCCTGCTTGCAGCCTGCCTGGGTGTGGCAATGTCGGCGCTGTTGCCGGCATCGGCAGCGGGTTTCTGGGCGCAAGCGGTCATTGCCTCGAGCCTGATCTGCTCCCGCAGCCTGTACCACCACGTCGCTGCAGTATCCGGCCCACTGGCGGTGGGCGACCTCACCGGCGCTCGTGCCGCGGTGGCACACGTTGTCGGGCGGGAGACCGCAGAACTGCCGCCCGAGGGAGTCGCGCGCGCCGCCCTGGAGAGTCTTGCCGAAAGCACGTCCGACGGCGTCGTCGCACCGCTGTTCTGGGGTGTCGTGTTCGGTCTGCCCGGGTTGGCGGCGTACAAGGCCGTCAACACGCTGGATTCGATGATCGGCCATCGCGACGCGCGTTACGCGGCGTTCGGAGGCTTCGCTGCGCGCCTCGACGACGTGGCGAACTTCCTCCCGGCGCGACTGACCGGGCTCCTGGTCGCGGCGGCGAGTCTCAGGCCCGCGGCCTTCGCCGTAATGTGGCGCGACGCGCGCCGACATCGCTCGCCCAATGCCGGATGGCCCGAGAGCGCGGCCGCCGGCGCGCTGGGCGTGCGGCTTTCGGGCCCGCGGAGCTATGCAGGTGCCGAATCGGCAGAACCCTGGCTCAACGCCCGAGCCGCCGACCCCGGACCGAATGACTTGCGAAGCGGCCTGGCGCTCTACTGCAAGGCGTTGACCCTCGCCGCGCTGGTGCTGGTCTGTATTGCAGCGTCGCGACTGACCCCATGAATCCCGTCGGGCTACACGGCGGTGCCCTTGATGCCATGCGGCGCCTGTTTCCGGACGCGCCGCAACCCTGGGTGGACTTGTCCACGGGTATCAACCCCTGGCCATGGGCCGCCCGGGACAGTCATTTCCAGGGTCTCGACAGGCTACCCACCAAAGAGGACTACGCACGCTGTGCTGCGGCCATGACGGAAGCCTTCGGCGCGCCGGAACACGTGATTCTTGCAGCCCCCGGGAGCGAATTGCTGATTCGGTTGCTGCCGAGCGTCATCGCTCCGCGACGTGTTGCCATTCTGGCGCCGAGCTACGGCGACCATGCGCGCGTCTGGCGTGCCGCAGGATGCGAAGTGCTCGAAACGCCCGACCCCCTGGCGGAGGCCGATTCGGCGGATGCAGTGGTGATCTGTAATCCGAACAACCCGGACGGGCGTCGATTCGAACCGGATGAAGTCGAGGCAGCGCATCGTCGCCTGACCGAGCGCGGCGGCTGGCTGATTGTCGATGAAGCGTTTGCGGATCTTGAACCCGACCTGAGCCGGGCGAAGCAAGGCGGATCCGATCACTTGCTGGTGCTGCGCTCCATTGGCAAGTTCTACGGACTGGCAGGCCTGCGCCTCGGCGCCCTGATTGCCCCCGTGGACGTGCTCGAACGCATGCAGGCCCTTCTGGGAGTCTGGAGCGTTTCGACCCCGGCGCTCGCCATCGGCGCCGCCGCGTACTCGGACCGGGCCTGGCAAACAGCGACGCGGCACCGGCTTGCGGAGGCACGGCGGCGCCTCGACGAACTACTGGAGGAACGACAGTGCGGCGTGGTGGGCGGTACCGATCTGTTCCGTTACTTGGAAGTGGCGGACGCCCACGGACTCTGGCAACAATTGGCCCGCCGGGGCATCTACGTTCGCCGCTTCCCCTGGACACCCCGCCACTTGCGAATCGGGCTCCCAGGAACCGCCGCCGAGGAGCATCGGCTCAGGGAGGCGCTCACCCCTTGAGCACCATTGGCAGTCCCGCGACCATGAATTCGACCCGTTGGCAGACGGCCGCGACGGCCTGGTTCAACGAGCCCTGGGCATCGCGGAACTCGCGGCCCAGCGGCGTGCCCGGCACCAGGCCCATGCCCGTCTCGTTGGATACCAGGATGACCGACCCGGGTGGTCGGGCGAGAAACCGGGTGAGCGCAGCCGTTTGCGCATCCACATCACGACCGTAATGCATCAGGTTCGAAAGCCACAACGTCAGGCAGTCGACGACGGCGACTCGATCCGGCGAAGCGGCGGCCTCGAGCGCTTCGACAAGTTCCAGTGGCGCCTCCACGGTGCTGAATCCCGACCCGCGATCGACACGATGACGTTCGATGCGCTCGGCCATCTCCGCATCCGACGCCTCGGCGGTGGCGACGAAAACCCGGTCAGGGGCCATGTCCCGGGCCAGTTCAAGGGCCCGATGACTCTTTCCCGATCGCGCACCGCCAACAATAAGGATCGATTCCATGCCCTCGCCGCTTCTCGTCCGTTGCTCTAAGCTTAAACCCTGACACTCAGGAGTGAGCCCGGCAACTTGATCGCCTCCGGAAACGACAGAAATCGCAATCCACGCGAGGCAAAACGCTTGCGGGCTCATTGCGGAAGGCTTGGCGGCATGGGGAGCCCGCTCCATGACGGTTAGCGCTGCTGTGCTTGAATCGTTCGGGCTCGCCGGCGGGAAACTGACGCGGTTCGAGTCCGGGCTGATCAACAGGAGTTGGCGGGTCGACACACCGGCCGGGGAAAGTTTCGTGCTGCAGTGGATCAATCCCATGTTCCCCGCCACCATCAACCACGACATCGACGTGGTCACCAGGCATCTTCGGGACAAGGGCATGCGCACGCCGCTGATCGTGCCGACCGGCGACGGCGAACCGGCTCTGGTGGCGTCGGACGAAGTCTGGCGCGTGCTGACGTTCATGCCCGGAGTTTCCAGGGACAATCTCGAAGTTGACCGGCAGGCCTCCGAGGCCGGCGCTCTGCTGGGGCGATTTCACAGGACCGTAAGCGATCTCGAACACGCTTTCTCCAACCAGCGCCTGGGCGTCCATGACACCGACGCGCATCTGACCAACCTCAAACGCGCATGCAGTTCCCACGGGGACCACCCGCAATACGACCGGGTGGCGCCGCTCGCTGAACGGATCCTGGACCTGGCCGGACGGCTTCCCGGACTACCGCTGACCAATGAACGAATCGTTCACGGCGACCCGAAGATTTCCAATTTCATCTTTGATCCCGACACCGACGACGCCATCTGCCTCGTAGACCTGGATACGGTGGCATCCATGCCGATCCTTCTCGAACTGGGCGACGCGTTCCGTTCCTGGTGCAATCCCCTGGGTGAAGACACTCGTGAAACGACTTTTTCCGTACCGCTGTTCCGGGCTGCGTTGAGCGGCTATGCGCGCACAGCCCGGGACCTGCTATCCGAGGATGAGTGGCGGGCGCTGCCGGCCGCCACGCTGACCATCACACTTGAACTAGCTGCGCGATTTGCAGCGGATGCGCTTAAGGAGAACTACTTCGGCTGGGATGCTGCCCGCTACGAGACCGCCTCCGAGCACAACCAGGTTCGAGCCGCCGGCCAGCTGCACCTGGCCGAAAACGTCCGCAGCGAGTGGAAAGCCTTGCAGGACGTGGTGTATTACACTTTGTAAGGTCCTGGAGAACTACAAGCGAGAACTTCCCATGATCCGCATCAGCACATTTTTCTTCCTGTCGATGCCCCTTGCGGCAAATGCTCATCACTCGGTGGCCGCATTCTACGCTCCGGATGCCACAAGCGAGATCGCCGGAACCATCACCGAAGTCAACTGGGTGAATCCGCACATCAGTTTTTCCCTGGAATCGATCAACGACGACAACGAGGTGAAAACCTGGATGATCGAATCGGGTGCCGCAAACGGAATGGCCAGAAACGGGATCTCACGGGATGTGCTCGAGGTGGGGACGGACGTCACCGTTGTCGGACGGCCCTCGAGTCGCGGCCAAATGGCGTTGTACGCCTCAGCCGTACGCCGCTCGGACGGTGAGAACATTGCCTTGCGCGGGGTTGGCTCGCGTCCCGAACTGCTTCAGGCGTCGGCGGGGCCGGAACCCGAAGGGATCTTCCGCGTCTGGTCTCGCGGGCGCGCCTACGGCGATCACATCAATGACTCGCCCACCGGTTTCGAACTCCCGTACACGCCCCAGGCCCAGGCCGCCCGGGACCGATACGACCCGGTGACGGACGATTCCGCCCTGAAGTGCATCCAGCAGGGCATGCCCGGCATCATGGACAACCCCTACCCCATCGAGTTCGTCGACGACGGTGACGATATCGAACTGCGGGTGGAGGAGTGGTCCGTGGTGCGCACGATCCACATGTCCGGCTACGACGATCCCCAGAGCCAGGTGTTTACCCGTCAGGGCTATTCGGTCGGCCGCTGGGAGGACAACACGCTGGTCGTGCACACCTCCAAGGTCGACTGGCCGTTCTTCGACGATGTCGGGACACCTCAGAGCATGGATGTGGACATCGTCGAGCGCTTCGCGCTGAGTCCCGACGCAGACCGCCTGGACTACGAAATCACGGTCACCGATCCGGCAACCTTCACGGAGACCATTTCGCTGGACGGATACTGGGCGTGGGTTCCGGGCGAGGAAGTCAAGACCTACCAGTGCACGCCCTGGATCTGAGCGGATGCAGAGCTTCCGGTAGCTGGGCTCGCAGGATAGCTTCAATCGATAGCAGCGACGGCGCTGCCCGTGACGTGTGCCTGAATCACTCCAAAGTGATGTGCCTTGAGCTGGCCGCTGAACTTATCCACCGGTGGCGCGTCTAAACCGCAACCTACCGAACTATCAAGACCATGTCCCGATTCAAGTCGCTTTCCGATTCGCCCGGCGCATTCTGGATTGGCTCGCTGCTCTGGCTGCCCGCAGGGGTCATGCTGAGCGCAATCGTGCGCTTTCCGGATCAACTGGCCAACCCGATGGGTTGGATGATGATGCTCGCCAACCTGGGCTCGTTGATTTTCGTCGCGCCCTGCGGTCTGCCGCTGGCATTTGCGTGCCGGCGATTGTGGCGGCACGGTTACCGTCAGGCGGCGTGGGCCACGATGATCGTGTTGGGGATCGTCACTGTGGCCGCGACTCTGCTCGCCGGACTTCTCGGCCCGATTGCGATCGCAGTGTATGCGATTGTCCTCAGTCTGCCGGTGTGGCTTGCGGTCGCCATGATCGGCTACCTGAACCGTCGGCGGGCGCAACGGGCCGACTGACAGCGCGAGGAATAGTCCCGCTGCGCTCGACCGGCGCTGCGGGACTCGTACCACGGGCTGCTAGCCGCTCGCCATTATTCGGCGGTCAAGGTTTCATAGACCCCCTGAACATTCATCGCCCGCCAGGCATCGTACTGCGCCCAATCGCTGTAGTCCTCCATGAGCACGGCCGCCTGGGCCTCTTCGAGGCTCATGCCGGCATCCACCGCCTCGGTCACGGCCGCCAACAGCTCTTCCAGGTAGCGGGTGGTGTCGTCGACATCGGACTTGGTTCCGATCGGGCCGTGGCCCGGTATCACGAAGTCGTAGCCCAGGGCGGACTGAAGGTGATGATTGGCCGCGATCCAGGAACTGATCGGCCCCCACCCATTCATGGTCTGGAACGGAACGCGTCGCACATTGACGAAGTCCACCGCGAACACGGCCCGCTCGGCCGGGAAGTGAATGATGGAAGAGTCGTTGCTGTGACTCGGGAGTGCGTGGATCATCTCCACGGTCTTGTCGCCGAGGGTCACGCTGGTCAAGTCGGAGTACGTTCGATCCGGCGGCCTTACTTCCGCGAAAATCTCGTTGCCCTCTTCGGCGGCCAGGTTCACCAGCGTGTTTTCGTGACCGATGAATTCCGCGGTGTCCTCGAAGACCGCACCGCCCGACGCATGGTCGTCGTGGTAGTGACTGTAGAGCACATAGCGCACGGGGACCCCGAATCGTTCGTCCAGTTCACCCTTGAGCCAGTTGGCAAAGTCCGTGCTGATGGGGTCGGTGAGGATGATTCCTCCACCCGTCACCAGGAACACGTTGTGGTGGGCGTTGTTCGTGGCCCGATACAGGTCTCCCGTGATGTTGACGATCTCCCGGAAGGGTTCATCCTGCGCCAGGGCCGATGGGCCCGACACCAGTGCGAGGGCGCCCACTACGAATACGGTCCGTTTGATATTCATGCCGTCTCCTCCTGTTTCAGAACTTGTTTGGTTTTCCGCGTGACAGTCGTGCGAGTGTACAGCTTCCCGATGAGCACAAAAAACCGCGCCCTGTTTGAAGCAGCGTTCTCAGCCAATGGTAACCCCTGATTTCCTGGTCGCAGGGCAGCCCGACACCCGCCTTGCGCATTGGCGAACAGGAACTCGCTGTGACAATCCCGTGACAATTCGAGCGGTCCTGCCCCTAACCTTGTTCGCGTGTTGGAGGAACTCGGCATCGTCGGAATCTCCTGGCGCCAGGACGGCAGCGAAGCCCTGGCCCGATTCGCGCTGCCAAGGGAGGGGCGCGATGTGCGCTTGCGCAATTTCGCCCGGGAAGCCGGCCTGGCGGAACTGGCCTATCTCGATACGTGCAATCGGGTCGAGATCATTTTTGCACGCAGCGTCAATGCCGTTGCAGGCAATGCAACCCACGTCGATCTGCGCCCGATGGCCTACCAACTCCTCGCAGGCCGTGCGCCGGAACCCGGGGAGGCGGAGCGCACGCTCAAGGCATGGCAGGGCGAGGGCGCCAGCGAACACCTGTTCCTTGTGGCGGCCGGACTGGATTCCGCGGCGGTAGGGGAAGTGGAGATCGTCGGACAGGTTCGCGCCTGTCGCGATCTTTCGGCCGAACTGGGGTTGAGCGGTCCGCGGCTGGAACTGCTCTTCGACGAGGCCCTGAGCATTGCAGCGCAGGTACGGGGCGCAACCCGCCTCGGCCGGGGTCGTGTATCGCTGGCCGAGGTGGCGGTGGCGGGGATCCGCGAGCGCCTCCGGCGCACGCCCGGGGCCGTGGCGCTGGTGGGTGTTTCGGCCATGACCGAGCGCACAGCACGTTCGCTTGCCAAGTCGGAAACGCCGTTGATCTTCGTCAATCGTACGCTGGCCAAGGCCCGGGTGGCGGCGTTGCCCTACGCCGCGCAGGCCATGCCGCTGGCCGATTTCCTCGGCGATCCACCGGCCGTGGAGGCCGTACTCAGTTCGGCCGGAGCCCCCGAACCGCTGTTGACGGAACCCGCACTGGAACGCATCGCGGCGAAAACCCCCTCCGGGCAGGCGCCGCTGTTCATCGACATGGCCGTGCCGGAAAACATCGACAGCCGCGCCTGCCGCAAGCTCGGCCTGCCGCGCCTCGGCATGGACGAGATTGTCCGGGAGGCGCAGGCCAACCGGGAGGCGCGGCTGCTCGAGGCCGCTCAAGCGCGAGAACTGGTGGACGAGGCCCTGCCGCGGCTTCATGACCGATTTGCCCAGCGCGTCTACGGCCCGCTGTTCGGCGCGCTGCAAAAGCGCTTCCGCCACACCGCCCGGGAAGGCGTCCGGCGCCTGCTGAAGAAGGATCTCAAGGGTCTCGGGGACGCGGAGCGCCAGGCCATCGAGACCTGGGCGGAGGTCCTTGCGCGGCGCTTCGCCCATATCCCGACGCTCGGGCTGAGAGGGCTGTTGCACCATGGGCCGGACGGCTCGCTCGATGCCTTTCTCCAGGGACTTGACGCGGAATTCGCCGAGGAGTTGCGCGGGGCCCTGGACCGCGGCCCCCGCCGGGCTCCGGATCACGCCTCGCAGAAAGAGCCGGACGCAGTTCCGCGTCGGGACGAGTATCGTGAGAAATCCGGGCGCGACGCCGTCGACCGCGGGACGCGAGCCGACGCCGCAAGCCACAGGACGGCGCGATGAAGCTTCGCATCGGAACCCGGGGGTCCCATCTCGCTCGCACCCAGGCCGCGGGAGTCGCCGGCAAACTCGCTGAACTCGGTCGCGATACCGACCTGAAGATCATCAGGACCGCCGGCGATCGCTCCACGGCCACGTCGTTCGGATCCATCGGTCCCCAGGGTGTCTTCGTGCGCGAAATCGAGCACGCGCTGCTGGCGGGTGAGGTGGATATCGCGATTCATTCCTACAAGGATCTGCCTACGCAGTCGCCGCAGGAACTGACTATCGGGGCCGTGCCCGCGCGGCTCGACCCGGCCGACGTGCTGGTGATGACGAGAGAAGCGGCCGGCGCCCCCGGGGAGGCGCTGGGCATAGCCAACGGCGCCAGGGTGGGAACCGCTTCGGCGCGCCGCCAGGCGTGGATCAGGCACCTGCGCCCGGATATTACGGTGATGCCCATTCGCGGTAACGTGCCCACGCGCATCAATCGCCTGCGCACCGACCTCGACGGCGTCGTACTTGCGTCGGCGGGACTGCAGAGGCTGCGGCGGAGCCCGCTGGACGGCGTCGCCGATCCCGTGAAGGATGAATTCGTGGTTCATCGGCTACCCCCGCGCGACTTCGTGCCCGCGCCGGCCCAGGGAGCGCTGGCCATCCAGTGCCGGCGGGCCGATGACGGCATTTGTGAACTGCTGGCGTCCCTGGACCACGCTGAGACCCGGCAGGCGGTTGCAGCGGAGCGCGATCTGCTGGCACGGGTGGAAGGCGGTTGCGATCTGGCGTTCGGCGCCTGGTGCTCAACGGTCGAATCAGGGGCGAACCAGATCGCGGACGCCGCGTCGTCGAACAACACGTTGCGGACATCATCACCAGGAGCGGTCAGACTCATCGCTTGGCTGGAGCACGAAGGGGTACTCCACAAGGCGGACTCGCAATCTGCAAATCCCGACGCGCTGGTTGATTCCGCATGGGCCGAACTGGAGCGCCAGTGGACAGGGTGACGGGCCAGCGGGTGCTGATCACGCGCGCCGCCGAAGACTGCGCCGCCTGGGCGTCGCGCCTGGCGGACGCCGGCGCCGTGCCGCTGATGCTGCCGTGCATCGAGTGTCACCCGATCCGCGATCCGGCCGTGGAGGCGCGACTGGCCGCTGCGCTACCGAATACCGACTGGCTCGTGCTGACGTCCCGACGCGGAGCCGAAGCGTTGAACGAACTGATCGCCGCCATTCAATGGAGTGCGTCGGACAAACAGGCCATGGCGACCGTGCGCATCGCTGTGGTCGGGCCGGCGACCGCGGCCAGGGCCACGTCGTTGCCCGGCGATGTCGAACTGGTGGCGCCAACCGGCACCGCCAGGTCCCTGGCCGAGGCGTTGGCCGCCCGCCTCGGCGACCCCGAGGCCACAGCGGCGCGACGTGCGCAACCCAAGTGCCTGATCGCCGTCGCCGAGAACGCCGGCGACGTGCTTGAGGAAACCCTGGAACAAGCCGGCGGCGAGTGTACCCGGATCAACGTGTACCGAACCACGCCTGCTGCGCCACAGGGCAAAAAGCAGGCGCTCTCGGAGCTTGGTGCGGATAAAATCCTCCTGGCGAGCCCTTCCGCGGTGGCGGGGCTGACCAATCGGCTGAACCTTGACGCGGCGGCAGAAATTGTGACGATCGGTCCTTCCACCACCCGGGCGGCCCGCGCAGCCGGTTTGACCGTAACCGCGGAGGCAGCCAGGCCCAGCCTGGAAGGATTGATGGAGGCCATGCAATGAGCGAAACGACTGTGACCTCGCCCGGGCGCGTGCGCCCCAGACGCCTGCGCCGGAACCAGGTCATCCGCGATCTCGCGGCTGAAACGCATCTGTCCCCGTCCCGGTTAATCGTGCCTCACTTCGTGCTGGCCGCCCGCAGGGCCGAGCGGCCCATTCCGTCCATGCCCGGCATTGCGGAGCTGGGCATCGAAGACCTGATCGGCCGGGTTGCCGCCGACCTGGGCCTGGGTATCCGGTCGGTGCTGCTGTTCGGCCATCCCGACCACGAGGGGCACAAGACGCCTGACGGCAAGGCCGCGTGGGCGAACGACGGCGCCGTGCAGCGCGCCGTTCGCAGCCTGAAGGCGGAATTCGGCGACGACCTCCTGGTCATGACCGACGTATGCCTGTGCGCCTACACCGATCACGGACACTGCGGCATCGTGGACGGCGGCGACGTGGTCAACGACGCTTCCCTGGTTCCGCTGGTTCGCACCGCCCTGAGCCACGCCGAAGCCGGCGCCGATGTGATCGCACCCTCCGACATGATGGACGGGCGCGTCGCTGCCATCCGCGACGCCCTGGACGAGGCCGGGCACGATCAGGTCATCCTGCTGGCCTACGCGGTCAAGTACGCTTCCGGCTACTATGGGCCGTTTCGCGACGCGGCGGACTCCGCCCCGTCGTTCGGCGACCGGCGCAGCTACCAGATGGATCCCCGAAACGTCCGCGAGGCAACCCGGGAAGCGGAAATTGACGAGCGAGAAGGCGCGGACATGCTGATGGTCAAGCCCGCCCTCGCCTACCTCGACGTGATCCGGGCCGTGCGCCGCGCCAGCACCCTGCCCCTGGCCGCGTACAACGTGTCGGGGGAATACGCGGCGGTCAAGGCGGCGGCCGCAAACGGGTGGCTGGACGAGGCACAGGTCGTGCGGGAGAACCTGATGGCCATACGCCGCGCCGGCGCCGATCAGATCATCACCTATCATGCCCGCGATGCAATCGAGGGAGGCTGGCTGTGAGCGAGCAACGCACCGGTACGCAATCTACGGAATGGTTTGACCGGGCGCTCGAGGTCCTGCCGGGAGGCGTGAGTTCCCCGGTCAGGGCGTTCAGGAGCGTCGGGGGCACGCCGCCCGTCATTCAAAGCGGTGACGGAGCCCACGTAAACGATGTGGACGGCAACAGGTACCTGGACTTTGTCGGTTCATGGGGCCCGCTGATACTGGGCCATGCCAACCGGCACGTGGTCAAGGCCGTGGTCGACGCAGTGCATCGCGGCACGTCCTTCGGTGCGCCATCCGCCGTAGAGATCGAATTGGCCGAGGAGGTTGTTGCCGCTTATCCGGGTATCGAACAGGTCAGGTTCGTATCCTCCGGCACCGAAGCGGTAATGAGCGCCGTACGCCTGGCCCGGGGCGCCACCGAACGCGACATCATCGTCAAGTTCTCCGGCTGCTATCACGGTCACGTGGATCACTTGCTGGTGGCGGCCGGATCCGGGTTGGCGACATTCGGCACGCCGTCTTCGCAAGGTGTTCCCGAACCGAGCGCGTCGCTGACGCGCGTGCTTCCACTGGATGACGACGACGCCCTGGCGGCGCTCTTCGACGAGGAAGGCGATCGCATCGCCGCGGCCATCATTGAGCCTGTGCCCGCGAACAACGGCCTGCTTCTGCAGCGCCCCAGGTTCCTCGCCACGTTACGCGAACTCTGCACGCGCCACGGAGCGCTGCTGATCTTCGATGAGGTCATATCCGGTTTCCGCCTGGGTCCGGGCGGTGCGGCCGCGCTCTACGGCGTGCAACCGGATCTGGCTACGTTCGGCAAGGTGATCGGCGGAGGCATGCCGGTGGGCGCGTTCGGCGCACCCCGGGAAATCATGCGGCACCTTGCACCTGGCGGCGGCGTCTATCAGGCCGGCACCCTGTCGGGAAATCCAGTGGCCATGGCGGCGGGTCTGGCGACGCTCAGGTACCTGCAAGGCTACGACTGCTGGGCAGGTCTGGATGAACTCGGCCAATACCTGAAACAGCGTCTCGGAAGTGTCGTGAGCCGATCGGGCGTTCCGGCGGCCGTGGTGCGGATCGGTTCGATCTTCTGGATCGCGTGGGGTTCGACCGCGGCGCCGGCCTCGGCAGAGGCGATCCACCCGGACGCCGCAGGCATTTACCGCGACGTGTTTCACGGCCTTCTGGAACGCGGAATCGCGCTGGCGCCGTCGGCGTATGAAGTCGGTTTCCTGTCGCTGGCTCACACTCCCGGACACATCGACCAGCTCGCCGATGCTCTTGGGGAGGTCCTCGAGAACCTGAATCCGGACGGTGCTTCGGGCGGTCCGGCGGACAACTAATCCACGGGGAGCGAATCATGATTCCCAGGCGCGATCCCAGCAAGGCGCTGCAGCTCGGTTTCCTCGCGCTGCTTGCCATATCCACTGCCACGGTGGCGTGGTGGGTCGCCGACCAGAGAAGCCTCGCGCGCCAGGAGCGGGACCGCATCACGGCACTCTACGAAGCCGATGCGCTGGCAGTCACCGCCGCGTTCGCCCAGGCCACGCCGCAACTGCCGGAATTGATGCCGCACCTTCTGATCGACCCGGTTGAGGGCACGGCCACCGTGCGCCCGGAGGCCGTGGAGGCGCTGGCCGCGGAGGCCGACTCGCGCATCAATCGCTACACCTGGGAGGGGGGATTTTTCCTGCTCGTGCTTCTCGGTGGCATGACCGTATTGACACGAACCATCCGGCATGACGCACAACTGAGGAAGCGCCAGCAGAATTTCCTGGCGGCCGTCTCCCACGAATTGAAGAGTCCGCTGGCCAGTATACGGCTGGCCGCCGAAACGCTGATCAGGCGACCGGACCGCGACCACACCGAACGGCTGGCCCGGCGGATGCTGGAAGACGGCGAGCGGCTTTTGCGCATGGTGGAAAACCTCCTGGATACCACCCGGCTGGAGGAAGGCCGCATCGAGCTGAAGGGAGAAACGCTCGCCCTGAGCAGCGCGGTCACCTCGGGCGTGGCCCGGTACCGGGAACCCGCGCGCTCCCATGGCATCGAACTTCATGTCGATGTCTCCGACGACTTGCATATAGTGGCGGACCCCGTCGCCATCGAAACGGTGCTGCGCAATCTGCTGGACAACGCCGTCAAGGCCTGTGTTGCAGGCCAGGGGCAGAACGTGTGGGTGGACGCGCAGGCGGACGACGGTTTCGTGCAAATCAATGTCCGTGACGACGGCGGCGGCTTTTCGCCCGACGATGCCGGCATGATTTTCGAAAAGTTCTATCGCCTGGGCGATGAGATGCGCCGATCCACCCCGGGGACCGGTCTGGGGCTGTACCTGGTCCGGGGCCTCGCGGAACTCTCCGGCGCCCGCGTGAGTGCTGCGAGCGACGGGCCGGGTCTCGGCGCCACCGTCACCGTGGAGTGGCCGACTGCGAGTCCGTCGGCATGAATGCGGCACTGAAACCGGCCCGGGTCCTCGTGGTGGACGACGAGGAGCACCTGGCCGACGGCGTCTGTGAAATCCTCCAGGCCGAGGGCTATACCGCGGAAACAGCTCATGACGGGGTGGAAGGCTTGCGCAAGGCCCTTGCCGAGAATTTCGACCTGATTCTGCTTGACGTGATGATGCCGAAGATGGACGGGCTGCGAACGTGCGAGGAACTGCGCCGCAACGGCCTGCACACGCCCGTGCTGTTCCTGACCGTCAAGGGCGCGCCCGAAGACCGGATTCGCGGCCTGGAAGCCGGCGGGGACGACTACCTGGCGAAGCCGTTTCATCTGAAGGAACTGCTGTTGCGGGTTGCCGCCATCCTGCGCCGCAGCCATTGGTACACGCGAGCCGGCCAGACGCTCGGCTTCAATGGCAACACCGTTGACTTTCTGACGTATCACGCCACGGCATGGGACGGCACGGAGCACACGCTGACCCACAAGGAAGCCATGATCCTGAAGTTCCTCGCCGAGCAGGACGGTGCCATCGTGCCGCGGGAAGACATCCTGGACAGGGTCTGGGGTTACGAGGTGTATCCCTCCACTCGCACCATCGACAACTTCATCGTTCGGCTGCGCAGGCGCTTCGAACGCAATCCCGAGATGCCGGAGCACTTCCACACGGTGCGAGGGGTCGGGTACCGATTTACTCAAGAGGCGGAGCGATCCGAATGAAGAACGAGCGCTTGCTGTTGAAGGCCATACGCGGCGAAGCGGTGGACCGCCGCCCGCTCTGGATCATGCGCCAGGCCGGGCGCTACCTGCCCGAATACAGGGAATTGCGCAAGTCGTATGCCTTCAAGGCGGTGGCTCAATCCCCTGAGCTTGCCGCCCGGGTGACGCTTATGCCGATGGCGCGCTTTCCGCTGGACGCGGCCATCGTCTTCGCCGACATCATGAGCCCGCTGCCGGCGTTGGGCGTGAAGTTCGACTTCGATCCGGGCCCGGTGGTGGAAAATCCCATTCGCGACAGGGCCGGCGTGGACGCGCTGACGCCTCCGGACCCCGCCAGGCTCGGCCCCGAAGTGATGGCCGCGCTCAGGCAGACCCGCGACGAACTCCCGGCAGAGACGGCGCTGCTGGGTTTCTGCGGCGCGCCCTGGACGCTGGCCGCCTATCTCGTGGAGGGCCGGGGCAGGAAAGACTTCCCGAAACTGCGGACGTTCGCCGCGGCCGAACCGAAACTGCTCCAGGACCTGCTGGGCAAGCTCGCCGCGGCCATGTCCACGTACCTGATCAATCAGGCGCGCGCCGGCGCCGATGCCGTGCAGATCTTCGATTCCTGGGCCGGGCTCCTGTCCCTGGCCGACTGGGAACGGCTCATTCGCCCGCACCTCGAGATGCTGCTTCGGACAGTGGGCGAGGCCGGCGTGCCGAGAATCCTCTTCCTGCAGAACGCACCCCACCTGCTGGATGCCTACGCCAACCTGCCGGCGGAAGTGCTCGCCGTGGACTGGCGCGTGGACATCGCCGACGTGCAACAACGCTATCCGGCACGGGCCGTGCAGGGCAATATCGATCCCGCTGTCCTTTTGGGCGGCGCCGCACCGACCCGTGCCGCGGCGGCTGCCTTGCTGCAGCGGGTCAGGCCCGAGGGCCACATCGTGAATCTGGGCCACGGCATCCTGCCGCAAACACCACTTGAGAGCGTCGCCGCCCTGATCGACGCGGTACACGAGGAGCCATCAGCGTGACTGAATCCACGCCGCAAACCACTTCGGTGGATCTCAGCGAGAAGGGAATGCACAAGGGCCGGCCGATCTCGCTGGACCGCCGGCTGTTCATGAAGTTCACCGCGTTCAACGGCTGTGCGTCTCATCAGAATGCCGCCCGGGCACTGGCCGATGCCGGCGTGGAGGGGACGCTTTACGTAGACGCCAGCGATCCCACGGGTATCGGCGTCATGGCGATCGCCGAGGACCCGGAGGCCTTTGCTACCGCGCTGAGGGATACGTTCAATCAACCGCCCTTCGCCGGCATGAATCACAAGGGCGAATTCGACATGCTTGGCCGCACCTATTCCATCGGATATGAACCGGACCTTGAGGACACGCTGCTGATAAAACCCCGATCCAAGGTCCTCAATCCGGAGTTCACCTGGGCGGTCTGGTATCCGCTGCAGCGTTCCAAGACATTCTACGTACTGCCCCAGGACAAACAGCGCCAGATTCTCGCCGAGCACGGCTCCATCGGCCGGCGCTACGGTGGGGCCGGCCTGGCGGCAGACGTTCGCCTGGCTTGCCACGGCCTCGACAAGCACGACAACGATTTCGTGATCGGATTACTCGGGCCAAACCTTTTCCCGCTCTCCGCCGTTGTCCAGGAAATGCGCAAGACCGAACAGACCTCCCAGTACCTGGACAGGCTAGGCCCATTCTTCGTGGGACGGTCCGTCTGGCAGAGCCCGAGCACCTAGATCGAGCGCATGATGCCTCTTCTTCATCCCGACCGTTCCAAACTTCCTGGGTGCGTGTGGAGGGCTCTCGCCCGCGTCGTGGAGCGGCGCGGGGCCATGGACGGCCAGGAGCGCCGCGACCCGATTCGCAGCCCCGCCAGGGATGGCGGGGCAAGATTAAGCGGGCGAGAGCCCTCCACACGCACCCGACGGCGCCATGTACAGGCACCACTCCCCCATGACCCTCTTCGATAACACCCCCCCCAACTACGACGCCGTCCTGATCGTCTCCTTCGGCGGCCCCGAGGGCCCCGACGACGTCATGCCCTTCCTGGACAACGTGCTGGCCGGCCTGCGCGTGCCCTCGCCCGTCAAAGCTCGCATCGCCCAGCGTTACCATCGCTTCGGCGGCATCAGCCCCATCAACGGCCACACGCGCGAGTTCATCGCAGCGCTGGAGCGGGAACTGGCCGCCTCCGGGCCCGACCTGCCCGTGTACTGGGGCAACCGCAACTGGCATCCCATGCTCGGCGACACCCTGGCACGAATGGCCGACGATGGCATCGGCCGCGCCATCGCCTACGTCACCAGCACCTTCAGTTCTTACAGCGGCTGCCGCAAGTACCGGGAAGATCTCTACGGCGCCGTCGATGGCCTTGACGGTGCGCCGCATATCGACAAGCTGCGGGTCGGGTACAACCATCCGGGTTTCATCGAGGCGATGACGGACCGGCTCCGGGATGCGTTCGCGCGCATGCCGGCGGCTGGACCACAACCCGCGTTGCTGTTCACGGCGCACAGCCTGCCGCTGTCCATGGCCGGGGCATGCGACTACGTGGCCCAGTTGCACGAGGCCTGCGCCCTTACCGCGGAAATGACCGGCGCCGGGGAGTGGGAACTCGTCTACCAAAGCCAGAACGCATCCTATGGCGAACCGTGGCTCGGGCCGGACATCGCCGAAGCGCTGGAATCCGTGCACGCCTCGGGCCACGCCGACGTGGTTGTCGTGCCCATCGGCTTCGTCTGCGATCACATGGAAGTGGTTCTGGACCTGGACGTGGAGGCCGCGGAAAAAGCCGACGAACTGGGGCTGAACATGGTGCGCGCCGGCACCGTGGGCACTCATCCCGCCTATGTGCGAATGGTGCGTGACCTGGTCGTCGAGCGGATGACGGCCGATCCGGAACGTCCCGCGCTGGGCGATCGTGGCCCCCATCATGATTTCTGCCCGGCTGACTGCTGCCTCTCGGGCCGGCCCGGCGAGCCCCGGGGCGCGCTATGCGGTGCGGAGTTGACGTGACCAACGTGCATCGCTGCGAAGCGGTGGTGATCGGCGCGGGCCTGGCGGGACTCAACGCCGCGGTTCACCTCGAGGATGCCGGCGTCGACGTGCGGGTCGTGGAGGCTCAGGACCGCGTCGGCGGGCGGGTGCGGTCCATGCGTGAACTGGGCGGCAACCTGGAAGCCGGCGGCACCTACATCGGCGCGGCCTACCGCCGTGTGGTCGCCGCGGCCTCGCGCCATGACGTCAAGCTGATCGACGTCACACCCACGCTCAAATTCTTCCGGGAGCAGGACCTGGTGCTCGACGGCGCGATCATCCGCCAGTCCGACTGGCCGACGCACCCCGTCAACCCGTTTCCGGATCGGGACAAGTCCCTGATGCCCTGGACCTTCGGCCGAATGCTGACGGCCCGGCAGAACCCGCTGAAGGAACCGGGAGATTGGCTCGACCCCGAGCACGCTGTTCACGACGTCTCGATGTACGAATGGATGCGGTCGCTGGGCCTGAATGAAAGGTCAGTCCGGCTGGGTTACGGAATCAACGTCAGCTACGGTGAAGACGCCCACGACGTGTCGGCGCTGCAACTGCTGTTTCGCGCGGCGTTTTCAACCGCGCAGAGGCGTTCGCCGGCCACGGCGGCTGCCTTGCCCGGTGGCGGGGCGCGAGCGTCCCGGTCCCCTGTCATCTCGTCTGCGGGCGCGGTGGGCTATACGGCCGCGGACGGCGTGCAGCGAATTCCCGAGGCGATGGCCGAGTCGCTGGCCTGCCCTGTCCATTTCGCAACCGCGGTGCGGCGGATCGAGGACGACGGCAGGCTGGTTAGCGTGGTCTGCGAGGACGGCACGGAATTCAAGGCGGACCATGCTGTGTGCGGCCTGCCGTTCACTGTCCTTCGCCACATCGACTTCGATCCTCCTCTGCGAGGTGTCCAGTGCGAAGCAGTCTCAAGCCTGCCGTCGCAGCCCATGACCCAGCTTTACTTCGCTCACAAGTCCGAATTCTGGGAGGCGGACGGTTTTGCCCCGAGCCTGTTCACCGACACCGCGGCCGGCATGTTTTCCGCAATCCGCAACGGCAGCGATCCCACCGAAATCACCGGTTTCTCGGCCTGGGTGATGGGTCGAAACGCCGCACGGCTCGATACGTTGCCGCCCGAAGCGGCCGGTGCACGGGTCATCGGCGAAATCGAAGCCGTGCGTCCGGCTGCCCGCCGACAATTGCGCTTCATCGGCAGGCAAATCTGGGGAACGGACCCCTTTGCCCGCGGCGCGTGGGCCTATTTCCGCCCCGGGCAGGTCGCCCGCTTCGCCGCCGCCATGGGTGCGCCCCATGGCCGGGTCCTGTTTTGCGGCGAGCACCTGGGCAGAGCCAACCGCGGCATGGAGGGCGCCATGGAGTCCGGCGAGCGAGCCGCGACGGGAATCATTGCCCCACGCCAGTCGCGCAGAGCCGATAGTTCACAGTAGCCGAACCAACGCCACGATCAACCCCGTCTGGGCGATCATTGCAGTAATCATCCACTTCAGCAGGTCAGCCCTGACGGTCTGAAGTTGGACCTGAAGATTCTTCTCGACCTCCTTCAGCTCGGCTCGAAGCTTGCTCTGCATTTCCTGCAATTCAGCTCGAAGCCTGTTCTCGACCGCCTTCAACTCGCTTCGAAGCTTGCTTTGAACTGCCGCAAGACCCGTCTTGGTGGCCAGATTGCTATTGAGCAGGTGAACCTGTTCATGCGCCAAGGCTTCGGCCTGCTTTTCGGTGAAGCCGCTGGCTGTCAGATTCTTGACGAATCGATGCGTGTCGAATGCGATCGCGTCGGTCATGGCGCAATCGTAGTCCTACCGAACATGTGCCCGCAACAGTGAGAAACTGGTCAAAGTTTCCATATATTCAATGGCTCGCGCCAAACCGACAGGAATTCATGGTCCTGCCAATTACCCAAGCCCGGGAAATCGCGGCGGGAAGAGAACGGTCAACGCCGCCAGGTAAAAGATCAGCCACCCCGTGAGTATGTGCAATACGTACTTCTCACGAAGTACCCTTGCGCTCAACCAGCGTAACCCGACTGCCGGACCGGCATACAGCGCAACGCACACGAGCGCGCGCACGGTGGTGACGATCGGTTCGTTGGCATCCATGAATACGCCGCCGGTGGCGTTGCGCAGCAGGAAATCCGAGCCCAATGCAATGAAAACGAACAGAATCGTCCATGGATCGCGAAGGACCAGGTCAAAAAGGAGCCAGACTCCTGCCACGATGAGGCAGTCAAGCCAGAGCGTTTGACCAGCGCGAATGTTCATGGATTTGCGACCATGACCCTTAATTCCGCCCACGCGCGAATCAGCGTTGATCCGCCCCGCCGTGGGCCACCACCAATACTAGGTTATATTCCCATTTGATCGCCACGGTTACGCACGGACAAATCACGGGAGAATCCGTATGAAGACTACCCGCAATCTGACGTGCCTTACCGCTCTTTGCATCGTCGCACTCACGCAGCCCGCACAGGCCCAGCACGACGACCCGTCCTTCAGGATGACGGACGACTGGGCACAGCTTCCCGAAGGCGTGATCTGGGGTCAGATCATCTCGGTGGAAGTCGATGACCAGGGCAACGTCTACGTGTTTCACCGCTGCTCCTCGGACACCTGTATCGACCGGACCGAACCGCCGCTGCTCAAGTTCGATCCATCCGGAAACCTCCTGATGGCCTGGGGCGAGGGGTTGCTGGTGTGGCCGCACGGCCTGCACCTGGATGCGCAAGGCAACATCTGGATCACGGACGGGGAATCCCACGACGGTCGAGGAGACCAGGTCTTCAAGCTCAGCCCGGCGGGCGAGGTTCTCATGACCATCGGGACGGCGGGCGTCACCGGGGAAGGTCCCCATACCTTCAACGGTGCGGCGGATGTGGTCGTGGCTGGCGACGGCAGCATCTTCGTCGCCGACGGACACATCAACAACCGGATCGTGAAGTACTCGCCCGAGGGGGAGTACCTTCTGGAGTGGGGCGAGGCCGGATCGGGACCGGGTGAGTTCTCCACGCCCCATGCGCTGGCCATGGATTCCGGGGGACGGCTGTTCGTGGCCGACCGCGGCAATCTGCGGGTGCAGATTTTTGACCAGCAGGGCAACTTCCTCGACGAATGGAATCAGTTCGGCCGGCCCAGCGGGGTGACGATCACGGCCGACGACACGATTTATGTCGCCTCCCAGAACGGCGAGAACAGCGAACTGAATCCGGGCTACGAAACGGGCATTTACGTGGGCGACGCCAGCGACGGGTCGGTGACCGGGTTCATTGGCGGCATCGACACCGAGAATGCGGCAGAAGGTCCCGGCGGCATCGTCTACTCGGGGTTGGTTATCGACCGAAGTCTGAGGCGCTACGAGCCGGAGTAGCACCCAGACGCCCAGGTGCGAGTTGAAGTTACCACCGCCGATTCCATCGGCCAGGTAAGACCTGTGAACGCCGCAGTACGAACGAACAGTTGCCGGTTCGGGTATCCTTTCAACAAAGACAGTCAGGGGGTTTTCAAAGTGTCCAAGCACGGTGCAATCTGGAAACTGTGTGCGCTGCCGTTCCTGATTCTTCCAGGCGCCGCACTCGCACATCATTCGCTGCTCACCTACGACGTAGATGAAATCGTCGAAATCGAGGGGGAAGTCACGGACGTTTTCTGGCGCAATCCTCACGTCCAGCTTACGGTCCGGGCCGTCGATGACGACGGCGGCGAGCGGATCTGGACAGTCGAAGGCTCTCCCGTCAATTCGATGGAACGGGCGGGTATCGATCAGGCCGTCGTCAGCGTCGGCGAATACGTCAGTCTCGCAGGGCACCCTTCGGGCCTTGCCGAGGATGAACTCCGGCTCGTATTGCTCACCCCGGCCGGTGGCCAGACCGTTCTGATCGACGCCGACTCCGCGGCCGCACTCGGGCTGGTGTCCGAAGACTCGCTGGCCGTCATGACAGGGGACGCCACGGCGGCCATCAGTGCGGATGATCTTGACGTGGACGGTATCTTTCGCGTCTGGACCAACCGCGACAGGCACTGGATGCAGGACGTGCGGGGGTGGTGGGCCAGAACGCATCCGCTGACCGAGTCCGCCCAGGCCAGACTGGACGCCTGGGATCCGGTGACGGACGACCCTGCCAAGCAATGTATCCCGGCCGGGATGCCCGAGGCCATGCTCATGCCTTTCCCGATCGAATTCGTCGATCAGGGCGACATCATGGTTCTCAACATAGAAGAGTGGGACAACTCGCGGACGATTCACCTGAATGCGGACCCCGACGCGGAGGTGCCCCCCTCGCGGCTCGGCTATTCCGTGGGACGTTGGGAAGGCGATACGCTGATCGTGGAAACGAGCCGCATCGACTATCCCTACTTCAACGACCAGGGCATACCGCAAAGCGAGGCGCTTGCGATGGTCGAACGGTTCACGCTCAGCGAGAACGGCACCAAGCTGGACTGGACCGCCACGGTGACCGACCCCGAAACGTTCACGGAACCGATCATCATGCCGGAGTTTCACTGGGACTGGATCCCCGGCCAGGAGATCAAGCCCTACAACTGCGTCGTGGCCGAATAGCACGAACTTCACAGGTTCAGGTGTAGCCCAGCAGGCCCGTTCCCGGACGGCAGCCGATATATTCGAACTCGCAACCCTTTTTTGGCAGCGCGGTCACCTCGTGCCAGAGGGCAAACCCTGTATCGGCGCCGAACGTGTCATGCAATTCCCTGTATCTGGCCAGGAGGGCACGGTGGGTTGAATGCGTATTCGCCCAGCCTTCGTAGGCATGGACATCCACCGAATACCCCAGCACGAAGCCTTTCTCGCTGGCACCCCACGCCCCGTCCATCTCATCTACGTAACGTAGCGAGTAGCAACCCGTTTCCGCCGGATTGTCGCCAATGGCCTTCATGCCCTCCAGAAGCCTCGGAAAAATCCTTCCCCGGTAGAACGTTTTCTCCTTGTTTCCGCACGCGGACCAGTCCAGTCCGATACGAATGGCGCACGTGTTCTGGTACGGAGTTACGGTGACGCGATTCCCGGCGGCGGTGGTTCGCGAGGGCAACGGAGTCTGAATGCCGGTCACCCTGCGGAGGGAGTGCGAATCCGAAATCGGTATTCGGTCGCGAATGCTGCCCGGATAGCCGTGCTCCCGAATCGGACCGTGCAATCCTTGCGCAGATACGCTGACGCCGTGGAGTTGTTTCGACAAATGCAGGGTTTCGAACCGGTCAAATGGCATCGAGATGATTTCCCGCCAATAGCCCACGCCCTCGGTCAGGCGTTCATCGTCGCCCCACCAGCCTGAATTGTCTGCAAGCGCCCACCATCGGCGGTAATCTGACTGTCTCCAGTACGCCAGATACACAAAGTCCCTGGCACGGTCTCCATCCACGTGCAGGCCTTGCTCCACGGCAAGAGGCGCATGTTCACCAAAGAGCGACTGCGATGCCCATTCGTCCAGCAACTGGGGTTGTTCGGCCTGAATACCAAAATACCCGGCCACCAGCGATTCGCTCTTGTTTTCCCAGTAGGGCTCCCAGGCAGGGTATTGCGGCTGCCAATTGACCGGCATGTAGGTTCCGTGCATGAGTTCTCCTCCGCGTTTGCGCTTAACGAAATCGAAACGCTCTGTTCCCGATTAAGAGCTTCGCAGGGAGGACCGATCGCGTATTGCGCGGCCTTGCTGTTCCGTTGCCTGATCCTGCGGTTCCGTTACGTTCTTGGGGTTCCGTTACGTTCTTGAGGTTCCGTTGCATGTTCCCGGTGTCATGAATTCGACCCCGCCCGATCATGGTTGAGCGGCCGGGAACGACGGTACGATGCTTGAACGACTAGCAGCAATCGTCGGTGGATTCGCCTTGCGGGAGAGAGTGGCGTGGGTCGCGTGACTGGACACGGGCAACAGAAGTACGTTACGGGGACTCGGCTGGGAACCAGCCGGGGACTGGGATGGAAGGGGTTGCTGGCGGAGCGCTGGAGCCACTCCGAAGGCGACCTCGGCGATGTCGAACCGCGCGACACGGAGATCGTGGTCATGCTTCAGGGCCGCGGACGCGTACGTCGGCGCGGCGACGGCCGCATCCAGACTCACGACTCGGTACCGGGAATGGTCTGGCTATGCCCTGCCGGCATTCCCGAGGACATGATCCACCTCTATGGCGACCATCGGGAGACTCTGAACATGTATCTTCCTACGTCGTCACTGGCGGAGACATTCCTTCGGGAGACCGATATCGATATCGGCAAGATCAGCGTGCATTACGACGGCGGCTTTCACGACCCCATGATCGAGCAGATCGCCCGATCCGTCTATTCGGCAATGGCCGAGCCCGGACCGATGGGATCGATTCTGGTTGAGACCCTGGCCCCGGCGCTTGGAATTCACGTGCTGCGGAACTACTCGAATTTGCACTCGGGCTCGGTAACGCTGCCGAAAGCCCGCGGCGCACTCGACGCCCGGCGGCTTCGGCGAGCCAGGAATTTCATCGAAACCCACCTTGGCGAAACGCTGACGATCGAGACTCTCGCGAGCGAGGTTCATCTCAGTCCGTATCATTTCGCCCGCGCGTTCAAGGCGGCGATCGGCAAGTCGCCGCATCGCTACATTACCGACCGCCGCGTTGAACGGGCGAAGGCGCTGATGGCCCAACGCCGAATGTCCCTCGCCGAAATTTCCCACCAGTGCGGATTTTCGTCCCAGGCGCATTTCACGCGCTGGTTCAAGCGACTTGTGGGCGCCACGCCGGCCGTCTACCGTGAAAACTGCCGCTGATTTATTGATCCAAAAAAGAGCCTGCTGGAAGCGTATCCAGAGAACAGGAAACAAATGCCGAAGAGGCCGAGCCCGCCGGCCTCGGCCTCTTCGCAATGCCTTGTCAGTCAGCGGCGAAGCAATAGTACAGCCCGTCGCCGCCCGTGCCGATCAGGTCTTCCTGACTGCAGCCCCGGCTGCTGTGCACGGCATTCCAGGACGCGCTCGGACCGCCGAGGCGATCATGGTGGCCCACCATGGCGCGGCCCTCGCCGTTGCTGGTCCAGTTGTTGCAGGTGGTGATGTCCGCGGCGCCCGGCGCTGCCCGCCCCATGGAATCCGATCCGGTCAGAATGTCGTGCCGGTTGGGCTGGTCGCCCGCGCCGGCGACTTCATTGCCATTTTCGTCGACCGCAGTGGGCTTGCGAATGTTATTTCGGTCCTCGTGCAGTCCGTCGATGTCCCAGGCGATGTACACGCCGTTGGCGTTGTACCAGGGTCCGTCGCCAATTCGGTCGCGCGCATTGACCTGCGGCGCGCCCATGCCAGCGGCCTGGCTCAGGTAAGCGCGCCAGGTTGCGTCACCCCGGCCCACGGCGGCGGCGAGCGCCTGGCAGTGCGCATCCGCGCCTTCAAGCCCGCCGAGATTGGCTCCGTCGCCAGGCCCGACGCTGGTCACAAAGAAACTCATGGGCGGCTGGTCCTGGGCAATACCCAACATGGATATGGCCACAAGCGCCACACCGGCCGACACGTACTTGATCGCCTTCATGCTCGTCTCCCTTTACTTCGTACTTTCCGAACCTGAATCAAAGTTTCGCCCGCGGCGCAGGCTCGCAGGAAAATACACTTTTCCCTGTGGGCCAACGCGCCCGTCGACAGGGTCGCTTCGTCAAGCCTACATCATTCGGCTGATTATTTTATCGCCCTGTTCCCTGGTCAAGCCAATCGGCCGGCGACTGATCCCGCCGCCTTCCTGCAATACGGGCTCGGCGGCATCCAGCGACGGACGGCCCTCGACCTTCAGGAACAGGCCTGTATAGATCGTGTCACCCCACACCATCGCCTTTTCGCACGCGCTCTTCCAATCGCTGGTGTCGTGGTTTTCGTCTTCGAGTTTCTTGACCCGGCGCTTGAAGAACTGGAGTGTGTTGTCGCGGTTGAAGGTGATGCACGGGCTGAAGACGCTGATGAGCGAGAAGCCCTTGTGCTCGATGGCCTGCTGCATGAGCATGGACAGGTGCCGGGTATCGGAACTGAAGCCCCGCGCGACGAAGGTCGCGCCGTTCATGATCGCCGAAGTGATCGGATTGAAAGGAAACTCCACGCTGCCGTGGGGCGAGCTCTTGGTCTTCATGTCGAGCGAACTGGTTGGCGACAACTGGCCCGTGGTCAGGCCGTAGATCTCGTTGTCCATGACGATATAGGTGAGGTCCACGTTGCGGCGGGCGGTGTGGGTGAAGTGATTGCCGCCGATGCCGTAGCCGTCGCCGTCGCCGCCGGTGACGATCACGTTCAATTCATGATTGGCCATCTTTGCACCGGTCGCCACCGCAAGGGCGCGTCCGTGCAGCGTATGCATGCCGTAGGAATTGAAGTATCCGGGGAAGTTGGACGAGCAGCCGATGCCGCTGACGGTGAGCATTTCGTGGGGTTTGAGGCCCATTTCCAGGCACGCCTTGCGCAAACTGTTGAGGACGCCGAAATCGCCGCATCCCGCGCACCAGTCGGGATCGACCTTGCCCTTGTATTCGTTTGCCGTCTGCGGATCGAGAACGAGTTGCCGGGTGTCTATGCCATCCATAATATTGGGTCCCTCTAAACCATGATTTCCTGATCTGGAACGTAGTGATTCGTCTTGCCGGCCACCTGCTCCAGGACACCGTCGACGATGTGATGGGGCATGAACGGCTCGCCGTCGTACTTGCGGATGTGGCCGTCGACGCCGAGTCCCGTCTCACTGCGCATATATCGGTAAAACTGCCCTGAAAAACTGTTCTCGACGATGATCGATCGCTTCGCCCCGTTGACGGCGTCGATGACGGCCTGGGAGTGGAACGGGACGATCCAGCGAACGGCGAGCTGATTGGCGATGACGCCCTTCTCGGCGAGTTGCTCGATGGCTTCCTTGATCACGCCCTGGGTCGAGCCCCAGCCGATCAGCGTGACGTCCGCATCGGCGGGACCCTCAAGCTCCGGCGCGGGAATCTTCTCGACCAGGTTCTCGATCTTGCGGGCGCGCTTCTCCACCATGCGGCGCCGCTTGTGCGGATTGGTGAACTCGTCGCTGATGAGCACGCCGTCCTGATCGTGTTCGTCGGTGGCGACCACGTGAGCGTACCCGGGGATCCCCGGGAGCGCTCGTGGCGAGACCCCGCTCTCGGTATCCTCGTAACGCAGGTATTCACCGTCCGGGGCGGCGCCGTTGGTAATGACGTCGCCGCGGTCGATCTCGGGCTGCAGGTCGATTTCGTCGGGGTCGGCGCTGAACGTGCCCTCCGAGATCAGCAGATCCGAAATGACGATGCCCGGACACTGGTATCTCTCGCAATGATTGAAGATTTCCGGCACGGAATTGAACGCATCGAGCGCATCGGTCGGCGCCACGATCAGGCGTTCGAAGTCGCCCTGGCTGGCGCCGAGCACCTGCCAGAGGTCGCCCTGTTCGGTCTTGGTCGGCACACCGGTGGACGGACCCGCGCGCATCACGTTGATGAACACCAGCGGAATTTCCATCATCGCGGCCGCGCCCACCGACTCTGTCATGAGCGCAAAGCCTCCGCCCGAGGTCGCGCACATGGCCCGTGCGCCAACGTGGGCCGCACCGATGGCCATGTTGGCCACGGCAATTTCATCCTCGCCCTGTCGGACCATGATGTCGAGATCCCGGGCATTTTGCGCCATCCAGTGCAGAACGCCCGTGGCCGGACTCATGGGATAGGCGGTATAGAACTTGACCCCCGCAGCGGCGCCACCCATCGCCAGCGCGTCGTTTCCGGTCCAAAGCGCCAGGGGTTTCTCGCCGGTGGGAAGGGCTTGCGGCAACGCTTCGAAGTTCGCTACGGCGTAGTCGTAACCGGCGCGTGCCGCGGTGACGTTCTCATTCACGACCGCCTCGCCCTTGCGGCCGAACTGCAGTTTGAGGGCCGTTTCCAGGACCTCGAAGTCGAGCCCCAGCATGTACGTGATCACCCCCAGGGCGATGGTGTTCTGGATGACCTTGTTGCGGCTTCGGTTGGACAGTTTCTTGACGGGCATGGGACAAAGCTGCACGCCGTCCGCCGCCTCGCCGGGCTTGATCTTGTCACTGTCGTAAATCACGGTCCCGCCGTCGCCCAGCAATCGCAGGTGCCGGTTCATGGTGTCCTGATTCAGGCACAGCAACATGTTCAGATGATCGCCATGACTGTAGATCTTCTGATCGCTCAGGCGAATCGTCAGGTAGATGTGCCCGCCGCGAATGATGGACTGATAGGCGTTATAGGCGTTCAGCCAAAGGCCGCGGCGCGTGAACAGACGCGCGAGAATGCTGCCGGGCGTGGCAATACCCTGCCCGGCGGCACCTCCGATGGCGAGCGAAAACTCAAATTGCCCTGAACTCATGACAAAAACTGCTCCGTGTCGTGCTGGGTCGACGGCGCCGCCGCAACCGGGATGTTTGTTTCCGCGTGGATTCAAGCGGAAGCGCGCTATTTTACACTGTCAGCGTCAGCGTTGTCGGCGCACAGAACGCCATTTGCCGAGAATTATTGCCAACTCCCGCCGAACAAGGGCAATTCGCGGCCCCAGAAGGACAAAATGGGGATACTATTGCCCCAATTCCGGGTGAGTGCAGTTGTACTCGCGGGGAACCTGGTCCGAGCCGCGGAAAGACCGCTCGACGGTGATGGGCTCGGTGTAGTACAACGCATCCTCGGCTATGATGGTCAATTCGAACGTGTCCCCGGATTCCCCCAGGGTCAAGCGTTCCACCGTGTGAAGCTGATTGCTGTGCGGCATCCCCGGGTGCTGCGCAAGCATGCCGGCTTCGTATCCGACAGTATCGATGACAAGGGTGGAACCTTCGTACCAGCCGATCGAATGCCCCAGTATGCGCTCCTCGATATCCTCGGGGTGCTCGTCCACATCCAGGCGAACCTCGCGCACGGCGTCCATCCATTCGTGCCGGATGACCACCCGGTCCTGCGTCTGTTCGATCCGCGTCAGGTCGTTGTTGCCCCAAAGGCGCCGGATACTCACCGGACTGCAGGTCAGGGCGGGATCGTCCAGGACCGGATCGTACTCGGCAAGAGCCTGGCGCCCGGCGTCGTTGAGTACCCGCGCGAGGCGGTTGGGGCCGCCGAGTTGCGGACCGTTGCCACCGGCTGCACCACCGCCGGACCGCTGCCAGACCCGGCTGAAATTGGGCACGCCGTCGGGCAGCGACACCGCGGCAGCCTGCCGTTGGGCGGCCGGCGCATCGGCATCGAAGGCATCGCCGAGCGCGAGAACGCGTCCATCGGCAAATTCGGCGGTATCGAAGTAGCACTCGGTCTCGTGCCGCCTTGCCGCGAACCCCTGAATGACGATCTCGTCCCCGGGTCGAAACACCTCCTGGGTCCAGCCGCGCCTCATGAGGACATTCGAGCCAGCCATCTCGCAGTCCCAGGTCGCCACGGACCCGTCCTCGCCGGTGACGTCCACCAGCAGTCGGGCATGAGGGTTTATGAATCGAAACATATTGACCGTGCCGCTGACGGTGACGCCGACGTTGCGGTCGAAGTGATAGTCGTTGGAGTGGTGAGCGTGGGCCGATACCGCCATCAAGACGGCCGCCGGAATCGTTGCCGTTGTCTTCATCTGTTTCCCCCTCAGCCGTCTTTGCGCGGGCTCGGTTACAGTCGGTGGTCATGGCATTCTAACCCACGGCAGGCCGGCGTCGCCGCTGGCATGGCCGTGCGGGCGGTGATATGTTGAGCATGACCACAAACGATGCGTTTCAACCCATAGAGTGCTCAACATGAAAAGGTCCGGCCTGACTCAAATCATTGTCTCCGCAGCTTCCGTTTCGCTGCTGCTACCGGGACTTGCCCGGGCGCAGAGCGTCTTCACCCACGCTCACTACCGGGTACCGGAAGGACAACAGGCCGAGGCCGCGGAGTGGTACAACCGCGTGCTCGGCGGCGAACCGGGAGAGATCGGTCCGGGCCCGGGCATTCGCCATTCAAATGGCTTTGTGGGCACCATGCCCAACGAGGGCATGGCAGGGGACGGCGCGGTCAACGTCCTCGATCACGTTGGAATTTCCGTGCCCGATGTACAGGCCGCCGTGGACCTGATCCGGGAAATCGGGGGGGAAATCCGAACCGAACCCCAGGAAGGCGTGACCGCGCCGCTGATCGCCCATGTCACGGACCCCTGGGGCGGACGCTTCGAACTGCTTGAAGATCCCGATTACCCGGGCATCAACCACGCGCATATCTTCGCTTCGGATGCGGACGCGACACGGGATTGGTTCCTGCAGGTATTCGGCGGCGAATTGAACGAAGAACGCGGTCAGGGCCGATTCCACACCATTCTCTACGACAACGTCTGGATCCATATCAGCCAGGCGGCCGATGATGATCAGCGGATGTCGAGCCGCTTTCGTGCCGCCGACCACATCGGTTTCAGGGTCCCGTCGCTGGACGCGTTCCGGGAGACCCTGCGGGCGTCAGGCTACGAGCCCTACCTTGAGCGTCCGAATCCCCCCGGTGCGGACCTGATGTTCTTCGAGGGGCCCGACGGGCTGCACGTCGAAATGACGGAACCGCGGCCTCAATAGCAGCGCCCGATCAGGCAATACGCCTGAAGAGAGAAAGCTCATGAAATCCGGACAAGCGTTACTACTCCCGGTGGCCGGCCTGGCATTTCTGGCAGGTCTCGCCCATGCTCACCACTCCCGCGGCAATTTCGATCTGGACGACGTGCTCGAACTCAATGGCGTGGTCACCGAATACACTTGGCGAAATCCGCATACTTTCGTGACCCTGGACGTGGAGAACGACGCTGGGGAAGTGGAAGAATGGCTGCTGGAACTCAATTCCATCGCCGTGCTCACCGGAACCGGCTGGAGCCGGGACACCATCCAGGTTGGCGACCGCGTGACCGTGTTCGGCAATCCGGACAATGACCGCAGCAAGAAATTCTTTTTCTCCAACTACTTCGTATTACCCGACGGTAGTCGCATGGTCTCCGCTCCGAACTACTCCCGCGGGGTGCCCATCCAGCGGCCGCCGCCTCGGGAACTCGATACCACCGCAACTTCCACCGACTTCACCGGCATCTGGCGGCGGGAAGGCGGCATGGGCGGCGGCATGGGGATGGGCGGCGGAGGCACACCCGGGCTCCCGGTGCCTGCAGGACTCGGCCAGGGCGTGTCCCTCGGCAACCAGACGCCTGCCATGGGCCTGCCGGTCACCGCGAGAGGCCAGGCGGAGCTGGACAACTGGGACGTGCGCGACAACCCCTGGTTCCGCTGCGAGACGAGAACGCTGCCCGGCGTCATCGGCGACACGCAGGAAATTCTCCGGCCGGCGGATGACCGAATCACGTTCCGCTACGAAATCCTGGACGTGGAGCGCACCGTTAACCTGGGTATGACCGGCCATCCCTCCGACATCGAGCCCTCCCACCTGGGACATTCCATCGGCTGGTTCGAGGATGAGAGCCTGGTGGTGGATACCGCGCTGTTCACACCCGCGGACTGGGGCATCGGCGCAGGCGTCCCGTCCAGCGACCTCAAGCACGTGGTCGAGCGCTATACGCTGGTCGATAGCGGCAGGCGCATGCAGGTGGAATATACCTTCGAGGACCCGGTCTTCCTGACTTAACCGGTGACCCTGTCGGCCACGTTCTTTGTCGATCCGGGATACCCGTGGCAAGAGTACGGCTGCGATCCCAATGCCAGCAGCCGGCATCTGGACGTCGAATAACCACTTGGTACAAGGAGAAAAACAATGACACGATTTTGGACCATGGCAGTGACGCTGGCGTTGACTCCGTTGCTGCTTGCGCAGGACTCCGACGAGGGTTTCGTGCGCATTACCCCGGACGAGCTGGAGTGGACCGCGCGGCCCGGCGGCTCGGAGTTCGTCTACCTGCACGGTGACTCGCAGTCCGAGGGAATTTACGTCATGCGCAACAAGTTCCTGCCGGGGGCCTTCTCCGCGCCCCACTACCACGACCAGGACCGCTTCATCACGGTCATTTCCGGCGTCTGGTATACGGGAACCGGTCCCAGCGGCGATCGCGAGGACACCGTTCCGCTGGGACCCGGCAGCTACATGATGCACCCGGCCGGTGCGGTTCACTACGACGGCGCAATAGAAGAAGAAGTCATCGTTGAAATCCGGGGCATGGCGCCCGTGCAGACGATTTTCGTCGAGGAGTGAGATCGGCAGTCCGTGGCAGGAGGTCCGGGCCGCCGGCGCTTCAGCCTCCGCCGGAATAGACCCGAACGTAGTCGACTTCCATCGTCACGGGAAACACCGTTGACGGGCTCGGCGAGCCCGGGAAGCGCCCGCCCACGGCGACGTTGAGGAGTATGTAGAAGGGCTCATCGAACGGTGCCGGATAGTCTGCCGATGCCGTGTGCCAGAAGTTCTGCATGGCATACAGAACGTCGTCCACGTACCAGCGAATCTCGTTCGGATCCCATTCCAGGGCGTGCAGGTGGAATGCTTCGGTGGCGCTGCTCGGCACGACGTATTCATTGCCGCTGAACACGTTGTTCGGCGATTCGCCACCGTAGTGGAGCGTACCGAGCACGATATTGCCACCCGTTCCGCCGAGGTTGCGCGCCTCCATGATGTCGATTTCGCCCGATGCCGCCCAGGTGCCGTACGTATCCTCCTGGGGCAGCAACCAGAACGCGGGCCACAATCCTTGCCCGCCCGGGAGCCGGATGCGCGCTTCGATGCGGCCGTAGCGAAAGGCAAATCGGCTGCGCGTGTGCAGCCGGGCGGAGGTGTAGTCGTAGTCGCTTTGCGCCTCACGCCGGGCGGTGATGATCAACATCCCGTTTTCGAGAAGCGCGCTGTCCGGCAGGTACCACTGCAGTTCGTCGTTGCCCCACCCGGGGATCGAGTACTGGCTGCCGTCGCCGGTTTCGAAGAACCACCGCTGGGGGTCCAGCCGCTCGCCGTCAAAATCGTCGCTCCAGACCAGCGTCATGGCGCCCCCGGGTGTAACCGGTTCGTTCTGGGCAACGGTCAGCGTCGGGTTGGCGATATTGACGTTGACCGGGTCGGGTGGGGTTGGCGGAGGCGGGGGTGTCACGGTGACCGGAGGCATCGACGGGGCTTCGGTGTTGCCGGAGGAACCGGAGCCGCAACCCCAGAGGAGGAAACCCAACAGCGGCCAGGCGGCGGCCCACAACACGAATTGAGGCGGACGGGACATCACGCTTTCACCCGGCGCCACATCGGCCCGGATCACGACTCGTTCCTGAATTCGAGATAGTCGAAATCGGCGCGAAGAAATACGCGGCCGTTTTCCGGAAGCGAAATCGGCCGGAAGTGACCCGCGATCAGAAAAACCGGAGCAGGCCAACAATCAATCCTGCGATCAATCCGGTCTGGGCGGTCATCGCGGCCATCATCCATTTCAACAGATCGGCCTTGACCGCATGCAGATCGGCCTTCAGACCGGCCTCGACCGCATGCAGGTTGGCCTTCAGACCGGCCTCGACCGCTTGTAGATCGGCATTGACCGCTTGTAGATCGGCCTTGGTGGCCAGATTGGCGTTGAGCAATTGAACCTGTTCGTCCGCCAGGACTTCGGCCTGCTGCTCGGTGAAGCCGCCGGCCGTGAGGTTCTTGACGAACCGATGGGAATCGAATGCGATCGCCTCTGTCATGAGCTCATTTTATTCCCGCCGCGAGGAGCGGGCAACACGCCGAATCTGAGCGAATTCTTCAGAAATTCGAAACAAGATATCGGGCAAATCGGGACGAAGCGACCATCGGAAAGGCTATTCGGCGAGCCGTTATTCGACGTAAAAGGGGATGTTCGCATGGCCGGCGTTGCCCTCACCGTCGTAGACATAGGCGAACAGGCGGTAGGCGCCGGGTTCAGGCGGTGCGAGCAAACGGACGCTATCGCTGCCCGAATCGCTTGCGAGTCCGTCAATCCGTTCCGGCACGTCCTCCAGATCGCCGCCTTCCTCGGTTGCCTCGCTCTCCCTCATGATCTCCCAGCGGTACGACAGCTTGTCGCCGTCGGGATCGGCGGCGAGGATCGACGCCTCGTATTCGGCGCCGGGGGCGAGTACCACGCTGTCGTAGGCAGTCCGTGCGTCGAGGAACATCCCTTCAACGGCCGGCGATCGATTGGCGGGCCACTCCCCGTTCCATATGTAGTGCATCACGTCGACCGCTTCGGTCTCGGCGCCGTCCTCGAGAAAAACGCCGTACCAGGTCGGTGTGCGCTCCTGCTTCTGCCCCCACAGGAATACGTAAGAACCCATGATCTGCTGCGGGTTAGAACCGATGGCGATCTCGTAACTGCGCAGGTAGTTGGCCGCCTTCTCGCTGCTGTTCTGTTCGATCGGTGCGCCCCAGCTCGTCTGTTCGACTTCCCAGTGGCCGATCGCACCCCACTCAGTGACGAACAGCGGCGCCTCCCAGTTGCTCGCCTCGAGGATTGCGGGCAGACGGACGATATCGCCGTACAACTGGATGCTGACGAAGTCCAGGTCCGGAGCGCGTTCCTCGATCAGGCCGGCCAGTTCCGGGCTGAAGCCGGCCAGGGCCGTGGTGACCGGGTGCCGTCCGTCCACTTCGTGAATCATCCTGGCGATGTCGTTGATCGCGTCGAATACGCGGGGGTTCTCGAAGAACAGGTTGGCCTCGTTGCCGACCATCCACGCCAGAAGCGCCGGATGATCCTTGTACTTCATCACTTCGCCACGGGCGAATTCGAACTGTTCCGCGACGGCCTGCTCATCGTCGTAGTCGAAGCCGTGGCGCTCGCGGCCGATCTCGATGCACATGACGACCGTCACGCCGTGGCTTGCGGCTTCGTCCAGGACCTCCCGGGCAGTAGAGAAGCGGCTGTCGGTTCGCCAGGTGCGGAGCGAATTGCCGCCGTGCGCGGCAAAGTTTCCAACATCGGCAAATTCGATGCCCGCGCCCCTGATCGCGTATGGTTCCCCGCCGCGCAACAGCGTGTAGCGGCCGTCCCGCAGGACGACTTCCACGAGTACCGCACCGCCGTTCGCCTCCGGATCCGAGACCGTGTCCAGGTCGGCGGATCTACTCTGATCGCCGGCCGTAACCTGACCGTCCATTGGCTGTCCGTCCACCGGCTGTCCGTCACCAACCGCGGGCGGCTGACACGAAGACGCGAGTACAAACAGGGGAAACACCACGGCAATCCTGATCAGCGACATCTCGGCACCCTTTATCTAGACCCTTACCAGTTCAGCCTGCAGTTCCTCCAGGCTTCGGCCCTTTGTTTCGGGCACCAGCCAAATCACGATGGCCAGCCCGATGATCGCAAAGACAGCGTAGATCAGGAACGTCAGTGAGTTACCCAGGTTCTCCAGTTCCCACGGAAACACAAGCTGCACGCTGAAGCTGACGGCCGAATTCACAAAGCCCACAAAGGATATGGCCAGCCCGCGCACCCTGTTTGGAAACAGCTCCGAAAACAGCACCCACATGACCGGACCCAGCGATATCGCGAAACTGGCAACGAAACCGAGAATGCCTGCAAGAATCAGCGTCGGGTTCATGCTGATCGCCGCGCTCACGAGTGCCGACCGATGCTCGTCATATGCCTCCGGACCCACCGCGTCCACCACCGCCTGCCGAAATGCCACGTCGCTGTCGTAGGTCTCATCCAGCAGCGTTTCGAGGGGGTCTCGCTCCAGGGTCCCGGGCAGCGACACCACGGCTTCGTCGTCCAGCGTATAGGTCGCCGAACCGAACCCGTATGACAAGACCAGCATGCACACCGCGATGCCTGCCAGACCGAACGCTAGCAGCGGCCGCCGGCCCAATCGGTCGATGGTCAGGATCGCCAGCACCGTGAAAACGAGATTGACCAATCCAACGAGGACGGCCTGCAGGAACGACGCGTCGGTTCCGATCCCGGACTGTTCGAAGATCATCGGCGCGTAGAAGAACACCGAGTTGATGCCGGTGATCTGCTGCAGGATCGCCACGGCCAGGCCGATGGTCAGCACAAGCCGCAACGCCGGCTGAAACAGCTCCGTGAAGCCGGCCTTCTCCGCACTCGCCTCGGAGTCCAGGGCCTCGCGCACCGCCTCAATGCCGGCGCGGGCCTGCCCGGCATCGCTGACCCGCTCCATGATCCCCAGCGCCTCGTCGTCCCTGTCATGCATGACGAGCCATCTCGGGCTTTCGGGCACCGCGAACAGCGCGAGGAAATAGACGATGGCCGGGATCGCCTCGACGCCCAGCATCCAGCGCCAGTTCCAGTCCGCCAGGTTGAGTGCCTGCACCCAGCCCAGGTCCGACGCACCGAGCCTCAGGATCAGGTAATTGCTGAAGAACGCGGCCGAAATGCCGATGACGATGTTGAGCTGGTTGAACGAGACCATCCGCCCGCGAATCTTCGCCGGGGCGATCTCGGCGATGTACATGGGTGCGACGATCAGCGCCGCGCCGACACCGAAACCGCCCAGCATCCGGGCGCCGACCAGCGAGACGAAGTTCGGCGCCACGGCCGAAGCCAGGGCGGAGACCCCGAACAATGCGGCGGCGATTCTCAGCACCGGCTTGCGGCCGAACCGGTCGCTGAGCGGGCCCGACACCATCATGCCCAGAGTCGCCGTCAGCGTGAGTGACGCCACCGACCAGCCGAGTTGGAAAGGGGTCAGATTGAATTCGGGCCCGATGAACGACACGACGCCGGAGATGACTGAGGCGTCGAATCCCATGAGGAAGCCGCCCAGGGCCACGATGAGCGCGACCATGACTGTGTATCGAAGTTGTCCGGTCATGGGAGCGTTCCGCCGTTATTCGGTAGTGAGTCGGCAGCCTGCGCTGGCCGGATTTCACCAGTCAGTCGGTTGCCACTGCCGGTTACCCCGGTCATGCACTGGACCTCACTCGGCAATCAGTGTGAAGGACGCCTGAAGGTCCGCATCGGAGCTGCCCCCGACCCAGACGTGAAACTCTCCGGGTTCGATCATCAATTCCATGTCCTGGCCGTAAAACGCGAGATCAAGGGGGGTCAACGCGAAGGAAATGGTGCGGGACTCGCCCGGTTGCAGCCGAATGCGCCGGAACCCCTTGAGTTCCTTCACGGGCCGGGTCACGTCGCCCACGAGATCCCTGACATAAAGCTGTACCACTTCGTCCGCCCCTGCATCGCCGGCATTGGTTACGACCGCCTGGATCGTCAGGGAATCGCTCATCCCCACCGTGCTCCGGCTCAACTCGATGTCGGAATAGGTGAATTGCGCGTAGGAAAGCCCGAACCCGAACGGAAACAGGGGTGTGTAGCCCGCGTCCAGATGATGGGATGTCATGCCAAAGGCCGCCTGCGCGCCGCGAACCGGCAGGTCATCGATATGCACGTACGTCTCGGGTGTGGCCGGCTTGCCCGTATTCTTGTGGGCATAGTAGATGGGAATCTGGCCCACCAACCTGGGAAACGTGACGGGCAGTTTCCCCGACGGCGATTCGACACCGAACAAGACGTCCGCAATGGCCGGCCCGCCCATGGTGCCGGGGTGCCACGCGTATACGAGCGCGTCGACATGCTCGAGGACGTTCTGGATGGTCAATGGCCGGCCCGCAAGAATGAATGCGACGACCGGCTTGCCGGTCTCCCGCAAGGCGCGCACCAACTCCACCTGGGCGCCGGGCAGATCGATGTCTGCGCGCGAGTGCGCCTCGCCCGACAGGATGGACTCCTCGCCGAGAAAGACGACCACGGCGTCGGACGCCCGGGCAGCCGCAAGGGCTTCGGCAAAGCCTCCTGTATCGACGCTGCGGCTGGTTTCAAGCGCGCGTACGAAGTTGACATCGACCCGGTCGCCCACAGACTCCCGAATCGCCTGCAACGGTGTCTGACTGAGAGCCGGGTCCCCGTCGAATATCCAGGTCCCCAACTGCTCGTACGGATCGTCGGAGAGCGGCCCGATGACCGCGATCGAATTCAGTTCATTCGCATCCAGCGGCAGGGCGCTGCCCTCGTTCTGGAGCAGTACGAGGCTTTGCAGCGCCGCTTCGCGGGCCACCGAGAGGTGTTCGTCGTTGGCCAACGGGGGAAATTCAGCGGGATCCGTATACGGATTCTCGAACAGGCCGAGATCGAACTTGATGCGAAGAATTTCACCGACCAGTTGATCGATGCGTTCGATGCCGACCTCGCCGTCTTCGACAAGTTGCGCCAGGTGCTGCGCGTACGTGCGGCTCACCATCTCCATGTTCACCCCGGCCGTGACCGCCTTGCGCGCCGCATCCCTGCCGTCGGCCGCGAACCCGTGATCAGTGAGCTGGTCTATCGAGTCCCAGTCGCTGACCACGAAGCCGTCGAAATCCCACTCGTCGCGCAGTATGTCCTGCATCAGGAACCGGTTGCCGCTGGCGGGAACCCCGTTCAGGTCGCTGAACGACGCCATCAGTGTCGCCACACCCGCGTCGACCGCCGCCTTGAACGGCGGCAGGTATACGTTACGCAGTTCGTTCTCCGGAATGTTGGTGGTGTTGTAGTCCCGCCCCGCTTCGCTGGCGCCGTAACCGGCAAAATGCTTGGCGCTGGCCGCAATGGTCCCGGGCGCCGACAGGTCGTCACCCTGATAGCCTTCGACCATGGCGACGGCGAAACGGGTCGTGAGGTACGGATCCTCGCCGAAGCTCTCGGCAATTCGGCCCCATCGAGGGTCGCGAGAAATATCGATCATCGGCGCGAGAGCCCAGTTCACGCCGGCCTTCGCCGCTTCCAGTGCTGCAACGCGCGTCCCGCGCTCGACCAGCTCCGGGTTCCACGTCGCAGCTTGTCCAAGAGGGATGGGCAAAATTGTCCTGAATCCGTGAATTACATCCCGGGCCAGCAGCAGCGGGATGCCGAGACGGCTTTCGTCCGCGGCGATACGCTGCAACTCGTTCGCGACGTCCGCGTCCACCACGTTGAGCAGGGAGCCAACCCGCCCCGCCGCGATGTTGCCGCGCATGTCCGCCGAGACTTCGCCCGCGTAATGAGTCTGGATCATCTGGCCGATCTTTTCTTCGATCGTCATCAGACTCACAAGCTCGACGATTCTCGCCTCGATGAGGTCGCCCGCCATCGGCGTTTCCTGAGCCATAACGGCAGAAGGTGCATTCATACTGAGAAATCCCCAGAGCAAAAAATGTGTCAATCGAGTGCGTGCAGAATTCACGAGGTCAGTTCCCCGGCACGTCATCGCTACTCGCTTGATTGGTGATCGCCGATGCACGAGGCACCATCGTGGGCCTGAAGACATGACGGATTTTCGCGTCATTGTCCTCGTAGACGTTTCGCAGCACCCAACGCGCCGCCATCCTGCCCATTTCGGCGATCGGGTAATTCACTGTCGTGAGCTTCGGGTACAAATAGCGGCTCAATGGCGCGTTATCGAACCCGACAATCGAAACATCATCCGGGATGGACAGGCCCCGGGCGCGAATTGCGTCCATGGCGCCGGCGGCCATTTCGTCGTTGGCGCACACCACCGCGGAAAAGGACGGACCCCGGCGCAGGAGCTTCGACATCGCCTCGCTGCCGCCGAATTCCTTGAAGTTGCTCTCCACGAACAGACGGTCATCGAATTCCTGGCCATACGATGCCAATGCCCGCTTATGCCCATCCAGCCTCGCCCTGGCGTCCACCCAGGCCAGTGGACCGGAAATGTAGGCGATTCGGCGATGGCCCATATCCAGGAGCGTTTTCGTCGCGTCGAATCCGCCCCGTTCGTTGTCGAGGCTGATGCATTTCTCTTCCAGGCCGGGCACCACTCGATTCATGATCACGAAAGGCAGGGCATTGTCCATCTGCTCCCTCAGGAATTCGTCCGTGAGCCCATCGATGTGCATGATCAGCGCGTCGCAGTTGCGGCTGACGAGAAATCGTATGGCCTCACGCTCCTTGATTTCTTCGCTGAGGCCGGTGGCGAAAATGGTGAATTTGCCCGCGTTCCTGAGTTCTTCCTCGATTTCGCTGAGCATCGCGGCGAACACCGGTCCGTGAACCTGCGGCACCAGGATTCCCACGCAGTTGGACCGTCTGGTCGCCAGGGATTGGGCGATCGAATTGGGACGGTAGTTCAATTCGGCCATGGCCGCGTGCACTTTATCGCGAGTCTTGACGCTCACGCGGGCACTGCCGTTGATGACCCGGGAAACCGTAGCCACCGATACACCAACCAGTTTAGATACTTCGTATATTGTCGCCATTGCACCAGTCCGGTAAGTCGATTACCGATGCCTTTTTCGGAGGACTCGATTCAGCGTTCGAGGAACAACCGGCCGAAATGGTCCCGCACAAAATGAAAGCGGTTACATCTTACTGCCGAAGGGTTTCGTCTAGCAACGTTTTTGCCGCAAAAGCAGGACCTTTTGCAGCAGACAGCAGATTCCGGGGGCGGACCGTCGCGACATCCGTCCGCGGACCATCACGCGGATGGCACTTTGCAGTAGTGGTCAATGAACCGCTGATGGCTGGGAAGCTGGCTGACCAGTTTCGTGACCGAGCCGTGAATGCCGGTCAGGAACCGGGTCAGTTCCTCGTCGCTCATCATGTTCACGATCGGATGGTACTGCTCGGGCAGCAGTCCCTGGCCCAGCATCACCTGGATCCACGAATTCTCGCCGAAGAGCTCGGTCGGCACCTTGAATACGCGCCCCGCCTGCTTGAACAGTTCGATGCGATGCCTGAGGGAATCCGGAATGTCCATGCTCCGGCACTGGCGCCAAAACCGCGTATCCGTCCGATTGGTCACGTAGTAGTGCAGGATGATGAAATCGCGAACATTTTCGATCTCGAAATTCATCTGGCTGTTGAACTCGTCCACATCGGGCTGTCGAATGCCGTCGTAGGGGAACATCTGCATGAGGCGGATGATGCTGCGCTGGATCAGGTGGATGCTCGTGGACTCCAGCGGCTCGATGAATCCGGAAGACAGCCCCATGGCGACGCAGTTCTTGTACCAGTGCCTGCGCCTCTGGCCGGCGTTGAAGCGGATGACCCTGGGTTCGGTGAGCACCTTGCCTTCGACATTGTCCAGCAGACGCTGAACCGCCTCGTCGGCGCTCCAGTGTCGGCCGCTGAAGACAACGCCGTTACCTACCCGATGTTGCAACGGTATCCGCCATTGCCAGCCGGCTTCACGGGCGATGGAACGGGTGTACGGGATCGGTTCCTGCACCGACTCGGTCTGGACCGCAATGGCACTGTCGCAGGGCAGCCAGTGCTTCCAGTCGTCGTAGCCCGCATTCAGGGTCTGTTCGATAAGGATCCCGCGGAAACCGGTGCAGTCTATGAAGAGGTCCCCCTCGATCACTTGTCCCGACTGCAGGCGCAACGCGGTGATGAAGCCGCTTTCCGGGTCCTGTTCCACAAACTCGATCCTGCCTTCCTGGCGCACCGCGCCGAATTCCTCGGCGATGCGTCGCAGGAATCCCGCGTACAGCGATGCGTCGATGTGGTATGCGTAGTTCAGTCCCTGGCTGGGCAACACGGCGAATCGGTTCTCTACGGCGGCCAGCCATTCATTGCAGTATTCGCCGAACTCGCGGCTGATACCCATCTTCATGCCCTTGAGCCAGAAATGCTGAAATCCCGCGGCCCAGCTGTCCTTTCCGGTCCAGCCGAAGGAATGGATGTAGTCTTCATCCACGTTGCGCCAGCTCTCGAACTTGATGCCGAGCTTGAACGTGCCCTGGGTTGCCCTGAGAAAGTCCTGCTCCTTGACCTTGATCAATTCGTGAAAGGTGAGCAGGGTCGGAATGGTGGCCTCGCCGACACCCACCGTGCCGATCTCCTCGGATTCCACCAGGGTGATGTCCAGGGTCTTGCCCAACAACCGTGACAGGGCCGCCGCGGCCATCCAGCCCGCAGTGCCGCCGCCGGCGATGACTACCTTGTGAATCTTGCGTCGCTGCATGGGTGATCTATCCGTAATCCGGCTTCGTCCGAGCCCGAAATTTTTCCCTCAACGATTCAGCCTGTTCAACAAATCGGCGTGCAACTGCTTCGCCCTTGCTTCATCGAGCGGCGCCAGGCAACCCCTGCCCGGCTCGGGAATGTGTTCGTAGACGGACTCATCGAAATCGAAAACGTAGTGATTGAACAGCCCCCGCCAGATGCGTCGTTGCCTGGGCGGCAGGTCCCGCAATGTCAGGATCGCGTGCATCAGGGCAGTCGTGGGCGAGCCCATGAAATTCGGCGTCGTGCACCACCAATAATTGATCAGCAGATTGAAGGGCGTCGTCGACTCCACGTGATGCCACCACATGCTCGGAATGAAGATGGCGTCTCCGGGCCGCAGCAAGGCACGCTTCGCATGCCTGACGGCTTCGGCGTACCTGGGAAAACGATCCAGATCCGGTTCGCAGATGTCGACCATGCTGATTGCCTGTCCGGACGGGGTCTTGTCCACGGGACCGACATAAAGATTGCCGATCTGTTCCGGGGGGAAAAGCGTGAAACACCGTTCTCCGGCCACCACGCAAGCCACGTTGTCCGGAAAATCGTAATGGGCCGAAACCCTCGTCTGGTTCCCGATCCAGAAACTGGCCAACGCATCGTCCGTCGGCAGCCTTATGTCGTTTTGGGATCGGAATCCCGGCATCCACTTGTCGACCGGAGTGGAGCCCACATAGAGGGTCGTCAGGCGATCCTCTCTTCCGGATTCGTCGAGCTTGGCGAAAACCTGCGGCAGTGTCGCCCTGCCGCTGATGAAGTTGAAGCCGGTGAAGTCGCCGTTGTAGAAGATCCTCCCCTTGATCGACGCGTCCCCGGCATAGACCGTGAGCGGATCTTCGCGCCAGAATTGCGAGAGATAGCGTGCAGCGGAGGCGATGGACTCGCTGCACTCCCGGACCGCCGGCCAGTCGCTCACCAGTCCCTTGAGCCTCACGGGTTCCGTGGAGTCGTATACCCCTTGCGGAATGACACCGCCGGCGCATTCAGCGGTCTTCATGGGCGCCGGTTCAGACACCCGGTTCACCATGGGTGTCGCCATTCTCATTCCCGAGAGACGCATTCTTCAATTCGACCAGGCGCTGAATGTTGCCCATCGAGGCCAGCACCATGAACAATGGCATGAGATAACCGCGTTCGTGGAAGTCGCCGAGGATTTCCGCCGGTAGCGCCTGCACTTTCTCCTCGTCCAGGCATTGGAACCCGACAAGCTGGTTGCGCGATCCGTCGCGCAACTCGATTTCCAGTGTCATCGACTCGAGCAGGTCGTTTGCCTGCAGCGCTCCCATGAAGGCCCTGTTGTGCTCGATACCGGCGTAGATCGTTTCCAGCAAATTGGCAGCGTTTTCGAGAAACGGCGTTCGTCCACCCAGCGGCTGGAACAGCGGCTCGCCATGTTCGGTGTTGACGCGGGGATGGTCCATATCAATGGAAAGTACGCGAGTTTGCTCCGTTTCACCCTGGGTCTTGGAGTCCTGAAATCCGATGAGAAAGGGCTCGCGCCTGACCATGGCGGGTATATAGGGCGCCTGCCAGCCGGACTCGTCGAGGAACAGGTTCTCTTGCTCCTGAAAGCCGAACAGCGCCAGCGGATAAAAGCCCCCCGTGCCGTCCTGCTGAAAGAGAATCGGATAGCAGGCCTGGACGTTGCGGAACTCGAACGGGAATACCAGCGCCTGCATGATGCCGTCGCGGTACCGGGCGGAACGTTCGGTAATGATCTTGACGTCCGCGTGGTCGACGTTGTTCAGGAGCGCGTAATCTGTCATGTCAGCCCTGTACGGCAGCCCGTTGCGAGATGGCAGTGACCAGTTCTCTTGTTGTAGGCAGGAGGCGCGTCATCTGCCGCGCTTTCATCCGCGTGCCATGGAAAACCTCGTCCGCCCGCTTGCGCATCCGGCCAAGACGGGCGTTTTGGGCGACAGTGTGCAGTGGTTTGAAACCCATCCCGTACAACACATACTGGTAACTCGCCGACGGAAACAGCTCATCCAGACGCGGCGCGTCGTCATGCCACGGTGGTTGCTGCTGCCACAACTTCATTTTCCGGCGCAGACCCTCGGGCCAGGAACGCTGCTCGCGGTTCTCTTTCCAATAGTCGCTGTCATCGCGGACACTTGCCGCATAGTGCAACTTGAGGAATTCGACGATACGCTCCCAATGGTAGCCCATCTTCGCATTGAACCGGTCGGCGACGACGTCCATGATTTCGCGGTCACGGGGCATCTGCTCACCAATGATCTTCGCAGCCTGTTCTATCAGGACCAGCGCCGACGCTTCCAGGGGTTCGATAAAGCCCGCGGACAGCCCGACGGCAACGCAGTTTCTGACCCAGAACTTCTCGCGGTAACCCGGCTCGAACGGAATTCTCCTATAGCTCAGCGATCCGAGGCCTGCACCGGGTGAGGTTGCTTTGACATATCGTTCGAGTGTCGCGAACGCGGTTTCCTCATCGGCATGGGCGCTGGAATGGACGTAGCCGATTCCCCGTCGGCTGCTGAGTCCGATATCCCAGATCCAGCCGTGGGGCTCTGCCGTTGACAAGGTCACCGAAGCGATCGGGTCACCGGGGTCCGCATAAGGGACCTGGACTGCAATGGCCGTGTCGTTGAAAAGCACATCCCTGACCGATGCAAGGCGACTCCCGTAGTGGCGCCCAATCAGCAGCGCCTTCTGTCCTGTGCAATCCACGAAAAGGTCCCCTTTCACGCGCTCACCGGTATCGAGCGCTACCGCCGCGATATCGCCGCCCGGGTGAGAATCGATGCCTTCGACATTCGCGGAAACGTAGCGTACGCCCAGCTTTTCCACCGCGTGCCGATGCAGCAGTTTCGCGAACTTGCCAGCGTCAAAATGGTAGCCGTAGTTGACGGTGAACGCGTATTGAGGTGCACTGACCTGCTTGGGCGCAAGACCCAGTTCAATAACCCGTGCCTGGGGGGTGACCAGATCGGCATAAGCCGATTCCACGCCATGCGCCAGCCAGAATATCGCGGGATTCAGCTCAGCGTAGTCGGCCGGCAAACTGAATGGGTGAGTGTATTCGGTCGCGCCGGAGCGGCCGGACCAATCGCGAAAACGGGTTCCCTGCTTGAAACTGGCGTTACATTCGCGGATGAATTCGTCTTCCGACAGGCCAATCTGCTGGAGAGTCATGCGCATTGACGGCCAGGTTCCTTCCCCCACGCCGATAATGGGAATGTCGGGAGATTCAACGAGCACAACCTCTACCGCCTGATCGCCGCGCCCGAGAGACTCCGCCGCGACCACGGCGGCAGTAATCCAGCCGGCGGTACCGCCACCGACGATCACGATTTTTTGTATTGGCTGTTCCATCGACTCATTCACCTGACCGCGCGCGGTTAGAGTCGAGATACCGCCTGGCCCGCATGACTGGCAGCCTGCGGCTGCCGGGGGCGATGATACCAAGAGAGGGAGGCTGCCCGGACAGGCAGCCTCTCATCTGTTCGACTATAGCTTGTACCGGAAGCCGAAGTTGTAGCGCGGTCCTGCCTGGGCGGTGAACAGCGTCTGGAGCGGGTGCCGACCGTAGACATGGGTCGTCTCGTCAGTCAGGTTAAGCGCGTCGACAAAGATGTTCATATTGTCGTTTATCCAGTAACTCGCGCTCAGGTCCAGTTGCTTGTATTCGCCGACATGAGTAGGAGGCCCGGCTCCCACGTTGTTCTGCCCGGTACCCGCCAGGAAAGCATCCCGCCAGTTGTAGGCTAACCTGACACTGATGCCGTCCCTGTCGTAAAAGCCGATGAAGTTTGCCGAGTCGCTCAGACCCGTTAGCACAAACTGCTGGGCGAGACTGAAATTGTCGTAGCCGACGTCGGCATCGACAAGTGTGGCGTTTGCGATCACACCGAACCCACTATCGCCGAAGTTATGCTGGACCACGACTTCCCAGCCTTTCATGGTCGCCTGTTCGATGTTCACCGGAATGGTGAGATTGAATGGCGAGGCAGGGTCGCGGCCGGCGACACCGGAAATGAGGCCGCTGGCGGCATCCACTCCCTCTGCGTCCGGCCGATTCTCGAGAATCCAGGAGTACAGGGTTCCACCATCGGAACTGCCGGTCGCAGCCCTGGCTTCATCGCCCAGCGGTCCAAGCGCCGGATGCGCCAACCCAAAGGTTTCCTCGATAACCGAAGAGGTCCCGATGAAGTTCTCTACATCCTTGATGAAATAGCCGACAGCCACGTAACTGTCGTCGGTGTAGTAGTACTCGACCGAGAAGTCGCTGTTCTGCGACTCAAACGGCAGCAGTGCAGGATTGCCGCGATTTCCGGTCCCTCCATCGATTCGCAACAACGAATTGATAGTCTGACCACCCTGTATGTCGCCGTAGTTGGGTCGCGTGAGGGTCTTGCTCAACGAGACTCGTCCAACAAAATCCGGCGTCAGGTCAATTCTGAAATCGAAATTCGGCAGTACGACTCCGTAATCGCCCTCAAGCGAGGAAAAGTCGGGATCGCCCTGCACGGCATTCAATTCGTTGCCCGCCACCCAGTTGATCTGCGTATAGGCAGGCGACAGCGCCTGGGAGCTGATGTCGGTCGTCTCATAGCGCACGCCCAACCGCATATCCACCGGCATGTCACCGAACTCGGTGGACATGTTCAACTGGAAATAGGCCGCAAGGGATTCTTCCTGCGTGCGCCGATCAGAGGAGAATCGGCTGGATGAACAAAGTCCCGTACCGCAGTCGCCCATATCGGTGAGCATGAAGGTGGTTGCATCGCCCGACGCCATCAGCGCCTCGGTTCGGTCAATCAGATCCGACATGTCGAAAACGAAGTAATCGGACTGGCGGCGCGGGTCATTGCCCCCCGGAATATTGCTGAAGGCGTCCGCAGCCGAAGCAGGCTCGAGCAAGTCGGCAATTGCGCCGGGCTGGGTCACCCCTCCCCAGGCATCACGCTGTACGACCGATCCGGCGGAACGATTGTTGACTTCAGTCATCTGGATGCCGAAGTCGATACTTTCCACAAAGTCCACATCGAAGTCGAAAGATCCGGCCAACTTGGTCTGATCGATATCCATCCTGGACAGATTGTTGGTGAACACGCTACCGGTGACGATCATGTCGTCCGGGGAAAGCGGGTTACGAAGCCCCAACTCCAGAACGGGCAGGTGTTCGCCAAAGTACCCCGTGGTCCTGTCACGGGTAAATGTAGCCGTGGAAAGCAGGGCCGAGTCGCCAAACGGGCTGTTGGGTGCGCGCTTCGCACTCGAACTGTGGTGATCGAACTCCACGGTAAACCGATCGCTGACATCCCAGAGGAGATTCAATCCCGTTGAACCGTTCTGCGTTCGCCAGGCATCCTCGCCACCGCCCATGGAATAGTCGGAATTGGGCAAGTTTTCAGTGTAGGTCAGCGGGCTGGCCTGGGGTCCGTCGGTCCAGAGCGTTTCCTGGCCGCCGAAATTGAACCAGGCCGACAGGTTGCTGTATGTCCTCGTCAGCTCGACTTCCGAATGCGTGTAGTCCAGTGTCGCACGCAGATTGTCCGTCGGCTGCACTTGCAAGGTAAGCTGGCCGTTGGTTCGAACGCGATCGTACTCGGCCAGTTCATAGCCTATGTTCTGTGGCACCGAATAGAGGTCTCCTTCTCCGGGCCGATTCTGCTGGTTGGGATCGGTATGAGGCGGAATACCACCCCACTCGGACGGACCGATGCCGCACCAGCAGTTATCCGTTTGTCCGGGAAACGTTCGCCAACCTCCGACGCTGGCAGTATTGGCGCCGTTGTTCCGATCCTGCCTCACGGCGCTCAGAGCGATACCGACGCGGTCATCCGCGAACGTATTGGAAAACAGGGCCGAGATTTCCGGCGTAAAGGAGTCGCCATTCACGGTCGACTGGTCGGTCAATCCGCTCGCGGCTGCGGTTAAATTCATGCCGGGGGCTTCAAGGGGCCGGGTCGTGCGGATATTCATGGTGGAACCAATACCGCCGGTCGGTACATCTGCCTGGCCGCTCTTGTAGACCTCTACTGCGGAAATGCCTTCGGAGGCCAGATCACCGAAGTCAAACGACCTTCCAAGACCGCTCGTGGTCGGCATCTGCCGGCCGTTCAACAGAACGAGATTGAAGTCCGGACCGAATCCGCGAACCGTTACGCGCGCGCCTTCGCCGCGTTCACGGTCGATCGATACGCCGGTGATGCGCTGCAGGGATTCCGCAAGATTGCTGTCGGGAAAGTCGCCGATGTCTTCCGCGGTGATGGCGTCGACGACCCCATCCGCGCCGCGCTTCAGATCCATCGACGCCCTCAGGCTCTGGCGAATACCGACGACGACGACTTCTTCCATCGCCTGCGCGCCCGGTTGAGCCTGTTGTGCATACGCTGCGCCACCCGCCATTGCGAGCGAAACTGCCGTTGCAACAGGAGACTTTCTATATGATTTCACGGCCACTTTACTTCTCTCCTCCATCGTTCCGCGCTACGGTCCCGCACCTCGTCGCGGTTGGCAATTGTCGTTTTCTCACCTAACGTGACAAAAAATGTAAGCGGTTTCATTCGCGGAATTTACTCGCCTTTCGAGCTCTCGTCAACTACTTTTCGTGTTTTTTGTGACGAAAATGTAAGCGGTTCCATTATTGTACCCCGAGTGTGCGCACCAAATTGATCCGGCAAGTTCCGCTCATTACTCCGGCGGCCGGGTGATTTCTGGCTGCGCGCCGCTAAGAAGCCAGGGGAATTTGCCTATTCCGCCAACGCGTAACTTATTCGTCTGCGGCATTGAGGCATGAATACTTGGTCGTTCCCCTTCACCCGTAGCTGCCGTACTGTCGCGTTCTCACAGAGATTTGAACGAGATGAACGCCGTCGCCAAAGACCTGTTTCTGCCCGACTCGCAATCGGTGGCATTCGACGAGAACGAAAGCCGAATGGCTGCGCTCGACTTTTTCGAGCGGTCGTTTGCCCATATGACGGCCGAGAACCGCGTGCGCTGGTCCCTGGACCGGCTTCCGGGCAACCACGTCCTGAGTTCGAGCTTCGGCGCCCAGGCGGCCGTGTCGCTGCATCTGCTAACGCAAGTAGCGCCTGGAATTCCCGTGATCCTGGTGGACACGGGCTACCTGTTTCCAGAAACCTACCAGTACATCGATCAACTCAGTGAGCGGCTGCACCTGAATATCAAGGTGTATCGCAACGAACTTTCGCCTGCCTGGCAGGAAGCCCGATTCGGCAGACGGTGGGAACAGGGGCTCGCGGGAATCGAAGCCTACAACCAGGCCAACAAGGTGGAACCCATGCGCCGTGCCCTGCGGGAGCTGGAGGCGGGTACGTGGTTCGCAGGCCTGCGGCGCCGGCAAACCCATTCGCGCGGAAACATTCCCTTCCTGGAAAAAACAGGCAGTCGCTGGAAGGTCCATCCCATCGCCGACTGGACCGACCGCGACGTGAGTCGCTACCTCTACCAACACAACCTCCCCCGGCATCCGCTGTGGGCGAAGGGCTACGTGTCCATCGGCGATACGCACTCCACTCGACCGATCCACAAGGTCGAGCACATGGACGAGACCCGATTTCACGGCCTGAAGCGCGAGTGCGGCCTGCACGAAATCGATCTGTCGCGGGTATAGAGCCCGTACAGTCGCGGGTCCCAAGCCCGAAAACTCCGCGCGATAGTCTCAGCGACGCGCGAACCTGACGGGGCCAATGTCAGTCGAACCCATTCGCCTGCCAGTCCAACCATTCCGAATCCGCGCCTGTACCGCGCGAATCCGCTATAGTCTCCCGCCGCGTAACCGGCACGGGCCGCGCTACCAGGCAACGAACAATTGACAGAAGCGAAAAAATGACCTCACATGTAACCGAAGTACAGGCTGCAGCGCCGGGAGAAGCCCTGGCCCACTTCGAAGCCCGGCTGCGATTCGAGACCGATTGCTGGGATGTGCATGCGTCGCTCGCGGGCGGTATCGCAGACTTCGTTCTGCTGGACGTGCGGTCGCCGGAGGCCTTTGCCAACGGCCACGTCGACGGCGCGGTTAATCTGCCGCACAAGCTGATCACCGAGGAACGAATGCAAGCGTTTCCGCAAGACTCCACCTTCGTTGTCTATTGCGCCGGACCGCACTGCAATGGCGCCAACAAGGCGGCCGTGCGCCTGGCTCGGCTTGGATACCCGGTGAAGGAAATGATTGGCGGGGTCACCGGTTGGCTGGACGAAGGATTCGAGCTCGTCAAGGGAGCCTGAGCACATCCGGCGGCCTTCATGCAGCCTGGTCGAATGCCACCATCAGGCCGCGTCGAAGTTGAACAACTGCGCGCTCCGATCCAAACTGGGCGAGTATCCCACATGAACGGCCCCAGGACTCAACTTCCCGGAAAGAGGTCGTCATGAGAAAAAAAGGGAGGATGCTGACATGACCGCAGATGCGCAACGCCGGACAGCCCTGCTCACGATCGCGTCACTCGCGGTTCTTGCCAGCATGGCGGCGGTATCCCAGCAACCCGTTCCCTACGTGCCTCCCACTCGCGTCACGTCTTCACAAGCGGATCTCTTCGACCGGCACCTCGAAGCCGCGCGCGCGAGCGCTGGCGCCGAGTGGCCTGGGGTTGTCGAGCACATGTGCACGCGCGGGCAGGTCGTCACGGGCAGCCCGGACGACCCGCTGATCGAGCCCGTGCGGATCTTCGACAACGTCTACGCCATCGGCCGGACGTCGACGGTGGTCTACGTTATCGCCACGTCCGAGGGCCTGATGCTGATCGACTCCGGTTATGCGGATCAGGTGGACTCGGTCTTGCTACCGGGCATGATGCAACTCGGGCTGGATCCGCAAGATATCCGGTACGTCGTCGTGCTTCACGGCCATGCAGATCACTACGGTGGATCGCCGCATCTGCAGGAGCGCTTCGGTGCGAGTGTGGTCGCGTCAGAGTCGGACTGGGAGCTGATGGAAGATTTCGATCCGGATAGCGGTAGGCCACGGCCACCCGTTCGGGATATGGTGGCCACCGAGGGCGAGCCCATACGCCTGGGCGACGGCACGGTGACGCCCTTCCTGGTGCCGGGACATACGCCCGGCGCCATCAGCGTCATCTTCTCGGTGCAGGACGGTGACGCCGCGCACACTGCCGCCGTGTTCGGCGGCACCGCGCTCATCGTGCCTCGACTGGGTGATGCGCTGCCTCAATATCTCGAATCGATCGACCGCTTTGCGGGTATCGCCGCGGATATGGGCGTTGACGTCGTGCTGCAAAACCATCCGCTGTTCGACGGTATGCCGGAAAAGCTGCAGCGCCTGAAATCGAGGGGCGCCGGTGAGCCGCATCCCTTCGTGGTCGATTCGCCGGACTCCTATCGGCGATTCATGGAAACGTTATCGCAATGCTCCCGGGCGCAGGTGGCGGCAGCGAGTAACGACGGCTAGCAGCCCGTGGCGAAAGTCCCCCGTCGCAGCGGGCTCGCTGCGCGGACGCACATGGAACTGGGATAGTTCCAGCCTGCGAGAAGGTCGCTACGCCGCAGCCGCCGTATCGTCTTCGCAACCGCCAAGCTCGGGCAGGATCGTGTCGCCGATCAGCTCGTTCACCTGGTCCTGGTTCTCCATGGCCGCAGCTTCGCGAATCGTGCGTGGCGAATAGTGCGGCGCGAACAGGTGGATGAAGTCCACCATGTAGCCGCGCAGCACGCGGTCGCGCGGAAAACCGAGCCAGGTCGTGATCCTCGGGAACAGCCCCTTGGCGTCGATGGCCATGAGGTCTTCCTGGTCCTTGCATTCGTAGGCCATGGAGGCGAGAACGCCGACGCCCGTGCCCATGCGCACATAGGTCTTGATGACATCGGCATCCCGTGCCGTGAACACCACCCGGGGATCGAGCTTCTGCTCGGCGAAAGCGCGCTTGAACGAGGACTCGCCGGTCAGGCTGAACACATACGTCACCAGCGGATAGGCCGAGAGCATCGCCAGATCCAGCGGTTTGGTGCTTCGGCTGAGCGGATGCTGCCTGGGCACCAGCACGATCCGGTGCCAATGATAAATCGGTAACAGCGTGAGATCGGAGAACATGCCCTCGGCGCCGCTGGCGATGGCAAAATCCACCTGCTGGTTGGCCACAAGTTCCGCGATCTGCTCGGAGGTACCTTGGTGCAGTTCCAGGTTCACCCGCGGATAGCGGGTGCGGAAATTCTTGATGACCTCTGGCAGTACATACCGCGCCTGCGTATGTGTAGTGGCGATGGAAAGCGTCCCTTCCTGCTCCGCGGTGAGATCGCTGGCGAGACTTGCGATGTTGTCCACCTCAAGCAGGATCTTGCGCGCCCGCTCGATGACCTGATGCCCGGCCGGGGTGATCGCGGTGAGGCTCTTGCCCTTGCGCGTGAAGAGCTGCATGCCGAGTTCGGCCTCCAGTTGCTTCAACTGCTTGCTGATCCCCGGCTGGCTGGTATAGAGACGCTCCGCAGCGGCGGTGATGTTCAATCCGCTGTCGGCAATCCCGATCAGGTACTTGAGCTGTTTCAGGGTCAAGGGAACTCCGTGCAGATGACCGCGTCGTGGCGGGATTCTAATGCCAATAGAAAAATCAGGCACCTCCCGGTAAACTCGTAGCGCCATACTACCAGCAGGCGCGCCTCTTGCCCGCAGTCATCCGGCATATTTCCGTGCCACCCTTGCATCATGCAGCACCTCCCATTCTTTGCCCATCTTGACGGTCGTCCCTGCCTGGTTGTAGGCGGCGGTGACGTGGGGGCGCGCAAGGTGCGGCTGCTGTTGGCTGCAGGCGCGGTCGTGACCGTAGCCAGTCAAACCCTTAACGATGAGCTCCGGCAACGGCTTGAAGAACGGAGGATTCGACACCTTCACGTCGATTCGGGAACGGATGCCGGCCCGTTCCGCGCCGAGGACCTGAATCCCTACTGGCTGATCATCGCGGCGACCTCCGACCGGGAACTGAATGCGACAGTGGCCCGCGAGGCCGAGTCCGCCCGGCGATTCTGTAACGTCGTGGACGACCCCGGTCTGGGCAACGTCATCATGCCGGCCATCGTCGACCGTGCGCCGGTCACGGTGGCCGTTTCCACCGGCGGCAGTTCGCCGGTGCTGGCACGCTGGTTGAAGGGCCGGATCGAGTCCATGCTCCCCCAGGGACTGGGATCCCTTGCCCGGCTGGCGGGACGGTGGAGAACGCGGGTCCGCAGCGGCATCGACGATCTCGACCAGCGCCGCCGCTTCTGGGAGTGGGTGCTTGAGAGCCAGGTACCGGAGTCGGTCTATGCAGGCCGTGAAGCTGAAGCCGAAGCGGCATTGGACCAACTGCTGGCCGAATGGCATTCGAAGAATCCGGAAAAAACAGGCGAAGCCTACCTGGTAGGCGCGGGCCCCGGGCGCGCGGACCTGATCACGCTGCGCGGCCGGCAGTTGCTGAGCCAGGCCGAAGTGGTGCTCTATGACCGGCTGGTGGGCGAGGAAGTGCTCGAATTCGCGCGCCGCGACGCCGAGTTGATCTCGGTTGCCAAGACGCCCCGCAAACCGTCCATCAAGCAACCCGATATCAATGCGCTGCTTGTTCGTCACGTCCGCGCCGGCAAGCGCGTGTGCCGCCTGAAGGGAGGCGATCCGATGATCTTCGGGCGCGGCGGCGAGGAAGTCGAGGCGCTCGTCGCGGCCGGGCTGCCCTTCCAGTTGGTACCGGGCGTATCCGCCGCGCAGGGCTGCGCGTGCTACGCGGGCATCCCGCTGACGTTACGTGGCGCTGCCCAGTCGGTGGTCCTCACTACCGGCCACACGGAACGGGGACTTGCCGAGGTATCGGAGTTTGCACCCGGTCAGACTCTGGCCCTTTACATGGGAGTTGCCAAATACCCGATTCTCGCCGAGCGCCTGATCCAGCAGGGTTACGACAGGCACACGCCCGTGGCCGTGGTGGAGCGCGGCACGGCGGATAACCAGAGGGTCATCAGTACCGTCCTTGAGGAACTCGGGGCGGCATCCGAAACTCACGGCATCGAATCGCCTGCGCTGCTCATCGTCGGCGAAACCAGCCGGTTTGCCCGAGACCACGGTTGGTTCGCACCCGAGGGTCTCATCATTTATCCCTAGCCACGGAGGCTTGCATGCTGACATTCGCCATAGCCGTTGCGCTGGCGCTCGTAGGTTCCTTCCTGTGCTCGATCATGGAGTCCGTGCTGCTGTCCATCGGCAGCGCCGATGTGGAAGGCCTGGTCCGGGAAGGCAAACGTTCGGGGCATCTCCTTAAACGCTTCAAGCGGGGGATCGACGTCCCCATCGCTGCAATCCTGATCGTCAATACGGTGGCCCACACGGTAGGCGCCGCCGTCGCCGGTGCGAGCTACGAGAACGTATTCGCGCCGGAAACGCTCTGGGTCTTTACGGTGGTATTCACCATTTCCGTGCTGTTGCTGACCGAGATCATTCCGAAGACCCTGGGCGTGACCTACTCAAGGGAACTTGCGAGCCCCGTTGCCTGGGGCATTCAGTTCCTGAGCGTGTCGCTGCGCCCGCTGGTGGCGCTGAGCGAGATTGTTTCCAGATCCCTTCGCCCGGACAAGAAGCGCCTTACCACATCCGCCGAGGAAATCCGGCTGCTGGCGGGACTCGCGCGTAGCGAGGGGGCCTTCGCCGCCAAGACCGCGAGCATGATCGTCGGCGCCACGCAACTCACTCAACTTTGCGCCCACGACGCCATGGTGCCGCGGCAGAACGTTCAGTTCATCTCCGGGGAGCGCTCCTGGGCGGAAAACCTCGAAACCATTCGCGAGTCCGGCCACAGCCGGCTGCCCTTCTCGTCCACCGACGACCTGGATCACGTCACCGGCATCGTGCTTGCCAAGGAGCTGTTCTTCTACCTGCATGCTCACCCGGGCAAGGACGTCGACTGGAGCGCCCTGGTCCGCCAGGCGCTGACGATTCCCGAGAGCCGCTCGCTGGACAGCCTGCTGCGTGCCTTTCAGGAATCAAGGAAGCATATGGCCATCGTCGTGGACGAGTACGGCGGCGTCGAAGGCATCGTGACGCTGGAGGACATCCTCGAGGAGATCGTCGGCGAAATCGACGACGAGAGCGATCCTTACTCGGAGGAAATGTGGCCCCAGGCCGACGGGTCGCTGATCGTCGTCGCCTCCATCGAGATGAGAAAGGTCGGCGAGCATTTCGGGTTCGAATGGCAACCGGATGCCGACATAACCAGCCCCGGCGGGCTGATTACGGAGCAACTCGGGCGCATCCCGGTGCGCGGCGATACGGCCAACTGGGAGGGTTACCGACTGGAAGTGCTTTCCGCCACCGAGAAACGCGCCGAACGAATCAGTATTACGCCGCGGGACGAAACCACCGGAGGCGAACTGTCTTGATGCGGGGAGGATACGGTCGGGTCAGAACGACACCGAGGCCCGTGCGTAAAGCATGCGGCCCCGCGGGTCGTGCACCTTGGAGTCGAAGCCGCCGTTCGTGGCCACCCGGGGAGGATCCTCGTTGGACAGGTTCAGGGCGCCGAACGAAAGCGTGACGCCCGCGAACTGGTCCAGGGCAACGTTGTACTGGGCGTCGATGGTACCGTGACTTTCGATCGGATGCAGCGCGCCGGGTTGACCGTCATCCAGGTACGAATCAATGTGGTTCACGTAGATGTTGACTCCGTGAATGTCGCGCTGCCAATTCATGAACAGGTTGGCCCGTAACTCCGGCACCGAAGTGGCGAAGTTGGCGAAGTTGCGCCTGCCGGCACCGTCGATGACGCCGGCCTGCGGGTCCGCCAGTTCGTAGGTCGATACTGCGGTGGCCTCGGCGCCGAGTCGCAGTGATCCCCAGCCCTGTTCCATCGTGTAGGCGATGGATACGTCGAAGCCGTCCGTCGTGAGCGACGAGGCGTTGTCGTAGAACGAGTTGACCCGAACCAGCCCGCCCGTGGGGCCGCGTACGATCTGAAGCGCCGCCGCCGAGTCACCCGCGGCCGCCGCATCCAGCAGCGCCTGAGGATTCTGCTGGATGATGACGTCCGTGTAATCGAATGACCAGTAGTCAAGGCCGAGTTCCAGGTTGTCGACGGGCGACCAGGTGAACCCCAGATTGGCCACATCTGCGGTCTCGGGCCTGAGTGTCTTGCCGGACAGGTTGGGCTGAGTCCGCACCGGCAGGAATTGCGTGGCGCCCGGAACGAGCGGATCGGTCAATTCCTCAAGCGTCGTCTGCGTCCCGAAGGACTGAGAGATCGACGGCGCCCGGAACGATGTCCCCACCGACGCCCGCAGCGCGAAGGAGTCGCTGGGACGCCACAGCGCCGTCAGCTTCGGGTCCGTTGATTCGACGCCATCGCCATAGTCTTCGATGCGCGCAGCAAGCTGAAGGTCGAGTTGATCGCTGACGGGCAACAGCAATTCCACGAACGCCGCCGTCACCTGTCGGCTGCTGGCGAAATCCGGATTCCCGACGACGAACATGAACGCATCCCGGTTCGCGAGTTCGCTGTAGTCGGAGTGGGTCTCCTCTTCCCGGACCTGTGCGCCCACGGCGATCCCCGCCGGCCCACCGGGTAACGCACCGAAATCGCCCGTCACCACGCCGTCGAACGTCGTGAGCCGGGTATTGGTGTCCAGCGTATAAGGTCCCTGTATATAGCCGATGAGTTCCGGTGAGTTGACGGTGCCCGTCCCGGTCAAAGCGCTGCCGAAGGGATTGAAGAAGTGGCAATCGCCGACTCCCGGGGTTCCCGTGGCTGGATCGCAATCCGGGCCGCCAAGACCGACAAATGCACTGTAGAGTCGATCCCTGACGGTATCCTCCGCACCGACGTAAAAGGCGTTCCGGCTCCGCTGGAAACCGACGTCCCAGCCCCAGACGTCATTGAAGTCGCCGGTCAGGCTGCCGGCCACTCTCCAGGTCAGGGAGTCGTGAACGGTCTGATTGGCGACACCGCCGCCGCCTATTACCCGGCCGATCCACAACACGTCCGTACCGAACGAATTGTCGGGATGATTGACCGATATCGGGTTTCGCTCGGTGATCGGAAAGGACGGTGAATTGTTCCGCAGGGCCTCGTTGTCCGTCAGGTGCAGCTCCAGCCGGCCATCCAGCCCATCGCCAAAATCGTGATTCAATTCTACGTAGGCCGACACGCGCTCTTCTTCGGGAACCAGGTTGAAATGGGCGCCGAAATCGAACTGGCACAGCCCGATGCCGATGTCGCCCGAGGGACTTGGCGCGGACTGCGCGACTCCGGGAACCACTTTCGGGTCCTGGGCCGCGATGGCGTTGCAGTCCGGGTCCACGAACAGGGGCGTCAGCGCGCCGGGTACCGGCGGCAGACCCAGGGTCGGTTCAACAAGATCGGCCACGCCATTGAAATTGGTGTCGAAGGCGGCCGTCCATACCGGCGCATAGGCGGGATTGCCGGGCAGCGCCGTCACCAGGAAGCTGCCGGGGTTGCCGACGGCGCTCAGATCGTCGGCGATCATGGAAAGGCGTTTGTCCGCCGTGGTCAACGGCTTGCGATCCAGTGCGCTGAATGCCAGCAGGACGTGCGTGCGATCGGTGCCGCCGCCGTACAGCAGGCTGAACTGCTGGTCGTTCTGCGGATATCCGTCGACGGTCTGGACATCCAGTTGCAGGTCCAGACCCCGGAAGTCGCTGCGGGTGATGAAGTTCACCACGCCGGCCACGGCGTCGGAGCCGTACAGTGCGGCGGCGCCGTCCTTCAGCGTCTCGATCCGGTCGAAGGCGATCATCGGCGGCAGCGCCGAGGTATCGACAAAGTTGTTGCCGCGGTCCGTGGACACGGCGCTGTGTACCTGGCGGCGGGAGTTGAGCAGCACCAGGGTGGAATTCACGCCCAGGCCGCGCAGGTTGATATTCGTCGTGCCGGTGCTCGCGTTCTGGGTGAACGCGTCGGGGTTGTTCTGCGACCCCGTGTTGATGGTCATCCTTTCGATAATGTCGCTGATCTCGTTGACGCCCAGGTCGGCGATGTCCTCGAAGCCGATGGTGGTCAGCGGTGAGGGGGAATCGAATTGCGACTCCCTGCGGATATACGAACCGGTGACGATGATCTCCTCGATGGCGCCCGGGGCTTGCGCGGGCTGTTGCGACAGGCCGCACAGCGAATACCCGCCAAGGCAACAAGCGACGACGAATCTCAATTTTCGTTGGCTGCTCATGTTCTCACCCTGCAACGGCGCCTTCCGCCGGTGCTTCGGCGTGGTTGTGCCGGCCATTGATCCTCTGGGTCTTGCCACGTACCTGCACCTGCTGCCCGTTACTCGACGATCTCGGTGTTGCCCACCGCAAGCAGGGTTCCCCCCGAAGCCGCGAACGCCACCGCCTGGGTCTGCATCTCCACGGTGACCGCAAGGTCCGCCGGGTTGAGAATCGCACCGTGACCTCCCCTGTTGAAACGCACGATGCCTCGCACGCCCGCAGGATCAACTGTGGTCGCGGTGATGTCCGACAGCCCCATCAGCTCGGCCACGTTGTCGATCAGCGACATCGGCACCGAGGTATCCGATCGCACGCCGACCATGTGTATGGGGTGATGCGTCGCCGCCGAGGCAGCGTAGTTAACGGGATCGATGGAATCCAGCACGGATTGAAGGTCGCGGACGAAATTCTGGAATCCGACCGTTCCGAACGGCAGCCCCGCCGCCTCCACGGCCGCGCGGATCGGCTGCCCGAAGGTGATCGCCATGGGGTCCACGAGAAATTGCGAGTACGGCCCGCCTGCGCTGGTGAGGGTCGCCGTGGAGAACTCCCGGCTCAGCGCGATAAACGGTGTCGAAAAGATCGCACCCAGCGAGACGCCGACAAAGTGGATGCGCTCACCGTTCAGATCCGGTATGCCATCGCCGGTGAGGTCCATGACAGGGACGGTGCGGATCAGGCGGAACAGGTCGGATACCGCCTGCCGGCCATGGTCCCGGGCGTTCAACGGATTGCCCACGTTGAAGATCTGCCAGCCGTTGTCGACCTGACCGTCGGGAACGAGGCTGCCGAGGCCGCCCACGTTGTCCAGGTTGAAGTGCCGCTCGTTATCGCCGAAAGGACTGCCGGCACCCTGGTAGAAAATGCTGTCGCTGTCAGTCACTCCGTGCAGCGGCAGGTCAATGCCCACCATGGCAAAGCCCTGCGACGCAAAGGCGTCGGCAATGGCGATCATGGAGGTGCGGTTGCTGGTGACGCCATGCTGGAACAGCACGACCGGCCACCCGCCGGGGGGCGCCTCACCGGAACTTGGGGTCGTCGCGAACACCGGGATCCGCAGCAGTCCGCCGCGGGGCAGCGGATGCGGATTGGCCGCCGTGGGCGGTGCGAAATCGGAATTGATCCAGAAGCTGCCCAGAACGTCGTTGGGGTCTCCGTAATAGGGGATCTGCATCCAGCCCGCATGGAGGCTGGCCGCGCCGGGCAATCCCAGTCCCAGGTTGGCGGTGGTGATGCCCATGGGCGCGATCTGGTGAGGCATGGCCGCGGCGCCGGCCTGCACCGCGTCCAGCACGTCGGAGACCGATTGCGTGGTGGCGCTCCAGGCCACCGCGATGGAGCTGCCCGGGATCCCGAGCAATCCCGTCGCCGCATCGACCAGGGGTGTGATGGCCGGAAACAGTGGATCGAGCTCCGGCGCGCCCGGGACGCTGTCCAGCCTCGCCAGGTGCGCATCCCGCACGGCGCCGAAGGCCTGATCGGCGGAAGCCTGCGCGCCATGGATGCTGAGAATGCCGCTGGTGAGGACGAACAGATAGGTGGTCTTGGGCGTCAGCGGCCGCAGCGGCGTGATCTCAAGCAGCGAATCATTGCTGCCGGTGGCGTCGCTTACCCCCACGGAGTAATGCACACCCGGGACGAGGGGAACGCCCCGCGTCGCATCGAGCACGAACACCGTTGCGTTGCCCGCAGGCGCCAGCGGATTGAACGGAATCAGGCTGGCGGTGTCGATCGGTGCGTTGAACGGCGCGGTAATCGTCGCGGTCGTTGAGAACCCGTCCAGCGTGTTGACGGCCGTTGCCAGCGGCGACGTAATTCTCACGGGCACAGACAGTGTGGAACCCGTCCCGGCCGCCACCGGATTGTAGATGTCATTGGGATAGGGGACGACGTCGTAGGGCGGCGGCGCGTAGAGCGCGGCGAAGCCTTCCCCGGACGGCTGCGCCGGTTCGAAGGTCACCGGCTCCGGACCCGTGGACGTACCACTCTCGCACCCCCAGAGAATGAGGGACGCTATCAATAGCGGTACCGGGGTGGAGCGTTGCATGTCGTGCGATTCCCTACGTTGAACGTACCGCGCTTCTGCGCCCGCGTCAAAGTCCGAAAGTCGAGGTTTCCTCTCGAAAGTACGCTACCGGCAAATTAGACCACCCGCCCCCCAACCGCAGAGCCGCTCGCCGGCTGTCCTGACCGAACGAGTACCGGAAGGAAGTGCGACCCGGCCGGTTGGCTCGCTTAGCTTGGCTGCGGAACGATACGGATGTAGGGCTTGGGCGCCTCCCAACCGTCGGGGAACCGCTCCTGCGCTTCTTCGTTGGACACCGCGGGCAGAATGATGACATCGTCGCCGTCGTTCCAGTTGACCGGAGTGGCCACCTTGTGAGCGGCGGTCAACTGGATCGAGTCCAGCAGCCTCAACACCTCGTCGAAGTTGCGCCCGGTGCTCATGGGATATGTGAGCATCGCCTTGATGTTCTTGTCCGGACCGATCACGAAGACGGAGCGCACGGTGGAGTTGTCCATCGCCGTGCGGTCCTTCGCCGCACCGCTGGCGTTCGGATGCAGCATGTCGTAGGCCTTCGCTATTTCCAGGCTGCTGCCGTCGATGATCGGGTAGTTCACGGCATGGCCCTGAGTCTCCTCGATATCTTTCGACCACGCCACGTGGTCGTCCACCGAGTCCACGCTCAGGCCGATGACCTTGCAGTTGCGCTTCGCGAAGTCCGCGTTGAGCCCCGCCATGTAGCCGAGTTCCGTCGTGCAGACCGGAGTGAAGTCCTTGGGGTGGGAAAAGAGAATCGCCCAGCCGTCGCCGACCCACTCGTGGAAGTTGATGGTCCCTTCGGTGGTCTCCGCCGTAAAGTCAGGTGCCTGGTCGCCGATGTGTAGTGACATGATGTTGAACCTCGCAAGGTTGACCTGAAAATCCAGATGTTAAGGGCTCGACATTTTCCGCCGAACTCCGCGAACAGTCCAGCAAATAGCGGCTATATCGGCATGAATTCCTGCCATAACGCGGGCGTGTGTGCGTAGAATCCATGCAGCCAATCTGCGACTGTTTCCGCTATCCGACAAGGCTTGCCATCCGAAACATCACTGACAGAAGCAGGCTGTTGCCTTCGGATTGGTAAGCCATTGCCTGAGAGTTGGTTCACCCATGCCTGGCGATCGGTCAGCCGCCGCCCCGGGCACGGCCTGCCCGCCAGACGCCCAACGCCAGCAACAGCCAGCCGGCCATCATCGCGAGGCCGCCCAGCGGCGCCAATGCGCCGATCGCCGCGGGTGCGCCGAATGTCGTGGCGTAGATGCTGCCGCTGAAGCCGATGACCCCGGCGAGAAGCACCCATCCGGACCAGGCAATCAAACGGGAAGCTGGGTAACGCTCTGCCAATATGCCGGCGGCGACCATACCCAGCCCATGGTAGAACTGGTAGTCCACCGCGACTTCGTATGCGCTCCAGGATGCCGCGTCGACGACCCCCTGGACGCCATGAGTTCCGTAGGCGCCGAGCACCGTGGCCGCGAACAGGACCAGGCAACCGGCCGCAATCAGGGTCAGTCGTTCCGGGTGGATCATTCAGCTTGAGCGGGGCATCTTGCAGGCATGCGATTCAGGGCCCGTTAACGCCAGTTCCATGCTTGTACATTTCCATTCGAGCACGATTCTCAATAGAGTAGCAACCGCATTTGAGACCCGCGCGTTGTAGCCAGAGACCAAAAGGGAGAACGAAGTGGCAATTGCGAGTCGCGCCGAAGCGCAGACATCATTGTCGGGAGCGGACGACGCAATATCCCGGCGCCTGGTCGAAGCGCGATTGAGCGCACAACCGTTACCGAATTTTCCCGGCCGCTTGCCGGTGACCCTGGAGCAGGCGTACGCCATTCAGTCGGCATCGGCCGAGCGCTGGCCCGACGAGGTGGCTGCATGGAAAGTCGCGAGGTTGACGCCAACCGACCGCGCGCACTTTTCGACAGAACGGCTTGCCGGGCCGGTCTTCAAGTCGACCATCCGGACCGTCGAGCCGGGTTCATGCGAGGTGATGGCTGTTTACGAGGGCGGATTGGCCGCCATTGAAGCCGAGTTTGCCCTGGAGTTGGGTGCTGCCGTACCGCCGTCGGACAAGGACTACTCGGACGAAGAACTGGCCGACCTCGTCGCTGCAGTGTATGGCGCGGCGGAAATCGCCAGCAGTCCCCTGGCCCTGCTCAATGATCTTGGCGCGATGTCGGTGATATCGGATTTTGGCGGTAACGGCGGACTCGTCGTGGGTCCGAAAATTTCCGGCTGGCGTTCCCTTGGGCCGGGGTCTCTGTCAGCCAGCGTCACCGTGGACGGTCTCACGGTTGGCGAGACGACCCCCGAACCGATCCGGCAAGATGCGCTGCAGGCACTGAGATTCCTGATCGGCAACTGTGCCAGCCGAGGTATTGAGCTACCCGAAGGCGCCCTGGTCTCGACAGGCGCGCTCACTGGCGTTCACGACGTACAGGTGGGCTCAACCGCACGCGTGGACTTCGGATCAATCGGCTCGTTCGAAGTGAAGTTCGAGCCGGTCGCATCGAGGCAATAGCGCGCAATCAGCTTGACGAAACTCCCGGTCTCATGGCGCATTTCTCTCGTAGACGACGTTTTCAATCTGGTATTCGTCGTTATTTGCTCGAATCTGGCCCGTATCCCGCATCACGACATCTCTGATCACCGTGATGGGTTCGCCGTTGGTCAGATACAACTCCAAGGGTGCGCTGCCAATCCAGTTCGAGTCTGAAACACGCAGGTTTTGCACCCCATGAAACAGGAGCGACGCTCCGCTCTTGTTCCGTGAGCCGAGCCCTACATTCGTGAACTCGTTTCCTTCGACGACGACGATCGGCCCGAAGGTGCTCTCATCGGTGCCGCCCCTGTAGATGTTGGCTACCGATCCCTGAATATCCGTAAACGTGTTGCCCCTGATACTGACATTCTCGACGTTGTAGATGCCGAGATCGTCGGTTTCCTCGTCAAGTGACAGGATCGACCCGGTGATGTTCGTCATTTCCGTATCGAGAATCTCGATCGAGTCAGCGAAGGTACTCCTGTACACCTTGAGGAAATCAAAGGTGTGGTTGACATCCAGATTGGTGACCCTGCTGTCGCGAACCGCCAGGGAGTAGTTGCGGTTCATGGAGTACCGGCTGGTGCTGATCACGTTGTTGCCGGGCTGGTCGGGCGACGCCGCCCCGTCCATCCAGAGGTTCTCCACCTCCAGAGCACCGCCGTTTTCCACGATGAAGAAGCTCGCCTTTTCGGACCGGATCAGCGCCTTGTCGCCGGTCTCCGTCCTTATCGTGACCGGGTGCCTGATGAAGGCATACTTCGTCAGCAGATACTCCCCGCCATTTTCGAGGAGCAGAATATCGCCCGGTTCGCTGTTGTCCAGCGCTTCCAGAATGGTATCCGTGCCGGCGCTGACAGAGAGCGTATCGCCACTCTGGAACTCCACGGCGCGGTCGGTCTTCGGATAGAAGCTGGCTCCGGTGTCCTCCTTTTCAACCGGCAGTCTGACCTCGCCGAAGCCGATCCCGTCGATCAACGCCTGCGCCGGTACGCGCAAGCCGTGATCGTTTTCCGCGATGGAGTAAGGCGCCTTGCTGAATCCGTTCTCGATCGGCACATCCGCTTCTTCGTTCAGAACGTTGCCCTCGAAGGTGATTCCGGAAATATCGTCGTAGACGGTAAAGGGATCCAGGTTCGTCCTGCTCATGATGATGTTGTCGTGCATCGATGAGCCGATGGGGGTTGCCGATCGCTCTTCATCGCTGCCTGCGCACAGTTGTATGTAGTCGCTGTCCACGACGATGTTGTTGTTCATCAGGGAGTCGACCACCTGGTCGTATCGATTGGGCGGTGAATTCGGGACGCCGTTCATGATCACGAGCGCGCCGCGGAAGCGGTGGCCAGTCAGGCCGTAGAGGTAGTTGTTTCTGACGGTCTGATTCTCATTGATGACTCGAATGCCGCCGGTGTTGGGCTTTCTGTTGCCGAGGAAATAGTTGTTCTCCACGAGCGTGTAATGCCCGTGACGCATGGTCAATGTGCCCTGGCTCTCGAAGAACACGTTGCCCCGATACACGTTGCCGCAGGACTTGTTCGAGACGATCTCGTGCTCTCCGTTGGTCCGATCAAAATAGTTGTACTGCACGATCGTGTTGGAGTAGTCCCTCGAATAGTGACTGGTGCCGATTCTCAAAGTCTCGCCGCCATTCGAGCCCAGGACCTGCCGGGGACCGAAGTAGTTGTATTCGATGACATGGTCGTTTTCCCGGCTGGCTTCCGTGTTCAGGCGCACGGCCACCGTGACGCCGCTATTTCCCTTGTTGAGCAGTGAATTGTGGTCGAATCGATTGTTCTTGCCGTAGATGGCCACCCAGATGTCCGAGACGTTCCGCTCCGGGTTGCCGAAATTGTCGATGACGACGTCGGTCACTCGTGAATTGTTGGCCAGTTCCTCGTTGGACGTTCGAAACGAGATGACTTCGCTGGTCGGTGTGAATCCGTCCTTGAACACCAGTCCCGAGACGACGATGTGTTCGCCCGAAAAACCGAGATTGGATTGTCCGGTAATGATGACCTCGCCCGGCTCTTCCGCCGTCAGCGTAATCGGCTGGTCGGGCGTTCCGTTGCCCTTGAGTCTGAGTTCGACATCGGTCCACGTGCCGTTGGCGAGAACCACCCTGTCGCCGGGTTGCAGGTTCGCGGCAACCCGGTCGAATTCTTCGATGGTCCTTACGAGCTGTCCGTTGGCATCCTGTTGCGCACCGTTTTCCTCCTGCGAGCAGCCAACCAGCGCCAGGATCAGGGCAAGCGGGAAAAAGTGAAGTCGGGTGGTATCTCTCATGAATTTTTCTCAGCACTGAACATCAGGAAAAAACAACGCCGTGTCGGCAGTCCGGAAAAGCTGGCCAGTATTGCGTCCCGCAAAATTGGTCCTACCACTTCAATGCGCCTATTATAAGCTTCCGGTTTACGCTTGTGCCATACGCCAAAAGTGAAAATCACAGAGATCAAGGTCCTCGTCTGCTGTCCCGGCAGGAATTTCGTGACAGCAAGAGTCGTTACCGATGAAGGCCTGTACGGACTCGGGGACGCCACCCTCAACGGCCGGGAAATGGCCGTGGTCGCCTGGCTCGAGGAGCATGCGGCGCCCTGCCTCATCGGGCGCGATCCACAGGATATCGAGGACATCTGGCACTACCTGTACAGGGGCGCCTACTGGCGACGAGGCCCGGTCGCCATGGCGGCCATTGGCGCCATCGACATGGCGCTCTGGGATATCAAGGGCAAGGCAGCGGGCATGCCGGTGTACCAGTTGTTGGGCGGCAGGAGTCGATCGTGTGTCGGCCTCTACGCGCATGCCAGCGGCACAAATGCCGAGGAGACGCTGTGCAAGGCCGGGGAACTGGTGGAAGCGGGATTCAGGGCGATCCGAATTCAGTCTGCAATTTCCGGCCTGGATGCCACCTATGGCGTGTTGGGGGACAAGAAAGATTACTACGAGCTGCAGGGCAACCGGCCTCTTCCTCCCGAGGAAGTGTGGTCGACCCAAAAGTACTTCAACATGGTGGAGGAGCTGATTTGCGAGGCGCGGCACCGTCTCGGGAATGAAGTGCAACTGGTCCACGATGTTCACAATCGGCTGACGCCCATCGAGTCGGCCAGGCTGGGCAAGCTGCTGGAAAAGTACGATTTGCTGTTCCTGGAAGATCCCTCCATCGCGGAAAATCAGGAGAGCTTCAGGGTGATTCGTCAGCACACGACCACCCCGCTGGCGATCGGCGAAACCTGCAACACGATCTGGGACTGCAAGGACCTGATTCAGAATCAGCTCATCGACTACATCAGGATGTCAGCGACCCATGCCGGAGGCATCACGGCCATGCGGCGCATCGCTGACTTCGCCGCCATCTACAACGTCAGAACCGCCCCCCACGGGGCGCCGGATCTGTCACCGGTCTGCCTTGCGGCGCATCTCCATCTGGATACCTGGGCGCCCAATTTCGGCATTCAGGAATTTGTCGGCCTCGGCAACGAGCAGAGCCGGCGGATATTCAAGCAGGACATCAGGGTTGAAAACGGCACGGCCCATGCCAGCGAGGCGCCGGGCCTGGGTATCGACTTTGATGAAGAGGCCGCAAAAGAGCACCCCTACAAGCGGTCCTATCTTCCGGTCAGCCGGCTGGAAGACGGGACGCTGTGGCATTGGTAGGCGGCGAAATGACAACACATGAATTGAAAGCGCACGAATAGATTGCAAAGGCAATTCAAGTGAGCAAAAAACTGAAAGTACTTGTGCACGGCGCCGGATATGCCGGACAGGGCCACACCGAGGCCTTCAGATATGCGGGCGCGGAAGTGGTCGGCATGGTCGGCAGAACGGCATCCGTCGTGAAGGAAGTGACCGAAAAAATGGACATTTCCTACGGCGGCACCGACTGGCGTCAGGCCCTGATCGAGTGTCAGCCGGATATCGTTTCCATTGCGACACCGGGTGGCGCGCACGTGGAGCCCATCAGGCAAGCCATTGCGCAGGGCTGCCATGTGTTTTGCGACAAACCCCTGACCGAGAGTGGCGAGACCGCGAAAGAGCTCTATGAACTTGCGGTAGAGAAAGGCGTCAAGACGGCCTACGCCGCCAGCTTCAGATATGAGCCCCATGTCATGCACGCCAGGCGACTTGTCGCCGAAGGCGCCATTGGCGAACCGCTGGAAGTCGAGTGCATCTCGCACTTCAATCTCGAGCGTGACATCCCCTTTGGCTGGTCTCACCGCAAGGAAGACGGCGGCGGTCGGCTGAACAACAATTTCACCCAAAAGCTATCGATCGTGACCTCGGTGGTGGGCGAGAAAATTATTTCGATCATGGCGGAAGTGCGCGATGACCTGGGCAAGGCCCCCATTGTAGAGGGCGTGCACAATTTCAAGACCCGGCGCGAGCATATCCCCGAGGATCTCAATGACCCGCATTTGCAATGGGGTGAGTCCAATGTGGAGTGGACCTACACCGTGCTGGCGCAGATCGAAAGCGAGTACGCCGGCAAGCCCGTTTCGGTGCTTTTCAAGCATGGCGGGCTCAACCCCCGCTTCAACGAGGACCACATTGTCTTTTATGGCAGTAAGGGGGCCATCTACATCAAGGGCCACTATGGCAGCGGCCCCCTCTATCTCTACGATAAAGACAGGGAATGGCGCGAAGTCGCGTTACCGGCGGAAATCACCGCTGATGTGCCCAATGTCGAGGGTGCCACCGAACGAAACTGGCGCTACCTGATTCGCGAGCTGGTCAGGGACGTAAACGGCGAGACCGTGGCACCCTACCAGACCTTCAGGGAAGGCAGTCAGTACCAGCAGCTTATCGACATTATTCGCCAGAACGGAAACTGGGTCGACGTTCGGCACCTGCAGTAGATGCCAGCCACATGAGTCGGAAAAATTGAAGGAGACCACCTAATGTTGAATATCAAGACAGCACCTCTACCGATTTTCACTGCCATTGCCTGCCTGGCAGGCGCAGGCTACGCGCAAGATGCCGTGGAACGCTTGCCGGCGAGCAAGTTCGATCTGAGCCATTGGTCGATAACCATCCCGTTGGATCTCGATGGCAATGAGGTGGCCGATACGATCGATCCAACGGAAATCCAGACCTACTCCCATCCCGATTTTTTCTATCTCGATGAGAATGACCACTTGGTGTTCACCAGCCCGAACAGGGCGTCCACTTCTCCAAACCCTCATGTTCGGGCTCTGAACACCCCGCTGTCATGTAACTGGGGTGGGAGTCCCGGGGAGGCGGCGATGGTCGCCGCTCCCCGGGTGGCGTTGACCTTGGCACAATGGCAGTGG